>WNGD01000534.1_pt1 | contig 40413 bp, 37 predicted proteins | sample 5400671 | NCBI WGS metagenome assembly WNGD01 (sample SAMN13153369, study PRJNA577476) | soil metagenome | isolation source: 40 cm soil or saprolite under grassland replicate 2 | place: USA:California | collected 2016-06-15 | reverse complement strand
CCGTTGGTTAGCGCGACCGTCGTCGTGCCGGAGAGCGTGCCAGCACTCGGATTCGTGCCGATCGCCACGGTGACATTGCCCGTGAAGTTCGTGATCGTCGTGTTGTCTTCTCTCTCAACGGTGACCCTGGGTGCCGGGGTAATGAAGAGGCCCGTCGGCGTGTTGGTCGGTTGTGTAGTAAAGACCAGCTTGCCCGGGTCCACGGCACGGAAGTCCGTGAAGTTAGAGGTCAACCCGCCGAGTCCGCCGGGGAGCACCAACGTCGCGGCGTGTAGCGGCTGCGGGCGAAACAGCGCAAGGGCCCGCTCCGCAAGCTTCCCGACGAAGCTCCTCCGCCCTGCCTGCGCAATCATCAGGGCGTCGGATCCGGCACTCACGAACGAGTTGCACGGGAGGAAGCCCGCGTCCGCGCGGGCGAGGATCTCGAGCGACGTCTTGTCAGGCCGTTTGGCGTGCGCGAGCTGAAGTCGGTGTGCCTGGTCGGAAGGCACGCCCGTGAGGTCCACGCAGATGCCCACCAGCACAGGGCGATTGAACAGCGCCACGTCAGGGAAAGTCTGGAAGTCGTAAAACGGCGGCAACTCCTGGAGTCCGGCGGTATTCGGAAACAGGTTGGTCCCGGTGGGATCCGGCGTAATGGTGACCAGCACGGTCTGCGTCGCGCTTATATCGGCAGTGCCGATATGGACTCCGGCCTTCTGGTCCCCAGTCTTGACATCGGTCGGAGGGTCCGTGGGCCCCACTACGGCCGCCGCGGCACCGGAACTCAGGGCTCCCGTGATGTCCCCCGGCGCGGGCAACCCGACATAAGCGTAGAGATCGTTGACGTGGTCCGAGACATCCTCGGGCGTCACGTAACTGAACAGCTGGTGGTTCTGGTATTTCGCAACGGCAAAACCAGCCAACTGAATCGCCTGTGTCTGAGCGTCCGCAATCTTGTTCTGGCTGCACTTCGTCTGAACGCTTGTAAACCGGGTTTGAGCTGCGTTCAGAAGGGACGGCTTGTTGGGATAGAGATACTTGATTTCGGCCTTGATCTTGTTTGCTAGGGCGGCGTCGCCACAAGTCACGGCGGCCTGCACATCGAAATCCGGGGGCTGCGTGGGCAGGGCGTTGCGGTCGCTGGTGCAGGCGAGCGCAAGCGCTGCCGCAGCGACCAGCAGTTTGGTCAGGAAGGAACGTTGCACGGGGCCTCCAGGGCTAAAGTTCACAGCCTCCGACCACCCGTGCGGTGTGGTCGCAGCGACGGTCGCGCTCGGTCAGTTCGCAGTCCCTGCCAGCTGCCGATAACGAGGGTCGTTGCGTAGTTCACGAAACCACCACTGAGAATCTTTCGCCAAATCCACCCGGCGCTCGGGATTGGCCGCGACGTAGCGCTTCAGCAACTGCAGCGCATCATCCCGATCTCCCAGCAGCGTCCGCACGAACGCCTCCAGGTAGAGCAACTCCTGCGCCGGGTCTAACTTGGGATTTCCTCGCGACCTGGTCAGGACGCGTCGCGCGCTGTCGACAGACCTGTCACGCGCCAGGACAGCAGCGACGGCCATCTGAGCCTTCAGTTTCCCGAACTCCCACCGCTGCGCGGGGGTGAGCTCGCCCAACTGATCAACCAACTGCCAGGCCTTGGCCACATCAGGGGCTTCGGCCTGGGACGTCATCAACCAGAGCTGGCATTCGACGAATCGGGGATCCTTCGGAAAGCGCTGCTGCCCGACGTCACACCAGTGCTCGGCGTCAACGAACTGCTCGAGGTCGTACGATGCGAGAAACAGCCGCCAAACGATCAGGTCCGCGGAGCTGTAGTAGGCGTCGGCTTCGTAGGCGCGCAAGGCGTCGATCTTTCCCTGGACCTCGTCAGACTTCACGTTGTCGAGATGGCTGAGGGCGCTCCACGCACCGGCCAGTGACGCATCGAGCGCGACGGCGCTGCGGAGATCCTGCTCGGCGCTCTTGAGCAAATCGGCCGCCTCGCGCGGATCGGGAACCAGATGCAGCAACCACCGCCAATACCGCAGGCTGCCTCTGAGCTCCAGTGCCCGGGCGTTTTTCGGATTCACTCCCAAGGCCCGTTCCACGTGCCCCAGCCCGGTGTCGATCCGGCGATTCGCCTCAGGCGCATCGCCGGCGAGACGGGACTGCCGGTAGGCGATGAACCCTCGCAACACGGTGGGCTCACCCCAAGCGCGGTCGGCGGCCTCGGCGACGGCCGATAGCGAATCGGCGTGCCCAAACTCGCGCGTGGCGGCGACCATGTCGCTCTTCGCGAGCGAATCAGCAAGCTTGCGCGCCCGCTCGGCCTGTTGCAGCAGCACCCACGCGGTCACATTCTCGGTGCCGCCCTTCTGCTCACGCAGCCGGATTTCCTCGCCCAACCGGCCACGTAACGCGCTCGCGACCTGCTGGGTAAGCGTGTCACGAATCCGCAGCAGGTTTCCTTTTGGCTGCTCAAACGTCTGGCGGTCGATATCGGCACCACTCGAGCCGTCCACCAGCCGGACGGTAACCCGCACACGATCCCCGACCTCCTCAACACTCCCTTCCACCAGGCTGCCGACCTTCAAGGCACGCGCGATGCTGTCGCGCGAAACACTGGCGTGCCGATAGCGGGCCGCCCCGTTCCGAGAGATCACTTCCAGTGGCTTGACCGGTCCCAGCTCGTCGATCAGCGTTTCCGTCAGACCGTCGGCCAGGTACGCGAGCGAGCTGTCGCGGCTAAGGTCGTCGAAGTACAGCACCGCAATGCGCCGCGGATCCAGCCCGCCCGCAGACCCGGCAGCCGGGCGGGCGCTGCGCGACCAAACCGAGCGGCTGCCCCACGCCGCGGCCACCATCACGGCTCCGACAACGCCTAGTGTCACTCCCGACCGCATCCCGAGCCAGCGCCGCGGCGCGGGGACCGGCCGCGTCATCCGGCGCATCGGTCCGGTGGCGGCTGACGGTTTCTGCAACGCTTCCGCAAATAGCGCCGTTGTGGGGAAGCGATCGGCCGGCGTCTTGGCCAGGGCCCGCAGGATCGCGTCCTCGACCGCATCCGGGATCGTGGTCCGCACGATTGACGGGGGCGACACCATGTCGAGCGAGTGGCGTGCCATGATCGCCTGCGCCGTGGGCCCGGAGAAGGGGGGCGCCCCGACGAGCATCTCGTACGTCACGCACGCCAAACTGTACTGGTCGCTGCGACCGTCGATCTCGCTGCTCCCCGTCGCTTGCTCCGGACTCATATAAATCGGGGTCCCGACGACCGTGCCGGTCTGCGTGAGGTGCCGTTCTTCTCCCGCCACGCTGATCGCACGCGCGATCCCAAAGTCCGCGACTATCGCGGTGCCGTCCTCCAGCAGGATGTTCTCGGGCTTGATGTCGCGGTGCACGACGCCGTGGCTGTGCGCATAGGCGAGCGCGCTCGCCACTTCGGTCGTGATCCGCACAGCCTCGTCAACCGACAGCTGCTTTTCCCGCTCCAGCCGGTCGCGCAGCGACTCCCCCTCGACGTAAGGCATGACGTAATAGAGGAGGCGGTTGACGGTACCGGAGTCGTACAGCGGCAGGATATGAGGGTGCTGCAGCCGGGCGGCGATCGCAATCTCGCGGAGGAAGCGATCGCTTCCGAGCGCGGCCGCCAGCTCGGAGTGCAGGACTTTGATCGCTACTGGCCGATGGTGTTTCCGGTCCTCGGCGAGGAAGACCGTAGCCATGCCGCCCCGGCCAAGCTCCCGCTGGACGGCGTAGTGCTCGATGAGCGCGTCACGCAGAGTTTCGAGAAGATCAGCCACTAGGGCCGCCGCACGTTTGGCGAAGTCGCAGCCTAGCATAGCGTGCGGTACACCCCCTCGCTAGGTGGCCGCCCAGCGCCCTGCGCTCTTGTCCCGCGCGGCCAAACCCCTACTAATAGAAGCTTGTATGAGTCAGCCAGTCTCGGCTCCGCCCGAGCACCCGCGCCGCTCGCCCAGCATCACGCGGGTGTTCACGGTGGCGTTTCTCGCGATCGCCGTGGCCGTGCTGGCGGACCGCTACGTCACGTGGCAAAGCGCGCGCCGCACCCAGGCCGACATGGTCGACCTGACCCATCGCCTGGAACAGCTCGAGCGGCTGCATCCGTCGCTCGGTCTCGAGACGCAGCTCCAACAGCTGCGCGAGCTCGCCGCCGATGTGGGCGACGACGCCATCCAAACCGCGATCCAGACGACGGTCATCCTGACGATCGTGCTCGTCGCGCTCGCCGTCGGCTTGTGGTACAACCGGCGCCGGCTGGCGGGGCCGTTCGCGCGCATCGTGCTGGCGCTGGAGCGGGTCGCGACCGGAAGCCACGCCGCGCGGTTGGACGAGAGTCAACCCGAGGAGTTCGGGATGATCGCGCGCAGCGTGAATCAAATGGCGGCCTCGCTGGCGTGGCGCGAGCGGATGCAGGACCATATCGCGCGGCTCCTCACCGCACTCAATGCGCCGGCCGGCAGTGGGGGTGGCGGTGGCGGGGGTGGGGGCGCCGCGGCGGGGGGGTTCGGTCCGACCCTGGAGGTGCTCGCGGCGGCCACCGGTGCGGCGGGGCTCGCTTTGTACCAGCCGAACTACGATACCAATGAATGGGCGGCGACCGCCGTGCGGCGCGCGACGGCGCACACGCTGTCGCGCGACGTGGTGCGGCAGCTCGTGGGCGAGGCCGGGGCGTTGATTCATTATGCCAGCGCGGCCGCGGACCCGGTGCTCGCGCAGCTGCGCCTGGTCGCCGGCGACGCCGCGCGCGACGGCAGCGCCGTGGCCCTGGTGCCGCTGCGCTCCCGCGACCGCCTCGTGGGGCTGCTCGTCGTACTGCTCGCGGGCGATCTCGCAGCCGACGCCCGTACAGTGCTCGAGCACGCCGCGCCCAACCTGGCAATCGCGTGCGAGCGCGAATCGGCGCACCAGCACACGCGGCGGCTGGCGGTCGAGGTGCGCCACGCCGCGCAGCGCCTCGAGTCACAGAACGCGGTGCTCGAGGAGCAGCATCGCGAGCTCTCCCGGCTCAATGCGGAGCTGGATCAGGCGGGCAAGCTCAAGGACCAGTTCCTCGCCAACGTCTCGCACGAGCTCCGGACGCCGTTGAACAGCGTGATCGGATTCAGCGAGCTGCTCTTGACCGGTCAGGTCGAGGGCGCCCCGCTGAGCGACACGCAGCGCGATTACCTCGAGACCATCTCGCGCAACGGCCGGCACCTGCTGCAGCTCATCAACGAGCTGCTCGACCTGTCGAAGATCGCCGCCGGCCGCATGGATCTCCACCTCGAGCCGGTGCCGCTCGACGCGCTGTTCCGCGAGGCGGTGGACAGCGTGCGCGCGCAGCTCGAGGCGCGGCGCCACCGACTCGCCCTCGAGCCGGCGGCGCAGTCCGTGAGCGTCACGGCAGATCGGGGCCGCGTGCTCCAGATCCTGCTCAACCTCCTCTCGAACGCGATCAAGTTCACGTCCGACGGCGGCCTCGTGACACTGGCCGCCCGGGTCGAGGGCGGTGGACGCCACGTCCGGGTGACCGTGACCGACACCGGGATCGGCATCGCGCCGCAGGACCAGGCGAGGCTGTTTCAAGAATTCGTGCAGCTCGACGCGGCGCCGAGCCGTCGCTACGAAGGCACAGGGCTCGGGCTCGCGCTCTCCAAGCGGCTCGTCGAGCTGCACGGCGGCGCCATCGGTGTGGAGAGCGCGCTCGGCAAGGGTAGTACGTTCTGGTTCACGCTGCCCCGGGCCGATCCGGGAGGAGCCTGATGGCGACCATCGTGGTGGTGGAGGATCAGCCCGACAATCTGAAGCTGATCACGGCGCTGCTGACGCTGAAGGGGCACCGGGTGGTGGGGCTGCACACGGGAGAGCTGCTCGTCGCGACGCTGCTCGCGGAGCGGCCCGCTCCCGCTCTCGTGCTGCTCGATATCCAGCTGCCCGGCCGGGACGGGTTCGGGGTGCTCGCCGACGTGAAAAGGATCGAGGGCGACCACGCCTGGAAAGTGGTCGCCCTCACCGCGCATGCCATGCCGGGCGACCGCGAGCGGGCGCTCGGTGCCGGCTTCGACGGCTACATCACGAAACCGATCGACGTTCGCACGTTCAGCGCGGAAGTCGCACGCTACCTCAGCTCGGCCGGGTCGTCTTCCGCAGATTGATGGCACCGTTCACGGTCGTGATGCGCACCTTGCGCCCGCCGGCGCCGAGCGTGCCCTGGAGGTGCTTGCCGAGCTTCCCGGTCACGATCAGCGGATAATCGGTCTCGATCCCGCCGTTCACCGTGCTCGCTTCCACCTCTGCGTCGAGCCGCACCGGGAGCTCGGCCGTGGCCGCGCCGTTCACAGTGAACAGCGCTACCTCCCCCGTGTCGCCGAAGGCGCGCATCCGCGCGCGCACGCTGCCGTTCACCGACGTAGCGCGCACCGGCCCGGCCGACGTTTCCGCGTCGACCTCGCCGTTGACGGTGGCGACCACGAGCGGCGCCGTCGCGTTCGCGACGTGTACCGCACCATTCACCGTGCTCGCGCCCAGACGCACGCGTTTGGGCAGGCGAACGGTGAAGTCGACCGCGACGTCGTTGCGGTGGGGCGACGACGGCTTGTAGTCGTCCCCCGGCCCGCAGCGGCCGCCTCCGTGGGCCCACACGGCGCAGATCGCGATCCCGTCGGGGGCCTTTACCGTCTCGATGTGCACGCTGGCGGCGTCGGAGCGGCGGTGCGTCTTCACTGCCACGACTTCGAGCGAATCGCCATTCGCCGCCTCGACTTTCACCGAGCCGACCGTGTTACGGATCCACACCCACTGCTGCGGCGCGATTCTCGCGTGAAAGTTCCAGGTATCCGCGGTGTCGCGGGGTCCGTCGTAGGCGTCCGGGTTGAAGTCGAAGTTGTTCGGTAGATTCTTCAGATCCCTCAGGCCTCTCAGGCCGCGCAGGGCGACGGGCAGGTTGTCGGCGAGGCCCTGGCGCGCCCGCCCGATCACGTACCGTATGCACAGGCCGATCGCGATCACGCCGCCAAACAGCACGGCGCCGCGGATGATCTCTCTGCGCCACGTCTGCCAGAACGAGTTCATGCGTGATACCCTCCCCGGACGGGGCCCGCCACCATACTGGCACGTCGTACGGGAATTCGCGAGGTGTGGTTTCGGGGACGGGGGGGAAACAACACGCCCGGGAGGCCTAGGCCCCCCGGGCGGGAATCACGCAACGGCGCGGTTATACGCGGCTGGCCCGGAAACAGCGCGCCGCGGGACGATCGAGCAACAGTCGACGCGCGGTCGTGGCGGTCGCCGGCGCGTCGCCGCGCGCTTCCACGGTGATCGGATCGAGCACGCCGCCGTACCATACGGTGTCGGGCGCGTGGCTGGAACGGTGCGCCGGTGTGGGCCGCACCGCGGCGTCGCGTGGCGCCCCAACCGAAGAGACCGCGACTTGGGCGGCGTAGCCCGAGCCGAGGGTGAGCATCATGCCCAGCAACAGCGCGTATGCCTTCATGGTCGAACCTCCCGACGGCCGCTTGCACGGTGAGTGCGGAACGCCTGCCTCGCTCCGATGCGTCCCCGCTACGCCTTCTGCCTGTGTAAGACGTCACAAGCCCCCGAATGGTTGCACCGGCGCGGTCCGCGATGCGTCCGAGCGGTGTCAGGGTCTCGTTGCGACGACCAACCTCAGGCGGTGTGACCGATGACCAGCGGGCGGCGGGAACGTCTGACAGCGGTCGGCGCTGCGATCGCCGGGTGGCTACAGGCCCAAATCGTACGACTCGCGCCAGTCGATATCGAAGCTTGCGCGGCAGCGGTTGCAGCGCATCGCCCCGGGGTGTCCATCGATCGGCTGGCGTTCGCGGCAACTGGGGCACACGGCGTAGCGGTCGCCCCAGCTCGACGGCAGGCGGACGGCGTCCTCCGGGCGCGCCACGACGGTCCAGCGGACCGGTGGGGTCTCGATGATTTGAAGAAACGCGGCGGGGACCTGCAGGGTTTGTCCGCGCACCTCGAGCACGACCTGCAACGGGCCCACCTTCCTGATCCGATACCACGCGCCCCGGCGCAGCCGGACATTCAGGTTCGCCTGTAGTCGAGCCCACTGCATGCCGGGCATAACGGTGACCTCACTCGGTCGAACGACGGATCCCGGTCAACCCGGAACCGCGGGGGAGCGCACCCGAACGGTATGTCGCCTGACCGGATCCGCCGTGCGCTGCATCACACCCCATCATTATTGCCTGCGACGGCGAGCGTAAGCAAGAAGGTGCGCATCGCGTCGGACGCGAACCGCAGCGACACCATCGCCGGCGCGGCTTCGCCCAGCCCGCTCACCGCCGTCATGGTGACTGCGCCACTGCGTTGCTCCGCCCCGAGCATCTCCACCGGGTTGATAGAACTGACCATGCGCTCGAAATCCCCGAGAGTCGCGCCGGGCCCCGGGTCGCTGATGGCGATCTGGATCAGCGGGTGCGCTCGGGAGCCATCCGTGCGGACCACCTCGCCCGCGACCCGCACCGTTCCTTTCACCGGCGTGTTCCGGATCGCGACGGTGAACAGCTTGTACAACAACCGTCCCAGCTTCTGCTCGTCCACCGCAGCGTGTGGCAAGGTGTCACAGCCGGTGAGCGCTAGGGTGACGTCGCGCCGCCGTGTCAGCGGCGCCAAAAGCACGCGAACGTCGTGGAGCGCTCTGAGGACATCGACGCCATCACTCATGTGCCTCGCGCTCCCCCTGAAAGGCTCACGCTGCAGGCCTGACTGAGCCATGGCTGGGAGGTCGGTACGTTGACGCAACCCACAAGCCCGCTCTCCGACGGCTCAGCGGCCCTGGGGTCCTTCCACGAGGGGCGAGAACATCAGAACGGCCGAGAAGCCCAGGGCCGTCCGTGACCCCGCCTTCCCGCTGGTGCTGCACTCGAAGATCGGCCAATAATGCCAGGGAGGCGGAGAGGGTCAAGATGTTGCGGCCGCGCCAGCTACGAAAATTACGGCGAAACCGTCAGGTGGTCGTCGGCGTGCGCTTACGGCGCTGCGCCAGCTCCCGTGCGATCTCCGACAGCCATGCGAGCGGACTGCCGGCTGCGGCATTGAACGCGCGGGCCGAGCGCCACGCGTGGTCGAATGTCTCCACCACGACCTGCTCGGCAGCCATAGGATCGATCAGAATTGCGTACACCTGTGCGTACACCGAGAGCTGGTGGCGAGCGGCGAGCTCCCGCTGAGCCACGGAGTCGCCTGCCGCCATGCGTTCCACGAGCCGTCCATCCGACGCAATAGGATCTCTCATGTGCAGCTCCGGAAAAGAGATGCCGAACGGCAAGCGCAGCCCGGGCCGCGTGCAGCTGCACGAACTGCGCACGTGAAGAGTAATGAATCCCGGAGCGCGTAACCAGTTCAGACCGAAACATCGCCGCCTCCTGGTAAATTGCGGCGCGCCCGCGACGTGTGGGCACGGCGTGCGTGCTCAGCATCACCGCCCAGTCCCGGCGCGCGAGGCCACTATGCGTGCGCAATCTCTGACAAGGGCAAACCGTCGGTGACGGCGGGGCGCAAAGCCAAGGGGTCTCGGGCGGGAGCAGCCGAGACAGCCCAGCTGCCGGAGTTGAGTCGGCCTCAGGCTCGCAGGCGTTTCCCAGAGCCGACCACCGGGGTTTGCCCGCTCAAGTGCATGGAGGAATGCGGGCATGGTGCGTCACGCCGCATCTCGCGGCTTCACGTTGCTCGAGATGCTCTTGGTCATCGTGATCTTCGGCTTCCTGGTCACTCTGGTGGCGCCGAGGATCGATCTCCAGAAGTTCACCGTGGACTCGGCGATGCAAAGTGCGGGCACGACGTTGCTCGTCGCGCAACGCCTCGCGGTGACCCGCCAGCACAACATCATCGTGGCGTTCGACACGGTGGCCGAAGCGCTGCGCATTCTCGACGACGCGAACAACAATGCGAAAGCGGACCCCGGCGAGCATCTCCGCGTGGTTCCGCTGAGCGAGCACGTCGTCTTTGGACAGGGCGGCGCACCGCCGCTCGGCGCCTGGGCCGGACCCATCTCCTTCACAAAGACCTTCGGCACATTGCCGGCCGTGACGTTCCACCGCGACGGCAGCGCCAGCGAAGCGGGCGCCGTGTACCTCACCACCGCACGCGCCGCCGCGGGGCCGGGGCATGCCGGAGACTCCCGGGTAATCGAAACTGACCGGGCGACGGCCCGCGTCTCGTGGTATCGGTCCGCGCCGCCGACCTGGAAACGGGGGTTCTGATGCCGACCGCACGCGGCTTCACGCTCATCGAGGTCATGGTGGCGGTGGTGATTCTCTCCGTGGTGCTGCTCGGCACCGCGCAGTTGACCACCGGTATGGTGCATACGGCGGCGACGAGCGGTCGCCAGGACGGCGCCATCGAGCTCGCCCAGGGCCGCCTCGCGCGCATCCTGGCGGATCCCAACTATACCAATCTCGAGAAGGTCTACGTGGCGACCGAGATCGGCTTCCCGGCGCTGCCGGGGTTCAGCCGCCACACCGATATCGTGCACTTCGGCGGCGTGGGCCAGCCCAACGACTACAAGAAGATCACCGTGACGGTGAGCGGCCCCGGGCTGCTCGCGCCCGTCTCTCGCACGGTGACGGTGGCGGCCCCGTGATGCGCGCCGCTCCCCGCCCCGCGGCGGGCTTCACGCTCGTCGAGCTGCTCATCACCCTCGTCGTGTTCAGTGCGGTGATGGCCGGGACGCTCGGTTTCCTGCGCTCGCAGGGTCGTGCGATGTCGCTGGGAAGCGATCGGATGAACGCGGTGCAGAATCTGGAATTCGCGCTCACCACCATGCAGCAGCGGCTGCGCGCGGCGGGCGCCAACCTGCCGGACGCGCAACCGGCCCTCATCTACGCCGGGACGAACGTGGTCGCGTTCAACGCCGACTTCGCGACGAACCTGCCGAACGATCCCTTCGCCGTCTACTACGACCCGGATGTCCCTGCCGGCGCGGTGACCGCGTTGACGAAGGCACAGAGTATCACGCTGCCGCTCACCACCGTCGCCTATCCGGACACGAGCTACCTGATCGGCGGCATCAACAGCCCGGCCGAGACGATCATCTTCTTCGTCGCACCCGATTCGAGCACGGCCCGCGCGGACGATTACGCCCTGTTCGAGCAGGTCAATGGCGGACCGCCCTCACTGGTGTCACGCAACATCATCGGGTCACCCACGACCGTGTACTTCGAGTACTACCGTCTGACGAGGGTGGGCGGGGCGATCTCGCTCGACTCGCTCCCGGCCGCCAAGCTTCCGCTCAGGCACTCCGTCCCGATTCATTTCGCCCTCGCCGACACCGGCGCCGCAGCCGTCATCGACTCGGTTCGCGGCATCCGCGTCACCTTCACGGTGAGCAACGGGCAGTCCGGCAAGGCGGAGCGGCGCTACACCCTGGTGCGGTTCATGGAGCTGCCGAACGTCGGCATCGCGACCCGGCGGACGTGCGGCGATGCCCCAATCCTCGGCACCACGCTCACGGCTACCGGGATCACTCAGCTCGACGGCAAGCCGGCCGTTCGGCTCGCCTGGAATCCCGCCACAGACGAGTACGGCGGCGAGAAGGACGTGGTGCAGTACGTGATCTGGCGCAAGCGGATCACGGACGTGACGTGGGGCACGCCGTACTTGAGTCTCCCGGCCGGGAGCCCGACCTACCTCTACGACGACGCCGCAGTCACGTCCGGCGTGACGTATCAGTACCAGCTCGCGGCCGCTGATTGCACGCCGTCGTCGTCGCCGACGACGACGTCCGCACCTGTCACCATTCCCTGAACGGGGGAGCGCATGCACATCCACAATGAGCGCGGAATCGCCCTCGTGACCGTCCTCCTGGTGACCATGGTCGTGCTCACGCTGATGAGCACGGCGGCGGTTCTGGGCGGCAACACGTCGCTCGTGACCAGGTATCGCCAGCGCGAGACGCTGCTCACGACCGTCGCCGACGCCGGGATCGAAGAGGCACGCTCCGCGGTGAATGGCACCAGAACCTTGATGCCCGACACCGGCTACAAGACGTTCGAAACAAAGGCCGTGGTGTACGACGCGCTCGGCAACCCCATCCCCAACGTCACGCGAACCACCTACATCGGTCCGACGGGGATCACGTCGGGCCAGTACGGCGTGTTCGCGAGCGTCGTGACGGTCGCCAAGGACGTGTTCGGCAACACGGTCGTCCGGCGGGGTGAGATCGACCAGGAGAGCTTCGCCAAGTACGCCTACTTCACGAACACCGAAGGGCTCATCTATTTCGCGAACAACGACCAGATCTACGGACCGGTCCACAGCAACGACGTCATCAACATCGTCGCGTCGGGTGCCACCTTCTACGGGCCGGTGAGTACCGCGAAGACGATCTCGGGCAGGCAGTACGGCATCTACAAGCAGGGCTATACGGAGAATGGGGCGAACGTCCCGTTCCCCACCACGGCCGAACTGAACAAGCTCAAGACCCAGGCGACGCCGGGCAACATGTTGATCGCAAGCACCAGCACCGGGGTGCTCGGCCGGGCCACCGTCCGGATCGAATTCGTGGCGCTCGACTTGAACGGGGACGGCAACACCACCGGCGACAACGAGGGGTTCATCCGGGTGTACCAGTCCGACTCGGCCGGCTGGGTCGTCGCCGACGCGCCCAGCAACTACGGGCAATTCGGCCTGCGAAACTCGCAGAACTGCGGCGATTTCCACGGCGGCGTCTTCAAGAGCGCGCAATCCCATTTCGACGGCACGGGCGGCACGAACGACACCTGGAGTGGCGCGCTCAACAACGCCACCAAGCGGTGTTACCTGGGAGGCGCGGACTCGCTGTGGGGGAGCTTCAAGCCGACCGACGCCCACGGTCAGTGGCTCAAGTGGCCGGGGCCGGTGAGCCCGCTCGTCGGGTTCCGCCCCGACGGCCAGTACCTGTGGCCGATCAGCCGGGCGCTGAATCCGAGCTTCAAGGGCGTCATCTACGTGAACGGCGACGTGGCCGTCTCCGGCAAGCTCCGGGGCCACGTGACGCTCGCGGCGACCGGAAACATCGTCGTTGCGGACAACCTCACCTACGTCACCGACCCGTCCCTCGGCAGCTGCGCCGACATTCTCGGGCTGTTTGTCGGCAACGACGTCGTGATGGCTGACAACACGCTGAACTCGCCGCAACAGCCCCAGGGCCCGACTGGCGGCGCGACCAACAACAATTACAACACGTACAAGGCGACCAAGGACGAGTTCGTGCACGGGTTCCTGCTCGCCCTGAATCTGTTCACGGCGGAGAACTACACCGCCGGCCCGACCAATGCGGAGGGTTGCCAGACGCAGAAGGACGGCCGCGGGTGCCTCTATTTGACGGGCGGGGTCATCCAGCAGACCCGCGGCGTGACGGGGCTCAGCGACGGCCACGGCTACATCAAGCGCTACGCCTACGATGCCTGCGGCCAGACCGACCCGCCGCCGTACTTCCCGACGACGGGACACTTCGTCCGCGGCCACTATTTCGAGGTGGATCCGACCAACTTCGACGTAGCGGCGTACTTCAAGCTCCTGACACCGCCGTGACGGCATGCCGAGGGCAGGACTCGAACCTGCACGGGAGTCGCCTCCCAAGGGATTTTAAGTCCCTTGCGTCTACCGATTTCGCCACCCCGGCCAGCACCAACATAGCGTTCCAAGACGCACCCTGAGAGGCGCCTCAGCGGACCGATTCACGCCGCACGCCGCCCGCCGCCCGCACGACGGTGATGGGCGGCTCGCGCCCGTAGGCGCGCGCGAACGCGCCGCGAATTCCGGCGGTGATACGGGCCTCCCGCTTGCGTTCCACCAGCACCAGCACCGCACCACCCCATCCCGCGCCGGTGAGGCGTGCGCCCAGCGCGCCGGCGCGCTTCGCCGCGGCGACCACGAGGTCGAGCTCCGCCGCGCTGCACTCGTACAGGCGGCGACAGGACTCGTGCGACTCGTACAGCAGCCGGCCGAATTGCTTCAACCGGCCGCGCGCCAGGAGCTGGGCGCCGAACCGCGTGCGCGCGGTCTCGCCCACGACGTGGACGGCGCGTGCGCGCAACGGCTCGGGGAGCGCGCGCTTGAGCCGGGCGAGCCAGGCGACCGGCCAGGCCGCCAGCCACTTGAGCTCGGGGAGCTCGAGCCGCAACCGCGCAACGGCGGCCTCGCACTCGCTGCGACGCCGGTTCAGCGCCCCCGCCGCGAGCTCGTGGCGCACGCCCGTGTCGACCAGGAGCAGGCGCCCCCGGAACGGGATCTGACGCGCCTCCGCCGTGGCGCACTCGATGAGCAGGGCGTGGCTCGGTTTCGCCAGCGCAGCGATGGTCTGATCCATGATGCCGCAGCGCACGCCGACGTGATCGTGCTCGGCGCGGAATGCGACGCCGGCGATCTGACGCGGGGTGAGTGGCGCGCGCGCCAGCAGCGCGAGGGCCTTGGCGGTCGCGACGGTGAGCGCGGCCGACGAGGCGAGGCCTGCGCCGACCGGGACGTCGCCTGCGACGGCGACGCGCGCGCCGGCGAGGCGTTCCCCCCTCCCACCCGCGGCAGCCAGCTCGTGCCACACCCCGGCCACGTACGCCGCCCACCCCGCGGCCCGGTGGTCCCGCGGGTCGAGTCGCGTCAGCTGGGCATCGCGCGTCGACACGACTTCCAGCACGCCGGCCTCGGCGGGACCGGCCACGACCGTGGTGCGCACGCCGAGCGCCACCGGGAGCACCGGTCCCCCGTTGTAATCGGTGTGCTCGCCGATCAGGTTCACCCGCCCCGGGGCGGACGCCGCGGCGCGGGGGGCGACCCCGAACGTCGCTCGGAACAATGCCGACGCTTTCATGCGCCTGGGTTTGACAAGGGTTGGGGCCAATGCTACCCTGTACGGGCCTCGTCCACCACGTCCTCATTCGGCTTCCGGAGACAACTGTATGCGGCGGTTTGCCTTGTCGGCACTATGCTTGTCGTTTGCCGGGGTCCCGGGCCTGCTTGCCGCGCAAGGGTTCGGGATCTACGAGCAGGGCACCTGCGCGATGGGACGGGCCGGCACAGGCATCGCCGCTCCCTGCGGTGACGGCTCGGCCATCTTCTTCAACCCGGCCGGGCTGGCCGGACTGAAGGGCGGGCACGCGACGATCGGCGTGACGCTGATCAACGTGGACGGTGGCTTCACCGACGACATCTTCCAGCGCACCAGCAACTTGCAAGACCCGCTAATTGCCCTGCCCCAGATCTACGTCAGCTATGCGGCCACGCCGAAGCTCGGGGTCGGGGTCGGGTTGTTCGCGCCGTACGGACTCCAGACGGAGTGGCCCCTGTCGTTCGACGGGCGCTTCGCCGGCTACAAGAACGTGATCCGGTCGGTGTACATCCAGCCCACCGTGGCTTATCAGGTCACTCCCTGGCTTTCACTGGGCGGCGGACTCGACATCGTGAGGGGCAGCGTCGAGTTGAACCAGCGCCTCGACCTCGCCGAAGCCCCCGTGCCGGCCACGATCCTACCGCCGCCGGCGGGGGCCCCGCCGTACGTCTTCGGGCAGTTCGGGATCGCCCCCGGTACCGACTTCGCGGACGTGCATCTCGAGGCCAGCAAGACCACTGTCACGGCGCACTGGGGCGGCATCCTCAAGATCAACGACAAGCTATCGATCGGCGGTCGCTACCTGATGCACGCCAAGTTCGATTATTCGGGCACGGCGACGTTTTCGCCGGTTAAGACCAACCTGATCGTTCCGGCGACGATCGCGGTGGGGCCGTTAGTGATCCCGGCCGGCACGCCGATCGATGCCCTGCTGGCGTCGCCGCCGCTCGACCTCTTCAACACGGTGCTCACCGCCCAGACGGTGACCACCACGCTCACCAATCCGGAGCAGGTGGTGTTCGGATTGGCTTACAAGGTCAATCCGGCCTGGACGGTATTCGGCGACTACCAGTTCACGCGCTGGGGCAAGCGGTTCTCCGTGCTGAACCTCAATTTCGCGAATCCGCTGCTCAACCGCGTGCTCTACGAGGGTTACCGCAACACCAACGGCTTCCGCGTGGCCGCCGAATGGGTGAAGAACGCGAAGTGGACGTTGCGGGGTGGCTATCTGTACCACCAGGGGGCCGCGCCGCCCGAGACGGTGACGCCGCTTTTGCCCGAGGGCAACCGCAACGAGTTCACGGGCGGGGTCACGGTGAAGCTGGCGCCGCACTTCACGGCCGACCTCGCGGTCCAGTACGTTTGGCAGCAGGATCGGCGGGGCCGCACCCGCGAGCCGATCTTCAATCAGGTACCGACCACCGGGCTGAACACCGGCGTGTACAACTTTCACGCGGAGCTGTTCGGGCTCTCCCTCAGCTACGCGTTTTAGAGGAGCCGACGATGACGCACGCCCGACTCTTGCTCGCCGCCGGCCTGAGCCTCGCGCTCGTCGCCGCCTGCCATCAGGACGAGCTGTTCACGCCGGTGGTCCCGTCGTACGCGGGCGGCGCGATGTTCCAGCGCTACGTCTCGTTCGGGAACAGCATCACGGCGGGATTCCAGGGATTCGGCCTCAACGACTCTGTGCAGCGGCGGGCGTACCCGGCGCTGCTCGCGGCGGCCATGGGCGGATCGCGCTTCTACTATCCGAGCCTCGCCTATCCGGGTTGCCCCAGTCCCATCGACAGCATCTTCGTGGTCGACCGGACCCCGGGGTCGCCCACGCTGGGCAAGCCGCATCGGGTTGGGAATACGTTCCGAGACGACTTCTGTGCTCTTCGCAGCACCCCGACCCCGCCGTACCTCAGCAACGTGGCATTCCCCGGAGCGGACATCCTCGCGGTGCTGAACACCAACTACGCGCCACCGCAACCGCCCGCGTCACCGACGGACGCCTATAAGCTGTTCCTGCTCGGCGGGAAGACCGAGCTGCAATGGGGGCGGCAGGTCCAGCCGACGTTCGTCACGGTGTGGCTCGGCAACAACGATGCGCTCGCCGCAATCCTGGACACGAGCGCCAATGCGGGAAGCGCGGCAGATATCACGCCGCCCACCACGTTCGCGACGCGGTTCAACGCGTTCATGGACAGCCTGGACAGTTTCGGCTCTATCCAGGGAGGCTTGCTGCTCGGGGCGGTCCAGGTGACTGGCGCGCCTTACCTGTCGGCTGGCAAATACTACGCCGCCGCCGCGGCGGGCATCCCGACCCTGACGGTGCTGCCGAACTGCCTCGCGTCCACACCGATTCCGGGTGGTGCGCCGGGAGACTCCGCGTACGTGTACATACCGTTCCATTACGGCGCACCGCGTGTCGCGGCAGCGGCGGCCGGCGCTCCCACGACGATCGATTGCTCGGACACGCACGTGATTTCCGTTGCCGAGACACTCAACATGCTCGGCACCGTGGCGCAGTACAACGCGACAATCGCCCAAGCCGCCGCGGCCCGGCAGTGGGCGTATGTCGACCCGAATCCGCTGCTAAAGGCGCTCGCCGCGGCGGGTGCTATTCGGCCATTCCCGGCGTTCCCGCCCGACCCCAACTCGGGCGCCGCCCCGTTCGGCACGGCGCTGAGCCGCGACGGTGTTCATCCCAGCACGGCGACGCACTTGCTCCTCGCCCAAGTGTTGCGGGACTCGATCAACGCGCACTACCAGGCCGCGATCCCTGCGATCACACCCGTCCCCTGAAGGCGAACCGCGCCGGCAGCGGGGGGTAACCAGAACGGCATCCGCCTAGCGGTGGATGCCGTTTCGCTATGAGGTCCACCCTCGTCGCCTTGTCGTTGTTCACGATCCCCGCGCTCGCGCGCGGGGTCAGTCTCGCCGCCCAGACGGTCGAGCGAGCGGATGTCGCAGGACACGGCCGGCTGCGGGTGACGTTCGACCCTCGGATCGTCGGGTGGGACGCGCAGTTCGTGAACGGCGCGCGGCTGCCGTTGGGGCTGCCGCTGACCGGCGACACGGTCGGGGCGACGGCCATCCCGGTCGTCGCCCGGCTCGAGCAGGACGTGCGGGTCGCGTCCGGCGTTCCCGGCTTCGTCGCGAACCTCGGCCAAAGCCTGTTGAGCGTGCGCCAGGAGCGGCGCACCACACCTATCACCGCCGAGCTGGGACTCAGCGACCGGCTGTCGGTGAGCGTGTCGGTGCCGATCGTGCGGGTGGCGACGCGCGCCCACCTGCAGATCTCCAGCAAGGGTGCGAACCTGGGACTCAACCCCTTGCTCCGGGGCGTCGCGAACTCGGGCGCTTCGTACGGCGCCTTCTTCACGCAGTTCGACACCTCCTTGGCGCGACTCGACGCCAACATCGCAGGCGGCGGTTACGGCTGTCCCGCGTCTCGCCAGTGCGCCGCGCAGGCATTCCTGGACTCGGCCCGGGGCGTGCGCACCGTGCTGTACGAGATGGTGCATGGCGCCGGACAGACGGGATCGCCGTTCATGCCGCTCGACAGCTCCGACGGCGGGCGCGGCATCGTCCAGGTGGTCTCCTATCTACAAACCCGGGACTCTGCGGCCTTCAACGTCACCGGGTTCCGAGACACGTTCCTGCTCGCGCACGACACCCTGAGCGCCGACCTGGTGGCGGGTGCGATCGTCGACAGCGCGTACGGATTCGGCTACCGGGGCCTCCCCTACCGCAACAGCTTCCGGCTCGGACTGGGGGACATCGAGGTCGCGGCGAAGTATCGGCTGGCGGCGAGCGCCCATTACGCGGCCGCACTCGTCGGTCTGCTGCGACTGCCGACCGCACAGCGTGACTCGGACGACGACTGGCTGCGCCAGTCGCTGGGAGACCATCAGATGGACGTCGAGGGGCGCTTCATTCAGGAGCTGTTCGTGGGGAGCCGGCTGTGGCTGAACGTCGCCGTACGCGGGGGCATCCAGCGTCCCGGCACGCGCGTGCGTCGTGTCGCGCCGTTCGGCGCGATCCTCGTGCCCTTCGCCGCCACCGCCCAGCTCGCCTGGGACCCGGGAGACTACGCCGGCGTTGACGTCGCCCCGCTGTACCGTCTCAACCCGCGGTTCGCGGCGGGCCTGACGGCGAGCTATTGGATCAAGCAGCGGGACCGGTACACGTTTCGCTCCGCGCAGGACTCGCTCGATCTCGCCGCACGACTGGGCGCCGCGACCTCAGCCGCGCTGCTGGACGAGGGCACGGCGGAGCGGCGGCTCCGGTTCGGGGTGGCGGTGACTTACGTCGGGCCGTCCTTTGAGGGCGGGTTGTCGATCGAGCAAACGGTCAGCGGCGGGACCGCCGGGGTGACGCCGGCGGCACCGGTGTACCGGATCGTGATGCGGACGACGCGGAAGCTTTTCTGAGCAGCTCTTCGGCGTGGCGCAGCGCCGTGCCCATGTCAGGATCGCCCAGCATGCGGGCGAGCTCGCGGGTGCGGGCGGCGCCGCTCGCGAGCTGCACGTCGCTGGTGGCGAGGCCGCTTTTCGCTCCCTTCGCCACCACCAGGTGGTGATCGGCGAAGACGGCGATCTGGGGGAGGTGGGTGATCACGAGCACCTGGCGCGAGCCGCCCGAGCCCCGGGCCACGCCCACCAGCGCTTCGCCCACGCGTCCCCCTACCTCACCGCCGATCCCCTGATCCACCTCGTCGAACACGAGCGTCGGCACCGCGTCGTGCTCCGCCAGGACGACCTTGAGCGCCAGCATCAGACGCGACAGCTCGCCCCCCGACGCCACCTTGGCGAGCGGCCGGGCCTCTATCCCCACGTTGAGCTGAACCTCGAACACCACCGACTCCACCCCGCTCCCCTGGGGAGCGGGGAGCTTTACCAGTTGCGCTGCGAAGCGGCCGCCGGCCAAGCCGAGCGCTGGTAACAGCTCATTCACGGCGCGGTCGAGGCGCGCGGCGCCCCGCTGGCGTTTCTCGCTGAGCGCCGTACAGGCGCGGGCGAACTCGGCGGCGACCGCGGCGCGCTGCTCGGCGATCTGCCGCAAGTCCAAGTCGGCCGTATCGAGCAGGTCGAGCTCGCGCGCTGTGCGGTCGCGCGTGGCCAGCACGTCCGGGAGCGCCGGCCCGTACTTCTGGGTCAGACGGAACAAGACGTCGCGGCGCTGTTCGACGTCCTCGAGCCGACGGGGGTCGGCCTCGATCCCGGCGGCGTAGTCGCGGGCGGCCTGCGACAGCTCGCCCACGTTCGCGAACGCGCCATCGAGCAGCTGCCGCCACTGCCCCGCGGACGGATCGAGCCGCTCGAGCCCCGCGACCAGCTTCGCGGCGCGGGCGAGTCCGGCGGTGTCGAGCGCCTCCTCGAGCTCGCGGGCGAGCCGCACCAGCTCTTCCGCGTGGGCGAGGCGCTTCGCCTCGGTTTCGAGGGTCTCGTCCTCACCGACGCGCGGCTGGGCCCGCTCGATCTCCTGGATCACGTGTCGCAGGTAGTCGGCCTTGCGCTGCACCTCTTCGCGGCGGGCCTTGAGCTCTGCGTCACGGCGCTCGAGCTCTCGCAGCCGCTCGTACGCGTCCCGCACCGCCACGCGCTCTACAGCGGCGTCGCCGTAGGCGTCGAGGATGTCGCGCTGCGCGTCCTGCCGCAGCAGCGATTGCGTCTCGTGTTGGCCGTGCAGGTCCACGAGCAGCGCCCCCAGCTGGGCGAGCATGCTCACGGTGGCGGGGCTGCCGTTCACCCAGGCGCGGGATCTGCCCTCTCCCGTGATCTCACGCTTCAGCACCACCCGACCGTCGTCGGCCTCCACTCCCAGGGCGGTCAAGGGCGGACGAAGGCGGTCGAGGGCGGTCGAGGCGAATTCAAAGGCGCCCTCGATGACGGTCTTATCGGCGCCGGGGCGGACCATCTCGGACGACGCGCGCTCGCCGAGCAGCAGGGCGAGGGCATCCACCAGCAGCGACTTCCCCGCCCCCGTCTCACCGGTGAGGACGTTGAGACCGGGGGAGAGGGGGAGCGTGACGTCAGCGATGACGGCGAGATCGCGGACGCGCAGCTCCGCCAGCACTACGTGCGCTCCCGGTCGGAGAGGTCGCCCCAATGCAGCTTCTTGCGCATCCGGGCGAAGAAGCCCTCGGGACCGAGCCGGACGAGCAGGACCGGGCGGTCGGCTCGCTGCACCACCAAGCGATCCCCCGGCTGCATGGTGGTCCCGACCTGGCCGTCGAACGAGACGAGCACGTCGTCCGTCCACGGCGGGATCGGTTCGACCGTGACTTTCGCATGCGCGGGGACGACGAGGGGACGCACGGCCAGGGTGTGCGGGCAGATGGCGGCGACGACGATGGCATCCACGCTCGGCACCACGATCGGGCCCCCGGCCGAGAGCGAGTACGCGGTGGAGCCGGTGGGCGTGGAGACCACGATCCCGTCGGCGGAGTACTGACCCACTTCTTCACCGTCCACCGACACGCGCAGCCGGATGACGCGCGCCACCCCACCCTTGTGCACCACGACGTCGTTGAGCACCACCGGCTCGGTGCGGCTCTTGCCGCCGCGCGCGATAATGGTCGGCTCGAGCGCGAGGCGGTTCTCGGTGGCGAACGCCCCGCGCACCAGTGCGTCGAGCGCCCAGTCGAGGGTCTGGGCGGTTGCGGTCGTGAGAAAACCGAGCCGGCCGAGATTGACGCCAAGGATCGGGGTGTTGCCGCCGTTCAGGGTGCGGGCGCCGCGCAGCAACGTGCCGTCGCCGCCGAGCGTGACCAGGCAATCGAGCTGGGGTGAGCGCGCCAGCGACGGCGGGGCCGGCTCCGGCCAGAGGGTCGCGATGCTCTCTTCGGTGAACAGCGCGAATCCGAGGCGCGGCGCGACCTGCGCCAGATGCGCGAGCAGGTCTTTGAGGTCGCGGTAGCTCGGGTTGCCGACGACCCCGATGTTCATGAGTGCGTGAGCGATTCCTCGGTGGCGAGGGCGCGGACCCGGGCGGCGATGCCGGGCCCGGTCAGGCCCACCTCCTCGAGCTGCTGCGCGCGGGGGGCGTGCTCGAAAGTGCGGTCCGGCACGCCGAGCGCCACGACGCGCACCTCGGGCGCGCTCGCTTGCACGATCCCCGTGAGCGAGGCCCCGAACCCGTTGACCACGGTGCCGTCTTCGATGGTGACGAGCAGGCGGTGCTCGCGCGTCAGCGCCTCCAGGGTCGCCCGGTCGACCGGCTTCAGGAAGCGACAGTTCACGACCGTGACGTCCCAGCCTTGGGCCGCCAGCGCGACGGCCGCGTCCAGGGCCGGCCGGCACATCACCCCGACGGCGAGGAGGGCGCAGTCCCGGCCGCGGCGCAGCACCTCCCAGCTGCCGTACGGGACCGGCGCGACCTCCGCGGCAGGCGGCGCCTCGGCGGGCGCCTTGTCGCGCGGATAGCGCAGCGAGAACGGCCCGTCGCTGCGCTCGAGCGCGCAGCGCAGCAGACCGATCAGCTCCGCGCCGTCCTTCGGCGCGGTCACGGTCATATTCGGCACGGCGAGCATGTAGGCGATGTCGTACAGGCCCATATGCGTCTGGCCGTCCTCACCCACCATCCCCGCGCGGTCCATGCAGAAGATCACGGGGAGCTGCTGGATCGCCACGTCGTGAATGATGCTGTCGTAGGCGCGCTGCAGGAATGTCGAGTAGATCGCCACCACCGGCCGAATGCCCTGGGTGGCGAGGCCCGCCGCGAAGGTGGTGGCGTGCGCCTCGGCGATGCCGACGTCGAAGAAGCGCTCGGGCCACTTCTTTTGGAAGATGTTGGTGCCGGTCCCGGACGGCATCGCGGCGGTGATCGCGACGAGGCTCGGATACTCGGCGGCGAGCTGCGTGATCGCTTCGCCGAACACCTTGGTCCACTGGGGCGGTCCGGGGTTCACCGGCTTGAGCTTGCCCGTGACGGGGTCGTAGGGAGCGCGCGCGTGGTACTTCTCGAGGTCCGGCTCGGGGAGGGGGAATCCCCTGCCCTTTTCCGTGATGACGTGCACGACGCGCGGGCCGCGCAGCGTCTTCACGATCTCGAACGTCTGCACCATCTGGGCGATGTTGTGCCCGTCGATCGGTCCGAAGTAGCGGAAGCCGAGCTCCTCGAACAGCATCCCCGGGGACCAGAGATTCTTGATGCTCTCCTCCATCGTCTTGGCGAAGTCCACGAGCTTCTGGCCACCGACGACGTGCGACGCCCGCTCGATCATCCCCTTCACGAGCTCGCGGATGCGGACGGTGATCGGGCTCGCGATGATCGAGCCGAGATAGCGGTTGATGGCGCCCACGTTCGGGGCGATCGACATGCCGTTGTCGTTCAGGACCATGATGATGTCGCGGCCCGAATGGCCCGCGTTGTTCATGGCCTCGTACGGGAGCCCGCACGTGAGCGCGCCGTCGCCGACCACGCCCACGACCTTGTATTGCTCGCCTTTCAGGTCCCGCGCCGCGGCAATCCCGAAGGCGGCCGAGAGCCCGGTGCCGGCGTGGCCGGCGCCGAATTGATCGTGCGCGCTCTCGGAGCGACGCAGGAATCCCGACAGACCGCCCGGCTGGCGCAGGGTGGGGAGGCGCTCGTTGCGCCCGGTGAGGATCTTCCAGGGATACGCCTGGTGCCCGACGTCCCAGACGATCTTGTCCCGCGGGGAATCGAAGCTGTAACACAGCGCCACCGTAAGCTCGACCACGCCCAGCCCGGCGCCGATGTGCCCACCGGTCTGCGACACGACGTCGATCAGGCGGCGGCGGACCTCGTCGGCGAGCGGCTGGAGCTGCTCGCGCGAAAGCCGCCTTACGTCAGCCGGACCGGCAATCGTCTCAAGTAAGGACACGGTTCCCCTTCATTGCGGATTTCGGATTGCGGATTGCGGATTCGAAGGGCGGGCGTCAAATCCGCAATCCCCAATTCACAATCCGCAATTGCATTAGTTGGGCCTCGTCACAATGTAGTGCGCCAGCTCCACCAAGGTAGGAGAAACTAACCCCGCCTGCCGCAGCCGGTCTACGGCCCGGGCCGCCAGGCGCTCCGCCTCCGCCCGGGCGGCGCCGACGCCCAGCAGGGTCACGAAGGTGGACTTGGCGAGCACGGCGTCCTTGCCGGCCGTCTTGCCGAGCTGGGCGGAGGTGGCGGTGGCGTCGAGCACGTCGTCGTAGATCTGGAACGCGAGGCCGACGTCGCCGCCATAGCCGCGCAGCGATTCGCTGCAGGCCGGCGTGGCCCCGGCGGCGAGCCCGCCCATCACGCAGGCGGCCGCAATGAGCGCGCCGGTCTTGCGGGCGTGCACGTCCGCGAGCTCCGCCGCCGGGAGCCGGCGTCCCTCGGCTTCGAGATCGAGCGCCTGGCCGCCGATCATGCCCCCCGCCCCGGCGGCGCGGTACAGCTCGAGGGCGATGACGCGGCGCCGGTCGGGGTCGAGGCCGAGCGTATCGAGGCCCGCCGCGAGCACGCGCGCGGCGAGCGCCACCATATGGTAGCCCGCCCGCGTGGCGGTACGCACGTCGAACGCGCGGTGGGTGGTGGGTCGCCCCCGGCGCAGATCGTCGTTGTCCATGCAAGGCAGGTCGTCATGCACCAGAGAATAGGCGTGCACCACCTCGACCGAGGCCGCGAGCTCGTCCACCCCGGGTGCGGTGCCGCCCACGGCTTCGTAGGCGGCGCACACCAGCGTCGGGCGGAGCCGCTTCCCGGTGGAGAGCAGGCTGTAGCGCACCGCGGCGGGGACGGGAGGCGGCCAGAGCGCGGCGGCGCGGGTGCCCCACCGCTCGAGCACGGCGTCCACGCGGGCGCGCGCGTCGGACAGGTACAGCTCGAGCGCGCGGCTAGCCGTCGAAGTCCTCGACCCGAAGCTTGCCGGCGTGCTCGCTCAGGACCTGCTTGACCTTCGCCTCCGCCACCGTGAGGCGCTCGCGCGCCTGGCGCAGCCGCTCCACCCCCTCCTCGAACAGCTTGAGCGCGTCGTCCAAATCCAGGTCTTCCGCCTCGAGTCGCCGCACGATCTCCTCGAGCCGCTCGAGCTGGCGCGCGAAGCTGGTCTGCTCGGGCGTCACGCCTCGTCTCCCGTGGCGCGCGCCGCGACCTCGCCGTCGCGAACCCGCAGCCGGAAGGCGCGCCCGGGGGGAAACTGGGCGATCCGCTTGAGCACGTGTCCCTCGGCATCCCGGGCCAACGAGTACCCGCGCTCCAGAATCCTGAGCGGTGACAACGCATCGAGCCGACCGCTGATGGCCGACAGCTGATGGCGGTGGCGCTCGAGCAGCAGCGACGCGGCGCCGCCCAGGCGATCGAGCGTGCGGTCGAGCCGCTGCGTCACGCGCTCCGACCTGTGACTCAGGCCGCGGGCGAGGCGCGCGCCCAGCTGGCCCAGGTCGGCCGCGACGTCGCGCCGGTCCGGCGTGGCCGCTTCGGCGGCGGCGGAAGGCGTGGGCGCGCGGTGGTCGGCGACCAGGTCGCACAACGTGGTGTCGGTCTCGTGCCCCACGGCGGAGATCACCGGCACCGGGACCGCCGCGACGGCGCGCGCGACGCGCTCGGAATTAAAACTCCACAGATCTTCGCGCGAGCCCCCGCCCCGGCCGACGATCGCCACGTCGAGCCGGTCGATCCGGCCGAGCAGGGCGAGCGCGCGGCAGATGGCGTCTTCCGCGCCGTCGCCCTGCACCTTGGTGGGGATGACGAACAGCTCGAGGAACGGCCAGCGGCGGCGCGTCACGGCGATGATGTCGCGCACCGCCGCGCCGTCTTTGCTCGTTACGATCGCCAGGCGCGCCGGGTAGAGGGGCAGCGGGCGCTTGCGCGCCGGATCGAGCAGGCCGTCCTTCTGGAGTGCGGCCTTCGCCTTCTCGAAGGCGAGCTGCCACAACCCACCCCGCTCGGTCGAGAGCAGCTCGATCACGGTGAGGCGAAACTCCCCCTTGTCTTCCCACACCGTCGGCCGGCCGAATACGAAGACCTGCATCCCGTCGGTGGGCGGCCCGGGAAGGCGGCGGTTGTCCTTCTGGAACATGACGCAGCGCAGCTGCGCCGTGCGGTCGCGCAGCGCGAAATACCAGTGGCCGCTCTGCCAGGATTTGAATCCGCTGACCTCGCCGCGCACCCAGAGGGGCCCGAGGCCGCTCTCGAGCACGGCCCGCGCCTGCCGGGTCACCTCGCCCACGGTCCAGGCGCCCTCGGGGGAGGCGGCGCCGAACAAGTCTAGGCCGTGAGACATTGCCGGGCCGCCTGGACGGTGTTGCAGAGCAGCATGGTGATGGTCATCGGGCCGACGCCCCCGGGCACCGGCGTGATCGCGCCGGCGACTTGTTCCGCTTCCGCGAATTTCACGTCGCCCACGAGCCGGTACCCCGTTTTCGTGGTCGGATCGTCCACGCGGTTGGTCCCGACATCGACCACCACCGCGCCGGGTTTGATCATATCGCCGGTCACGAACTCGGGCTTTCCCATCGCGACGATCAGGATATCGCCTTGCCGCGTCATGGACTTGATGTCCCGGGTGCGCGAGTGGCACACGGTCACCGTGGCGTTGCCCCCCGGGCCGTCCTGCAGCAGCAGGGCCGCCATGGGCCTTCCGACGATGGTGGACCGACCCACGATCACGGCGTGCCGGCCGGTCGTATCGATGTCGCTGCGCAGCAGCAGCTGCTGCACGCCGTACGGCGTCGCGGGGCGGAACCCCGTCGGATCGCCGACGAACACCTTGCCGACGTTTTCCGGGTGGAATCCGTCCACGTCCTTGCCCGGCGCCACCCGTTGCAGCACCCGCTGCGTATGGATCTGCTGGGGGAGCGGCAACTGCACCAGGATGCCGTGAATCTTGGGGTCGGCGTTGAGACGGTCGACGAGTGCCAGCAGCTCGGTCTCGGAGGTGTCGCGCGGCAGCCGGATGGTCTCGTGATACAGGCCGGCGTCTTCGCACGCTTTTCCCTTCATGCGCACGTAGGTCGCGGAGGCGGGATTATCACCTACCAGGACCGCGGCCAGCCCCGGGGTGATGCCGCGGCCGCGCAGCGTGCGGATTTCGGCCTGCAGCTCGGCGCGCAGCCGGCCGCCGATGGCCGTGCCGTCGATCAATCTAGCGGGCAAAACCCACCGCGCGCGTCTCGCGAATCACCACGACTTTGATCTGACCGGGGTACTGCAGCTCGCGCTCGATCCGGCGGGCGATTTGATCCGACAGCTCGCCGGCCTTGCCGTCGTCGACCGCGGTCGGGGTCACCACCACGCGGACCTCCCGACCGGCCTGAATGGCATACACCTTCTCCACGCCGGGGAACTCGCCCGCGAGCTGCTCCAGCTGGGTGAGGCGCTTCACGTAGGTTTCGAACGCCTCGCGGCGCGCGCCGGGCCGCGCCCCCGAGACGGCGTCCGCCGCCTGCACGATCACGCTCACCGGAGACTCGTGCTCGACGTCGTCGTGGTGGGCCGCGATGCAATTGATGACGACCGGGTGCTCGCCGTACTTCGTGGCCACCTCGACGCCGAGCTGGACGTGCGTGCCGTCGTGCTCGTGCGTGAGCACCTTGCCGATGTCGTGCAGCAGAGCGCCGCGCTTGGCGAGCTGGACGTCGAGCTTCAGCTCGGCCGCCATGATGCCGGCGAGCCAGGCGACTTCCTTCGAGTGCTCCAGGATGTTCTGCCCGTACGAGGTGCGGTAGCGCATCCGCCCCACCAGCTTCACGAGCTCGGGGTGCATGCCCTTGATGCCCGTCTCGTAGACCGCCTGCTCGCCCGCCTCGACGATCCCGGCCTCGATCTCGGCGCGGCACTTCCCGATGATCTCTTCGATCCGCCCGGGGTGGATGCGCCCGTCGGCGATGAGGCGCTCGAGCGCGAGCCGACCCACCTCCCGCCGCACCGGGTCGAAGCACGAGACCACGACCGTGTCCGGCGTGTCGTCGATGATCACGTCCACGCCGGTGGCGGCCTCGAAGGCGCGGATGTTACGGCCTTCCCGCCCGATGATGCGTCCCTTCATCTCGTCGGAGGGGAGAGCCACGGCGGACACGGTGCTCTCGGCGGTGTGCTCGGCCGCGATCCGCTGGATCGCGACGGCGAGGATCTTCTGCGCCTCGCGGTCGGCGCCCTTCTTCGCCTGCTCCTTCAACTCCCGGGCGAGCGCGGCGGCTTCGCTCCTCGCCTCGTCCTCGAGCCCGCGCAACAGCTCCTGTTTCGCCTCCTGCGCGGTGAGACCGGCGACCTGCTCGAGGCGGATGCGCGCCTCGGCCTCCTTGGCCCCGAGCGTGCGTTCCCGCTCCTGGCAGGCCTGCTCCCGGCGCCCCAACTCGCGGGCCTGGGTGTCGAGGCCCGCCAGCTTCTGCTCGATCTGGTCCTCGCGCCGCTCGATGTCGCGCCGCCGCCGCCCTACCTCTCCATCCCACGCTTCGCGGGCGCGCATCAGCTCTTCTTTCGCCGTCAGCACCATCCGCTGGCGCGCGTCTTCCAGGAGGCGTGCGCTGTCCGCTGTGGCGGCCTGCGCCGCGGCGTCCGCCACCCGCCGCTGCACGCGCCGCCCCACGATATAGAAAGCCGCTCCCGCGGCGACCCCGCCGCCAAGGAGGGCTGCGACGATTGCCAGCCAGTCCAGCATAGGATCTATCTCCGGCAACGCTTCGCTTGGGAGGCGGAGCGTGTAAAACTGTCAGCTAGTCAGCTGATGACCGACGGCTGATGGCTGAGAGCCTTTCGCTTCCCCGGCGGCAGCAGCTTCGTCATGTCATCCGCCAGCGCCGCCAGCCGGGCGACCACTTCGCGCTCGCCCTTCTTCGTTTGAAACAGCTCGTTGGTGATGTCGAGCGCCGCCAGGATCGCCGCCTTGTGCGTCTCGACGATCGGCCCTTGAGACAGGACTTTCTTCAACGCCTGGTCGACGTACGCCGCCACTTCCCGGGTGTACTCGGGAGGCAGATCGGATCGCACGGTGTATTCCTCACCGCCGATCATCACCTTGACCGCGTGCTTCTTGGTGCTCACTCAGGCACCTCCGGAGCCGCCCGCACTCGGGGCACCACCCGTCCCGCCGCCGTTCCCGCCCGTCTGGCGGGCCTGCTCTTCCAGGAAGGTGAGCCGCGACAATAGGTCGTGCACGCGAGTACGCGCACCCTCCACGCGCTGGCGCAACGTGCGGTTCTCCTGCTCGAGATCCGCCACACGACCGCGCGTGTCGGCGTCGGGTTTCGCGGCCGCGCCTCCCGTCGCCCCTCCCCCCCGGACGCCGCTCTCTTTCAGCTCCGCTTCGGCCTTGAGCGCGCGCGTCCGCCAGCCGGCCAGCTCATCCGCCACGTGGCGGAGAACCGTCTCCAGCTGATCCAGCACGCGCCCGTCAAGTCTCTCTCCGTCGTACGCCAAGCTCGTCCTCCAGCGCCTGCAGCGCTCCCGCGAGCAGCTCGTCCACTTCGCGCTCGCGCAACGTCCGGGCGGGGTCCCGGAAGGTGCAGTGCCACGCCACGCTGCGGTATCCCGCCGGCACGCCGGGCCCGCGGTATTCGTCGAACACCTCGAGGCGCTCGAGCAGCGGTCCCGCCGCGCGAGCCAGCACGGCCGCCACGGCCGCGGCGTGCACCCCTGCCGGCAACACCAGCGCGATGTCTCGCTCCACCGGCGGCTGGGTCGACAGCGGGCGATAGTGCACCACGCCGGGCAGCGTCAGGTCAATTCGCACCTCGAACCCGAACAACGCCGCTGCCCAGACAGGGGCGTCGGCTTCGAGCGGGCCCGACCACCCTACCACCTCCCCGCCCTGTTGGACCGCTACCCAACCCACCCCACCGCCCGTTGCCGGTTGCACGTTGCATGACGGGGCCGCGGCCCTCACCGCTAACTCAAAGTGGTGCTTCAAGTCCCATATGTCCATATCAGGTACTTTCGCACCCTCGGACCAGTGGGGCGGGCGCCGGGCCCCCGTGAGCACGGCGGCCACGGAGTCCCACTCCTCGGGTCGATCCTGTCCGGCGCGGAACACGACCCCGATCTCGAACAGTCGTACGTCCCGGGTGCGGTTCGCCCAGTTGTGCTCCACCCGCCGTACCAGGCCCGGAATCAGCCGGCGCCGCAGAAATGCCTCCTCGGCCGACAGGGGATTCCGGACCGCGACCGCCTCCAGCCCGTCGCGCGGCCCGAGCGGGATGGTTCGGGCCTCGTAGAAACCTGACTGAGCCAGCCGCTCGCGCACGCGGGCCTTGATCTGCTCTACGGGCGCGTCGGGCACGGTCCCCGAGCGGTAGGGGCGCAGCTCGTCCGGGAATGCGTCGTACCCTTGTAAGCGGGCGGCCTCTTCGATCAGATCCACCTCGCGCGTGACGTCGGGCCGCCAGCCGGGCACCTGCACGGCGAGCCGGGCTCCGCCGTCCTTGGGGGCGACGAAGAACCCCACCGACGTGAGCAGCCGTTCCAGCTCGGCGCGCTCGGTCGCGACGCCCAGCAACCGAGCGGCACGCTCCGGGCGGAGGAAAATCGTCTTCTCCTGGACCGGCTGCGGCCACAGGTCGAGCGGCGGCTCGCGCTGCGCACCACCGGCCACGGCGACAATCAGCTCGATGGCGCGGCGCATGGCCTCGGGCATGCCGAGCAGGTCGATCCCTCGCTCGAAACGATAGCTCGACTCGCTCGACAAGCCGAGCGCCCGGCGGGTGCGCCGCACCCGCGTCGGCTGGAAGTAGGCGCATTCGAGCACCAGGTCGGTGGTGGACGCCGTGACCTCCGACTCGGCGCTCCCCATCACGCCTGCGATGATCGTCGGCCGCTCCGCGTCGCAGATCGCCGTCATCTCGGGGCTCAGCGTGCGCTCCACCCCGTCGAGCGTCACGAGCTTCTCGTTCGGCCTCGCCCGGCGGACCACGACGGCGGGCCCGCGCAGGCGCGCGAGATCGAAGGCGTGCAGCGGCTGGTTGACCTCGAACAGGACGTAGTTGGTCGCGTCGACGATGTTATTGATTGGCCGCTGGCCGATCGCCGCCAGGCGCTGCGCGAGCCACGCCGGGCTAGAGGCGACCTTCACCCCGCGGATCACCGCGATCATGTAGCGCGGCGCGCCCTCGGGGTCCTCGAGCCGAACGTCTACGCCGTCTACGACGCCCGAGGTGACGCGCCCGCTCGGGCCGGCGGCCACGCCGGGCTCGGCGGCCCTCGCGGGCACGTCACCCCGGGCGCTGGGAGCGCGGCGACGGCCGCCGAGGGCAGCGTCCCCGCCGGCCGGAGCCGCGCTCCCAGCACCCGGGATCGGCGGCAGCTTGACCGCGCCGCCCAGCAGTGCCGCCAGCTCGCGGGCCACGCCCTTGTGGCACAGCAGGTCCGGCCGGTTCGCCGGCACGTCGATGACGATCTGGTGGTCGGCAATCGGGACCGCGTCGACGAAGCGGGTGCCCGGGGCCGCGGCCGTATCGAGCTCCAGGATGCCGGCGTGGTCGTCGCCGAGCCCAAGCTCCTTGGCCGAGCAGAGCATGCCGTTCGATTCGACGCCGCGGATCGGTTTGCGCTCGAGCCGCACACCGCCCGGCAGCAGCGCTCCCACAGGGGCGTACGGATAGCTCTTTCCGGCCTGCACGTTGCGGGCGCCGCACACGACCGCGACCGGCCCGCCGGCGCCTCCTGCGTCCACCAGGCAGAGCGTGAGCCGGTCGGCGTTGGGGTGCTGCTTCACCTCCAGCACGCGCGCCACCACGATGTCGCCGAGATCCTGATGCAGGGGCACGACCGCGTCGACCGGCGCGACGTGCATCGTCAGCCGCTCCGCGGTATCGCGCGCATCGAGCGGGCGGTCGAGCAGCGCCTCGAGCCAGCGGCGCGACACGATCATCGCGCGCTCCCTTTTCCCGCGGCGGCGAACTGCGCCAGGAAGCGGACGTCGCTGTCGAACAGCAGCCGGATGTCGGGAATCCGGTGACGGGTCATCGCGATCCGGTCCGGGCCCATGCCCCAGGCGAAGCCGGTATAGCGCTCGCTGTCCACACCGCAGTTCTCGAGGACCGCCGGATGCACCATGCCGGAGCCGAGGATCTCCATCCAGCCGGTTTGCTTGCACGTGGGGCAGCCGGTGCCGCCGCAGATCTGGCATTGCACGTCCATCTCGGCGGAGGGCTCCGTGAAGGGGAAGAACGACGGCCGGAACCGCACCGGCGTGTCTGCGGCGAAGAAGCGGCGGGCGAAGGTCGCGAGCGTGGCCTTGAAGTCGACGAAGCTGATCCCCTCGTCCACGGCGAGCCCCTCGATCTGCTCGAACACCGGCGAGTGCGATGCGTCGAACGGATCGCGGCGGTACGCCAGGCCGGGGATCACGACGCGGACGGGCGGCGGGTAGCGCTCCAGCGTGCGGACCTGCACGGGCGAGGTGTGGGTCCGCAGCAGGAGATCGCCCCCGAGGAAGAAGGAGTCCTGGGCGTCGAGGGCCGGATGGTCCTTGGGGAAATTCAGGGCGTAGAAGTTGTAGCGCTCGGTCTCGATGTGCGGCCCCACCGCGCGGGTGAAGCCGAGCTCGTGGAAGATCTCGCAGATCTCGTTCACCACCTGTGTGACGAGGTGCAGCCCGCCCGTCCAGCGGGCGCGCCCGGGCATGGTGAGATCGACGCCGGCCGCGGCCCCGGGGGGGACGCGTTTCAGGTCGCGCTCCCGCGCGGCGAGCGCCGCCTCAAAGTCCTGCTTCAGGGCGTTGGCCTCGCGGCCGACCTGCTTCTTGGCGGCGGGCTCGAGGCGCGGCAGCGCCGCGAGGATTTTGGTGAGCGCGCCGGCTTTGCGCCCGAGGATCTCGGTCTTGAGATCCTGGAGCCGGCGCTCGTCCGCTTGCGGGATCTCCTGCAGACGCTCCCGCAGCTCGGTGAGGGCTGCCAGGAGGTCGCGCATGGTCAGAGGGCCTGCTTCGCGACCTCCGCCAACTGCTGGAACGCCGCGGGATCCCGCACCGCGAGGTCGGCGAGCACTTTGCGGTTGATCTCGACTCCGGCGCGGCGCAGTCCGTTCATGAGGCGGCTGTACGAGAGCTGGTGCAGCCGCGCGGCGGCGTTGATGCGGATGATCCAGAGGCGGCGGAAGTCGCCCTTCTTGCGGCGGCGGTCCCGGTAGGCGTACTTCTGCGCCCGCTCGACCGACTCCTTCGCCGCCTTCCAGAGCTTGGAGCGCCCGCCGAAGTACCCCTTGGCGAGCTTCATCACCTTGTTCTTGCGCTTCAGGCGCGCAACGTTGCTTTTGACGCGGGGCATGCTTGGGCTCCTTACGCCATCAGCAGGCGCTTGAGGCGTCGCTCGTCGGCGTGCGACACCAGCGCGGCTTTGCGGAGGTGGCGCTTCCGCTTGGGATGCTTCTTGGTCAGGATGTGGCTCTTGTACGCGTGATAGCGGCGCAAGCGCCCGCTGCCGGTCAGCCGCACGCGTTTCCGGAGCGCACGTTTGGATTTCTGCTTGGGCATCTCGTCCTCCCCGGGCTCGCGCCCGGGGTTAGTTGTCCCCGGGCTCGCGCCCGGGGTTAGTTGTCACTTCGGCGCCAGCACCATCGACATGTTGCGGCCCTCGAGCTTCGGGTCCTGCTCGATCTTGGCCACGTCTTTGAGCTCGGTCGCGACCCGGTCCAGCACGTCACGCCCCAGGTCGATGTGGGCCATCTGCCGGCCGCGGTACATCATCGTCACCTTCACCTTGTTGCCGTCCTGCAGGAACTCGCGCGCGTGGCGCGTCTTGAACGCGAAGTCGTGGTCGTCGATGCCGGGGCGGTACTTTACTTCCTTCAAGTGGATGACGTGTTGCTTTTTCTTCGCCGCCCGCGCCGCCTTCGCCTGCTCGAACTTGAACTTCCCGTAATCCATGATCTTCACGACCGGCGGGCGCGCCAGCGGCGCCACTTCCACCAGGTCGAGGCCCCGCTCCAGCGCCGCCGCGAGCGCTTCGTCGACGGTCATCACGCCGAGCTGCGCACCGTCGGGAGCGATCACCCGGAGCGGACTGATCCGGATCTGCCGGTTCACCCGGATGCGCGGAGCCTTGTTGTTGGTGCTTTCGATCGCCAGGTGCCGTTCTCCTCCTCGATGAGAAAACAAAAAAGCGGATTCCAGCTTTCCCGGAATCCGCGTTGCATCATCCGTGCCCGTCATGCGCACCGGCCTGCCCGGCCCACGCACGACGGACGACGAAAGACGCTCCCTCGAACCCTCGAGCGCTCTCCCCAGCACGGGAGAGGCGGCGGGTGAGGCGCACGCGGCGCCCGCTTACCGAATTGTCGCGCCTAACTTAGCCCGCCCGTATGGCTTCCACAAGACCAAACCCCTTCCCCTCCCGCCCGAGCCGGCCCGCCACCACCGCCGCATCGTGCTCGAAGAACAGCAGCCAGCCCTCCGCCTCGGCCCGGCGGTACAGCTGGCGCTTCGATTCGAGCGTCACGAGCGGTTGCAGGTCGTACCCCATGATCCAGGGCAGCGGCAAGTGCGCGCTCGTGGGCACGAGATCGGCGAGGAAGCACACCCGCTCCCCCGCGCTTTCTACCAGGACCGATTGGTGAAACGGCACGTGCCCCGGCGTCGGCAGGCAGCGAACCCCGGGGACGACCTCCGTCTCGCCGTCGACCGTGTGAAACGGCACCGTGGCGAAGTTGTGCGGGAGATAGCTCGCGGCGGTGCGCTCGTTGGTATGGCGGGCGAACTCCAGGTCCCCCTGCTGTACCACGTAACGTGCCTGCGGGAAGGTCAGCCTGATCGCGCCGGCCGGATCGCGGTAGGTATTGCCCCCCGCGTGGTCGAAGTGCAGGTGGGTGTTGATGACCCAGCCCACCTCCTCCGGCCGGCGTCCGACCTCGGCGAGCGCGTCCTCGAGCAGCGTACGGCCGTCCTTCCCGTCGTTGTGCACGCCGTAGATGTCCCGGAACTTGGCGTCCTCCTTGTTGCCGATCCCCGTGTCGATCAGCACCAGGCCGTCGTCGTGCTCGATCAGCAGGCAGCGCAGCGCGAGCGGAATGCGGTTGCGCGCGTCGGCGGGGATGCGCCGCTCCCAGAGGGGCTTCGGTACGACGCCGAACATGGCGCCGCCATCGAGCGCTTGCCGGCCGGCCTCCAACGCGTGACATCGGAGCCGGCCCACCTGGAAAGTGGTGTGGGTCATTCGGCGATTGCGGATTGCGGATTGTGGATTGCGGATTTGAAATGAAAGGTCGCGCGCCGCTGGAAACTCACCTTCGCAATCCGCAATCCGCAATCCGAAATCCGCAATTCATTCACAAGTCGTCTCGCCGCAACGGCAGCGTCATGCATCTCGGCCCCCCGCCCCCGCGCACCAGCTCGCTGCCTTCGATCGTCACCACACCGCGCTCGCCGTCGCCGAGCGTTTCCTGCCCGTCGAGCAGGCTCGCGGCCCTCACGAGCTTGAAGCCGGCGTGGTCGAGCTCGAGGAGCGTCGCCTCGTTGCGCGCGTAGGTGACGACGGCGCCGGGCCGCACCGCGAAGAAATTGCACGCCGAGGACCACTGCTCGCGCTCCTGCACGGAGCGTCCGGTGCCGCCGCAGAACACCGGCTCGAGCGGCTGGTCCACCGCCTGCAGCGCCGCGAAGAAGTTGGGCATCTCCTTCACGCCCTTCGACTTTTTGCGCCGATGCAGCACCGCGAGGCGCTCCGGGCCGACGAAATGCGGCGGGTAGACACAGCACAGCTCCCGGTCGAGCTGCGTGAAGATCATGTCGAGGTGGATCGCGGTCCGCTCGGCGGGCATGACCACCACGATCACGTCCCGCACGCCGCAATGCTCGAACACCAGATCGCAGAGGTGATCGAGCGCGGCCGGACTGGAGCGCTCGCTGAACCCGAGGAGGAGCAGGTCGGCGCGGAGCGGGTGGACGTCGCCGCCCTCGAGCGTGTAGTTGTTGCGCTTCTCTTCCGAGCCGTCGTACAGGATCCCCGCGTTCTCGAGACACGGGTGATAGCGGAACAGCGCCTTGATGAGCAGCTCCTCGGTCCAGCGCACGCCGTAGCGCATCGAGCCGATGATCGAATGCTCTCCGATCACGATGCCGACGTCGCGCGTGAAGAAGAGATTGGGAAGCGGCGGGAGCGCGTAGCCGCTCTCGTTCAGCGCGCGCGCGATGGGGCCCGCCTCCTCCAGGGCGCCCTCGACCATGAGGCCGACGAGCGCCTCCGCCGGGAGCTCGGCCAGCTGCTTGGCCAGGGCGTCCGACGGCACCACCTCGAGCGCGCGCGTGACCAGGAACTCGCGCACATCGGGCCGCGTCACCAGCTCGGTCAGGAGCGCGCGCACTTCGTACACCTGGGCGAAGCGCTCGAGCACGGCGACAAAACGGCGGTGCTCCTGCTGCGCCAGCTCCAGGTCGATGATGTCGTCGTAGAGGTAGGCCTCGCGGTTGCCCGGCGTGACCGCGAGCAGCTCAGGACCAGGGGTATGCACGAGCACCGCGCGCAGCGGACCGATTTCGGAAGTGACGCGGACGCGGGCCATGGGCGGGGAATCTATCGATTGGCCAGCGCGAAGCTCAGCGTCTCGAGCTCCAGCGCCATGTTCACCGACTTCACGACCACGTCGGCCGGTACTGCGAGGCGAATCGGGGCGAAGTTGAGGATCGCCTTCACGCCCGATTGGACGAGCTGGTCGGCTACTTCTTGCGCCGCCTCCGCGGGGGTCACGAGGATGGCGATGTCGGTCGGCTCCTTCTTCAGGTCGCTCGCGATGTGGCGAACGTCGCGCACCACCAACCCGTTCCAGCGGGAGCCGATCTTGCGCGGGTCTTTGTCATAGATCGCCGCGACATGGAAGCCGCGCTGCCGAAACCCGGGATACTGGGCCAGCGCCCCGCCGATGCGCCCGGCGCCGACCAGCACGACTCGATAGGTCCGCTTGAGCCCCAGGATCTCCCGCAGCCGACCCGTGAGCTGGGGCACGGAGTAGCCGAGCCCGCGCTTGCCGAAGGAGCCGAAGAACGAGAGGTCCTTGCGTACCTGCGCCGACGTGGTGGCGCCGCGGCGGGCGAGCTCGGCGGAGGAGACAGTCGTGTGGCCCTGCGCGTCGAACTGCTCGAGGAACCGCAGATACAGGGAGAGCCGTCGCACCGTGCTCTCGGAGATCTTCCGCATATTGTGAAGTTGCGACCCCGTTTCCTGAGCCGTCCTGTCGTGTGCTAAGCCGTTGTGCAGCTGCTTGTGAATCTTTTCACTTTCGTCTGCAATCCTAGCAATTCGTGGCCGCTCATGCAAGATCGTGACTTAGTTTCAGTGCCCAGCCCCCAAGAGCGTGCCGTGATGCTTCTGAGCAAGGAACAAGCAGAACGAAATCTGATGGCAGCAGTGGAGCGAGCGAGCCGGAGCCGAGTGACGCGACGCGTGACTGCTCCGTGGAAAGAGTTGTACCCAAAGCTGCTCCGTGCGGTTGGACTCTCACATCGGGCAGCTTCCAAGACATTCTGGAACGGTCGGTTTGACGTGGTGCTGCCGGAGGGAACGTCCACGCACATCTGGCGATACGGCTTCTTCGAGAGTGATGTCTGCACGTTTATGCTACGGAGCCTCGGGCCGGGAATGGTTTTCGTCGACGTGGGCGCCCATTTCGGTTTCTTCACACTGCTCGGCAGCGACCTCGTTACCGGAGAAGGTCGTGTCGTGGCCCTGGAGCCCATGCCACGGACCTTCCGACAGCTGAACCGGAACGCGTCCTGCAACAGTCCGTTCCGGAACATCACTCCGCTCAACGTCGCCGCGTACAGTGCCAACACGACGCTACTGTTTCGCGACTATGGCCTTGTCGACTCGGCGATGGACTCTGCGTTCGGACAGCGGAACACTGGTGGCGAGCGGGGAAAGGTCGGCACGGTGCAGGTGGCGGCCCGGACGTGCGACGAGGTCGCGGCGACGCTGGGCCTCCGGCGAGTGGACCTGGTGAAGATCGATGCCGAGTCATCGGAACTGCATGTGTTGTTTGGAGCGGAGCGGCTCATCCAGGAGTTTGCGCCGCTGCTCATTCTCGAAGTCGGGGATTTCGACCTGCCGGGGGTGGCACGCTCTCGAGACTTGGTCTCATGGCTCACCCAACGTGGCTACGTCGCCTACGAGTGTCGACAAGGCGACATGGTCCGCCACCAGCCCCGTGAGACGTATGCGTCCGGGAACCTCCTGTTCAAGCGGGCAGAATAGACGAACGGCTCACCAACGCCACAGGCGCACGAACTGCTCGGGCGTGAGCGTCTCGGGTCGCGCCGCTGGATCGAGCCCGAGCTGCGCGAGACCCGCGAGCACTGCCGGCGCCGGCCGTCCCGTCGCGGCGATGACGACGTTGCGGAGCTGCTTGCGGCGGCGCGTAAAGCACGCGGTGACGAAGGCGCGGAATGCCCGCAGCTCGGCGGGTGCGACCAGGGGATCGGACCGGGGCGTGAGCCGTACCAGCGCGCTCGCCACCTTGGGCGCAGGATGGAACGCCCCGGCCCGCACGCCGAATAGCCGCTCGACGCGACACGTCGCCTGCACGCCGACGCTCAGCGCCCCGTACGCCCGCGACCCCGGCCGCGCCGCCAGCCGGTCGGCCACCTCCCGCTGCACCAGGAACACGATCCGCTCCGGCAGCGGCGGAGTGAGGGCTTTGTCGATCAGGGGCGAGGTGATGGCGAAGGGGATGTTGCCGACGACTTTGAATTGCGGATTGCGGATTGCGGATTGCGGATTTGTGGGTTTGGACTCGATGAGGGCGTGCCAGTCCAATTTCAGCGCGTCCCCCTGCACGACCTCGGCATTGCCCAATCCGCAATCCGCAATCCGCAATCGACAATCCTTTGCCAGCCGCCGGTCCTTCTCCATCGCGATGACCCGCAGCCCGCGGGCGAGCAGCTGCTCGGTCAGGCTCCCCTGCCCCGCTCCGATCTCGAGGACGACGTCGCCGGGCGCGGGCTCGAGCGCGTCGACGATCTGCGTGAGGAGCTTCGGGTCGCGGAGGAAGTGCTGCCCGAGCGGGGGCCGCCGGCTCACACCTTGAGGATCACGAGGGTGCGGTCGTCGGCCGCGGGGGCGCCACCCGTGAAGCCGGCGAGGTCGGCGTAGATGGCCTCGAGCATGTCGCGCGCGGGGCGATCGGTGAGCCGGGCCACGTGACCGAGCACCCGCTCCTCCCCGAACCGGCCGCCGCGCTCGCCGTCGGCTTCCGCCTCGGCCACGCCGTCGGTGAAGAGACACACCACGCCCGTGTGCGGCCGCCAGGTGAGCACGCCGTCCCGGCCCGGTGCGGCGGCGATGCCGAGGGGGGGGCGCGTGGCGTCGAGCCGGGTCGGGCGGCTCGCCGCGGTGTCGACGAGAAACGCGTGGGGGTGTCCGGCGTTGGCATAGGTGAGCCGCCCCGCCCGCGGGTCGATCACGCCGTAGAACAGGCTCAAGAACATCTCGGTGCGCCCGAGCTCGTCCGTGAGCGACTGCTCGATCCGCTGCAGCACGTCGGTCGGCCGCTCGCCCGCCTGCGCGTGGATCCCCGAGGCGGCCATCACGAGCGCCATGATCAATGCGGCCCCGAACCCGTGGCTCGTGACGTCGCCGATGATCACGCCGATGCGGTCGTCGGGGAGGTTGAGCAGGTTGTAGAAGTCCCCTCCCACCGATTCCGCCTGGCGGCAGCGGGCGGCGACGTCCACCCGGGCCGCGATGACGAGCGGCGAGGGAAGCAGCTTGAGCTGCAGGTCGTGCGCCAGCTCCAGCTCTCGTTGCACGCGCTGCTGGCTCAAGTCCTTGGCGACCAGCGTGGCGTTCTCGATCGCGGCCCCGATCTGGTTCGCGATCGCCGCGACGAGCTTGCGGTCCCCGGCCGTGAACGCGTCCGTGCCGATGCGATCCGTCAGGTTGATCACGCCGATCGGCTTGGCGCGCTCGCCCGGCGTCGCATACAACACGGGCACGGAGAGGAACGCCTTTCCCTTGTAGGTGCGGCCCTCGGGGCAACCGGGGTTCACCGCCTGGGCATCGGTGGGGTCGTAGCTCACGATGCGCATGTCACGGAACACCCGTGCGGAGACCGAGCAGGGGTCGTCGACCTCGATCGGCTCGACGTCCTGGACGTCCATCCCCTGCGCGGCCACGATGCGCAGCAGGCCGCGCTCGCGATCGTGCACCAGCAGGGTGGCGCGCCGGGCCCGCACGACGCCGGAGACCTCTCGCAGGATGCGGTCCGCGGCCTCGTCGAGCCGGATGGTCTGGCCGAGGATCTCGCTGATGGTATAGATCAGGTCGATTTCTTCGTACCGCTCCGACAGCTCCGCCGCCACTTGCGCGGCGTCGCGTTCGGCGCCGAGCGCGGCCCCGACGATCGCGGCCAGCGTTCCGGGAGCCCGCGGCCCGTCGCCCGGGCCCCGGATTTCCAGCCACACGCCGTCCAGGTCCGGCACGGGCTCGAACCAGGCCGGCCCGCGCGGCGTGTCGATCGCGTGGCCGGCGGACCGGTCCGCGAGCGGCGGCGCCCAGTCGTCCTCATCCAGTGCCCCGGCGCCTGCCGGGACGCGCCGCCCGTCGCCGTGCCACACGGCGAGCCGGGCGCCCGACAGCTGCTCGAGCGCCGCCAGCATCCGCTCCAAGCGGATCAACCCGCTCGCAACGTCAGGCAGATGGAGTTCCCGGCGGCGCTGAACGCGACGTGGTCCACGAGACTCCGCAGCACGAACA
>WNGD01000533.1_pt1 | contig 40425 bp, 35 predicted proteins | sample 5400671 | NCBI WGS metagenome assembly WNGD01 (sample SAMN13153369, study PRJNA577476) | soil metagenome | isolation source: 40 cm soil or saprolite under grassland replicate 2 | place: USA:California | collected 2016-06-15 | reverse complement strand
GATCCGTGACCGCAGCTTCTCGAACAGCTCCCGCTCTCGCTCCTCAACGCGCTCGGCCGCGGTCAGGACGCGCTCCTCATATTCCTTTAGGGAAGGTGTGACATACCGCTCAGCGCCTGCCAGTGTCTGCCTCCGCTGGTAGTCTTCCGGGACGAGATGCACGTTGCTGTTCGTGACCTCGATGAAGTAGCCGAAAACTTTGTTGTAGCCGACTTTCAGTGAGTTGATGCCCGTTCGAGCGCGTTCTTCGGATTGAATCCTCGCGATCGCATCTTTTCCTCCGTCGCGAAGCGCTCTCCATTCGTCAAGGGCCCTATCGACACCTTCGCGTATACTGGGCTCATCACCAATCACTGCCGGCGGTCTCTCGACAAGCGTTCGCATGATCTCGTCGCACAGATCCGCGCAGTCGTCCCACAAAGCGGCGTGCTTGACGAATGCAGTTTCGTTTCCGGGAGTCGTCCCTGCCCGCGCCCGTGCAAGAGCGGATTCGACCACTGGTAGTCGCGCGATCGAATCGCCGAGCGCCGCGAGCTCTCGGGGCGAAGCACGACCGGCAGCTGCCTTGCCAGCAAGGCGTTCGATATCGCGAACGCCGTCCAGTGCCTCCCGCATCGCTGCGCGGATGAGGCTCTCACCCAGACCATCCACAGCCCCGAGCCTCGCATCGATTTCCGCGCGATCCACTAACGGAGCAAGTATCCACTGCCGCAGCAGACGCGCGCCCATCGGTGTGAGGGTGCGGTCGAGGACTCCGAAAAGTGTTCCCGAAGTCTCGGTGCCGCGCATCGATTCGACCAATTCGAGATTCCGCCGCGTCATCTCGTCGAGTGGTAGAATTCCGCCCGGACGCTCGACTTTCGGTCGAGCAAGATGTGAAGTGCCTGAGGGCTGGAGCTCATTGAGGTAGCGGAGCAAAGCACCCGCAGCTCCGACAGCCGCGCTATCTACATTCTCGATGCCGAATGCTTCCAGCGAGTTCACGCGGAAATGCTCTGTAAGCTGATCACGGCCCAGATCATCGTCGAACTCCCAGATTTCTCGCTCAGTCACCATCGGTCCTTCCTCACCGACTGGTCCTCTGACCATTTGAGCCAAGTTTCCCTCGCGAGGAAGAATCACTTCCCGCGGATTGAATCTGGAGAGCACTGACTCGAGGTCGCGAAGTCGAGTCGTAGCCAGCCTCAGTTCACCGGTAGAGAGGTCAGCCGCCGCGATCCCGACTGAATCAGCATCTCGATTGAGCGCGCAGAGATAGTTGTTGCGAGTCCCATCGAGCAGATCATCGGAGAAGGCCGCGCCCGGAGTGATCGTCTCGACGACCTCGCGTTTCACGATCCCTTTCGCAAACTTCGGATCTTCGGTTTGTTCGCAGATGGAAACGCGGAACCCTTGCTGGATCAAACGTCGCAGATATTCTCCGGCAGCCTTGACTGGAACACCGGCAAGCGGGACCTCGCTGGCACCGCCGTTGTTTCTCGAGGTCAGAGTCAGGCCCAGTGTTTTTGAGGCGACTTCCGCATCTTCGTAGAACATCTCGTAGAAGTCACCCATGCGGAAGAACAGAATCGCGTCCTGATGGCGCGACTTGATCTCCCGGTACTGCTGCATCAACGGTGTTGATGCGGCGCGGCTCACCGCTCGGGTGCCCGTACTACGAAAGCATCCATGTAGCTGGTTTTGATTTTTCTGAGGGCATCTTCGGCTTCCTTGGCTGTCGAGTAGCGTCCGATCCTCACCCGAAATGGCGCGACCGAACCGTCGACGCGCGCCGAATATCCGCGCTTGCTCAAACTCGACGCCACTTTATCAGCTTCGAGTTTGCCGTCTTTACCAGTGAAGGCAGCTACCTGGACTGAGTAGCCACTCACATGTGATGCTGGTGCTGCAGACTTGGCAACAGGTTTTGAAGTAGTTGTTTTCGGCGCTTTGGTCGCATCGACAGTGCTGGGTCTAGAATCGCTGGCTTCTGTCGAAGGCTTGGGACGCGGGGCCGGGGCAATTGCCTTGGGCGTGGTGGACGCAGTTGCAGCGACCGTAGACACGCTATCAAGAGTGCCTGGTTTTTCCCTACCGGCTGCTGCAACGGAGGTAGAAGAAGACACAGTAGTCTTCGAAGAATTTGCTGAGCTGCTCGTCTCTGTTGTGGACGCAGCGCTCGTCGGGATACTGGTGGTTGTCCTGGCAGGAGTGGAGGAGGTTGCAGAAGTAGCCACGGCATTCGCAGAAGAAATCGTGGTCGGAGAATCTGTCTTTGCAACGACCGGCGCCGGGCAGCGCTGACCTTGATACTGTATCTGATTCTTCAACTCCACTTCTGAAGCGCCCACCTGCAACAGCGCGTTGGCATTTGCTGCGCAAGCGTTCGCGATGTCGTTCTTCTCGAAAAGGACGCGAGCCGTCCAGTAGCTCGCTCTTGCCAGTGATTTGCTGCGCGGGTAATCACGCTGAATCCGCTGCAGATGCCCCAGCGCACCTTCACGGTCGCCCCGCGCCAACTCGAGTTGCGCGAGCCGCAGCAACGCAGGCTCGGCCTGTGGAGCAAGTGGATAATCCACGACTATGTGTCGGTAATCGCTTTCGGCATCGGCAGCATTTGCTGCAAGACTTGCCCGCCAGAACAGCGCCTCTGGATATAGGCGAGCTGTTGGCGGGGTTACCGCAATTACCGAATCGATCAACGCCCTGCCTGCTACGCCGTTACCATCACTTACCAATGTCTGGGCTCTCACGAAAACCGGATCAGGCGGACGCGCCGGAGCCTGTGCAACTGAGTTCGTTGCGGCGCAACATAGGACAACACCGAAAAGAAGGGTCCATCTAAACATCTCACCACTCTCCTATTGGCTCATGCGGCAGCACTTTTCTCCTCGGCTGCGCAGAGCCTCAAAACCACTGTAGCCAGCAATTGTTCTTCAGAGGAAACCCTGCTCTCCTTCAGAGTAATGTCGGCCTCGAGCAGGCAATCGAGCGCACGCTCGAGAGATTCGCGGGTCCAGCGTTCAGCCGCACGAGCCCAGACAGCGGTGGCAGATCCCCACGGCCGTCCCGTAAAGGCTCCCGTCTCTCTGAGAAGATCGAAGTATTCCTGGGCCAAACGAGCCCTCGACAGACCTTCATCCAGTCTCGCGCGACCCCACGAGATGGCCAGCATCTGTGTCGATAATGCCATGACGATTGAGACGCCCGTTGTTTTCGGCTGAGCGAGAACGTGCGGGATCAATTCGAGCGCTCGGGAAGCGTTCCGGTCCGCTACTGCATCGAGAAGATCCGACTGTGTCTCGCCGCGCCGCACCCCGACCACTGCAACGACATCCTCTTCGCCGATTTCTCGGCCATGACCTTCGACATAACTGGCCAACTTGTCCAATTCACCCGCTAGCTGGTGCAAGTCATTGCCGACTGCTGCCTGTAGGAGCTCGATTGCAGGCTCGCTGATTTTCACTCCGAACTCGATGGTCGCCGTGTGCGCGATCCATTTGGGAACGCGGTCACCGGTGAGGGGATCGAACTGAAGGGGAGTACTTGATGCCAGGAGCGCACCGTCTGCTTTGGAGCCGGCCGCTGCAGTCATGAGCAGCAGCAGATCGGGTGACGGGCTTTTCAGATACTCATCGAGAACCCTGCGCGATTCCTTTTTCAAGGCATTGACCTCACGAAGCACGACGACACGCCTCTCTGCCATCATTGGAGGTGTAGAGAGAAGTACTTCGAGGGTCTCGGGATCGATGTCCGAGCCTCGCCTTGCATCGAGATTGAAGTCCCTGGTTCCCGGCTCCAGAGCAGCTTCAACAAGCTGACGGACTGCGTCGTCTTTTTGATAATCGTCGTCTCCCAGAATGTAGTAAGCGCCGTCGAATGACCGGCGCTTAATCGCATCACGAAGTGTTCTGAGAGAGGACGCTGCCATCCTCGAAATATACGGCCGGTCTACCGGACCGCCGATGGCTATGGAATTCTAACGCGTGTAGTTCGCCAGCTCGAGCTTGGAATGCGCGAACCGTACCGGAACCTGCTCTGCAAACAGCGCAGCTGGCCAGATCGTCAGACCCGCTGAAACTGAGGCAACGATAGCAGGTGTCGAGGTTGTTATTGGGGTGAACTCGGGCTCGGGAAGGGAGGCGACTACGGGAGGCATAACAAGATCGCGCGGAGCATCGGTGCGGTGGTACAGAGTTGTACCTATGTATCCCAGCATCACCGCGCTGGCGAGCGTTGCGGCAATAGCGCCACGTTTGAGATTGCGCTGCGTGGTGGCCAGTAAATGCTCACTATGACATTCCTTCAGACGGGCTTCGAGCCGCTCCGAAAAATCCGCGGAGAGCTCTATGGAAGGAAGATTTCTGATGAGAAGAAGCGCTCGTCGGATCTTCGCGTCATGCTTCGCGCAGCTCTCGCATTCAGCGATGTGCCGCTGCATCCGAACCAGCTCGATCCCGGCGAGGGTGTCGTCTACGAACGCAACGTGCTGCTCACAAAACTCGCGACAATCCATGGAGATAGGTTGAGGGTTCGGTAACAGGTACCCACCAGCTGGGTGCCTGTTCCCGAAACCGTCGACCTAATCTACATATGGGGCGATGATCTCCGCGAATGAATTTCTGGCCCGGTTGAGACGCGATTTTACCGTGCCAAGATTGCAGTCGGTGATCTCCGCAATTTCCTCGTAAGACTTGCCTTCGAGTTCACGCAGAATGAACACATTTCTGTGGTGCTCGGGAAGCTTCGCCACGCTCTCCTCGACGATCTCCCTCAGGTGCCGCTTGCGGTACATATCATCGGGACGGGACGTCGTATCCTCGAACTGAAGCGGCCGGTCCTCATCCTGGAAGTTCTTCTGGACCGTTTGAAAAAGCACCAGCGGATTACGTGACCGGTTACGTAATTCATTCTTCGCCAGGTTCGATGCGATCGTATACACCCAGGTCGAAAACTTCTTCGAGCGATCAAAGCGATGGAGGTGTCGATACACCCGAATGAAAACCTCCTGCACCAGATCCTCCGCTTTTTCCCGGTCACCGATTGTTCGGTACACGAAGTTCAGGAGACGAGTCTGATAACGAGTCACCAGCTCCGAGAAGGCACGCTCCTCTCCACCAAGGAATGCAGTCACGACGGCTGAGTCATCCATCGCCTGCAGGCGTTCCCTGACAGTCTGCCCTTCAACCGAAACGATTTGCTTACGGACGATGTCAGCCATTCCTCTCTCCTCTATAAGAGACTCTCACAACACTGAATTCGTGCACATTCGTGTGGAACTTTCTGCACTTTCATGTAATGCACGGCTTGTGCCGATTGCCTGTTGGAAGCAAGCCGTTGTCAGGAAAGGAGTTATGGCGTGCAACTCAAGCTTGAGCTTGTCCAGATTCTGCCCTTCTGTCCTATTTACATGACAATGTAAGTGTCTTTAGTTGATTAGACGCCAAATTGGCTCGAAGGGTTAATGGCCTGCGCGAAAGCCAGCGGCGAACAAGAGGCCGATCAGAGTCTTGGCATCCTGAATTTCGCCCTTTTCGACCCTCTCGAGTGCCTGGGAGAGCAGCATCGGCTGAAGATCGAGAAACTCATCCGCTTCGTGTTTAGTCTCGCCAGCGGATAGACCGGTTGCCATGAAGAGATGGATTCTTTCGTCGGTGAAGCCGGGCGTCGTGTAGAATGTGATCAGGTAGTCCACCTGCTCAGCTGAACATCCCGTTTCTTCCTTCAGCTCTCTCACCGCGCAGTCACGCGGCGCCTCTCCATGGTCGAGGCGTCCTGCCGGAATCTCGAAGAGATAGCCATCCGCTGCGTAGCGGTACTGCCGAATCAGGAGCACCTGCGGATCATCGGCGTGCGGGTCGCTTAGAAAAGGCACTACCGCACTCGCACCCGGGTGTCGTACCATCTCGAGCTCACCGGTTGATCCATCAGGAAACCGCACCGCATCCACATCTAACGAGATGATTTTCCCCGTATAAACGCGGGTGGATTCGATTTTCCCGGCGCTGGCTTTGTCTTTCATCGACGAGGACTCTACCTGCCGTGCGTTAGCTCTTTCATAGAGGACGACCCATCCGTCCGGCGCTCGTCGCTTCTTCCATTTGCGAATGATCGCTAACGGCTATGGACGTGCAGATCACCGAGCCCCAGGTCGGCAACTGAATCAGCAATGACTTGCATGTCACCGACCATGACCGTTTGCAGCTGCTCGGGATGAAGGTGTGACTTGGCAACTCGCAGTACCGCATCCGCGGTAACAGCCCGGATGTTCTTTCTGTAGGAGCCGTAATAGTCAGGTGGCAGACCGTAGATCACCAGCGTTGCGAGAGCAGATGCGATCGCAGCTGTCGTCTCGTATCGGATCGGGAAAACCCCATCGAGATAATCCCTCGCCAATGAGAGCTCATCCTCCGAGATCCGCCCCGAGCGAATGCGATCGATCTCGAGAAGGATTTCACGCAGAGCCGGCGCCGTTACCTCACTTTGAACAGCGGTCGACACGACGAACGGGCCTGGTCCGCGTCGCCAGTCATAGAAGGAGGATGCGCCATACGTGTACCCATGAGCCTCCCGGAGATTCAGGTTGATGCGCGAGCCAAATAAGCCACCGAGCGCTGCATTCATCAGGAGAGTCGGGAAAAAATCGGGATGATTGCGCGGTAGTCCGACGTGTCCAATCCGTAGCTCCGATTGCGGCGCTTCCGGCTTATTCACCACGTGTATGCTCCTACCTGCCGTTCGGGCCGTAGCTACTAGCGATTGAGGTTCGGCTGCACCCGATGACCACTCCCGAAACGCTCGCGTTATCAGCGCTCGCGATGAATCCTTTGAGATGTCCCCGGCCACAATGACCGTACTGGATCGAGCCCGGTATCTGGCTCGATAGAAGTCATCAACATCCACGCGTGACAGCGCGCTTACGCTCTCGGCAGTTCCTTCGTCCGGCTTCGAGTAGCGGGATTCCGCCGAGTACAGAAACTCGGCGAACTTCTCGTCAGCCAGTCCTCGTGGCTCTGTTTCAAGCTGTAGGATCTCAGCCAGCCGTTCCGCCTTGAGCCGCTCTACCTCCCGCTCGGGGAAGGTCGGACTGCTGATAGCTTCACCGAGCAGCCTGGTTGCCTCCTCCAACTTGTCTGACAGCGTCGTGATTTTGATGAACGCACTATCCCAGTCTGCACCGGATTCGACCGATGTGCCGAGCTGCTCGAATTTTTCCGCGAGCTCGGCTCCATCGAGGCGTTCACTTCCTTCGATGAGAGTGCCGGCAGTCAAAGCGGCAATACCTTCCTTACCGACTGGATCGGTGGTGGATCCGGCATCGACGACCACCAGAACGGTAGTTACCGGAAGCTTTGCGACCGGAGCTGTGACCAGACGGATTCCACTCGGCAGCGTCTCGTCGCTGAAATCGGGGAACTGGTAGCTTCTGGCTGGCGCCGGTTTCGGGCGGAGAGACGTGACCATCATGCCGTGCCGGCAGCAGCCAATACACTCTCGGATTCGACTCCCTCGTTCGGAACGTACAGTAGGCTCGCCCTGTTATCCTCGCCTAACCGTCCAGCGATGAATTCGTTGACCGTCTTCGCCGTCACAGAGCGGTAGCGATCTGCCTGCTCGTTGATCAGATCGGGTCGCTTGAAAAAGGTAGCGAACATGGAGAGCCTGTCCGCTCTCTCGCCCGCAGATTGAAGCGAGGTAACCAGATCAGTTTCGATCAAAGCAGTAGCTCTCTTCACCTCGGACTCAGCGACGCCTTCACGATAGATCAGCTCTATCTCGCGCTCAACCTCTTCCTCGAGCTGTGCGACAGCAGTTTCCGGGCGCGCGGTCACATCCACCACGAGGAGATCCGTCCCCTTCGCCAAATCGAAGGTGAAAGCTCCAGCATCAGCCGCGACCTGACGCTCGCGCACGAGCGAGCGGTGAAGGCGGCTTCCTTTTCTCATCCCCAGAATCGCTGATGCAACACTCGCGGCGTAGTACTCTTCGCTTCCAAAAACCGGTGAGCGAAATGCCATGAATAGCCGCGGGAGACTGACATTGTCGTGGACGACCTCCCGCAAGGAGCTTCCGAACACGGGCGGGAGATTCATCGGAGGTAGCGGCGGTTTGTCTTTTCCCCTTGGAATTGGTCCGAAGTAATCGATGATGAGCTTCTGTGCTTCCTCCGAATCAAAATCTCCAGCGATCGACAGAACCGCGTTATCCGGTGTGTAGTAGGTGGCAAAGAATTCCGCGATGTCGTCCAGTGACGCCGCTGAGAGATCCTCCATCGAGCCGATAAGCGAATGCTGAAACGGGTGTGAGGCAGGGAAAACCAGCTCCTGCATCTTCTCCAGCATTGTGCCATACGGCTGGTTGTCTACTGCCCATCGCCGTTCGTTTTTGACGACGTCACGCTGAGTATCGAGCTTCTCCTGTGTCATCGCTGGCAGCAGTTCGCCCATCCGATCGGCCTCAAGCCAGAGGGCAAGGGCAAGTTCGTTCGAGGGAACCGTTTCGAAATAATTCGTGCGCTCGAGCCAGGTTGAACCATTTAGAGTTCCGCCGGCACGTTGAATCAGCTCGAAATGCTCGTTCACCCCAACGTGTGCCGAGCCTTGGAAAAGCATGTGCTCGAAGAGGTGCGCAAATCCGGTTCTTCCGGCTCTTTCATTTGCCGAGCCGACGTGGTACCACAAATTCACTGCCACGATCGGTGCTGTGTGATCTTCCGACAGCGTCACGTACAGACCGTTGTCGAGGTGGAAGGTTTCTACCGGAATCCGCATTCTCGTAAATTGCCCGCCATACAAACACACTGGAACCCCCTCTGCGCTCATACGTGATTTCTGCTCTGGTAATCCTGCTGTTGCTCTTCGGATCGCTGCTGCTGTTATGGTGGTCGCAGGAGCGAATACTCTTCCAGCCGCCTCGACTACTGGAACCGGCGCCTGAAACAGGGCAAGTCGCTTATGACGCAGTAGATGGACAACGGCTCATTGGCTTCATGGTTGGAGACCCGCACCGTGCACGCGGTGTTTTACTCTGCTTCCACGGCAATGCCGACCTCGCGATTTGGCAGCTCGAGTGGGCACGACAGGTAGAGCGCCACACCGGATATGCAGTTCTTCTCGCCGAGTATCGGGGTTACATGTCGCTGGGGGGATCTCCTACGTACTCAACTACGAAGATCGACGCACGCGCCGCTTACGATCACTTGCGAATTGCCTTCGGCGTGGACCGCACACATCTCGCCTACTTTGGTCACTCCCTTGGTAGCGCGGTAGCGGCGGAGCTAGCCGAGATTCACCCGCCTGCCGCGCTGATTCTCCAGGCGCCCTTCTCGTCAGCGCGTGCTATGGGAAGACTCATCGTGTGGCCGCCACTGGTGCTCGTCTGGAAAACCATTTCACGGATCCACTTTGACACGCGGCAGGTTGTGTCGGAGCTCGATGTTCCGGTGTCAGTAGCACACGGACGCCGCGACCGAATCATTCCTTTCAGAATGGGGCTCGAGGTGTACGAGGCGGCAAAAGTGAAGGGCCAGCTGCTCGTCGTAGAGAAAGCTGGCCACAATGATGTTGTTGAAATTGCCGGCGACGCCTATTGGCACTGGTTCACCGAAGCGTTGTCGTCACGGCAAAGCCCGCAGCCCCAAGCCGCTCCACCCCCAGCCCCCACCAGGTAGTCTTCAGTTCATTTCAGTTCCAGCAGTCAGTCTTCAGAGTCAGTCAGCTACTGAATCGGCTGCCCCGAGATATCCCTGATTGCAATCGGCCCGACATTTACGGACTTGAGAGCCTGCTCGATTGTCTTGCGGTCGCCGACAATCACGATGGCAAGAGAGCGGGGATTGATGTACTGCTGCGCCACTCGGACTACATCGGCTTGCGTAACTGCCTCGACATTCTGCACATAATTGTTGTAGTAGTCGAGCGGCAGGTTGTACTGAGCTACCGGTACCAGCGCCGCTCCGATTTGCTGCGTCGTCTCGAAGTTCCCCGGAAGCTGCAGCTGCAGATATCGCTTGGCGCGTGACAGCTCCTCGGCAGGAACTGCCTGGCGAATTCCATTCAGCTCTTTCATGAACTCGAGCAGTGCTGAATCACTCTTCGCTGTGACTATTTCAGCAGACGCGAGGAAAGGACCTGCTGCGCGCCTCATGTCGAACCGCGATCCAGCACCATACGTGTAGCCGTGGGTCTCACGGAGATTCTGCATCAATCTGCTAGTGAACGACCCACCCAGGATCGTGTTCATGACAGTCAGGGCAAAGTAGTCCCTTGTTGATCGCGGGACGCCCACAGCACCGATGCGAAACGAAGACTGCGCCGCTCCCGGTTTGTCGATGAGGTAGATGGTTGTAGTACCAGCCTTCGGAGGCTCACTGTAATTCAGCTGTGGCACTTCTCGCCGTGTCCACGTACCAAAGAGACTGGCGATTTTCTGCTCGATCTGCGCCGCGTTTACGTCCCCGACGATGATCAGAGTTGAATTGTTCGGTGCGTAGTTGGCCTGGTAGTACGATTGTAGATCGGCTGTACTGAGTGACTTTACCGAAGTCTCTGTTCCGAGCGACGGAGCACCATATGGATGCGCGTTCCCGTAAATGATCGCGGGAAAGGCGATGTTCGCGATCGCAGGTCCCTGATCACGCAGCTGCAGCAGCTCGGTCAGACGAGTCTTCCGGATTCGCTCGAATTCGTTAGCGGGAAAGGACGGGTGGAGAGCGACATCTGCGAACAACGCCAGAGCGCTATCCAGTTGCGCTATCGGCGTGTGAAGCGACAGCGTGCTCGACTCCCAGCTACTGATCGGAGAAAGGCTGATTCCCAGAAAGGCAATTTGATCTGCTATTTCGAGGCTTTTCCGAGTCGCAGTTCCTTCTCGAAGCATTGCTGATGTCAGATTTGCGACTCCCGTCTTGCCCGAAGGGTCAGCAGTGCTGCCGCTGCCGACAAGCAGAACGAAATCCGCGAGTGGAAGCTCGTGCTGCTCGACGATCAGAAGCTTGAGCCCATTCGGAAGCTGCCGAGTGAGGATTGGTGGAAGGGAAACGCGCGGTGGCGGGCCGAGCTCGGGCGGCTTGCTGCGATCGAAAGTTCCTTGCGCAGTGGCAACCGATTGGGCAGTGAGCAGAGTAAGGGCGGTCAACAGGCCCGTAGTTCCGACGAGCTTCATCAGTTACCTCCGCTGGCAGTCAACATCATCTCTTTCCTTCCCTCTGGGACCACCGTGAGCACAATCTTTGGGCGACCTAGATAGGTCCTTGCGACCCGTTGTACATCGGCCGGAGTGACGCGTTCATAGCGGGCGGCATCCTGCTGGATGAAATCGGGATTCCCCACATAGTAGTTGTAGGTATTGAGCACCTCCGCTTTGCCGAGCACTCTGGCGAGGCGGTTGAGGAAGCTGGCCTTGTACAGGTTCTGGGCTCGCTGCAACTCGCGGGGTGCGATCCCATTGGCGATCAGGTTGGCGATCTCCGCTTTGACGATTCGATCGATGTCGGCAACCTTCTGCCCGGGCTTTGGCGTCACGTCGAGCTGGAATTTTCCATCCAAGCGCGAGCCATCCTGGAATGCGCTGACATCCTGCGCGATCTGAAGGTCGTACACGAGCTTCTTGTATAGACGCGAGTTCTTGTCGTTCGCAAGCACCTGCGCCAGAATGTCGAGCGTTGCGTCGTCCTTGGAGAAGCCCTTCACCGAGTGCCACGTGTAGAAGAGGCGTGGCAACTGGACCTTGTCCTCGAGAACAAGGAAGGTGTCACGCGGAATTACCACGGGGGGAACGGTCGTTCTCCGCTTGACTTCGGGTCCGCGCGGGATGTCACCAAAGTACTGTGCGACCATCTTCTTCACGGTGGCCGGATCAAAATCTCCAGCAATCGTCAGGGTTGCATTATTGGGCGCATAGTACGTCCTGAAGAAATTCTGTACGTCCTGCAGCGATGCCGCACTCAAATCAGCCATTGAGCCGATCACCGGCCACGAGTACGGGTGCGACTTAGGGTATAGTGCCGCCAGAATGATTTCGTCTGCCCTGCCGTACGGCTGATTATCCACGCGCTGGCGGCGCTCGTTCTTCACCACATCGCGCTGAAGATCGACCTTGGGAAGATCCATCGTGGGCAGCAGAAAGCCCATGCGGTCCGCATCGAGCCAGAGCGCAAGTGCCAGGGCATTCGACGGCAGTGTCTCATAGTAGTTGGTCCTGTCTTCCGTCGTCGAGCCGTTATTGTCCGCACCGGCTGCTTCGAGCATCTGGTCAAACGCCCCGACCGGCACGTGTTGCGACCCCATGAACATTATGTGCTCGAACAGGTGAGCAAACCCGGTTCGGCCGACCTGCTCGTCTCCGGATCCAACGTGATACCAGGTGTCGACCGCGACGATTGGCGTCGAGTGATCTTCGTGAAGTATCACCTCGAGGCCGTTGGGCAGCTTGTACTTCTCGAACTGTATTCGGGGAGTGGCCTGGGCGTCAGCGAGCTGCGTGAAAGAAACAGCCGGGATTAAGTAGCAGAATGCCACTAATAGGGGTCTTTTCTTCACAACTTCCTCTCGAAAAAGAAAGCGAGCGGTGCCTTGAGTGATTCGCTAAAGATATACTTCCAGCGAGCCTCACGGTTGGGTGAGATCGGGCTGGTACGAGTCGGAGACGTGTACGGCGTAAAACCGAAACGACGTGCCAGAATCCGCAGTCGCAGCATGTGAAAGGGGTCACTCACCAGCAGGGCGCTTTGAAGGCCACGTACTTCCAGCATGGCGGCGACTGCTCTCATCGACTCGCTGGTAGTTCGACCTGCGTTCTCTACCAGGATTGAACTGTCCGGCACGCCGTGTTTCTTCGCGTAGTTTCTTCCTACTGCCGCCTCGCTGGTGGTGTCGCCAGCTCCTGTCCCGCCTGTAAGTATTAGTAGCGATGCCAGGTGACGGTTCCACAGATCCAGCGCGTGATCGAGTCTAGCCCGGAGTACCGGTGAGGGCTTGCCTGCATACTGCGCCGCGCCCAGTACCACTATTGCCTGCGCTGGTCTCGCCTCGTCTCTCGAGCTCCAGATAATGACTGCAGCTGCTGAAATCGCCCAGAGGGTGAATACCGTTAGAACGAGAATTGTAAGAATCCGCCGCACGATTTTCGCGGCATGTTTCGCTTTCGCAGCCCGTTTCATCCGTAGAAACTACGCTAGAATGCATGCGTCGTGTGAGGCTCCGGACACTCGACGGAATATCCTCTCGCTATGAGTGCAGCCTTGAATTCGTCCTGAACCGGAGCCTCGCCATGTACCAGCCATATCGGCCCCAATCGCGGTGATTTCTCCTTCACGCGACCGAGCCATGTTGTCATCTCGGTTCTGTCGGCGTGCGCGCTATACCCGTCGATCACCTCGACATGCGCGTGCAGAGCAACATCCTCCCCAAAGATCTGAAGAACCGGTTGTCTCTCCACTACCCGCCGACCCAGTGTATGCTCGGCTTGAAATCCAACGACGAGGATCGTGTTCCGCGGATCGCTGGCACCCTGCGCCAGGTGGTGAAGAATCCGCCCGTTTTCCATCATCCCCGATGCGGCAATTATCACCATTGGACCGTGCGCCCGGGATAGTGCTTTCGACTCTTCGACATCACGCGTGTAGTGCAGAAGATCGAACTGGAAGAGCTGCTTTACCTTCTGCACCATCTCCTCGGATCGATCAAAGCTTTCGGGGTGCATCTCGAAAACGGTAGTGGCATCGATTGCCAGCGGACTATCGACGTAGATCGGAATCGGCGGGATCGCGCCCTCCCTGGCAAGGCCGTGCAACGCGTAGATCATTTCTTGTGTTCGGCCAAGCGCAAAAGCAGGGATAAGGATGCGTCCGCCGCGCGCAGCAGTTTCGCGAACTACTTGAGCCAGTTGCGCGCGCGCACCATCAACCGATTCGTGGTCTCTGTTGCCGTACGTCGACTCCATGATGAGCGCGTCGGCACCTTCGGGTGGAGTAGGGTCACGAACTATTGCCAGGCCGCTTCGGCCAATGTCTCCGGAAAAGACCAGCCGCTTTGTCTTGTTGCCCTCTGTGCAATCGACTAGCACCGAGGCCGCTCCAAGGATGTGTCCGGCATCGATGTAGCAAGCACGCACACCGGGAACTACATCGAAGAACCTGTTGTAGGGAACCCCGACCATCAGGTCCATCGTCCGGACTGCGTGACGCATTCCATACAGCGGCTCGACGAACTCCTTCCGCCGCTTCGCCAGGAACTCCGCATCCTTCTCCTGGATGTTAGCCGAGTCGGCGAGCATCACCGCGGAGAGATCCCGCGTCGCAGATGTTGCCCAGATGGTCTTGGAGTAGCCTTCGGCGATCAGATACGGAAGTCGCCCGGAGTGATCGATGTGGGCGTGTGAGAGAACTACTGCATCGAGATCCTTGATGGGAAGAGGAAGCTGCCGGTTCTTATCGGCTGCTTCATGGCGCTTCCCCTGAAACATGCCGCAGTCGAGCGCGACTGTGCGGTCATTTACGTGAACGAGATGACAGGAACCAGTGACTTCACGTGCGGCACCGACGAACGTAATCTCCAAACAGCTATCCTTCTGCTACAGCATCACGCTGAAACAGAATCGTTAGTCGTTGTTCGTCCTGTGACATCAGCGCCGGCTCCCATCCTCCTCTGCTTCTCTCATTCAGAAGATCAGTGAGCGTGTCTTCGTCCTCGCGCGTGTGCCGCGTCAGCTTGACTACGACAGCCTGGTATTCTTTCATCAGGGACTAGATTATGAGCCGGTAACCGTTCATGATGCCGGAATCCTGGGGCTAGAATGATCGAGCGCGTCAAGGAATTCCCATCGCTGACTATTATCCGGCATCCGCTTGTTCAGCACAAGCTGACGATCCTTCGAGATCGGCAGACGGAAACCAAGCACTTCAAGGAGCTGGTCGATGAGATCGCGATGCTCATGGCGTACGAAGCGACAAGCGAGCTGAGCCTAGAGCCAAGAGAAGTAAACACTCCACTCGAGAACGCGACCGGGTGGCACATTAGCGGCAAAAAGCTGACACTCGTCCCGATACTCCGCGCTGGTCTCGGAATGGTGGAAGGAATCCTTCGACTCGTTCCCTCGGCACGGGTCGGTCACATTGGACTCTATCGGGATCACGACACACTCCAGCCAGTCGACTACTACTTCAAGGTGCCCGGTGACACTGCCGAGCGCGACTTTTTCCTGCTGGATCCAATGCTCGCCACCGGGGGGAGTGCCGTGGCTGCAGTGTCCTCGTTGAAGAAAGCTGGCGCCAACCGGATCCGATTTCTCTGTCTCGTTGCCGCACCTGAGGGAGTACGATATCTCAGCAACACGCATCCCGATGTTCAGATCTACTGCGCTGCACTGGACAGAGAGCTCAATAGCGAAGGCTACATCCTGCCGGGTCTTGGGGACGCCGGAGACAGGTTGTTTGGAACCCGCTGACTGCTAGCCGAACCACTCTCTGGGATTCAGCCGCTGCTGGTCGGCAGCGTCGACTACCCATTGCTGGTTCTGCGAGTCGATCACCTCGCTGGGTACTGACTGGAACCAGCAGGCCGCCTTCTTAATGTCGCCGACCCTTCTCCACAATTCCCCGACCAGATACGTCAGGATCGCCCGTTCTTCCCTGGGAACTCCGTCGTAGGACTGTAGAGCCTCTTCGAACTTCCAGGCTGCATGCCGGCGGAAGTAGCGCTCCGCCTCGACATCTCCTTCGTCGACACAGCACCAGGCTGCACGAAGGAGCAGGTCGGCAACGTGTCGAGGTTCGAGGCCCTGCCACTGAGCGACTTTGGCAGCGGCTTCGTATTTCTCCGAGCCGCAGATCAGTGCAGGTCGAACCGGAGCGAGCTCCTTCAGAACCTGTTGTTTGAGCACGGGACTAACGTCCGTCGCAGCCGTGAAGTCAGCCTCGCCTCCAGAGAACCCGCACTCGCTGCACATGTGGATGAGATAGGCGAGTGGCTGGGTTCCGGCGGCTCGCTCGTGGAAGTCCGTCCTCTTCCCACCGAACGCATTCGTCGAGACCACACTCTGGGACTTGAACTCGTTGTCGCACACGGGACAACGAAGCTCTATCTGACGCAGCGTTGTCATGGGCACTCCTCCTATCCGCTTTCGGACTGCTCCGAAATAGAGAAGGAATATTTGTGCCATGGTTTTGAAATTCCTGCGGAGGAGATCGGCCTTGTTGAGAGTTTGGGTCGATTGTATCTTCTCGCATCGCAAAAACGCGACTGGCTCCCCACCCCGCGACCTGGTCGTTGATGCTCATCAACCTACTGCCTGACTTCTTCGCAGTTCATAACAGTACAGACCGTGTCGCCGCCTATCTCCGCTACTTCGAAAACCACCGCCGCTTCCTAGAAGCCTACTGGCATAATTACGTCCTGGACCCCGCAGGACCTCATTTCCTGGAAGTCGTTCGCTCTGCCGCACTTGCGAGCCGTGTCGACCTGCGAACAATGCTCGAAAGAATCGATGTAGTCTCTCTCGCCAGAAACACCGAAGAGCAATGTCGCACTCTCTTCGACATGGACATGGATGTCGACGTTGTGCTGATGGTTGGCGTGGGTGCCGCCAACGCCGGGGAACTCGTGGTCGAGGGAAAAGGCATCGCGTTCGTTTGCCTGGAGCACTTCACCAGTGTAACGAACCCCGAAACCCAGGGCTTGGGACTCGATCCCGAGCTGATTCCGCTCTGGCTGGCGCACGAAATCGCGCACACCGTCCGCTACACCTCCCCTACCAGCCGGAGCGAGATGAAGCAACTCATCGACGACGCGGGAGGCTACTACTCCTACTGGGAAACAGGCCGTCGCGCATCCCTCCGGGAGCTCATGATCAATGAGGGACTGGCGACGATCGCCTCAAGGGCAATCAGCCCCGGGCATGCTGCTTGGGAGTACTACGGCTACACAAGACGGGAGTACGCCAGCGTTCGCGAGCTCGAGCCGATCATGACGAGAGCTCTCAACAACGACCTCGATCGCGCAGGTCTCGGTCTCCGTCTTAGGTATCTCTCTGGCGGGATGAGCGATGATGCGCGAACAGTTGATCGCCATGTTTTCCCGGAGCGCAGTGGCTATTTCCTCGGCACTAGAATGGTTGAGCCAGCGGTCAACGCACGTGGTCTTTCCTGGGCAGTCCGCGCCAGTGCCGGAGAGATCAACTCGATCGCGAGTTCAGCTGCGGCTTCGGCCTGAGAGCCTATTTCCCCACGCAAAAAGAAGCAAACACACGGTCAAGTACGTCTTCGACATCCACAGTTCCAATCAATTCTTCGAGCGCAGATACAGCCGTCCGGAGATGAACCGATGCCACGGTAGCCGGAAGACTCTCCAAACGCCAAGCATGCGCGAACTGCTCAACCTCCGAGAGCGCGGTAACGATCGCCTGGCGATGACGGGCTCTGGTGAGCATCGGCGCCTCAGTAGCGATCTCGCCGTGTCTGGAATCCAGAGCATTGTCGATCGCACCGAGAAGCTCCTGAAGTCCAGCACCGGTCTCGGCGCTGACGAATACCTCAGCGTCCCACACACGCTCGTCACTGTTAGCGATCAAGTCCGCCTTCGTCCGAACGGCCACAATTGGCGCCATCGAGCGACGTGCGATGAGATCCGCTGTCTGCTGGAGGGATTTTACATCTTCAGCGCAGGCAAGCACCACGTGCGCATTATCCAGATAGCGCTCACTCACCTCGATACCCAAGCGCTCAATTCGATCATCGGTCTCTCGCAGACCAGCGGTATCCACGAGGCGTAATGGCCATTTGCCACTGTCGATCACCGCTTCGAGAGCGTCACGCGTAGTTCCCGGAATCTCAGTTACGATCGCGCGCGATCTGCCCAGAAGCGCGTTGAACAGTGAGGATTTACCGACGTTGGGCGGACCTGCAATTACCACGACCGCACCTTCACGAACGACTTCACCAACCGGTGCAGTCGCCAGCAGCGACTGGAGAGACTTCACAGTTTCTGCCCCAGCCTGCTCGATTCTCTGTCGTGGAATGGGCCCGTCATCTTCTTCCGGGAAATCGACATCGTAGGCAATAAGCGCTTCGAGCTCGATTAAATCGGTCCTCAGACTCAGTAGACGACGCGAAAGCCCTCCGTCAAGCTGACTGAGAGCCGTGTGCTGCATCGCGTGAGAATTGGCATCGATCAGATCGCCGATGGCTTCGGCTTGCAGGATGTCCAGCTTGCCGTTCAGCACAGCGCGGCGAGTAAACTCTCCCGGGGAGGCCTGCCGGGCGCCCGATGAGATGAGCGCAGCTACAATAGTACTCGGCACCAGATAGCCACCGTGTGTCGAGAATTCTACTGTGTCCTCACCGGTGAACGAGTTGGGCCCTGGAAAAAGCGTGACGAGCGACTGATCGAGCTTCTCCTCACCATCGAACACCTCGCACAGGTATGACAGCCGCGGCTCAGCAGGCCAGATCCGTAAATGCCGGGCAGCGATGGCAAACGCATCCGGCCCGCTGAGTCTGACCAGCGCCACCGCGCTGCGCCCATTCGGGGTCGCCACAGCAACTATTGTATCCTCGAGCTGGACACTGCTAATCCCTGCAGCGCTCACACAGCCCCCGTCGGAAGCACGAAGGTCGTGCCCGGCTCGAGAATTTTTACCGCTGGATGGAGTGGGTGATTTTCGAGAGTTGCCCGCAGTCTATCGATTGCGTCGAAGGCAGTCGAAGTGACGTGATTGAAAGTACCCCAATGATACGGGATGAAGTACCTGGCCTGTAGCCGTTCGAACAGCATGAGCGCATCGCTGCTGGTCATGTGCCCTTTGCGAAACCCGGGCTTCCACCATGGTGCGTGTCCGATCGGAAGAAGTGCGAGATCCAGACCTCGTCCTTTCTCGACGAGATGTCTTTCTACCAAATGCGTAGTAGCGGCAGTTAGAGCAGTGTCTCCCGCGAAGAAGCAGGAAACCTTATTGGTATCGACAAGATACATATTAGCTGCGCTTCGCCAACGGTCCACGCCATAGCGATTACCCCGGTGGGTGGCCGAGGCAGCCCGGATCTTTACATCATCGATTTCTGTTTCTTCACCCGCAGCGACAGGAACGGCGTGGCTGTAACCTTGCTTTCGCAACCACTTGGCGATCGGAGGTGGGGCAAACAGCGGAATGTCTGCTGGAAGGGCATCCAAGGATTTGAAGGACAGGTGATCAGCATGGGCATGTGTAAGCAGTATTGCATCGAGCTTTGGTAGAGCGTCCAGCGCAATCCCAGGGGCGCTTACACGTGGAAGGAACTTTCCGAGCGCTTCATCGAAATTCGGATCCGTGAGTATCCGTCTCTTACCGATCTCGATTAGTAGCGTTGCGTGACCAATATAGGTAACACGCAGCATGGCTTCCCCCTTACCCGGCCGGGCGTGCCTTCAATCGCTCTCTGGCCAACAGCCATTGCTGGGGCAGGGCCGCGATGTTCTGCGCCGTGTAGTAAAGATTCAGTCCCGAAGCCAGGTTCAGCAGCACCACCGTCATCATCACCGGAAACATGTATCCCATCATCTTCGCCTGTGGGTTTGGAGGAGCATTACGCATTCCAATCCAGGAGAGCAGATACATGGACGCGCCCATCAACAGGGGCAGAATGTAAAACGGATCTTTTACCGAAATGTCGTGCAGCCACATGAAAGGCACGCCGCGAAATTCAATCGTGTTCTGGAAAACGAAGAAGAGCGCAAACAGAATCGGCATCGGGAGCAGCGCCGGCAGACAGCCCGTCAATCCGGCAAACGGGCTAACACCAGCGTCATGGTACACTTTCATAATCGCTTCGCGCTGCTGCACGGGGTCCTTGTACTTCTTTTGGGCAGCCGCGAGTTTCGGTTGCAGCTCCTGCATCTTGAGACTCGAGCGCATCGTGCTCTGATTGAGAGGCCAGAGAGCCAGACGCACCAGAATTCCGAGAATGACCAACACCCATCCATAGCTCAGATTAAGCCTGTTGTGCATCCACAGAAGTGCCTGGATCACTTTAGAAGCGATCGGATGCACCACACCCTGTAAGAAGCGCCAGCCGTAGGGATTCACATGGTCAAAGTCCCGCCCCATTCGAATAAGGCGCTGTGATTCCTGTGGCCCGGCATAAACCTCGAACGAAAATCCGCCGTTACGAATCTCCTCCACGACACTGGCAGACGCAGTAGTCGCAATTTTCGAAGTTCGTGGCCCACCAGTCAGCGTCACTTCACTGAATGGTGCGCCGTTTGGCAGCGAAAGAATTCCAAACACGAAATATTTGTTCTTTATCGCAACCCAGTTGAGCGGACCTGTTTCTAGTCTCTTTTCACCGGGGTCGAGCCCGCCAAAGAGTACGCTTCGCGCATGGTCACGCTGCGGCTTGAAACTGTAAGCCAGAGTTTGGTGATCCCCAACTGTGTCCGCTTCGGTTGGCTGCAACGTTCTCGGCAGCTCCGCAATCAGATAGGCGGATCCGCTCGTACCATTCACTCGGCCATCGACGCGAGTCACATAGCTCGCAGCCGTATCACGAGGAACCGTGTACGTAATCGCGACCGCGAAGCTCTTTACCGAGGCACTGTACGCCAGGATTTCGTCACCTTTTGTGTTCTTCAGCCGCGCCAGTTTGAACGGTGTCCGCGAAAGGTCAGCGGTGTCCACAGGAGTCACGAGGCGATAGCTCAATAACGAAGACCCCGGAACCTCCAATTCGACGAATCCACCCTTTGCCGACCGGTCTTTGTACTCTCCTACCACGACCGAGATGGGGACTGCACCAACGTTACTGAACTTGTAGATCGCCTTAGGGGTGTTAACGATGGTCGTTTCGGGTACCAGGGACGTCGGCACATTCTTCGTCACTGTTACTGCACGGACTTGGGAGACGGTTGTCTCGGGAGCCTGTCTCGCGGATGGCTGCACAACCGCTGGCTGCGTCGAGGAAGCAGTAGCTTTCGCAGCCGCGCTGGAATCTACCGCGCGGTTTGGGGCGGCTGGCTTGCTAGGCGGGAACAAAAGCTGTGAAACCGCAATCGCGATGAGCGACAGAAAAAGAGCTAGAAAAAAACGCTTATCCATTCAGGGAACCGGATCGTAGCCGCCTGGCCGAAAGGGATGGCAGCGGAGAATCCGACTTACGGTCAGCCTCAGCCCTTTCACCACTCCATATCGCTCGAACGCTTCGAGCGAGTAGGCGGAACAGGTTGGATAGTAACGACAGCTGGCTGGAAATAGCGGTGATATTGCCAGCTGATAGCCACGAATCAGAACGATGAACAGGTAGCGCATCGTTCAGCGTGAAAGTCGCGACGCCCATTCACCAATCACAGCCATATCGCCTGCAAGTTGTTCGAACGTCGAATCATACGCTTCAGGTTTCGCACGAATGAGCAGATCGACGCTTCCAAGACCCGGCAGGAGGCCAATTCGGACAAGCTCACGGAGACGCCTCTTCACCCGATTCCGCTCGACGATCTTTCGTCTGTGCTTTGGAACCACCAGCCCTACTTTCGGATGTAGCAACAGGGAAGCAGATGCCCGAGCTTCCAGAAGCCCGGTTTGCATTCGCTTCCCTGTCCGCCTTACGGTTTCCAGCTCGGCTTCGCTCCTCAGCCTGGCACTACGAGGAAGGCGAAGTCTTTTAGGCGCCGGCGTATTTCGTCGGCAACTGGACGGTAAGCCGCTTACGTCCTTTCTTGCGACGGCGGCTTAGAACTTCGCGGCCCCATTTAGTAGCCATCCGCAACCTAAAACCATGTGTACGGATACGGCGCTTATTACGGGGACGGTACGTCGGCTTGCCCATTACGATGCTCCAGAAACCAAGAAGAACGACTACGGTGGGAAGCCGGTAAAACTATTCCAGCATTGAAGATAGTTCAAGTCAGATGAAGGAGTGCAAATCCTCGTGGTTTGACTTTTCCACATAAACTGGCTAGGGTAGCGCGTCATGTCGCTTAGTCCCGCAGAAGTCTGGAAGCGTCTTCTTGATCGTGCCCGCCAAGAGCTTCCCTACCAAACCTTCCAAGCATGGTTACAGCCGACCGAAGCTCTATCAATAGAGGGCGGTACAATCTTCGTAGGAGCTCCTGACCAGTTCACCGCTGACTGGAACGACTCCAAACACGCAGATCTACTGTCGAGCTATGCCCCAATTGTACTTGGCCATCCGCTCAATGTCGCATTTCGGGTCAACGAAGAGCGAAAAAAACGCTCGCAGATGGACTTCTTTGTTAGTCCCCCGCCCACTCCCGTCAAACCCTTTCCTGCACACAACGGAAGCACCTCCGTTTCGACACCACTAAGCGAGCGCTACACCTTCGACCTCTTCGTTATTGGGAAATCAAATGAGTTGGCTGCTGCCGCCGCTCATGCTGTCAGTCAGGCACCAGGAAAGGTGTACAATCCTCTCTTCATTTATGGTGATACCGGACTCGGGAAGACACATCTAATGCAGGCAGTCGCCCACGAGACGCTCCAACGCAGTCCGAGTACACGCATTACGTATGTAGGTACAGAACAGTTCATGAACGAGCTCATAGGCTCGATTCTAGATCGGACAGGCGCCGAGTTCCGTCGCCGTTACCGCGAAACCGACCTGCTTCTAATCGATGACGTCCATTTCCTGAAAGGGCGAAAGGAAACCACCCAGGAAGAGTTCTTTCACACTTTCAACGCACTCTATGAAGCAGGACGGCAGATCGTGCTTACCAGCGATCGGCCACCATCCGAAATTGCCGGGCTGGAAGCCAGACTGATCAGCAGGTTTCAGTGGGGAATGGTAGCCGACATCAGCTTACCCGATTTCGAGCATCGCGTCGCGATCCTCAAGCAGAAGGCCCAACTCGATCGCCTCGAGCTCACAATTCCTGATGATGTAATTCACTTCATCGCTGAGCACGTACGATCCAACGTCAGAGAGCTAGAAGGATCGATCATCAAGCTTCTTGCCTATGCTTCGCTCAAGCACAAAGACATAACGGTTGATGTCGCACGCGAAGCGCTACGTGACAAGCTTCGTGCAATCGAGGGACTTGAGCAGGAAACAGGTGCATCCCTTACCATTTTTACAATCCAACAGGCTGTAGCAAAGGAGTGGGGTGTTACGGTCGATGGTCTACGCTCAAAGACCAGGACAAAAACACTCACCACACCACGACAGATTGCCATGTACCTCACGCGTGAGCTGCTTTCGACCCAGCTCGTCGAGATCGGCAACGCATTCGGCGGCCGTGATCATTCCACCGTCATACACAGCCTCGAAAAAGTCCAACAGACCATTACGGAGGACTCAGACCTCCGATCCCGCATCAATCGCGTTCGCAATACTCTGGAACATTTCAACTTCCGTACAATCCCACGTGTGGAAACGAGTAGACTATCATGAAATCGATGTCGACAATCCACTCCCACCGCGCTTACCAACATCCAACTACACATCATCCAGCATAGCGGAAACCCTGCTGCAGTCGTAAGTTAGACCGACTCAACAAAGCCCCACAGAGCCTGCTACAACTACTAGTATCACTTTCTTAAAAGACCTTCTTTAGTACCTCACGCCGAATTCCACAGGGGAAGGGATGCGTTTTACGATCTCTCGAGAAAAACTTCAGGAAGGGTTGGCCGCTGTTGCCGCGAGTATCCCGGCGAAGACGACTTTGCCCGTCTTGGCGAATATCCTGCTCGAGACCACTGATAGGGGGATCAAGCTTTCTGGGACTGACCTGGATATTGCTGTCAGTACCGAAGTCATGGCTGACGTTGATGCTACTGGAGCTGTGACTGTACCGGCGAAGAAGCTGAGTGAAATCGCTCGAGAGTTGCCACCAGCGCCGGTGAAGATTGCTGCAGTTGGAGAGCAGCGGGTGACACTAGACTGTGGCCGGTCGCGGTTCAAGCTGCTGGGTTTACCACGGGATGAGTTTCCTACCTTCCCATCTGTTCGATTCAATGAAAGCTGGAGGATCCGGTCAGGCGATTTGCAGCAGCTGATCTCGCATACTTCCTTCGCTGTTTCTGCTGAGGAGAGTAGACCGATCCTGAACGGTGTTTTGTGGGAGCTCAGGCCGGACAAGATGCGCATGGTTGCAACGAATGGTCATCGTCTGGCGAAGATGGACCTTCCAATCGATTCGGCTAATGCGCCGGCGAGTGACCTGATAGTTCCTCCGAAAGCATTGGAACAGGTGAGAAGGTTATTTCCAGCTGAGGAGGAGCTGGAGATCGCGCGTGGTGATAATCACATTGGCTTTAGGTCGCCATTCACCGCGGTTTTCACCCGCCTGATAGAAGGTCCATATCCGAACTACGAGCAAGTAATCCCAAAGGACAATGACAGAGTAGCCGTTGCGGACAAAGTCGCGCTTGGAAGCGCCCTTAAGAGAATGTCAGTAATTGCTTCCGATCAGACCCATCGCATCCGCCTCTCATTCAATGCTGGTATGCTGAAGTTCAGTGTTCAGACACCGGACTTGGGTGAAGCCCAGGATGAGTTGCCGATCCGCTATACTGGCGATCAGCTCGATATCGGCTTCAATGCGAGCTACCTGCTTGAAATTCTCCGTTACATCCCCACTGACGAAGTGCGGATGACCTTCAAGGCACCGGAGCGTGCGGCGACGATGGAGCCGGAAAACTGGAAAGATCCCGGTTCCTACATGTGTCTGGTGATGCCGCTTCGCCTGGTAGACTAACGAGCCAGATTGAACTCTTGCTTCAAGCGTTGTCTGAAGCGGCGGAGCTGACCTGAGGCAGTAATTGCAAGATTGAGGTCCTGCTCCGTGCTCAGGTGTTCAACGTGCCCATCTCCGGGATTCAGGTAGTAGACCGCGGTGCCGGTTCCAGTAGCATCGAGGAGTAGCTGATGCTGCTGTTGCGAGCCCTCTCCGTGTGCATGAATTGTATCTGCACGCTGGATGGCTAAAACTGGGTGACCCTCGTACGTCGTTTCGCCTGCTACCATGAATGAGCGGCTGGATGTCACCGTCGTCCAAATCATGCCGAGGCATCCCTTGACTGCTGTTGAATCCCTCCACGTTGCTCCCTGATCGAGCTTGGCTGGAAAAGGAATAAGCAGGTTGCGCAGGTCTGTTGACAGTGCCGACACAGCAGGATTGCAGCTTTCAGAGATGCTATCGTTCGAGATAGCCAGACTGTCGCGCACGAGCGAGCCCGCTAGTTGAATTGGCAGTTTGACAGTCTGTGCCGCACCGATTGAGCCCTGTGTTGCTGTTGCAAACGTGTCGATAGCTGCTGTAAAGCGGACAGTATCGCCGGCAACCTCCAGGTTAAGCAGCTCATGTGTCGCGTTGTTGGAAAGCTCTGTGTGGGAGCTAGAGTCCGACTGACTCTCTATCGTCGCGGTCCTCGATACTTCGTAGGACAACGGTCCCGCTGCATACGTGAAAGTCCAGGTTCTACTGGTTGGAGTGCCTGGTGTCGGGACTGCTGGTGATGGGGTCGGTAGACCGGCAACCGGGACTTTGGGACTCGCACAAGCAGCCAATACACAAAGGAGACCCCAGCGGGTGATTGGTAGGTACATGAGTCTGACCCTAGTGTGCTATTGCCGCTCGGGAAAGCGAACAACCTCCGACAGTTTTCGTCGGAGGTTGTTCTGTGGCAAACGGTCTATAAGCCGGGTTCTGTCGGAATACTTCCGTACTCCGGACGATCATTTCTCTCCGAACGTGGTTGCCCACGTTCTCTAGCAGCCTACCCGCGGTGTCTTGATCGAGGTGGACGTCTCTCGCCGCATATTTGGCCTTGCTCCAACTGGGGTTTGCCGTGCCGCACATGTTGCCATGAGCGCGGTGGGCTCTTACTCCACCTTTTCACCCTTGCCACCCGTGAGGATGGCGGTTTGTTCTCTGTGGCACTTTCCGTCGCGGACAGCTCTCGCTATCCGTGCCCAGGAGTTACCTGGCAGCCTGTCCACTGGAGCCCGGACTTTCCTCGAATAGGTATCATATAGATACCAATGCGCGATCGTCCGACCGTCTGCTCATTTCAATATAACAGAATGACGAAGCCACAGAGAGTTCGGTTTCAGGAGTTACGATCCATGACGGTTATCTGACGGCGACGTGTATTGTTGCTTCGTTTGGTGTCGCCCGTTAGCTGTGAGGATTATATGTCGTCTGATGCAAAGCGTGACCCCAGTCGTACTCCTGTCTCAACAATTCTCACACCATTGGAACGATCCAGGGTTGATGCAGCAGCGCAGGGACTATGCGACGCACTTCATAGGGAATCACTCGACGAGGTATTGTCGGATTTGCGAGAGCAGAAAGCCGAGCTGGTCCTGATCTCGGTTACCCGATACGGCTCCCAAAATTCCAGTCGCGTGGCGGCAATGGTTCGAGAATTCCCACGAGTGCCGGCTGTTGCGCTACTGACTGAAACTCAGAGCTCGACTCCTCACGTGACGCTTGCACTAGGTCAGCTAGGGATCCGGACACTTGTGGATGCGAGGATGCCAGCCGGATGGCAGACGCTGCGGAATATCCTTGCGTCACAAGGGTCGAGTGATCTGCAACGGTCTGCACTTTCGCAAATCAGCCTGGACTTGCCAGGTGTGCCAAAGGATTGCTGGCGCTTCTTTGAGCTGCTCTTTGACTCTTCACCAAGGATCTCGACTGTCAGACAACTGGCGCATAACCTGAATATTCTGCCCAGCACGCTTATGAGTCGTTTCTTTCGGGCCAAACTGCCGGCACCGAAAAGGTACCTGTCACTGGCGAGACTCATTCGAGCGGCGAGGCTCTTCGAAAATCCCGGATTGTCAGTCGCCAGAGTAGCGAACCATCTCGACTATTCGTCGCCTCAGAGCTTTGGCCGCCATGTACGCACGGTGATGAAGATGTCTCCGGTGAAATTCAGGAGCACCTATGATGGTCAGGGAATGCTTCAATACTTCCGGACCGAGCTGATTCTTCCTTATGTCGATGTATTACGGACGTTCAGACCATCGGCTGCGTATCCAGGGTGGATACCGAAAAGGCAAGCTCCTGAAAGTTCTAAGTCCCGAGAGCTGTGATGATCTGACTTGCCGTAACGAGGCTGATGACCGGGATACCTGCTGCTTCGATTGTCTGGCGACCTCCCTCTTCACGATCGACTAGAGCTAGAACTCCGGCCACAATACCGTTCGCGTTACGAACTGCTTCGATCGCTCGAAGTGCTGAGGCGCCGGTGGTGATGACGTCCTCTATTACTGCTACTCGATCTCCTTCTCTGAAAGGCCCCTCGATAATCTTTCCTGTTCCGTGTGCCTTTGTCTCCTTGCGCACGGTGAAAGCCCGCAATGGATGATCCGAGTCCGCACTGGCATAACTGATTGCGTAAGAAATCGGGTCGGCGCCAAGAGTGAGCCCACCGATGGCGTCTACACCCCAATCCGATTTCCGGAGTCTTGAAAGCGCAAGTGGGCCGATGACTGCAAGACCTTCGGGGCTCATTGTCGTGAGCCTCGCGTCGATGTAGTAGTTCGATTGCTTGCCGGATGCGAGAGTGAACAGACCACGTTTTGTAGAGCGTTCGGCAAGAAGTGCAACGAGCACAGCGTGGTCAGTCATGGTGCGGGAGGTTATGGATTCTTATGATTGGAGTCAATGCATTCGCTGTCGCAGATCGGATTCGATGATTGGACTGGTCTTGTTGGGTGGATTGTCTCCCTTGCAACGGTACTGGGTCTCGCCCTCGTCCTGCGTCATGAGCGTCGTCAGGCGCGAAGTCTCGTAGACCGATCAAAGGAACTGGAAAGGCTTTCCTCTGAGCTGCTGCGGGTGAACCGCATGAAGAGTGAATTCCTGGCCAATGTGTCCCACGAGCTTCGAACGCCACTGAATGCCATCGTCGGGTTTGTTGACTTACTCCGCGAAGGGGTCTACGGTGAGCTCACCCCACGACAGGCTAAACCTGTTGAGCGCATTGAAGCCTCTGCCAACCATCTCCGTCATCTCGTCGACCAGGTTTTGGATCTTGCCAAAATGGCGGCGGGGCGGCTCGAGATTCACACCGAAACGATTGATCTGCGTCCGTTTGTTCTCGATGTTGCCAGCGAAATCGAATCACTGGTAAGTGAGAGGGGGCTGAGCTTGTCGCTTGTGATGGGTGCAGCCCTGCCTCGAATCAGAACTGATCCGACTCACTTGCGACAGATTCTGGTCAATCTGCTGGGAAATGCTGTGAAGTATACGAACGAAGGCGGTATCGTCATTCGTACTCGCCTTGTTGATTCCCTTCCTGATAGTGGATCCAGCTCCGTCAACAGAAGTTCATACCCGACAAATCCTTGGATTGGTATTCAGGTGATCGACACGGGTATCGGTATCGACCCGGCGGATCAAACTCGAATTTTCGAGGAGTTCGAGCAGGTAGATGCTGGGCCCCGGGGTAACTCGGCAGAGCGTGGGACCGGTCTGGGGCTCGCGATTTCTCGACGGCTTGCGGCTCTGATCGGTGGAATGGTCGAGCTCGAGAGCGAAGTCGGAAGGGGTTCGATGTTCACACTTTGGCTGCCAGTTGACCCCGACGATTTACCGGTTGCGCCTAAGTAGCCCCTTGAACTTATCGAGAATCTTCGGCTGTTCCGGGGTTATCCTGGCGGCTTCAGCAAACGCGTTTGCGAAAGCCACTACACTCGGATAGCGGTCCGCCGGTGAGCGCGACAGAGCTCGCATTACTACGGCATCGAGCTCCGGTGTGAAATCGAATCCACTTTCTCCGGCGCTTCTGAGTGGAATCGGCGGCATTGTCAGGAGTTGTGTGAACATTTCGCGTGGCGCCTTGGCCGTATACGGTAGACAACGGGTTAGAAGGTAGTACGCGATCGTAGCAAGGCTGTACTGATCTGCAGCGGCGGTTACGATTTCACCTGATAATGCTTCGGGCGCGATGTACATGAGCGTGCCGACGAAAAACCCTGCCCGGGTAAGCCTTTCGTCACTCGAAGCTTGTGTGTCGGTCGCAATTCCAAAGTCAAGCAGCTTCACGCGCCTGGTCTGTGGGTCGTACATCACGTTTTCTGGCTTCAAGTCGCGATGGACGATGCTCGCATCGTGGGCTGCCTGTACTCCGGCGGCGATCTGAGAGACTATCGCCGCGACTTCGTCTCTCGGCAGCGGGGCGTTCTGTTTGGCATAACGCTCGAGAATCTCACCTTCTGCCCATTCGATCGCGAGGAAATGGAGCCCATTGACGTCCTGCCCTATCTCGATTGTCTCGACGACGTTGGGATGCTTGACTCTGGCGCCGTACTTTGCCTCGCGGACGAAGCGTGTTACTGCCGTTTTGTCCTGGCGTAGTTTTTCCCGTAGCACTTTGAGTGCGACCGTGCCATGATTGGGATGTTCGGCCAGGTACACGGCGGAGGTACCGCCCTCACCCACCTCTTTTTTGATTGTATAGCCAGCTACCGGGGTGCCGACCATCTGCTCTCGAGACACGCCGCGAAGCTAATAGAAACCGGGAAGACCGGATAGGGTATCAATTGCTCATGCTCAACATCGTCGCACGCTATCTCGGTCTGTGTCTCCTGAGTTCTGCCATCCTCACTGGTTGCAGTAGCTCTACTACCTCCGGTCGAAGCGCCGAGCCTAACCCGAGGGTACTTCCTCCGGTTGGCTCCCCGGCCCCGGATGTAAGTGAGCTTTACAGACAGATCGGATTACTGGCCGCGCCAGGTCCGGTTGCCTTTGTCGGAAAAGTTTCCTCCTTCGCCAGCAGATTCCCCGACACGACTCTGGTTCTGGTGAGCCTCTCGATCCCCAATCGTGCGCTCACTTTCACGAGGGAAGGGGATCGATATCGCGCGCCCTATGAAGTGAAGCTCACTCTCAGTCGTGGTGACACTGAAGCAGCGAACGTCAACGCGATGGAGATAGTTCGGGTCGGATCATTTCGCGAGATAAACCGGACCGACGAGAGCGTTATCTTCCAGCACTACTTCCATGTACCACCGGGAGCTTATGAGATCTCGGTAATGGTGCGTGACGTCGGTGGTTCACGCGGGGCCACACAAAACGCACCGATAACGGTTCCCGCTCTTGGATCAGGACGTCTGTCCACGCCACTCCTCGTGTATGAAGCTACGGGGCGAGGGACCCTCGACTCTGCTCCCGGGCTCCTCGCCAGCCCTCGGTCGAGCGCGGTCTTCGGCCGCGACAGTACCGTGGCGATCTATGTGGAAGCTTACGGTTCGGGAGTGAGGCTACCCGTCGACTTCGTCGTTCGTAACGACAAAGGTGCACAGCTGTGGCGTGACTCTGCCGCCCTCGCACGCCGGGGTGCTCTGTTCAGCGGTGTGGTGAGCGTACCTATCTCGAGCGTCGGCGTCGGTGTCGCTCAGGTCTCTTTCACGCGCCGCGATGCCTCTGACACCGTAAGAGCGCCCTTGTTCGTGAGCTTCGGTGAGGACATTCCCCTCATGTCTTTCGAAGACATGCTGGGGTACTTGCGATTCTTTGCAAGATCCGCCCGTCTCAGCGCGCTCAGGAACGCACCGCCCGAGAAGCGTGCGACGATGTGGGCGGAATTTCTCCGCGCTACTGATCCGATACCCGAGACTGCGACGAATGAAGACATGCAGGCGTATTTCGGTCGCATCCAGGTCGCAAATGCGCAGTTCAGGATGGACCGGAATCCTGGATGGCTGTCCGACCGAGGTATGGTTTTCGTAGCGCTCGGTGAGCCGGATCAGATCTTCGAGCGGAACGTGAATCAGGCACTCTCGACTACGCAGATGGCATCCACTACCAGACTTCAGATCTGGCAGTATCGTCAATACAACTCGCAGCTGGTTTTCTACGACGAGAACGGGAAGTGGAGGCTGACCAGGCCGAGCGAGACAGAGTTTCTCGCATTGAATAGTCGTCGACAGCGTTAGCGAACGAGACGCGGCGAACCACAGAACAACAATCGAAGATCCAGAGGTCCTCGTAACGAGGGCGCTTTATATTGACATTATGAAAGCTCCTGACAGCCCGCGACTGTTTCTCGTCGATGGCTACGCGCTCATTTATCGCGCTTTTTTCGCGCTGATTTCGCGACCGCTGACTACGAGTAAAGGCGAGAATACTTCCGCCAGTTGGGGCATCGCGAATTGTTTGCGGCTTCTCTTCACCAATCACCATCCTGACTATCTCGGCTGGGTTCATGATTCGGGCTTGTCGTTCCGACATGAGCGTTATCCGGCCTACAAGGCGACGCGCGAGAAACTGACCGAGGAGCTCCAGTCCGATTTCGATCGTGGAATGGACCGCATCTGCCAGATTCTCGATGCGTACAGGATTCCGATCCTCGCGCTCCCAGGTTATGAAGCAGACGACGTAATCGGAACGCTGGTAGCGAGAGGCGTCGAAGCCGGCGTAAACACTATCGTCGTATCAGGCGATAAGGACTTTCAGCAACTCGTTCGACCGGGAGTCTGGCTCCTGAATCCGGGCCGCGGAGGCTCGGCAAACGTCGAGGAGCATTGGGTTGGAGTAGAGAATGCGGACGAGCGCCTTGGGATCGCTCCTGAGTTCGTCACCGACTACCTGGCACTGGTTGGTGACTCGTCGGACAACATACCTGGCGTGCGCGGGATCGGGGACAAAACTGCAGCCGAGCTGGTGCGGCAGTACGGGCATCTGGAATCGATTCTCGACCATGCACCCGAAATCACGAAGAAGCGTCCTCGCGAAGCGCTGCTGGAGCATGCGGAGAATGCGCGCTTGTCCAAAGAATTAGTAACTATTCGTGACGATTTGCCGGTCTCGCTCGATCTTGAATCTCTGAGGGTCAAGGACCCTGACTACCAGCGGCTGCGAGACCTCTTCATTGAGTTGGAGTTCCACTCCCTTGCCCGGGACATGGCCGTGCAGGCACCGGTCGAGGAAAAGCCACAGCAGGTCTCCAATTACACGACAGTCGATACGCTGGAGGGGCTCGCACACGCCATCCAGCGAGCGCGTGAAACCAAGCTCATTTCGCTGGACACCGAAGCCTTTATCGATGCTGACAGTCCGCAGATGGTGGATCCACTGCGGTCCTCGCTGATTTCCATCTCGATCGGCGTTGGCGGTGGTGAAGCCTATTACTTGCCGCTGCGCCACCGATCACCGAGGAGCGGTCAGGGAGAATTACTGGTCGACGCACCAGGTGACCGGTCTGCCACCGATGCTCCTGAAGAACGTGGCTTGATCCGCGGCGGTGACGAGGTCTTTCCTGAAGTCCAGACAGCAAAAAAAAGGAAGGCGAACGGCGATGCTATGAGTGTTGCTGCCAGAATGCTGCGAGAAAAACGTCCGGCGAGTGTTCATAATCTTCCACCTCTCGACTCGCCGGAGATGAAACCACTTCGTGAGTTGCTCGAGGACGCGTCGATTCGTAAGACAGCCCACAACGCCAAGTTCGACTTATTGCTGCTTCGCTCGCTGGGAATCAGACTAGCTGGGCTCGACTTCGATACTACGCTAGCGAGTTACGTCCTGGATCCAGGTCGACGGTCTCACGGACTCGATGTACTGAGTCTCGAATTTCTCGACCACACTATGACATCGTACGCAGATCTGTGCGGCAAGGGCCGATCAGCAATTCCCTTCGATGAGTGTCCTGTTGAAGCTGCTCGCGATTATTCCTGCGAAGAAGCGGATATGGTGCTGAGGCTTCGTGAGATTTTTGAGCCCCAGCTCGAGTCACACGAGTTGACTCGGTTGTTGGACGGCATTGAGGTGCCTCTCATCAATGTTCTCGCTGAGATGCAATGGACCGGCGTTACGATCGACCTGCCGTGGTTCGCTTCGCTCAAACAGCGTTTTCAGGCCGACCGTGAATCGGTCGAGAAGCAGATCTACGAAGTGGCTGGCACAGAGTTCAACATCAACTCGAACCTGCAGTTACGTGAGATACTCTTTGACAGACTCAATCTGCCGGTTCTCAAGAGAACGAGCACGGGTCCGTCGACAGATGTCAGCGTACTCACCGAGTTGGCGGAAGAAGGTCACACGCTTCCAACGCTCCTCATGGAATACCGTGAGTTGTCGAAACTCGAGAACACCTACCTCGACGCACTCCCTCGTCTGGTCAATCCCAAAACTGGGCGATTGCATACGTCGTTCAATCAGACCGTAGCTTCCACGGGAAGGCTCTCATCGAGCGATCCGAATCTCCAGAACATTCCGATTCGTCGGGAGCTCGGTCGTGACATCCGGCGGGGATTCATCCCGCGCAAGGGATGGCAGCTGCTCGCGGCGGATTATTCACAGATTGAGCTCCGACTTCTTGCCCACTTGTCCAGAGATACTGCGTTTGTGGAGGCCTTCCAGGCCGGTGGTGACATTCATCGCCAGACCGCGGCTCTGATCTTTGATGTACCGCTGGCCGAAGTGACTGGTACGATGCGCAGTCGTGCCAAGACCATTAACTTTGCCACGATTTATGGCCAGGGTGCGCATGCGCTCTCTCGCCAGCTTGGCATCGAGCACGCCGAAGCAAAGGAGTTCATCGCTCGTTACTTCCAGCGGTTCCAGGGAGTGAGACAATATCTCGATGCCATGGTCGCATTTGCCCGTGAGAACGGGTACGTGCAGACCATCTTTGGACGGCGACGCTACATCCCCGAGCTGCGCGAGCGCAACTTCAACATCCGAGCCTTTGGTGAAAGAACAGCTGCCAACTCTCCAATTCAGGGGTCAGCCGCTGATCTGATCAAGATTGCAATGATCAGAATCGATGACGCGCTTAGGACGAAAGGGCTGGAGAGCAAAATGTTGCTGCAAGTTCATGACGAGCTTGTCTTCGAGGTATCTCCGGACGAGATGGAGCAGGTGCAGGAGCTGGTGAAGTACGACATGGAGAACGCCGCACAACTGTCGGTTCCGCTGGTCGTTGATCTGGGCGTCGGCCCGAACTGGCTGGAAACGAAACTCTGATCCTGGTTACTACGTGCGGCGAGGATGCCCCTCGAATGCCGCGCAGTACGCACCGGTTAGCAAGGCAGCGAGATAGAGCGCGCAGATCCAGAAGGAATGGACGAGCGCTCCGACAATCGTGAGATGGATGGCATAGGTCAATAGAACGAAGCCCATTCCGTACATCATCGTCAGCATTGCAGGCTGATCGGCGTCCTTGCTTCGTTTGACGGCGATGTCTCGTGCAATTCTTACCGGAACCTCGTGTGTGAGACGTCCCCACAAGGCCGCAAACGTAATCAGCTTTTCCCGGATGGAGTGCTTCCTCTCTCGTGTATAGTCGTCGACCACCGTCGGCAATTTGACATCGGCCGATACTTGGCGAAGCCGATTGGCGATTTCCTTAGTCAGGGCAACGTGATCTGTACCTGACCACGAGTCCATCTCAATCGGCTCCCCCACGTGTGCGCCGACGATTGTTCCAGGTGAGCCCTTGTCCTCGAATACGAGACCGAGTGGGAGCACCCTCAGACCACTGATCGACCAGTCATTACGTGCTTGAAGAGCGAGCCTCGCCAAACCGGTTTTAAGCGGCTCGAGACCCAGCTCGTTGTGACTCTTTCCTTCCGGAAAAATCAGCACCGATCCGTGATGATCGAGCACGTTCAGAATTTCTCTGAAAGCGCCGGTGTTACGCGAACGGTCGACTGAGACTTCACCGGAGCCACGCGTCTCATCAGTTACCCTCCTCAATGGCACGACTCCGAGCACTCTGAACAGCAGCGCAATCAGCGGATTCTCGGTAAGCGTGGCCTTCGCGGTCATGGTAATCCGGTGCGGAACGATCCATCCCACGATGAGCGAATCGACAAGAGCGTTTTGATGATTCACGGCAATGAGTAGTGGACCATCATTCGGGATCTTCTCGGCGCCTTCCACGCGGATGTCCCGGTAAAACCAGTGGAGCGCAATTCCCGCGATCCATCTCAATAGGCTGTAGATCACGATGCTCGCACCGGTGGGGAAAAGTTGTCAGGAACACGCCGCAAGTTCCAAAGCGCGAGTGCCATTCCGATCGCGACTGTCACTACGCCAGCTCGGTAGGCGAATCCGGTTCCCATCGATGGCGTAAGCCCGTCAACGGCGAGTGCCCATACGAACGGGCCGACGACCGCCGCCGCTCGCGATGAGAGAACCATCAGGCTGAAGAAACGGCCGGCTTCGACGTCGGGAACCAGGCTGAGGAGCAAAGGCCGTTCAGCAGTCGAGACGCCACCGTAAATCAAGCCGATGCAAGCACCCACAATCCAAAAAACGGATTGAGCGGGTGCGACGATCATCGCGAAGAGGAGAACGATCCAGCTGGCGAGGACCCACGAGAGCGTCCGCTTCGGGCCAAGGCGATCAACGAGCTTGCCAATTCCATAGCTCCCGATCACGGCGGGCACCGTGAGAATCACGAACAATGTTGCCTCAGAGCCCCTTTCGAATTTCATCGCAAAGATCGCGTAAAGCGCCATGTTGGCGATTATCGTCCCCATCGCATCCTGGTAAAGAAACGAAGTCAGGATGAACCTCAGCGTTCCGGGATACTTCTTGGTCTCGTCCAATGTGTGCCGAACGTCCCGGAATGCCTCACGCCAGGCCACCCGCCTCTTTCCGTGAATTGCGTTGTGATCTCGGCAGAAGACGAATAGCGGCAGTGAGAAGAGAAGAAAGAGAATTGCAGTCGGCACGAACGTGGAGACACGGCCACCGTGTGTGGTGAAAGGAACTGCGCTCCTGAGAAAGTGAATGACACGATCGGGAATTGCTCCCAGTATCGGCATCGCACCGGTGAAGAACGGAAACGTCAGTAGAACGCCCGTTATCGAGCCGACGTAGCCCAACGCCGTCCCCATACCGGAGAGCCGGCCGCGATGATCGACGGGAACGAGCTCTGGCATCATTGCGTTATAGAAAGGCTGCGCACCCTGGTACGTGTAGTTGGCAATGGTGAACGCTGCAAGCACGCCAAAGAGAGCGACACCCGGTGTTATCAGCTGACTACGTCCGAGTGCTGTTACCCCTTCTCCTATCAGGGGCAATCCCGTCTGACCAAGGATCGCCATTACGGCTGTCGATAGGCATGCAATCAATGTGAAGCCGACCACCCACGGCTTGCGGCGCTGTGTCGCATCGGAAATCGCGCCAAACACGGGGATCGATACGACAACGAGCGCCGACGCAATTCCATTCACCGTTGCGTACAGTGTATTCGAGTGACCTAAATCCGCTATCAGCCATGCGGAGAAATAGAGCGTGGCGATATTCATCGAGAAAACGGTATTGGCGAAATCGTAAAGCGCCCAGCTGAGACGCTCCCTGAAAGGCGCGAGTGGCGGATTAAGATCGCCAGTCGGCGTGACACTGAGGATGGCGTCCGGGAATGGCTCTGGGTTGCTGATTGCGCTCATTGTCGGGCAGTCTCCTCGTTGGTGCGCCTGCGTGCCAAGTCTACACTGTAACGGTCGGTGCTCAAATACGTATGGTGACGTAGCAATTGGCTACGTACTCGACGCTGTAACAACTCACCGGCAGATTACTTCCATGCTGTCTCGTCAGACGACTGTCTGGTCGTTGCTGTTGCTTATGGCACCTGTCGCCTGCCGGGACAAAGGATCTGCAAGTACTGATTCGGCCCGCCAATCGTTGCCACCGGTTTATTCTTTGGGTCCTTTGGGTACCAATTGGAACGCCGAAGCCGGACCAATTTTGCTCGTCTCGAATGACAGCAGCGACACAGCAGCTGTCGTGTTTCCTGAAGCGACGGATAGTACTATCGGCTCGTTTCAAGGTATCACCCCACCAATTTCTGGATTGACGTTCGATCTTTTTGCTAGAAGCGGAAAGGTTGGATCGTCAATCGCAGCGACACCACTCCCACCGCTGGATACAAGTCAGGAGTGCCATTCGTGGCCTCTCGCCAGGCTGAGATCAAGTCGTTCGAACTGGCGAATCGGGTTCCCGAGTGGACACGTTCACGCCATCAAGCTTGACTCGATCGAAGTCATGTCGAGCACAGATTCGGCGGAACTTGCTGCTTCTCTCGCGCGGACTGCTGCGACATTGCCGATTGCGACGGATCCAACGTTTAGAGGGCTTCCCTTCAGAGTACGCTCTGCATTCACACTCAGGCTCGATTCAGTGGACGTGGTAATTACAGATGTGGTTCGAAGTGTGAATGAGGAAGCGAACCCACGTCTTGAGCACATTTTGCTCATTGGTGAAAAACCCACGGCGACGAAGGACAACTACCACGTCGCATATTACAGCAGAACCGCGGGTGCTGAAGAATCCATTCAGGCGACCGAAATTCTCACAGTTGTGGAAATAGGCAGAGCAAAACGTCCTGCGGTCGTCGTCAACATCGAGTACGACGATGGAAACAAACTCGGTCTGATCGAGCGCACGGCTTCCGGGCAGTGGCGTGGCACCTGGAGAAGCGCGTACACGGATTGTTGATTGTGGTCCGTAGTGGCGCGAGCTAAAGACCGGTTGGCGCGTCGATAAAGCTGGAGGGAACACTGTACTTCTTTCCCAGATGGCCGGCTAACGCGCGGACACCAAGCGTCTCCGTCACGTAGTGTCCCGCGTAGATAATCGTGAGCTCGTTCTCCTCAGCGTGAACAGCAGTCCAATGCGGCCCCTCGCCTACAATGAGCGTGTCGATATTCTTTTGTTCTGCCTCTTTCAGTGTTTCAGCGGAGGCACCGGCACCCGTACAAATGGCCCATCGCGTCGTGCGTCGGTGCCTGGAGATCTCAGTCGTTCGTATTTCGCTTCTGTAATTCTTCGCGAATTTTCTCGCTCGCTCAGCCAGGATAGTGGTCTCTACATCGCTTTCACCGCTAACCCCGATGACCACGCCTTCGTAGGCTGCGAATGTTCCGTTGGGCTCGAGCCCCAATTCTTTGGCTAAAAGGGCATTGTTGCCGAAAGTTGGATGCCGATCAAGGGGCAAATGAGATGAGTAGACGGCGATATCGTGCTCGATCAATAGTCTCAATCTGGCGTACGACGGGCCGCTGAATGAACTTGGACCGCCCCAGAACATTCCGTGGTGGACCAGCAGCAAGTTGGCGTCGTTCGCCATAGCTCCCCTTATGGCGCGGGTCGAGAAATCAACCGCTGCAGCAATTGCTCTGATCTCCGAACGGCTGTCGAGCTGTAGACCATTGAGTGCGCCAGGATAATCGGGCGTGGCCTCGGTCTCCAAAAGGGCATCGGCGTAACGTGCCAGATCACGAGCTGTTGTTGTCAAAATAAAATGCAGATTTGTGTGGAGAATCGGGCTGCGGATCCGTCACCCTTGTTAGCTAACCACCTACATTACAATGACTTGCGACTCGGTGAATAACTCTGTTGATTAGTCAGGAACTCTCATGAGCTCCAGCAGGCGCTCCAGATCATCCGCTGAGTAAAAGTGGACTGTCAGCGTGCCGCGATTCTTGGGACCAACTTTGATCGCAGCGTCGGTTTGTAAGAATCGTCGGAGTCGCTCCTCAATTCTCTTGACCTCGGGAGATTGTCGATCGATTGCTCGCGGGCGTCCGGCTTTTTTGGTCCGAGGTGTCCCAACAACACGAAGTCGTTGTTCGACCTCGCGGACTGTGAGTCCTTCTTTGACGATCTCGCGAGCAAGACCTGCGATCTGCTCTGGATCTTCAAGGCCAAGGAGAACCTTAGCGTGGCCCATCGTCAGCTGACCTTCCTGGAGGAGCCTTCGTACGGGTGCCGGTAACTGAAGCAGGCGGACCATGTTCGCTACCGTAGTCCGGTCCTTCCCGACCGTTTCGGCGATCTGCTGCTGAGTCAAGCCAAACTCGTGAGAAAGCTTATGGTAGCCTTCCCCTTCTTCAATCGGGTTGAGATCGGTTCGTTGAAGGTTCTCGATCAGTGCCAGAGTGAGAATCGTCTTGTCATCGATCTCTTTGATGATTGCCGGAATTTCTCTCCACCCGAGCTGTGCTGCGGCACGTAAGCGCCGCTCGCCAGCAATCAGCTCGAATCCGTCCTTCCCTGCCCGACGGCGTACAGTTATTGGTTGGAGTAGACCGCTTGCCTTCAGGCTTTCCTGTAATTCGCCGAGATCCTCGACGTTGAACTCCTGGCGAGGCTGAAATGGGTTGCGAGCAATCTGCGCGATCGGGACTGACTTGAGCGCCCCCTCATCGCTGGAAGCGAGTCCCGTAGTGCTACCAAGTAGCGCCTCGAGCCCTTTGCCCAATCGGCGCGGCGTTTTTTCACTGGGCACCGTCGTCTCCTTCCGCAGTTCGTTCGATCAACTCCTTTGCGACATTCATATAGGCCTGCGCGCCGACTGAGGCGACGTCGTAAAGAATGATCGGCTTTCCGAAGCTGGGTGCCTCCGCTAATCGGACATTCCTCGGCACGACGTTTCGGAAGACCTTGGGCCCGAAGTACTCTCGTGCATCTTCAGCAACCTGTCTCGAGAGATTGAGGCGGGAGTCGTACATCGTGAGCAGGACACCGTCGATGCCAAGTTTTTCATTAGCGCTATGCTGAACCCGGTGCACCGTATTCAGAAGCTGGGAGAGCCCTTCGAGTGCGTAGTATTCGCATTGCAGCGGGATAAGCAGCGCATCAGCCGCCACGAGCATATTGATCGTGATTAGCCCAAGCGACGGCGGGCAGTCGATGATGACGTAGTCATAGTCTTCGCGTAGCGCGTCGACTGCCTCGCGCATTACGTGATCGCGGTCTGCCTTGTCTACAAGCTCCACTTCGGCGGCCGCCAGATCTGGAGTGGCGCCGACGACATCCAATTTCTCGAATTGTACTGAAGCCTGGCGCGAAGATCTGAGATCTGAATTTCCGACCAGAACGTCGTAGAGCGTTAACGGAACTGCTTCCTTTTGCAGTCCGATGCCACTGGTAGCATTGCCCTGGGGATCGGCGTCGATCAGGAGCGTGTATTGCTCCGCGGCGGCAAGGCTGGCAGCGAGATTTACAGCGGTAGTCGTCTTACCCACGCCGCCCTTCTGGTTTGCAATTGCGATTATTCGGGCCACGCCATTCGGTGAGGATGTGCGCCTAATCTACCCACGTCGGAGAAGGGTTTCCACGTGGAACGGCGAAGTCATGTTCCACGTGGAAATAGCTCTACTGCCCGGGAATGAATCTCCAGCGGGTACCGACTTCGACTGAGAGTGTTTCTTCACCGGGATTAATGGGGGTTTCGGCCTGCGCCGCACCCGCGATAGCCCCGCGAAGCATCATCAGTGGGCGGGGTGGTGGCGGAGAGTATGCGCCGATATTGATCTCGAGCAACGTGCCAAGTGATCCGTGTGCCGCACGGGCAGCGGCATCAGCATCGGCCCGCGCTTTTTCGATGGCTGTGGCAATCGCGCTTCTCCTAGCTGCTTCAGTATTGGAGGCGTAGAACTGAAGCGACGTGATCATATTCGCCCCGTGGGATAGCGCGGCATCGATAACGGGCCCGACTTGGCTGAGCTTCCGGACATCGACGAGGATTGTGTTCGTGACATTGTAAGCGACGATAGTT
>WNGD01000532.1_pt1 | contig 40445 bp, 33 predicted proteins | sample 5400671 | NCBI WGS metagenome assembly WNGD01 (sample SAMN13153369, study PRJNA577476) | soil metagenome | isolation source: 40 cm soil or saprolite under grassland replicate 2 | place: USA:California | collected 2016-06-15 | reverse complement strand
CGCCAGCGTGCCCGGGGGCTGCACCGCGCGGCGGTAGCGGTACTCCGAGGCGTACTCGACTTCCACCGGGATGCCGGCGAGCTCTTCGATCAGGTGGCGGCCCACGAGCCCGGCGTGCCACGAGGTGCCGCAGGCGAGGATCACGATGCGCCGCACGCGGCCGCACTGGTCGGCGGGCAGGTTGAGGCCCCCCAACCGGGCGTCGCCCTCCTCCTTCAGCAGCCGCCCGCGCAGCGTGTTGCGGACGCTCGTGGGCTGCTCGTGAATCTCCTTCAGCATGAAATGCGGGAAGCCGCCGAGCTCCAGGTCGCCGACGTCCCAGTCCACCGCGTCCACCGGCGGTTGCCGCTCGCGCGCCTGCTCGTCGAGGACGCGATACTCGTCGCGGGTGAGCACGGCGATGTCGCCATCCTCCAGGTACACGACCGACCGGGTGTGCGCGACGACCGCGCTCGCATCGGAGGCGACGAACAGCTCCCCGTCCCCTACCCCCAGGAGCACCGGCGAGCCGCGCCGCGCCGCGACGATCTTCCCCGGTTCGCCCGCCGAGAGGACCGCCAGGCCGTAGGTCCCGACCACGTGCTGCAACGCCGCCCGCACGCGTTCCTCGAGGGTGTCGCCGGGGGCATCCTCGATCAGGTGCACCAGGGTCTCCGTATCGGTCTCGGTGACCAGCCGATGGCCCGCGCGCGCGAGGTACGCGCGGAGCACGTCGGCGTTCTCGATAATGCCGTTGTGCACGAGGGCGATCGTCCCGGTGCAGTCGCCGTGCGGGTGGGCGTTGCGCGCGGTGGGCGCGCCGTGGGTCGCCCAGCGCGTGTGCGCGATCCCGCAGGCCCCGGCGAGCGGCTCCCGCGCCACCGCGTCGCCGAGCACCGCGACGCGTCCGGCGAGCTTGCGCGTCTCGAGCCCGTGGCCGTTCAGGACCGCCAGCCCGGCGGAGTCGTAGCCACGGTACTCGAGCCGCGCCAGCCCTTGCAGCAGGATCGGCGCCGCTTCCCGCGGCCCGACGTATCCCACGATTCCGCACATCGCCTAAGACTCCTGTCTCGCGTTCGTGAACAGTGGGACCCCGTCGGGGTCGAGCCCGAATCGGTCGAGCCACCCGATCCCATCGCCGGCCGGCAGCGGCGCGCCGCACCGCCAGCACGCCCGCGCGTCTGTGGAGCCGGGTGCGGGACGGCGCTGGTCTGCCGGTCGGAGCGCACACTCGTAACACAGCATCGTCGTGTTTGTACCGGGCGCGGCGGTGAGCGCGCATGGCCGACCCGCAGCACTTCAAGTTTGGGGCCGCGGCGCGGCGGCACTCCCGCAGCAGGGGCGCGCGTCACGAACGTTGCAAACGCGCAACGATTGACGCCGGGCGATCTCCCCGGGTTGCCCCGGTCTCACACTTGCAGTAGCTCTCGGCCACAACGCGATGGTCGAATTACAGAGCGACAGCACGCCGCCTGGCGCCCTGCCGCTGGCGCTGATCGTCGGTGAGGCGCCGCGCGGCACAGGGTGGCTGCGGCACTTCCTGGAAGCGAACGGGTACGGCGCCTTGACCCTCACCACGGGCCGGGAGGCGCTGACCGTCGTACGCGGCGCATCGATCGACGTCATCGCCATCGACATCCAGTTGAGCGACATGGACGGCGTGGCGCTGTGCCGCCTGCTGCGCGACGACGTGCGGGTGAGCGCCGCCACGCCCGTGCTGCTCGTCAGCCCCTCCCCGCTCCTCGGCGCCGGACGCCTCGAAGGTCTGCGCGCCGGCGCCTGGGACTGCGTAGACCCGTCAACCCACCCGGAGGATTTGCTGCTGCGGGTCCAGGCCTTCGTGCGGGGGCGACGCGAATCGGAGCGGCAACGGGGGGCGGGCCTGGTCGATCCCGCCTCGGGGCTCTACAACCGCCAGGGCCTCGCGCGCCGCGTGCGCGAGATCGGGTCGCAAGCCTACCGCGAACGCAGCGCGCTTGCCTGCGTCGCCCTCGGTCTCGAGGTGGCTTCGGGGCCCCAGTCGGAGCTGGTCGTGCGGCGCTGTGTGGAGGCGCTGAAGACATCGGCCCGCGTCTCCGACGTCATCGGGCGGCTGGCGGTCCAGGAGTTCGCCGTCGTGGCCCCGTCCACGGGCCAGCAGGGGGCGGTGCAGCTGGCGCAGCGGCTCGCGCGTTCCATCGGCGCCGCGGCGGCGCACGCCGGTCAAGGCAGCCCGTCGGTGCACTTCCGAGCCGGGTACGAGTCCGTCGCAAACGTGGGGTATGAGCCGATGGAGCCGATGGAGCTGCTCGCGCGCGCCACAGCCGCGCTCCGGACCGGGCGCCCGGAGCCGGGGCTGGACTGGCTGCGCCGCTACGATTCGACCGCTACCGCTTAGCCGACCGTCGGCGCCAAGCGCGCCGGTTTCTCGTCCTGCGCTTCGTAGCCCGGTGTGTAGTACGAGTAATACTGATACGCCGCTCCCGGCGGCACGTCGTTGAGCACCGCGCCCAAGAGCCTCACCGGCAGCCGGCGCAATACTTCCAGCTTGGCGGCCATCACTTCGCGATGGCTCACTCCCGTCCGCAGCACGAGCAGCAGATTGCCAGTGAGCGTTCCCAGGACGAAGGGATCGATGCCGGCGCCGAGGGGCGGGCTGTCGACGAGAATCACGTCGTAGTCCCCCCGCAACCGCGCCAACAGCTCGGGCATCTTCGCCGACCCCAGCAGTTCGGGCGCATCCGACGTCCGCACGCCGCACGGGATCAGCGTGAGGGCCTCGTAGCTGGTGGTGCGCATCGCGGCTTCCAACGGCACGTCGCCGCGGAGCACGTCGGTGAGGCCGGGTCGCCGCTCGCCGCCGAGCAGGCGATGCTGGGTGCCGCGTCGCAGGTCACCGTCGACGAGCAGCGTGCGGCGGCCCGCGTCGGCGAACGTGACGGCGAGGTTCGCGGTGATAAAGGACTTGCCGTCGCCCGGGCCGGGGCTGCTCAACGTCACGACGACGGGGCCGGCGGCCCCGTACGTGTAGGAGAGGCCGAGGCACACGCCGCGCATCGCCTCGACGAGCTGCACGCGCTGCTCGCGCGTGAGCTGGCCGCCGTTGCGCGCCTTCAGGTGCGGCACGGCCCCGAGGATCGGCAGCCCCAAGTCCTGGGAAACCTGCTCCGGATAGCGTACGCGCGGGTCGAAGCGGTCCAGCAGCACGACGCCCGCCACCGCCAGCCCCAGGCCCCCAAGGAAGCCCAGGAGCAGGAGGCGCGGCGCCGTGTTCTTCACCGGTTGCAGCGGCACGACGGCCTTATCGAAAATGCGGATGTCCGGGATGCTGCTCGCCTCGGCCAGTCGCGCGCCTTCGTAGTTCTGCTGCAGCGTGGTGTAGAGGTTGTCGGCGATCGTCACCGAACGGCGCAGACGCGCTTCTTCGACCGAACGCGCCGGAATGCGGCGCAGCTCCTGTGACGCGGTTCCGACGCGGCGATCCAGTTCCGCGATCCGCGACCCCAGCTCGTCGATGAGCGACCGCACCAGCGTGGGGATGGTCTGTTGCTCCAGGGTCGCCACCTCGGCGGCTTTGCGGGCCAGCGGCGGGTACGCCTCCGTATAGCGGTAGCGGAGGGAGCGCAGGTCCGCCTGCTTGGTCGTCAGCTCCTGGAGGGCGTCTTTCAACTCAGAGGAGTGCTGCACGGCGCCGATGACTTCGAGCGCCGCAGCCAAGCCGGAGTCGGGCGGTTGCGCGAGCACGCGCGTCAACGCGTCGCGATCCCGCGCCGCCTGCTGGCGCTCCACCTGCTGCTCGAAAAAGTCGCCGAGCACCGGATCCCGCGGGGTCTCGCCCCCGGCGGCCACGGCGTCCGGCGGCAGCGTAATGGTGCGCCGGCGGAAGCCCTCAAGCTCGCTTTCGGCCGAGTCGAGGCTCTCCTTCGCCGTGCTGACTTGATCGCCGATGATGCTCGTCAGCTCGGTGAGCCGACTGCGCTTGAGCTCCGCGGCTACCGCGACGTAGCGCTCCGCGACGGCGTTGAGGATCGCCGCGATGCGAACGGGATACAGGCCGCGCAACTCGATCTTGAGAAAGTTGCCGTTGTAATCCATCCGGGCGTCGAGCGCGTCGCTCAAGTGGAGCGCCGCCTCCCGCGCCGTCTCCAGGCGGAACTCGACGGAGTGGTTGGGCGGCAGCGACTCCGCGGTCGGCGCCCACAGGAGGCCGAGGCCGCGCCCGATGGAGTCGCCCACCGTCCCGCGGTCCAGCACGCCCCCGCCCAGCTTCGCGAGCACGTAGCCGTGCACGGTGTCGCTCGTGAGACGGTAGTCTCCGGGGCGGAACTGGTCAGCGACGTTCAGGGTGCGGAGGGCGGGGTCGGGCCCCTTCGGCACTTGCAGGTACAGCCGCTGGTCGCGGGCCACGCGATCGAGGACGGCGTATGAGCGCAGCAGATCGATCCAGGACTGCGGATCGAGAACCTGGCCGGAGCGGATCGGCCCACCGCGGTCATTGCCGCGGGGGTCGGGCTGGTCGATGAAGACGGTCACTTGGGTCGCATAAATCGGCTTCATCACCTTGGTGGCGGCGAACCCGGCGGCACCGCCCGCCGCGGTGATTCCCAGGACCAGCCATTTGAAACGGGTCACCACCTGGGCGATGCGCCGCCAATCCAATCCGGCATCCGGTGATGTCGTCGCGACGTCTTCCGCCCACGGGCGCGGGGCGCCCAGCATCGCCGGGTCGACCCGCTGGGGAAGCTGTGTTTCCATAACCTTGGCGTCTCCTTATGTCGCGACCCCTCCACAGCAAGTCCGGTACCGCCGCAGGCCCGCTCGCGCTCATCCATCCTGCGGCGCGGATGCCGCAATTCGGTGCAGGGAGTGCGGGCCTCCGGGCGCAGAACGGTGCATCGCGAGCGCCTGCGATTCCCCGTTGGTCACACTCGCATGTGCCCATCCCATCACGAGATGCCGCGCTGCTGCAGGGTCGCGACAGGCATGGCCTGATCCCTGCATTACCGAGCGCCGAGAACACCCAACACAAAGGATCGATCGACGTGACCCGACCTCCCTCTTCCACTTTCGCGACGCGCGAGGCGACGCAGGGCCTCGCCGCGCTGTTGCCGATCGGCCCGGAAGCGAAGGCCCGGATCCGGGTGTTGGTCGTGGACGACGAGCACACGCTGCGCGAAACCTGCGCCAGCGTTCTGCAACTCGAAGGGTACGACGTGACGGCCGTGGGCCGCGGACAGGAAGCCCTGGAGCTGCTCAAGCGGCGCCCCTTCGACGTGGTGCTCCTGGATCGCTACATGTCGCAGGTAGACGGCTTGGAGCTGCTCCGCGCCGCCCTCGCCGCGAACCCCCACGTGCTCGCGGTCGTGATGACGGGCAACCCCAGTGTGGAGTCGAGTGTCGAGGCGCTGCGGGAAGGCGCGTGGGACTATCTCCCCAAGCCGTTTTCCGCGACGCATCTGCAGATCCTCATCGGCCGCGCGGCGCACACGCTTCTGGTCGCGCAGGAGACGGAGGAGCAGCAGGCCGAAGGGGAGCGGCTCCCGACCGGTGGGGCGGACGACGGCGTCGTGCTGCTCGGTGAGGCACCCGCGTTCCAACGGGCGATCGAGCTGGCCCGCCGCGTGGCGGCCACCGACGCGTCGGTGTTCCTGACGGGGGAGAGCGGCAGCGGCAAGGAGATGATTGCCCAGTTCATCCACAGTCACAGCCGTCGGTCGAGCCGCCCCTTTGTCGCGATCAACTGCGCCGCGATGCCGGAGGCGCTGCTGGAGTCCGAGATGTTCGGACACCGGCGTGGCGCGTTCACCGGCGCCGTGCGCGACAAACCGGGGCTTCTGGAAACGGCCAATGGCGGCACGCTCCTGCTGGACGAGTTGGCCGAGATGCCGAAGGCGATCCAGGCCAAGCTGCTCCGGGTGATCCAGGACGGGGTCGTGCGGCGGGTGGGGAGCGAAACGACCGACGCCGTGGTGAACGTCCGCTTCATCGCCGCGACGAACGGCGACCCCGAGGCGGCGTTGCGCTCCGGCGATCTGCGCGAGGATCTCTACTACCGGCTGCGCGTCGTCCCGATCCAAGTGCCTCCGCTGCGGGAGCGTCTCGAGGACATCCCGCTGCTCGCCGAGCACTTCCTGACGACGTTCTGGAGCCGGCACCGCCGCAAAGGCGAGGCGATGCCGCACCTCACCGAGGAGGCCCTGGCGCTCCTCTGCACGCACCCGTGGCGCGGGAACGTTCGCGAGCTGCAGAACGTCATCGAGCACACGGCGGTGCTGGTGGAGCCGGGCGGCGCGATCCGGCCCGAGGACATCCCGCTGACCGGCGAAGCCCGGACGGCCGTGTCGGCCAACCCGGCTTCCCTCGTGGCGACCCTGCGCGAAGAGAGCTATCACGCGGCCCGCGAACGGGTGATCAAGCAGTTCGAGAAACAGTACCTCACGTGGCTGGTGTCGCGGGCCGGCGGGAACATGTCCAAGGCCGCCCGGGTCGCCGGCGTGGATCGGACCACGCTGTATCGCCTGATGGAGCGCCACGGTCTGCAACGCAATCCGGGCGCGGCGTGGCTCGTGGAGCGGGAAGCCGAAGCGCCGCCCGTGGAAGTGCAGGCCGCCCTGCCGCCGGAGGGCGCGGCGTGAGCACGCTGGCCCAGCCCCTCCCCGTCGATCGCGGCGGCAGCCCGCCGCAACTCTCGGGATCCGGAGACCTCGAGTGGGTCGTGGAAATGGCGCACGATCTCCGCTCGCCGCTGAGCGCGATCCTCGCCCTCGCCGAAACGCTGCGTGATGGACGCAGCGGCGGGGTGAACGAGGTGCAGAAGCACCAGCTCGGCCTGATCTACAGCGCGGCGCTCTACTTGTGCGCCGAAGCCAGCGATTTGACGGAGTTGATGCGGGGGAGCGACCGCCTGTCCGACCTCGAGCCCGCCCCCTTCTCGCTGGCGGACACGCTGGGCGCCGTGCGCGGCATGGTCGAGCCGATGGTGGAGGAGAAGGGCCTGGAGCTGGCCGTGCGGACGCCGCTGCCGGATCTGCGGCTGGGGTTCCAGCGGCCGTTGAGCCGCGTCCTGCTGAATCTGACGACCAACGCCATCAAGTATACCGAGCGCGGCCGCGTCGCCATCGGCGCGCGGGCGCTGGATGCGACACGCGTGGAATTCTCGGTGCGCGATACCGGTCCGGGTCTCACGCCCGACGCACTCCCCGGACGCTTCCTGGCGTTCCCCCAAGGCCCGCTGGAGATGCGGCAACACTTCTCGAGCGCGGGGCTGGGCCTGTCGATCTGCCACAAGCTCGTGGCGGCGATGGGAGCGGAGCTGCGCGTCGACACGCTCCGGCGACGCGGCACGCGGTTCCATTTCGAATTGTCGCTGCCGTCCGCGGAGGAGTGATCGTGGCGGCGCGTCGCAACCTCCCGACACTCGCCGTCGTGGCGCGACGTAGCGCGTGGCCCGCAGCGGCCGCGTCGATCGCCGAACCGCTTGGCGCGCGCCGTCTTGCGCTGCGCACGTTCACGAGAAGTTCGCGCACGACCCTTGCCATGCCAATCGGCATGGCAACGACGCTCCCTTGGCTCGCACACCCGGCCGCGCCGCTCTCGTGGGTCGAGCGTGAAGGACCGCGCCGGTGGCTCAACGTGGCGGCGGCGGTGGTGGGCCTGGTGCTGACGCTGCCGCTGATGGCCGTCATCGCCGCGCTGATCAAGCTGACGTCCCGCGGGCCGGTGCTGTTCCGGCAGCCGCGCGTCGGTGTGGACCGCCGCGCGCTCTCCTACGCACGGGGCAACACGCGTCGCCACTTCGACCATGGCGGCGTGCTGTTCACAATGATCAAGTTCCGCACCATGCGCACGGATGCCGACCGCGGCCGCCAGGTGTGGGCGCGTCCCGACGACGACCGCGTGACCGCGATCGGCCGGGTGTTGCGGCGCCTGCGGCTCGACGAGCTCCCGCAACTGTGGAACGTGCTCAAGGGCGACATGAACATCGTGGGACCGCGGCCCGAGCAGCCCGACATCTTCGTCTACCTGCGCGAGCGCATCGAAGGCTACCAGCGGCGCCAGCGGGTCCGGCCCGGCATCACCGGGTGGGCCCAGGTCAACCTTCCCTACGACCGCACCGACGACGACGTGCGCCGCAAGCTCTCGCTCGATTTGGAGTACGTCCGCCACCAATCCCTGCTGGCGGACTTCGCGATCATGCTCCGCACACCGGCGGTGATGCTCGGCATCGGCCGCCGGCCCGGCTGGTGAGCTCCGCTCACCACTCGCCTTCCAAGCGACTCAAGAACGCCGTACCGCTCCGAAGGGCGTCGAGCACCTCCGGCTGCTTGGAGTGCGCGAGCATCCACGGACCCGCCTGCCGGAAATAGCAGTGCCGCAGGGACATTTCCCGGAGCATCCCCGGCTCGAGGCGACCCTCCAGCATGACCGCTCCGCAACGCCACGCGTCGGCGAGGAGTTGATCGAATACCGCCGCGGCCGCACCCTTGCCGGCCAAGAGCTGCACGACATCGCAGATGCCGCCGGGCTCAAGGAAATAGAGAAACCAGCCGACGACCTCACCGCGCGGGTCCCGCACCAGCCGCCGCCGCAGCTCGCGGCCCGGCTCGTTCTGCTGCGCCACGCCGAGCAACCATCGCAACGACCGCTCGTCGTATTCCGGACGCAGCGCCCGATCGCGCGACAGCGAGGGTAACCGGGCGATGAGCACGTCCGCGGGGAGATCCTCCGTGATGTAGCCGGAGGTCCCCTGCCGGAGGCGCCCGGTGGCGAGCCGTGATACGAGCGCGTCGGCGACCGCGCTCAGGGGCCGGAGCCCTCCCGTGATCAGCTGGGGGACCCCGTGAACGCGCAGCCAGGAGAGGGAGTGGCGTACCGGCCGCACCGGCCGCTGCCACTGGAAGCTGTAGAGCAGCGCGGTGATGCCCCCCAGTCCCTCCCAGATGCGACGCCCGGCATCATTGCTCAAGTCGGAGAGCAACACGTCCTGCGGACCCGCGAACGCGCGGCTGAGCAGCCGCACCGCCGCCAGGGGTTCATCGCCGGCGGAAGACGTCATGAGCTTCGTGGCGACCGCGGCCCGCAGGCGGCGTCCCCGCAACAGCAGCGGCCGCGGCTGGATCCCGACGAAGCCGATGATCCGGCCGCCACGATCCAGATGCACGTACGAGGGGAGTGCCTCGTCGTACCACGGGCTCTCGAAGAACACGCGGTCGAAGTACGACTCCAACCGCGCAGGAACGCGTTTCCCGGTCTCCGGGAACGCCGTCCGGAAGAGCTCGAGGACGGGGGGGATGTCTTCCCTGCGAAACGGCCGAATCAGCTCCACAACGCCCTCCCCCTCCCGTGAGACCGGCCGTTCAGACCGGCTTTGGCGCTCCGCGCAATGCGGCCACGTCGTGCTTCCCGCTGGGCAGGCGCGGCAGCGAGTCCCGCAGCTCGTACCTCGCGGGTTGCATGTGCCGCGGCAGCTCCACGCCGCCATACGTCCGCAGGCGCTCGAGCGAGCCACCGCCGGCCAGTACCACGAAGGCGACGATCCGCTCCCCGCGCGTGTCGTCCGGCTCGGTCGTGATGATGCACTCCGCGATTTCACCCGATGCGTACAGCACCGTGGCGATTTCGTCCGGACTCACCCGATACCCCAGCGTCTTGATCATCCGATCCCGGCGCCCGACGAACGACAACCAGCCGTCCGCGTCCCGGCGCACCAGGTCCCCAGAGAACACGACGCGCTCGGCGTCGGGGGCGCCGGGGGGGCGCAGCGGGTGGGGGCGGAAGACCCTCACGGTGGCCTCGGGATCGTTCCAGTACCCGAGTGTGACCGTCGGCCCCCGATGTACCAGCTCCCCCACCTCACCGACGACGCACGGCGTCAGATCCTCGCGGAGGACCAGGACCTCGGCTCCGGGGATCGCCCGGCCGATCGAATCCGGACGGCGGTCGACTTCCTCGGGGGGGAGAAACGTGCTGCGCAGCACCTCCGTCAACCCGTACATCAGGAACAGCCGGGCCTGCGGCTGGGCCCGGCGCAGCGCCCGCACCACCGGCACCGGAAGGTGTCCGCCCGCGTTGGTCGCGATCCGCAGCGAGGGGAGCGGCTCGTCGCGGAACGACGCGACGTTGAGCAGCTGCTGCCACAGCGGTGGCACGGCCGCCAGCACCGTGACCTCCCGGGCGCGCAGGTCGGCGACGAGCTGCGCGGCGAGGGGGGACCGCTCGACGACCAGCGCGGCGCCGCTGCCGACCGCACACAGCACCTGGCTCATCCCGTACACGAAGCTGAAGGGCAGCACGCTCGCGATCCGGTCCGTGGCCCTGACGCCGAGGTACTCGATCACCGTGTGCGCTGCGGCGTGCAGATTCGCGTGGCTGACGGTCACACCCCGGGGCAGCCCCGTGGACCCCGACGTATAGACGATCTGGACGGGATCCATGCCCACCCGCGGCACGGGCGCAAAGCGCGCGTGCGACGGCACGTCGCCAATCGAGAGGATGCGACTCGGTGTCTCGAGCGGGCGGGGTTGCCGGGCGAGCAGGTCCGTGGAGGTGATGAGGGTGGAGGCACCCGCCCCATTCAGGATGTGCTCGACCTGACGCGGCCGCAGCGACTCGTTGATGACCACGGCGATCCCGCCGGCCGCCGCCACGCCGAAGAACGCGGCAACGGCGTCCGCACCGCCATCCAGGAAGATCCCGACCCGGTCGTAAGCACCGATCCCCGAGTCCGTCAGCGCCGCGGCGATCGCTGCGGCGCGCCGCTGCAGCGACCCATAATCCGTGGTCCCCGGCTGCTCGACCACGGCGGGTCGACCGGGGGCGGCTTCGGCCGTCTTCCACAGCAGCGTTGCGATGTTGGGGATCAGGTCCGCCTCCGGGCGCGCGGCGAGCGATGATCGTGCATCACCTGTGCCACATGCCGTGGCGGCCCAGGCCGCTGACCGGTGTTGCGTGTGCGCAGCAGATGGGGCGTTGCACGCGCGCCGACCCCACGGCGCCATCCTTGCAGAGGTGTCGTTTCGGTGCCCGTAGCCCCTCCCGATTCGAGGCCGGACGTGAGCTTGGTGAGCGGACTGCAACTGAATCCGACGGAAGCGGCGGAGCGGATCGCCGCGACGCTGCGCCGGCAGGTCGGCGAAGTGCTGCGGCGCCGCGGGCTCGTCGTCGCGATGAGCGGCGGGATCGACAGCTCCGTGTGCGCCGCCCTGGCGGTGCGCGCCGTCGGGCCCGACCACGTCTTCGGCTTGATGCTCCCCGAGCGGGAATCCGACACGCAGAGTCTCGACCTCGCCAGCCAGTGGGCAGAGACGCTGGGGATCGACTACGCCGTCGAAGACATCACGCCGATCCTCGACGCATTCGGCTGTTACCGCCGGCGCAACGACGCGATCCGCCGCGCCATGCCCGAGTTTGAGGACGACTGGCGGTGCAAGGTCGTGCTCGCGGGCGGCCGGCTCGATTCTGAGCGGCTGAACGTCTCGTACCTGGCGGTGGAAGTCCCGGGGGGGGAGATGCGCCGGGTCCGGCTGCCGGCCGCCGAGTACCGCGAGATCGTCGCGGCGACGAACTTCAAACAGCGCGCCCGGAAGATGCTGGAGTATTTCCACGCCGACCGGCTCCACTACGCCGTCGTCGGCACGCCGAACCGGCTGGAGTACGACCAGGGGTTCTTCGTCAAAGGCGGCGACGGGCTCGCCGACGTCAAACCGATCGCCCACCTGTACAAGACCCAGGTGTACGAGTTGGCGGAGTTTCTGGACCTCCCGCCGGCGATTCGCTCGCGGCCGCCCACCACCGACACCTATTCCCTGCCGCAGACCCAGGAAGAGTTCTACTTCGCCCTCCCGGCGGCGACGCTCGACTTCGTCCTCTTCGCCCACAACCACGGCTGCGGCCCGGCGGCCGTCGCCGCGGAGCTCGGACGCACCCCGGAGGAGGTGACCCGCGCGCTCAAGGACGTCGAGCAAAAGCGGTCGACCACCCGGTACCTGCATCTCCCGCCGCTGCTCGTCGAGCCCGTCCCCGAAGTCGCGACCCCCCCCGATCAGGAGCCCGACTGATGTGCGGGTTTGCCGGGATCGCCCGTCACGAGCCGCGAGGTGTGGCCGCCGGGACCCTCGACCGCATGGCGGCCGCGTTGCGGCATCGCGGTCCCGACGGCTGCGGGCGGTACGCGGGCGAGCGCGTGGGTCTGGCCCACGTGCGCCTCAGCATCATCGACGTCGCCGGCGGCGCCCAACCGCTGGGCAACGAAGATGGGGCTGTGCTCATCGTGTACAACGGCGAGGTCTATAACTACCTGGAGCTGCGCGCGGAGCTGGTAGGGGCCGGGCATCGCTTTCGCACGCGCAGCGATACCGAGGTGTTGGTGCACGCGTACGAGGAGTGGGGCACCGGGATGCTGGGTCGCTTGAACGGGCAGTTCGCGTTCGCGATTTACGACCGTCGCCATGAGACCGTGCTGCTCGCCCGGGACCGGTTCGGGGTGCGCCCGCTCTTCTACAGCATCGTGCGCGGGGACCTGGTGTTTGCCTCGGAAGCGAAGGCCCTGTTCGCGAGCGGCGAGGTCGAGGCGGCGCCCGACCCCGTGGGGCTCGACCAGGTGTTCACGTTCTGGGCCGCCCGACCGCCGCGCACCGTGTTCCGTGGAGTCCACTCCCTCGAGCCCGGCGGGTTCGCCGTCTGGCAGGACGGGCGGTTGCGTTGCGGCCGCTACTACGACCTCGAGTATCCGGAGGCGCGCGACGAGCCCTCCGAGGCCCTCCCTGCCCTCGACCGGCTGCTCTCGAGTGGCGTGAGCCTGCGCCTGCGCTCGGACGTCCCCGTCGGCGGCTATCTGAGCGGCGGGCTGGATTCCTCGATCAGCTGCGCGCTCGCGGCGCGCGAGTCTCCGTACGCGCTGCGGACGTTCTCGGTCACCTTCGACGACCCGCGGCTCGACGAGGGGGAATTCCAACGGCTCGTGGCCCGGCAGCTCAACAGCCAGCACTTCGTGCAGGCCATCACGCCAGGCGACGTCGCCGCCGTGTTCCCCGACGTGGTGTGGCACGCGGAATCGCCTCTGGTGCGGACCGCGCCGGCGCCGATGTACCTGCTGGCGCGCCTCACGCGCGAGCACGACATCAAGGTGGTGCTCACCGGCGAGGGCTCGGACGAGTTGTTCCTCGGATACGATCTCTTCAAGGAAACGGCCCTGCGGCTGTTCTGCCTCCGCCAGCCGCAGTCACGCTCCCGGCCGCGGCTTTTCGATCGTCTCTACCCCTACCTCGATCCCCGGGGACGCCGCGGCGATTTCTGGCAGCGCTTCTTCCTGGAGGCCGGGACGCCTGACGATCCGCTGTTCTCGCATCTGCCGCGTTTCCGGCTGACGTCGCGGATCAAGGACTTCTACGCGGGCGACCTGCGGGCGGCGCTCGCCCAGACGGATCCGCTCGAAGAGCTGCGGGCGACTCTGCCGTCCCGGTTTCCGGCGTGGTCGCCGCTCAATCGGGCCGCGTATCTCGAGATGGTGACGCTGCTCTCCCCCTACCTCCTCGCCGCCCAGGGCGATCGCATGTCCCTGGCCCACGGCGTGGAGAGCCGCTACCCCTTCCTCGATCACCGCCTGTTCGAGTTCGCGGCGCGCCTGCCGACCACGAGCAAGCTGCGAGGGTTCCGGGAGAAGGTGATCTTGCGTCGCTGGGCGCGGGGCCAGGTACCGGCAGCGGTCCAGGATCGGCCGAAGCAACCCTACCGGGCGCCCGACATACCGGCCTTCTTCACCCCGGAGCCCGTCGAGTACGTCCGGGAGCTCCTCGACCCGCCCAGCCTGGCGCGGACCGGGCTTTTCGAGCCGCAGGCGGTGGCAGGACTGGCGCGGCGCTGCGCGGCGGGGCTGGCGACGGGGTTTCGGGAGAACCAGGCTCTGGTGGCCATCGTGTCCGCGGAGCTGTGGCATCGACAGTTCATCAATGACGCCGCGCCGGTGCGGCCCGGCCCGCTGCCGGTGCCTGATGTCGCCCTGGCGGACGGGGTCGGCGTTTCCAGTTGACGTTATCCATCGGAGCTACGTCTCGTATGGACGAACCCGCCATCCTGACGCGCACGCGCGCCTACGTGCTCGACACGTTCCTGTACATGCGCCCCGGCGTCGTCCTGGGAGACCGCGATCGCCTGCTCCAGAAGGGCGTGATCGACTCGATGGGCGTGATGGAGCTGATTGGTTTTCTCCGCAGCGAATTCGGCGTCGTCGTGGCGGATGAGGAGATCACCGAGCAAAACCTGGGGACGCTCGCCGACATCGCGCGCTACGTGGCGGGCAAGCTCGGCAACGGTGGTCCGGCGACGCGAGACTAGGTCGCCGCGCCGCGGCGCGTGGGCTCCCACACGGGCGCCGGCCGCCCGGCGAGCACGCGCAGCCAGGCGTGCAGCACCGCCACGTTTCCCAGGGCGACGTAAGCCGGGAACCCCAGGAGCCGCGGCAGCGGTTCACTTTGCGGCCACACCCAGGCGATCCCCGCGAGTCCGCCCACGGCTCCCAGCGCGACGAGTAACCCCAGAGCCCACCAGGACGTGAGGGCCAGCGCGCCCAAGGTCCCCAGGAGTACTAGGGCCGCGCACGGCACGAGCCAGCGGCAGACCTTGTGGCTGAAGAGCATCCACGCGAACACCCCGTAGCGGAACGGGTTGAGCAGGGCCCGCTTGTGCGCGAGCGTCGCGAGACCGCGGGTGATGGTCCGGACCTTCCGCCGGTACTCCTGGCGCAGGGACGCGCCCCGGGGCACGAAGCACCGCGCGGCCGGAGCCGACACCGCCCGGAACCCGTGCTCGCGCGCCGTGAGCGCCGCGGCGAAGTCACGGCTCAGATCCTCGGGAACGTGACCCATGTGCAGGCCCGCGCGAATCGCGTAGAGGCACCCCGAGGCGCCGACGATCCCGTACACGGCGGTCTCCGCGTCGCGCGTCCACATCTCGTACCCGACGTACGCTTCCTCGCCGACGTTGACGGGCTCGTCGAGACTCGTGACGCTCACATCGCGGGCCGACGCGACGCCGACCGAGGGGTCGCCGAACGCGGCCACGAGGGGCTTGACGGCCGCGGGGTCGATACGCACCGAGGCGTCCGTGTTGATGATGATCTCGCCCGTGAGATGCCGGCGCGCCGCATTCTCGGCCGCGGTCTTGCCCTGCCGCCGCGGCAGCCGCAGCAGGTCGACGCCGCGACCGGCGAAGCGGGAGACGATCTCATCGGTGCCGTCGGTGGACGCGTCGGAGACCACGAGGATCTGACGCAGTGCGCTCGGATAGTCGAGCGCGAGGAGCCGCTCCAGTGTCCCCGCGATCACGCCCGCCTCGTTGTAGACGGGGAGGACAATGCTGATCCGGGGCCACTGCGACGGCGGGTCGCCGACTGGGCGTGGGCGACGCGCCAGGCTCAACAGCTTCAGGAGGACGGGGTAGCCGAAGTACGTGTACAGGCAGAGCCCCGCGCTGAGGGCGAGCAGCACGCGCGCGAGCGGCATCACGCCGGCACCGGGGCCGGGGCGGTGCGGCTCACCAGCCGGTAGATCGCCTCATAGCGGCCGAGCCACGGCGCGAGGCTGAAGTCGCGCTCGAGGCGGGCGCGCGCCGCCGCCGCGCGGGCGCGCGCCGCCGCCGGAATCCGGTACACGGCGCGAATCCCCGCCGCCAGCGCGACCGGATCCTCGCTCGGAACGAGTACCGCGTCCGCCGACGACACGACATCGGGGACTCCACCTACGCGCGTGGCCACGATCGGGACGCCCGCCGCCATCGCCTCGAAGAGCACCATCGGCGTGCCATCGGTTCGCGAACTCGACACGCAGACGTCGAACGCGGCAAACACGCGACCCGCCTCTGGAACGGTGCCGTGCCAGCGCAGGCTGCCGTTGAGACCGAGGGCGCGGGCCTGCGTCTGGAGCGCGACCCGCATGATGCCGTTGCCCATGATCGAAACGACGAGCGGCAGGTCCTGGACCTGGAGCAGGGCGTCGAGCAGCACGTCCGGGCCCTTCTCATGGCTCAAGCGGCCCACCCAGCCGACCACGAAGGCGTCCGGCGGCAGCCCCAGGGCCCGGCGAGCGGCCTCCCGGTCGAGAGGCGGCGCCAAGGGGCGCCACGCGTTGCGCACCTCGTGAATGCGCGCCGGGGGAACTCCGGCGCGTTCCAGTCCCACCGCCAGGGGCCGGCTCACCGCCACGACCGCGTCGAAGCGGCGGAACGCCCGGCACTGCAGCCATTCATAGAAGCGGTTCTTCCATCCACCCCCTGTAAAGCCGTGCACGGTCGTGACGGTGGGGATCTGGAGGCGCCGGGCCACGCCGGCGTCCAGCACGTCCGGGCGGTAGCCGTGGGTGTGGACGATGTCGGGACGGAGCTGCCGGAGCGCCTCGGCCACGGCGGCGCGCTCGCGCAGATACGCGCGGCCCGGCACCGCGAGCGTGCGGGTGAAGACGCCGGCCTCCGCCAGCGGCGCGAGGAACGGCTCAGCCGTCTCTCCGCCCACGACGACGGCCAGCACGTGCACGTCGTGTCCCAGGCCGCGCAATCCCCGTCCCAACATTTGGACTACGGTCTCGAGGCCGCCGAACGCCGCGGGCGCGACCAGGTGTACGATCACCATGTGCCGTTCAGGAGCGTCTCCAGAGTCCACGCCCCCGCGTCGCGCCGGCGCGCGGGTCGCGCCGCACGAGTCCTCGTCCCCTCGAGGATGACCACGGCGGCCGCGAATCCCGGCTCATGGGTCAAGCTGACGTGGGCGTGGCGCACGCCGCACCGGCGCGCCCGCTCGGCGAGCGTGCCGGCGAGCCGGAGTTGGGGAGCACCCCGCGCGTCCGACACGATTTCCACCTGTCGGAGCCCGCCCTCGAGAATCCCGGCGCCGAGCGCCTTGAGACATGCTTCCTTGGCGGCGAAGCGCGCGGCGAGCGCCTGAGTCCGGTCGCCGCGGTCCGCGCAGGCGGCCAGCTCACCCGCGGTGAACACCCGATCCTGGAACTGACCGGGGGCCGCCAACGCGCGCGCCAGCCGTTCCGTTTCGACGATGTCGATCCCGATGCCGATGACCATGCCGTGCTCATCCGCACGTTGGATGCCCGCGTGAAACGACCAGGGGCCTTGGCATCCAGGGTCCAACCGCAGCGTCACCGCAACACCGCGTGGCTGCTGTACTGCGAACCGGACTCGCGTGCCCCACGCCCGAGGCGGAATGTGATTTGCGGTGGTGTGGCCTGGAAGCACCTCGTTTCCCTCAGCCGAACCAGCGCGGAGACCGCGATCGCCCATGCGCAACGACCAGGCCGAGGTCGTACTCGAGATCTTTTCCACCTGCCCGCAGGCCGCCGATTTCGATCGGCGCGCCTACGCCCAGCGGGTGATCGATGTCGCGCGCTGGAGCGAGCGGCACGGTTGCACGGGGATTCTCGTCTACAGCGACAACCGGCAGCTGGATCCGTGGCTGATCGCGCACCTGATCCTCCAGCACACCGAGACCCTCTGCCCACTGGTCGCGGTGCAGCCCGTCTACACGCACCCCTACGCCGTCGCGAAAATGGTGGCGACGTTCGCGCATCTTTACGGGCGGCGGATCTACCTGAACATGGTCGCGGGAGGGTTCAAGAACGACCTGACGGCGCTGCACGACGGCACGCCGCACGACCGGCGCTACGACCGGCTCATCGAATACACGCTGATCATCCGGCAGCTCCTCGAGGGAGCCGCCACTGGGCCGGTGACCTTCGATGGCGACTTCTACACGGTGAAGGGGCTGCAGCTCACACCGGCGGTGCCGCGGGAGCTGTTCCCCGGTCTGTTCGTTTCGGGGTCGTCCGACGCGGGCCGGCGGGCGGCCCAGGCGATCGGGGCCACGGCGGTGAAATACCCCAAGGCCCCGCATGAGGAAGCCGAGCCCGACGAGGGCGTCGGCGCGGGCGTGCGGGTCGGCGTGATCACGCGCGAGGACGGGGCGGAGGCCTGGGCAGTCGCGCGGGCACGCTTCCCGGAGGACCGTCGCGGGCAGTTGACGCACCAGCTCGCCATGAAGGTCTCGGATTCCGTGTGGCACCGGCAACTCGCCGGCCTGGCCAAGACCGCCGCATCCGCCGAGCACCCGTATTGGCTCGTGCCGTTCGAAAACTACAAGACGATGTGCCCCTACCTCGTCGGGAGCTACGAGCGGGTCGGCGAGGAGCTGGCCCGCTACCTCGCGCTCGGCTACCGCTCCGTGATCCTGGACATTCCGCCGGCGGAGGAGGAGCTGCGGCACACCCGCGCCGCGTTCCAGCTGGCGCTGGAGCGGGCGGCGCCGTGACGCAGCTGCTGCAGGAGTGGGTGACCCGGGCGGCGCTGCGCCGGCCCGAGGCGACTGCCGTGGTCATGGGCGGCCAGCGGCACACCTACGAACAGCTCGACATCACGAGCAACCGGCTCGCGCACGCCCTGCGGGGGGCCGGATGCGGGCGCGGCGACCGGGTAGCGCTCCTGCTGCCGAAATCGCCGACCGCCGTCGTGAGCCTCCTCGCCACGATGAAGGCCGATGCCTGCTACGTTCCGCTGGACATCGCGAGTCCCGCCGCTCGCATCGCGAAGATCGTGGCGTCGGCCGAGCCGCGGGTCATCTTGGCTGGCGCGCGCGCCGTGGGCACCCTGCGGACGCTGCTCGAGGACGCGCGCCTCACGGCATCCGTCCGGCTCGGCTGGTTGGAAGCGGACGGTGGCGCGGGGGCGCCCTGTCCGCCGGCGTTCACGCTCGGCGATGTGGACGCGATGCCCGCCAGCCTGCCGGCGTATCGGAACGCTGCCGACGATCGCGCCCACATCCTGTACACCTCGGGATCGACCGGCACCCCCAAGGGGGTGATGATCACCCACGCCAGCGTGATGCAATTCGTGGAGTGGGCTCGAGGCTACTTCGGCCTGGCGGCGACCGACCGGGTGTCCGGACACTCCCCGTTGCACTTCGACCTCTCGACCTTCGACCTGTTCGGGACGTTCGCGGCGGGCGCCCAGCTCCACCTCGTGCCCCCGGAGCTGAACGTCGTGCCCCACCAGCTCGTCCACTTCATCCGCGACGCGGGGCTCACGCAGTGGTTCTCCGTGCCCTCAGTGTTGGCGTTGATGGCGCAGCTCGACGTGGTGCCGCAGGGTGCCTTCCCCACCCTGAAGCGGGTGTTGTGGTGCGGCGAGGTGTTCCCGACGCGCGCGCTGCGCTACTGGATGACGCGCCTCCCCCACGTGACGTTCACGAACCTCTACGGACCGACGGAAGCGACGATCGCGAGCAGCTATTACACGATGCCCCGCTGCCCCGGGGACGACGCGGACCCGATACCCATCGGTCGGCCCTGCGCCGGCGAGGAGCTCCTGGTCTTGGGCGACGCGCTGCGCCCGGTCGCGCCGGGGGAGATCGGCGATCTCTACATCCGGGGTGTGGGGCTGAGCCCCGGCTACTGGCGCGACCCCGCGAAGACCCGCGACGCCTTCCTCCCCCATCCCACCGATCCGCGCGAGCGTATCTACCGGACCGGCGACCTCGCCCGCCTCGGAGCGGACGGCCTGATCTACTTCGTCGGGCGCGCCGATTCGCAGATCAAGGCCCGCGGATACCGCATCGAGCTGGGCGAAATCGAGGCCGCCTTGCAGACTCTCGCGGAGCTCGAGGAGAGCGCGGTCGTCGCGCTCCCGACCGCCGGCTTCGAAGGGACGAGGATCTGTTGCGCGTACGTGCCCCGGCCGGGGGCGGCCGTCACACCGCTGAGCCTGCGCACGGCCCTCGGCAGGCTGCTCCCCGCCTACATGATGCCGACGCACTGGAAGGCCTACGAGCGCCTGGCGCGGAACGCCAACGGCAAGATCGATCGGCGGCGCATTAAGGAGGAGTGGAGCCGCGACGCCCCCCCACTCCCCGCCGCCGACCGGCCGACCCGGGAGCACCGGGAGGCCTGAGATGCGGGACGGAAACGCGCTCGCGGGACGGCTGGCGCGCCTGTTCACCGACCGGCTGCACACCGAGGTCCCCGCGGCGGACACGGATCTGTTCGAGACGGGAATCCTCGACTCGCTGCGGTTCGTCGAGCTCCTCGCCGCGCTCGAGGAGACTTTCGGGATCCGCGTCTCCGTCGAAGACCTCGAGATCGACGACTTCCGGAACCTGACCCGGATCGCCGATTTCCTCGCCGCCAAGCGGGTCCGATGAAACTCCTCCCGCTCGACTCCCCGGAGCTGCTCGAGCTGGTCGGCCACTGGCTCGGCAAGGAAGAGAACGCGAAGTGGTTGGACTTCGGCAACGGCGTCCAGGCGCCCACCCCCGCCATGCTCAGGATCATGACGCAGCGGGGCCTCCACGTGCTCCGGGTCTATACGGGCGGCGTCGATGAAGCGCCCGCCGGCGTCGCCGGGCTCAGCAACGTCGATCGCCACTTTAAGACGGCCACGGCCTGGGCCGTCCTCGGGAACAAGCGGTACGGCGGCTGCACCACGGCGGCCGTGTCCGAGCTGCTCTCGGTGGGGTTCGACGAGCTGGGACTCACGGCGGTGAATGCCTGGACGGTGGAGATCAACGTCGCAGCGCGGCGGGTGCTCGAGCAGCTCGGCTTCCAACCCATCGGGCGGCAGCGTCACTGCCACGTCATCGACGGTCGTGCCTACGATCGGCTGCTGTTCGACTTGCTGGCGAGCGAGCACCGCGCGGCCGCACCACGAGCGAGCCCTCGAGGATGACGACCGGGACGCCCGGGCCCGTCACGATCGCGGCCGCAAATCCCCTCCAGCACGTCCGCGAGATCAAGGAGCTGTTCCTGGCGCATGAGCGGCCGGAGTTCCCGGAGTACTTCGACCGCGCCTACCCACCCGCGGTCGCCAACGGCGCCACCAGCTGGCTGGGGCGCGACCCCGGCGGGCGTCTCGTCATGCACATCGCCTGCCTGCCCCGGCGCTTCCGATTCGGGGGCCGCGAGGTGGTCGCGGGCCTGCTCGCGAATCTCATGGTGACCAAGCCGTATCGCTCCTTCTTCCCCGCCCTGGGGCTCATCAACCGGCTCGTTGGGGATGCGAAGGCGCGCGCGCTCCTCGACTTCCTCTACGCGGATCCGAACGAGAACTCGCTGGCGCTCCTGCGGGGCACCCGCTTCGTGACGGTCGGGACGCTGCAGCGCTACGTGCTGCCCGTCGGCGACCGGCGCCCGGCGGTGGACGCGGCGGTGCGCGTGCTCCAGCGGCTCGTGCGGCTCACCACCCGGGGACGCCCGGCACGGGTCGCCGCCCAATCCGCCCGACAATTCCGGGGCGAGCGGTTCTGGGTGCCGCCCGAGCCATCACCCCGTCTCGTGCCGTGCCACGACCACGCCCTCTACGTGAGCCACTTGAAGGGCTACCCCGGCGATGGCGATTGGTGGGTCACGGGCCAGCGGGACGGGACCCCGAACGGCCCGGAAGCCGCCCTGCTGGTGCGGGGCCCCGACGCTTCGGGCCGGGCCGCGTTGCACGCGGTACGCCGGAGCCCGGGACTCCCCCTGACCGCGATGGTGGCGGGGCTTATCGCGGAACTGCGCCGTCGCGGGTGCGTGCGACTCCAGACCGCGACGGTCGCGGAGTCGGCGTTGGGTCGGGCACTGCGACGGTGCGGTTTCGTGCCCCGGCCCGAGGCGGTTCCCCTCGTGGCGCTCCCGCTCACTCCCCTCGGCGAAGCGTGCGTTCAGGCGGTGAAGGACTGGGAGATCACCGAGCTCGATTGCGACCGCTGAGTCTCGGGGGGGGCGTGCGGGTCGGGGCGATTGAGGAGAGCGGCGACGATCGCCTGCCCCACGGCGGCCGCGCCGGCGGGCGTGCAATGATCGTGGTCGTAGAAGTGGCGCAGGCCCTGATTCAGCACCGGTCGCAGGTTCAAGTGCTCCACGCCGAGCGCGTCGGCCACCTCGACCACCCGGGCATCTACGAGGCCCAGCAGGCGGTTGAGGACGTCGAGACTGTAATAGACGCTGATCGTTTCCTTCCAGGGCTTGCCGATACCGCCGTGCCAGAAGCGCGCCAGCTCCTCTTGCGTGTAGTCTTTCTCGAACCACGGCTGGCGTAGCACCAGAACACGATCCGCGTGCGTCATCGCCCGGCCGACCAGCCGGCGAAAATGGTGCTCGAAGCGGTCGAGGATCACGCTGGGGTCCGGCACGCTCGTGCGCAGCTCCTTCGCCTGAGCCCGCATCCGTCGCGCCGCCGGAACCCACGCGCCGACCGCCTCCCGCACCTCGATCGGACGCAACCACGCCCGCCGCAGGCGGCGTGCGACCTCGAACGCGGCCCACTCCCCCGGCGTTCCGCCGAAGGGTTCCCGGGGGTGACAGGCGAACAGCGCGAGCTCCGGGACCGGCGTGGGCGGATGCGTCGCGGGCGCGCCCTCTTCCAACCAGTGGTAGACGTCGCTGGCCCCGACCATGATGAGCAGCGCATCGAGATGCCGATACTGTGGGAGCACGCGCTCAAGAATGAGGTCCAGGTCCGCCGACCCGACCCCTGAGCGACCGATATTGCCCACATGCGCGCGCCGCGCGCCGAGCGCGCGCAGGTTGTTCGGCGCGTTCAGCAGGTGCTCGATCACTCCGGGCCAGCTCGTCGGCTGGTCGAGCGCGAAACACTCGGCGGCACTGCCGCCCGCCACCAGAATCCGGTAGAGCCCGTCTTCATCCCCTCGGACGTCGCCGCCGCGTTCGCCGTCCGAGTTCACATCGAATCGCACGCGCGGCTCGACCTCCGGAAAGACGCCGGGGTCCTGGTGCAGCTCGATCCGCAACCCCGGCGGCCAGATGTAGTAGCGGGAACGCCGGATCCACCAGCGGCACCCCGCCTCGCCGGCGAGGAGCGCCAGCGCCGCGAGCCCGACCAGGAGCACCGGGAGCGTCATACCCGCCCCCACGCCCGCAACCGCGGCAGCAACCACGACCGCACGTCGATATACGGGTCGTTGCGGCAGACGTAGAAGACCCACGTCGCGCCGAACAGCAGCGCCATCGCGACCCCCGCCGCGACCAGCTCCACGAGGCCCCGGACCTCGAGACCGAGCTTGAACCACAGCAGCAGGGCCAGCACGGGCAGAGCGCCGAGCACCGCCCGGGGAACCACGTAGCGCATGAACCCCAGAGCGGACACCTCCAGCTCCCGGCAGGCGTGCAGGAAGATCATCACCGCGAACAGGACGTTCGGGATCGCGGTGCCGAGCGCGACGCCAGCCAGGCCCAGCGGCCGCACCAGCAGAATGCTCAGCCCCAGATTCAGGACGCCGGCGACGAGGAATCCGATGGTGGGCAGACCCGCCTTGCCGAGCCCCATCAACATCGGGAGCGCGACGCCGCGCATGGGCAGGAAGACGAGATAGGAGACCATGAGGATCTGGAGCACCTGGCCTGCCGGTCGCTCGAACGACGGATCGACCCACCACGCGATGAAGCGCGGTCCCAGCACGATGAGAAACAGACCGGCCCCGAGGGTCAAGGACAGGGCGATCTTGGACCACTTAAGAAAGATCTCTTGCAGCTCCGCCTTCTTCCCCTGGGTTTGGAGTCTCGTGGCCATCGGCATCACGACCGAGGCGATGGCCACCAGAAACTCCATGAGGTAGATAATGAAGCTGTTGGCGACGGTGAAGTAGGGGATCGACCCCACGTTCATGAAGCCGCCGATGACCATGGAATCCGTTTCGAACGAGAGCCGCGCGCCCGCGTTCAGGACCAGGACATAGAGACTGAAGGCGAAAATGCCGCGCGCCGCCGTCCAGTCGAAGTCCGCCAGCCGGAACCGGGTCGCCGGGTAGCGGCGTCGCACCAGCAGCCAGCACAACACGAAGTCGAAGACCAGGCAGACCAGCTGCACGACCGCCAGCAGCATCAGCGAGGCCCGCAGGGCCAGCAACACGACCGTGAGCACGAGGCGCAGCACCACGCCCCACAGGCGGACGACGTTGCGGGGGACGAAGTCGTCGTGCGCTGCCAAGATGCCGTTGGGCAGCAGCGCGATGAAACCCACCGACACGAAGAGCACCATCAAAAAGAAGGCCCAGCGGGCGTCCATATGTAGGGCCGCAGGGATGTGGTAGGTGAGCGTGAAGAAGGCGTACATGCCGACGCCCAGAACCAGCGCGATCCCGCCGAGGACCAGATACAGCGCCGTGCAGCTCCCGATCGCCTGGTTCAACTTGCTTACGTCGCCCCGCGCGACGTGCTGCGCGAAGTAGCGCACCGACGCCATCGGCACCCCCAGCACGAGCAGGCCCAGGTACCCGGTGATCGAATTGATCAGGTTCCAGGTCCCGTACCCGTCGTCGCCGAGCTTGTGAATCGTATAGGGGGTGAGGACGTAGACGGCGAGGACCGTCACCACGGTGACCAGCCAGTTGCTGCCGACGTTCTTCAACACGGGTCACCGTCCCCAGTGATGGATCGTGCAAACGCGAGGCTCTGGGACGGAAAGCGCACGTGTTGTGCCAGCGCCCGCTCTGCGGAAGGTGGCTGGCTCAGTGTTGCGCCGGCTCGACATCACCCCAGTAGAGCCGCCGCCTCGCTGACGGTGACGAAGGTGAGCGGCGTGATGCGGGACAACCCCTCGAGGTAGGCTTCGATCGTGGCGTACAGCCGCGCGACCTCGGCGGCGGTGGGGGCGAAGGGGCTGAGGCCGGGTTTGAGGCTGGGGCTGTGCCAGGCCAGCTGCAGATGGCGCACGCCGTGCTCGAGCAACCGCCGCGACAGCGTCAGCATGCCCGCGACCGAGGTGTTCTCGGGGCACAACGCCAGGCGCTGCACCACACCCGTGCGGCTGGCGAGCCCGGCCAGATGCAACCAGCGCAACGGCGCCGACTCGAGCAAGCGGCGGGTGGGGTCCCAGAGACTGAAGGGCCCGCGGTTGAAGCCGTACGAGAGGGGGATCTCGAGCACCTTGCCATCCGCGGCGGGCTCCCGGACGTCACGATCCGGCGCCAGTCGATAGGGCACGACCGGCGCACCCACGAACGTGGGGCCGTCATCCATTGCCTTCAGATCGATGAAGGGGCTGACGCTGCTGTCGACGCCGTAGCCGCAGTACTGCAGCGCGGCCACCGTGTCGCGGCCGATGCCGTAACGCCCGGCGCGAAACGACGTGGGCCGACGGCCGAACGCTTCTTCCAGCGCCACCGTAAGGCGCCGCAGCTTGGCCGTCTGCAGTTCGGCCGGCAGGTTCTTCAGCATCGAGTTCCGGGGAACGAACGCCTCGGTGAGCGGCGGCGTATTCCAGGGGTGCAGATGCGCGCCGATCTCCCCGCGGCCGCCATCGCACACCTCCCGTAGCACTTGCGCGGCCCGCGGGTCCTTCGCCACGGCGTAGGTCGTGAAGTAGGTGGGCCGCACGCCCAGGCGCTCGAAGACCGCGGCCTGCGGCCGCAGCTCCGCGATATTGTCGACCGTCACGTCGTCACGGCTGCGGTCCCAGTTGTCCTCTTCGGTGTCGATGGAGAGGATGACCAGGACCCCGTCGGGACGTGGGTCGGGCCGGTCGATCATCGCGCGGCCCTCGCCCGGAGCTCCGCCACCGCGTCGAGCATGCGCAGCCACCGCCCTCCCCAGCCCGGCCGGAACACGACGGCTTCCCTGGTCATGCGCCGGGACGAGGTCCACTGCCGTTTGTACGGATCGTCCCCGCGCAGGAAGCTGAACCGTCGATAGCCGCGCTCGATCGCCCGTTGGATCATCAACCCCATCAACACCAGCCCCACGCTTTCCCGCTCCCAGCGCGGATCGCGTCCGCCCTGGTAGAAGTACACCGTGTCCCCCGACGCAAAGCCGTACCAAGCCGCCGCCGGCTGACCATCCACGTCCAGGGTGCTGAGCCACAACCGCCCGCCTTCCGCCATCTCACGGGCGAACTGCCGTTGCAGGCGCTCGCTGCGCGGCTCGCGGAATGCTCCCCCACCCGCACCCTCCCACCGCTGCTCGTGCAGGCGCTTCAGGTGACCCCATCCCTCCTCGAGCCGCTTCGCCTCGTAATCCGTAACCTCGACGCGGTGCTCGCGTTTCAGGCTGCGCTCCTTACGACGCACGATCTGCCGGCGGTTGGGGCTCAGTGTGGCGAGGTAAGCATCCCACGATTCGGGTAGGTCGAGTTGCGGACAGGGCCACAGCGCGCGGTGCCGGACCGCGTGCCCCCGGGTCTCCAGCGCGGCGCACAGCCGCTCGGCATGCAGCGCGCCCTCGGCGAGGTTGCTGAGGATCAGGACCTTCCACGGCAGCGCTTGGAGAGCCGCGGCGAGGGAGGACATGTCGGCGGCGGGAAGGGCGGGCACGTCGAACTCGTCCGGACAGCCTACGTCCCCAACAGCCCACGTCATTGCGTGCACGGGCATCCGATGGAAGCGCTGGCGGCACAGGCGGATCGGCAGCAGCGCGTCGAGTGAGCCGTCGCGGCCGTGGAGCAGAAGCGCGATGCTCGCCGCGACCTCTTCCGCAGGGGCGGAATCCACCCACGCGCGATGCCACGCCCAACTCATGAACGGCGACGGCGAGCCGCCGCGGGCCGACAGAGCGTCCCAGACGGCGGGCCCGAGTGCCAGCGCGTCCGACAGCGAGACCCGCGTTACTCCGGCCCCCGACCTGGTCAGTAGGTGTTCCGAGCCACGGACGTCGCCGCTACCGACGGCGAGCCCCGTGACTGAAGTCAGACCTTCCACTCCCGTTCCCTTCCGCGCGACACGGGTCTGAGTTGCAAGACCTACGCCGTGCCGCACATGTGGCGCGGCGGCCACACCACGCTGTGCGATGAGGCCGCCACGGGACTGGCGTCACTCTTGCTCCGTGATTCTTTGGCCAGGAGCGCGGGAGTTACGCGACATGTGCGGCATCGCGGGAATTGTGTACCGGCAACGGGAGCGCCCGGTGTCGGAATCGCTGCTGCGGCGAATGTGCTCCGCGGTGGCGCACCGCGGGCCGGACGACGAGGGGTTGTACCTGCAGGGCGCCGTCGGCCTCGGCATGCGCCGGCTCAGCATCATCGACCTGAGCGGCGGCCGTCAGCCGATCCTCAATGAAGACGGCTCGAAGGTGATCGTCTTCAACGGGGAGATCTACAACTACCGGCACCTGCGCCAGGGCCTCATCACCCGCGGGCACACCATCCGCTCCGCCGGTGACACGGAGACTGTTCTGCACCTCTACGAAGAGCGGGGTCCCGACTGCGTGACCCCGCTCCGCGGCATGTTCGCCTTCGCCATCTGGGACGCATCGGCGGAGACGCTGCTACTCGCGCGGGATCGGTTCGGCATCAAGCCGCTGTACGTGATCACCGCCCCGTGGGGTATCGCCTTCGCCTCGGAGCTCAAGGCGCTGCACGCGGTCGGCCTCACCTCGCGCGAGCTCGACTGGGAAGCGCTCGACACGTACTTCCAGCTTGGGTACATCCCCGCCCCCGCTTCCCCGTTCGTGGACGTGCGCAAGCTCGAACCGGGACACACGCTCGTGTGGCGGCGGAATGGCGCGATGGCCACGCGCCGCTACTGGCAGTTCCCGCTGGACACCGCTCCCATCCCTGCCGATCCCGAGGCGCAGGTGCGTGAATCGCTCGACGCATCGGTGACGGCGCACCTCGAGAGCGACGTGCCCGTGGCGGTGTTTTTGAGCGGCGGGCTCGACTCCTCCGCCGTGGCGGCGAGCATGGCGGTGGCGGGCAACCCGCCGCACGCCTTCACCGCCAGGTACTCGGGCTCGGGAGCGACGGCCGCCGACGAGACCGATCTGGCCCGCGCGCTGGCGACGCGCTACGGCGCCGAGCTCACGCTCGTCGACATCCGCCCCGACATCCGCGGCATCTTCGAGCCGATCGTCGCGGCGCTCGACGAGCCCCACGCCGACGACTCGGCGATCCCCACCTGGTTGCTCTCGCAGGCGGTGGGAAGTCGCTACAAGGTCGCCCTGACCGGCATCGGAGGGGACGAGCTGTTCGCGGGATACCGGCGGCACATTGGACTGCTCGCCGCCGAGCACTACGCCCGCCTGCCGGCGGGTGTGCGACGCCTCGCCGGGGCCGCCAGCCGCCTCATCCCTGAGCCGCGCGACGGGACGCTCGGCGTCGATCGTGTGAAGCGCTTCCTCCGCACCGGCAACGGCGCGGTGCCGGATCGGTTTCTGGGCCTGATGAGCCGGCTGTCGAACGATGAGCGCCTCGCACTGTACGCGCCGGGCCTGCGAGCGAGGATCACCGGGACTGCGGCGAGCGCCCGTTTCCGCGACGTGTTCACCGCTCAGGGCCACCCCAGCGGCCTCGCCGCCGGGTTGTACCTGGACTACATGACGTTTCTTCCCGACGACATCCTCGCCTTGAGCGATCGGCTGGCGATGGCCCATTCGCTCGAGGTCCGCGTGCCGTTCGTGGACCACGTCCTGGTCGAGGCGGTCTTCCCGATCCCCCAGCGCGTGAAGATCGGACCGTGGTGGCAGAGCAAACGGCTGCTGCGCCGCGCACTGCGCCCCCGGCTCCCTGCGCCACATCTCCGGGCGCCGAAGCGCGGTTTCGTCGGCCCCACCAGCGCCTGGCTCCGGCACGAGCTCCGCGACATGCTGACCGACGAGCTCTCGCCCGCCCGGCAGCGGCGCCTCGGGTACTTCGAGCCGTCGACGGTGGCGACGTTGCTCGAGGAACACCTCACCGGACGCCAGAACCAGGAGCGGATGCTGTGGGCGCTGCTGTGCTTCTCGACCTGGCACCGGCTGTACGTGGAGTAAGCGGCGTGGCGGCGACGCCACAAGCGGCTGCGGCGGTCTCTGGGCTGACCCACCCCCTCACGCTGGCTTTGGATTTGCACTAGGGAAGGCGCATGGCGAGTCCGGCTCGGTGGCAGCGCGCTCAGCGGTACGAACGCGGGTACTGGGAATCACTGGCCACCCGCATCGCCGCCGGGTCCGCGTCCCAACTGGACTGGTACCGGTGGCGGGCGGACCAGCTCGTGCTGAGGCTACGCTCGCTGGGTCTGGGGTCGTTGGCGGAGGGCCGCGCGCGGGTGATCGAAGTCGGATGCGGCCCCGTGGGGGTCGTGGGATTCCTTCCGGCCGCCGAGCGCGTCGCCGTCGATCCGCTCGAGCCGTACTACGTCACGAACGCGACCCTCACGGCGCTGCGCGAGCCGACGGTGGCCTACCGCGGAGGATCCGCCGAGGCGCTGCCGTGCGAGAGCGGGCACTTCGACCTCGCGATCATCGAGAACTGCATCGACCACGTTCGGGACGCCGGCGCCGCGATGCGTGAGCTGCGGCGCGCGCTCCACTCCACCGGCACCCTGTATCTCACGGTCAACTGCCGAACGCCGTGGGGCTTCGTGGTGCACCGCGCGCTGTCGAACCTGCGCCTGGACCCCGGCCACCCCCATTCGTTCACCCCCCCACGCCTGCAGCGGCTGCTGCGAGACCACGGGTTCACGCCGCTGCAGTTCGAGACAGAGACACGGGAGGAGGCGCGGCGTGTCCAGTTCGACGCCTCCGCCCTCCGGGCCAGCGTCAAGGCCCTCCTCGGCGTGAGCGAGTTCGCCGTGACCGTCGTCGCCCAGCAGACCGCACCTCACTGATGGGCACGGGCGGCACCGGACCCCTGCGCATCGCGTTCGTCGGCACCGGTCACATGGCCGGGCTGCATCTCGCCGCCCTGCGGCGCGTCGCGACGCCGCACCGCGTCGTCGGCGTGTACGACGTGCGGCCCGAGGCGGCACAGGCGTTCGCGGGGCGCGCGGGGAGCCAGGCCTACGATTCCCTTGTCTCGATGCTCGCGGAGGCGCGGCCGGATGTCGTGCACATCTGCACGACGGCGGGGACGCACTTCGAGCCGGCCCGCCAGGCGCTGCTCGCCGGGGCCCATGTCTACGTCGAAAAGCCGTTCGTCGAGACCCAGGTCGAAGCGGATGTCCTGGTCGCGCTGGCACGCGAGCGCGGGCTCCTCATCTGCGCCGGGCACCAGCTGGTCCGTGACCCAGCCTTCGGCCGGTTGATGCGGCGCGCCGCGGAGTTGCAGCCCGTCACGCTCGTCGACAGCTCCTTCGCGTTTCGGCCGCCGCGGCTCGATCCGGAGCGCGCGAGTCGTCGCGCGCTCGGGGAGCAGCTGCTGGACATCCTCCCCCATCCCCTGTACACCCTCGTCGCCGCTCTCGAGCGCTGCGCACCGCCGCAGGCGCCGGTGGAGATCCTCCACACCAGCGCCACGCCGACGGCGCTGCATGCGCTGCTGCGGGCGGGCGAGGTGATGGGCCGTCTCAGCGTCAGCTTGCGGGCGCGCCCGGTGGCCTCGACGCTGACCGTCACGGGCGCGGGCGGCACACTGACGACCGATTTTGTCCGCGCGATCGTGGTGGGCGCGGCGAACGAGGGCACGAGCCCCATCGAGAAGATCGCCAACCCGTTCCTCGAGGCGGCCCAGCTCGCCTGGCGCAGCGCGACCAGCCTCGCCAAGCGGCTGGTACGCGGCGCCGACTATCCGGGGCTCGTGGAGCTCCTGGGGGAGTTCTACGCGGGCGTCGCCGCCGGCGACCGTTCACCCCTCAGTGTCGACCACCTGCGGCGCGTCACCGCCATCTACGAGCAACTCGCCGCCAACGTCCGGAGCGCCGCGGAGGCGGTCCCCGTCGCCCCGCCGGTCGCGACGGCACCGCCCACGGGGCCCGTGGCCGTGGTCACAGGGGCCGCCGGGTTCTTCGGTCGCGCCATCACCCGCGAGCTGGCTCGTCGCGGCTTTCGGGTTCGGGGCGTCGGCCGCTCGGAGCGTCCGGAGGATCCGCACGTGCACGAGTGGCGGCGCGCCGACCTCGCGGCCGAAATCCCCGCCGAGGTCCTCGCCGGCGCGGCGGTCGTCGTGCACGCCGCCGCCGAGACGGCCGGTGGATTCGAAGCCCACGAGCGGAACACGGTGGGCGCGACGCGCCAACTCTTGCAAGCCATGACGGCCGCCCAGGTCCGCCGACTCGTGTACGTCAGCACCATTTCTGTGCTGCGCCCGCCGCGTCCGTTCTGGGAGCGGCAGACGGAGCAGACACCGCTTGCGGATCACCCGGAACGACTCGGGGCGTACACCTGGGGCAAGTGCGCCGCTGAGCTCCTCGTCGCGGCCGCGGTGAGCCGACGGGAGATTCAGGCCCGCATCATCCGGCCGGCGGCCCTGGTTGACTGGCGGCGCATTGAGCTGCCGGGATTACTCGGGCGGCGACTGTTCGGCTCCTGGCATCTGGGCCTGGGCCGCCCCGGGCTGCCGTTCGCGGTGTGCGAGGTGCAGCGCGCCGGCGCCGTCGTGGCGTGGTGCGCGGAGCGCTTCACGGAAGCGCCCCCGATCGTCAACCTCATCGACCCCACCGTTCGCACCCGCGGGCAGCTCCTGGACCTGTTTCGCCGCCACGGCTGGCGCGGGCGCGTGCTGTGGGTGCCGATCAGCCTGTTGGCCGGCGCCCTGTCGGTGGTGGGACTCATCGGGCGACTCGCGCGTCGCGGGCGCGGCCGGCCCGTGGCCGCGTGGTCGGTCCTGCGGCCCCGCCGCTACGATCCCGCGGTCGCGGCCGGAGCACTGGCGGCCGCGGCGGAGGAGTCGCGGTCCGCGAAGCCGGAGCCGCGGGCCATTCCCGCTCCGAGCGTGAGCCGGGCGTATGGATGAAGTCCTCCGTCAGCCCGGGGCGTCTTGGGCTTCGGCACCGACCCGGCGGGTGAAGAGCGGGACGGCCGCCTGGGATCCGTTGCTCGTCTGCGTCGCCGTCTACCTCGCCACGTCGGTAGGCCGCGTGCACCAGCTGTTTCCCGCGTTGCTCCCCTTCAAGCCCGCGCTGGCGTCCGCGGTGCTGGCCATCGGTCTACTCGTGCTCGACCGGTCGGCCCCGCGCCGCGTCAGTCTGCTCCGCTTCCGCACGACCGTCTGTGTGGTCGGACTGCTGCTGTGGGCAGCCCTGTCCGTTCCCGGGGCGTTGAATCAAGGGCTCGCATTCCAATCCTGGACCGACTTCGCCAGAACCGTCGTGATGTTCTTCGTGATCGCCGGCAGCATCCGCAGCGTCCGGGACGTCGAAAGGCTGGCCCTCGTCTATTTCTGCGTGACGGTCGTGTACACGGCGGTGGTGCTCTCCCGGTTCCAGCTCGGCGCCGACAGCTGGCGCCTCGGCCGCCTCTACTATTACGACGCGAACGATATGGCGACCCTGATCGCCACCGCGATGCCGCTTGGCCTGTACTTCGTGCTCGCCCACCCCCGACCGCTGCCGCGGCTCCTCGCCCTGGCCGGACTGGCCGTCCTGGCCGTGGGTCTCATCCGCTCGGGGTCCCGGGGGGGCTTCCTCGCCCTCCTCGCCGTGACGGCGTTCGTGCTGCTGGGCTTCACGACGGTTCCGGCGCGCGCCCGGCTGGCCGGGCTCGTCGTGATCCTCGCCGTCGCCGGGACCAGTGCCAGCGACCGCTACTGGGCCCAGATGCAGACGATCGTGCATCCCCACGAGGACTACAACGCAACGTCCGAGGCCGGCCGGCTGAAGATCTGGCAGCGCGGCATCGGCTACATGATCCAGAACCCCGTCTTCGGCGTCGGGCTGCACAACTTCCAGGTCGCGGAAGGAACGATCTCACCCTTGGCCAGACTCCAGGAGCGCGGGATCGGGGTCCTGTGGGGCGCCGCCCACAACAGCTTCGTGCAGGTGGGCGCCGAGCTCGGCATTCCAGGCCTGCTGCTGTTCGTCGGCGTGATCGCGACCGCGTTGCGGTCCCTGCGGCGCGTCGTGGCACAACGGACGCGGGCAAGCCCCTCGACCGATCAGGTCGCACGGCTCGCCCAGAGTCTGATGGCCGCGCTCATCGGGTTCATCGTCGGGGGGTTCTTCTTGTCGCTGGGGTTCGCGGACATGTTCTACACGCTCGTGGCGTTGGCGGTCGCCCTGGCGAAGAGCGCGCGCAGCGACGCCGCCCGAAGCGCGCCGCAGCGGCACGGCGTCCCGGCGTGAGGTCTGTGCGCCCCGTGTCCGCACGACCGCGTCTCCTCTTCCTTTCCCACTGTCTCCCGTATCCACCTTACAGCGGCGTCGCCACACGCACGTTCAATATCCTGCGGCAGCTCCACGCCGCGTACGACATCGACCTGGTGGCGTTCTCGCGCGTGAACCACCAGCCAGACCGCGCGGCGCGCGACGCGGCGTGGCAGGCGCTGCGGGGCACCGCCGCGTTTGTCGCCGAGCCGACGCCGATTCCCAACGGGCAGTCGGCCTTCCGCCGGGTCTGGGACCACCTCCGCAGCCTCGTCAGCGGACGCGCCTACACGTTCTACGAGTACGAGAGCCCCGCGTTCGCTGAGCGGCTCGGCGCGGTGCTCCGGGCGCACACCCCGGACCTCGTGCACGTGGACAGCCTCGACCTCCATCGCTGGCTCCCCGACCTGCCGAGCGTGCCGGTCGCCTGTACGCACCACGACATCGACTCCGAGCTGCTGCGGCGGCGGGCGCGTCGTCTCGACGGCGCGGCACTGCGACGCTATCTGCTGCTCCAGGTCGCCCGGCTCGAGCGCCTGGAGCGAGAGTGGTGTCCGCAATTCGCCCTCAACGTCATGATGTCGGAGGTCGATGCCCGGATCCTCCGGACCCTCGCTCCCGGAGCGGCCACCACCGTCGTGCCCAACGGTACCGACACGGAGTACTTCCAGCCGAATGGCACGGAGACGGTGGCGGGGCGGGTCGTGTTCGTGGGACCGACCCACAGTCACCCCAACCGGGACGCGGTGGAGTTCCTGCTCGAGGAGATCTGGCCCGGCGTCCGCGCCGCGAACCGCGCGACGTCGCTCCGCTTGGTCGGCGGCAACGCCCCGCCGGACCGGTCGCGCTACGATGCCGTTCCCGGCGTGACCGCGCTGGGCACGCTCCCCGACATTCGACCGGCGCTCGCGGAAGCGCGCTGCTGCGTCGTCCCGATCCGTATCGGCGGGGGGACGCGGCTCAAGATTCTCGACGCCTGGGCCATGGGGAAGGCGGTCGTGTCCACGTCGATCGGCTGTGAGGGCCTCGAGGCCACGGATGGAGAGAACATCCTGATCCGCGACACGCCGGGCACCATCGCCGAGGCGATCCTGCAGGTGCTGCACGATGCGGCGCTGCGCGCCCGCCTCGAACGCAACGGGCGACGTCAGGCGGTCGAGCGCTACAGTTGGGGCCTCGTCGGGCGCCGGATCCGCTCGGCCTACGATGAGCTTCTCGGCCGAGCGGCGTCGGCTCGCGCCGCCGGTTAGCGGTCGCGCGCCGTCAGGGACCGGGCCACCAGTCGGTGCGGATCTGGACGCCGGCGAAGTACCAGGCGAGCCCCGTGTCCACCGACCCGTTCTGTCCGTTGTTCCCCATCCCGAAGTGCGTCAACGCGGACGGCTGCACGCAGAAGCTGTACCCCGCTGCGTAATACGACGCCAACGTCCAGTCATTGCGCCCGTTCCACATTTCCTGGCCGTACGCCGACTGCTGGAAGTCGGCGTCGGCCAGGATCTGGGTCCCGCTCGCGTCGAACACCTTAGCGTGCACTTGGACGTGCGTCGAATCGACAAAAGCGACGTGATACTCGAAGCGGTACCACACGCCGTGCTGCAGCGTGACCGCGGGCCCCCAGTGTCCGACCGGGTAGGTGTAGCCGCAGCCGTAGAGGCTGATGACGAATCGCCAGCCGCTGCTGCCGCTGACCTTCCGCATGAAGGTGAGGTTGGCGTACTGCCAGGTGTCCACGGTCACCACGTGGTCGCCCGCCGCGGACGTATCGTCGTTCCGCATGTAGAACCGGACGTAGTAGTCCGTCGAGGGCGGGACGACGTTGTCCTGCTGCACGTTCGCGGCGTAGCCGGACGTCCCACGCTGCACGACCTTCAGGGCATTGCGGCCGCCCGGCGCGTTGACGCTCGAGCCGGGAACGACGGAGAGGAGCTGGCCTGGGCGTCCGCCGTTGAACTCCCAGTAGTTCTTCCAGCGGCCGCCGTCCCGGACCGCCTTGCGGGAAGTGCCGGTGTCGGTGCTCCAGTCGCTCTGAAACACCACGCCGTCTTCATAGTGGTACGCCGGCCCGAGCCAGCCCGCGGCGCGCAGCAGGGCGGCGGCCAGAGCGAGTCCGACGCCGGCGCCGAGCAGCACCAGGCCGCGGCGACCGAACGACGACTTCACCGAAACCTTCTCTTCACGACGCGGAACAGCAGATCGCGCGCCCAGCGCCACTGCATCCGCCGCCATTCGCGCGGCGGCAGCCGCTCCTCCCCGCGCTGCGCCCGCAGCCAGTCGAGCAGCTCCCCGACGGGCGGGAACCAACCGTTGCGGGCGGCGAGCATCTCCAGCAGCCGACGGGTCTCCGGGTGGGCCCGGCCGTCGCCGCCAAACCCCTTCCCGAAGTGGGTGGCGACGATACACACGCCACCCTCGCGCTCGAGGCGTTGCTGGTTCTGCGGTCGCACCAAACGATTGAACTCGTCCACGTCCTCGGCGTCGGCGGCCGAGAACCACCAGCGCACGTACGGCCGGCTCGGGTCCCGGTAAGGCATCGAAGGATTGATGCGCTGCAGGTTGATCTCCGAAAAGGTCAGGTTGCGGACGTACTCGATCCGCTCCGCGCAGAGATCCCCCCACCAGTAGGGTGACCCGGGGCGATGCCCTTCGTACAGGCGCGCTCCATGCCGCAGCACCGTGCCGTAGAGCAGCCGCAGCGCGGGATCGTCGAGCCGCCCGGCGCCCCAGTACAGATTCTCGCGATTGAAGGAGTGGTTCGCGTGCACCCGCGGCGGGGCTCCGAGGACGCAGCCCAGGCGTTCCAACGCGCGCACCGTCCGTTCGCGGCGACTGGTCTCCATCGTCGCCCCATGGAACGCAATCTCGAATCCACGAGCGTGCAGGTCGAGCACGAAGTCGCGGTAGTGGGGGTCGTCCATTGTCTCGGAGAGCGAGAAATTCTCGCTCCCCTCCTCGCAGCGCACCGCCCACACCGTCTTCGTGGTCCGCATGCCCAACGATTCCAGCAACCGGTAGACCGGCTGGACGTTCTCGACCGTGGCGACGTCGGTGTCATCCATCACCGTGAACGCGAAGCGGGCGCCGCCCGGGAACGGAACGCGGGGGATCATCGCGATGCGGCGGGGGGAGGGCCCGACACGACGAACAACGCCAGGTCACGGGCGTGGCGTGCCGCGACGGCCGCGGCATCCAGGCGCACGAGCCCGTTGCCGTTGAGCGGTCCTGCGACGTCGTCGAGGAACCGCTGGAACGGCGCGTTGCGAGGGGTGCTGGCCCACTGCACGGCGGTGGGCGGGGAGGGCTGGGCCGCGAGCCAGGCGAGGAAGGCGTACTCCACACGACGTTGGAACACCCGGCACGACATCACGAACGACTGCATCGTGCCGTCGGAGGCGACGAGGCAGGCAAGGATCTCTCCGTGGTCGCCCGTACGGTCCGCGAGGGAGGCGCCGAACAGCCGGCCCCCGGCGTCGAGGATCGCGCCCACGTCCATCTCCGTAACGCGACGCCCGTTCAGGTTGAACTGGTTGGTTTTGTTGATGAGCTGCACGGCCCGGGTCCAATCGCCACGACTGCGGTCGTGAATGGTCAACGTCATCTTGAGGTCTTCGAGAAAGCGCGTTAGATCCGCGCCCCCGAGATCGCTCGGGACCATCCCCGCGAGGCGGCGCCGGTACATTTCCGTTCGCTCGCGATCTTCCGTTGTGATGTCGCGATGTACGAACAGGCTCGCGAGACCGTCCAGGAAACCCGGGAGCTCGTCGTCGCGCGTCGGAAACGCGAGACACCGCACCTCGGGCAGCTGCAGCGACACCTCCGCCAGCTCCACCGGGTTGTCATCGACGAACACACAGGCGTCCAGCCCGAGGTTGAGCTGGCGAGCCAGCGCGCGAATCTGCGCGGATTTGGCGTGGTAGCTGGCGATGATCGCGACGAAGTCCTCTTCTCGCAGCATCATGCGCCCGGAGCGGAACGGCGCCGCCACCACGTCGTGGTCGTTGCGGCTCACCGCCGCGAGGAGCGTGCCCTCACCCCGGAGCCGGCGCAGCAGACTCTGGTAGACGAAGTGGCGGTAGCCTCGACCCGTGGACTCGAATGCGATGCCGTCGAGTCCGTCGTCGACCAGGAGCCCGCTCCAGACCACGTTGTCCAGATCGGTGATCAAGACCTTTTTTGGCTCGCCCGGCCGTAACACGGCGGCCTCGACGACCACCTCCGCCACGCGGCCGATCCAGGTTCCCCCGACCGGGCAGCCACTGGAGAAGTAGCTGCCGAGCGTGAACGCCTCGGCCGGCAGCAGGCGCGCGCCAAGGCCGATCGCCAGGCTCTCGATCCACCGGGCCAGTGCGGCGCCGCGCGCCGGCTCGCGGCAGAGCGGAGGCAGCGGGGCCGCCAGGTAGAGCAGACGCGCGGCCGGGCGCCGAGCGAGCCAGCCCGCCGTTTCCATTGCCCGACTGCGCAACTGCTCTTCGTCTACCGACGGCGCCACGCCCGACCGCCAGTCCGCCTCCGGCACGAAGTCCCACGGCAGCAGGAGGAACACCTCCACCACCTCGGGATCGGGGGGGTGACGCAGCGCCTGCGCGAGCGTGTTGAACGGGAGGAAGCTCACTTCGGCCGCGCGGCCACGCTTGGCCGCGGCGGCGCGCAGGTACACGTCGAACGGCTCCCCGGTCCCAGAGAGACCGAAGCAGAAGGACAGCGCCTCGCCGCCCCGGAACGCGTCGAGCACGCGCCGGGCTTCGAGGAAATTCACGGCACGGTCCCCCCCCCGGCGCGGACCCGCTCCTCCAGATAGTCACGGATCGCCGGATACGAAGTGAGGCGGATCTGGTCCGCCGCGTCGATGGCGACGCCGAACTCACTCTCGATCGCCAGCATCAGCATCGCGTGAGCCAGAGAATCCCAGCTGGCGACCTCGCGCTGTCCGGCGCGCGTCACGTTGGCGTGGGGCGGGAGCTCCAGCGCCGCGCGAAAGACGGCTTGCAGTTTCGCTTCGGCGTCTTCGGTCATCGTTGCCGCTCCTCGTCAGAACACCTCGTCGGCGTCGCCATCCCCGCGCGCCAGCCCCCAGGACGCCAGATCCTGCGGCCACCGGCCATTCCCCCTCCCGTCGCGCAGCAGAAAGTGCACGTTACCGGGCAGTCGCAGGTACGACTGGCGCTGCAGCAGTCGCGCGAGGGCGCGCTGACTCGTCGTGCAGAGAATCGCGTCGGCCTCCGCCGCCCGGGCCGCCCGCTCGACACCACCGAGCAGCGCGAGGCCCGCGTCGGCGCGCCCGGAGGGAAATACGACATCGGAAATCGTCGCGACGCGGAGCCCATGCAGGCGGCGGTCGCCGATCGCCCGCGGGTGGCGCAGCACGGCGACACCGACCAGCCGCGGACCGTCGCGCGCCGTGACGAACAGGTACGGGTTGCCCGCCGCCGCGGCCGCCTGGCCGCCGAAGCGCCACTGCAGGTAGCGGCCGTTCCGCACAGGGCTCGCCGCGAAAGCGTTTCGCGCGATGTCCCACAGCTCGTCCAGCTCCTCCCGGCTCGGCGGCTCGGCTGCGCATGCGGTGTCGAGCCGGGCCCCTCCCCCGAGCCGGCGCGTCGCCGTCGCGACGAGGGCGAGGGCGACGCCGGCCGCGCCACCCGCCAGACCGGCGAGCCCCACGCGTTGCGCGACCCCGACCCCCGTCGACACCCACCGCGGCAGGGCCGGGGCCAGCGCCGCGACGTCCAGCCTCCGGGCCAGACGCCCGGGCCGCAGCGGACGCACGTAGTTCGGAATCGCACCGAGATCGGTGTACCCGAAGGCGCTGAACAGCCGCCGCGCCGCTGGCGCGACGACGAGGGCGGTCGCGAGCGGCAGCTGCGCCGTGAGCGCCTTCACCACCAGGAAGCCGACAGGGCCGTTCCGGTACTCCGGTACGACCATCAGACCCTTCACCCAGTGGGCCGGCGATTCCGACACCCCGTCCCAGATCCGACACGGGATCGTGGCGCAATGGCCGATGACGCGATCCCCTTCCAGGACGATCGCGACCGGCGGGACTTCCCCCGGCGCGGCGACGTTGCCCGCCGCCGCGCTGCGCCGCCCTGCCAGGATCGAGCCCGCGGTCACGGGCTCGCCCCAGGTTTCCCGATAGAAGGTGGCGATCGCGTCGGCGTGCTCGTCCGTCGCCAGGACCGCTTGAATCCGGCTCGTCGCCGTCAAACCGGTCTCCACGCTGCGGTCCCTAGCCGGGCCTTCCGACGGCGAGTCTCGTGCCGCGAATGGCCACGACGCTCACCGTGCTCGCCACCTCGTCCACGGCGCGACTGACATCCTCGATCATCCCGTAGTCGTGCCAGACCACGCAACCATCCCCCGCCAGGCAGCCGAAGGCATTGCGCGTATCGCTCTTCACGTAGTCGTAATAGTGGCTTCCGTCGATGAAGATCAGGTCGAACGGCCCCCCGAGGCCGGTCCAGTCGATCGCCGCGGAATCGCCGTAGACCTGTCGGATCTTGGTCGCATAGGCCGTGTCCCGGAATTGCGCGGCAGCGCTCGCGGGTCCCGTGAAGTTGTCCAGGACGTCCGGCACGTGGTACGTGAGCGCTCCCGTCCAGTTCGGCGGCAGATCGACCGTCGTGATCACGGCATCCGGCGGTGAGTTCGCCGCGAGGTTGAGCGTCGTGTTGCCGTCGAACGTGCCGATCTCCAGAACGCGTCGCGGGCTCGTGAACTTCCCGATGGCGGCGAGCGCCAACGCTTCGTGCGGGCTCAAAGAGGTCTCGAGCGATCGATCGAACGCCCGCAGGATGCAGACATCGACCGCGGCAATGCCGGGAAAGGCATCGACGAGCGCGACGCGCGGTGCGCGACCGAAGGTCCGGCTGCCCACGACCTGATAGGCATCGGGATCGGTCCACACCACGCCCATCGGGACCAGCCGCCGGGAGAGCAGCCGCCACGCCCGCCGGGGATTCGACACCACCGAGGGGATGTTCTTGAGAATCTTGGCCGCGAGCCGGTTCATTCGCTTTATCTGCTCGCAAGGATTGTGCGCATGCGCGACGCACGGATCAGGCGACTGCCGGTGACGCGTCCGTCGCGGCGCTGAAGGCAGTGTTGCGCGCGTGCAACGGGGAGCGTCGCCAGTTTGGTCGACTGGCTCCGCTCCCCCTCAAAAGACGTCGTCCTGCTCCGCTACTTCAACCTGCCCTTACGGCCCAGGCCAGCGGTCGGTGCGGATCTCAACGCCGGCGAAATACCACGCCAGCCCCGTGTCCACCGACCCGTTCTGCCCGTTGTTCCCCATCCCGAAACTCGTCACATACGTCGGGTTCACGCAGAAGCTGTAGCCCGCCGCATAAAACAGCGCCAGCGTCCAGTCGTCCCGGCCCCCAAAACTCAGGTTCCCCGACATCTTGTAGTTGGACTGCTGGAAGTCGGCGTCGCCCCCGATCTGCACGCCCGCCGCATCGTAGATCCGCGGATGCACCTGCACGTGCGTCGCATCCACGAAATGCACGAAGTACTCGAAGCGATACCA
>WNGD01001742.1_pt1 | contig 40493 bp, 34 predicted proteins | sample 5400671 | NCBI WGS metagenome assembly WNGD01 (sample SAMN13153369, study PRJNA577476) | soil metagenome | isolation source: 40 cm soil or saprolite under grassland replicate 2 | place: USA:California | collected 2016-06-15 | reverse complement strand
CTTCTCGCACGATATAAACGCGGCGTCCACCTGCCGCCGGGAATCTCAGCTCAGGATCTAAAGCCATTTCGAATTCTCATTCGTTCAAGCAACTGGTTGGGTGACGCTGTGATGAGCGTGCCAGCGGTCCGCGCCATCAAAAATGGGCGCCCCGACGCTCAAGTCACAATCGCCGCGCCGGCGAAGATCGCGCCGATGTGGAAGCTCATTCCTAAAGTGGATGCGATAATTTCTTTGCCGAACGCTTCGCTGCTTCCGGTTCTCTCGTTGCTTAAGCGACGACCGGCATTCGACGTTGCGATTCTTTTTCCGAATTCGTTGCGTGTTGCGCTCGAATCCTGGCTGAGCCGAATTCCGCGCAGGATCGGTTATCACGGGCACTGGAGGAGATGGCTGCTGAACCAAACCGTGTCCGAGACGCGAAAACCAGTTCCGCCGGAACATCATTCGCTTCGGTTTCTGCGTATCGCGCACGAATGCGGAGCAGAAACGTCCACGATCCTAGATTCAACATCCGATATCCAAACTGCGGTCGCCCATCAACCGCTGAAAATCGGGCTCTCTCCCGGCGCAGAGTACGGCCCGGCTAAACGATGGTTGCCTGAGCGCTTCGCGGAAGCAGCCACAAAGATTAGCGCGCAATCATCGGCGCAATGGATCTTGTTCGGAACGAAGAATGACGCGGCAATAGGCGATCAGATCGCGGCTGCAATCGGCGATCATTGCGTGAATCGGATTGGCTTCACCACACTCGATCAACTTATCAACGAACTGCGGGAATGCCGCTTACTGCTCACGAACGATACCGGCACAATGCATCTGGCCGCTCTGCTCGGCGTGCCCGTAGTCGCTATTTTTGGTTCCACTGAGCCGCGCCTGACCGGACCGCTCGGCAACGGCCACATTGTCCTTCGACATCATGTCGAATGTAGCCCCTGTTTTCTCCGCGAATGCCCAATTGATTTCCGCTGCATGAAGGCGGTCAGCGCCCAGGAAGCGGCCGATGCAGTGCTTTCGATTCTGGGCGAGAAACTTCAAATTTGATAACTTAAAAACGTGCTATGACTGCCCCTCGAATCCGCACGGACGTGCAGGTGATGTTTTTCGATACCGACTGCGGAGGCGTGGTTTCTAACATCGCGTATCTGCGCTTCATCGAGATCGCGCGCACACATCTGGCCGAGGAACTCGGCCTCCGCCTCGCAGAAATGGCCGAAAAACAAACATATCCCGTGGTGGTGCGCACGGAGATTGATTATCGTCGCGCGGCCAAACTCGGGGATCGGCTGGTGATTGAGGGCCGGCTCGATCAGGTGGAACGCGCGCGGTTCTGGTGCGGATTTCGGATCACACGACCGAAGGACAACATGTTGATTGCGCAATGCCGTCAGATGCTCGCGCTGATCGAGATGCCAACGGGGAAACTGCTGCGTTTGCCCGATCACTGGCAAGAATACCGCAAGGGCGATTCCGTGCAGTATCCCAAAGGCGAATGTCAAATCGGAATTGTTTCCGGCGAAGAATCCATTCAATGACTGCAGCCACCCGAAGCTTAAGCCTCGAAGAAACTCTGCTCGAGCCGCCGGCGCTCCCTCCGCCGCCGACGCGTCACGCATTGTTCGCGATTCTAATAGCGTTAGCGGCGTTGTTGCACGTAGCGACGATAGGCAGCGGCGATCTGTACAGCCAGACAGAAGGGCAATATGCGGGAGCCGCGCGCGAGATGGTCGAATCCCATCAATGGCTCCTGCCAACGAACGACGGCATCCCGCGTCTGCAAAAGCCCCCGCTGCTCTACTGGCTAATTATTGCTTCCTTCGAGCTCTTTGGCATAAACCCCGCAGCTGCCCGCCTCCCGGTCGCGGTTGCGGTGGTCGCCACGGTTGCCCTGATTTTTCTGATTGGGGAAAAGCTCACCGATTACTGGCGCGGCTTCATTGCCGGCCTGATTTATCTTAGCTTCTGCGGCACCTTTCTGCTCGCGCGCATTGTCATGCCCGAACCGCTGGTCAGCGCGTTCATCGCGGGCGCGATTTTCTGTGCTATGTGCGGTTACCAGCGCCGGCGGCATCGGCGCGCCTGGTTCGCCGGCTTTTGGATTTGCTCGGGCTTCGCATGCTTGAGCAAAGGTTTGCTCGGCGTCCTTTATCCGGCGGCGATTCTTGTATTGTTGTCAATTTTCTATCGCGAAGCACGGCTTCGGTATCGCGCGCTTTTGCGGTGGGAATATGTGGCAATCTTTCTTTTGATTGTTGCTCCCTGGCATATTTGGGCGGAATGGCATTTCCCGGGTTATTTTCGGTATCAGATCAGTACCGAATGGTGGGGTCATCTGCGCGGGCTCACCGATGAGACACATGATTACAAGGGCATGCCTGCGTACCAATTTCTCCTCATGCATTTGGCCTGGTGGTTTCCGTGGTCCGTTGCACTGCTCCCAGGTGTGCTTTTCGCCTGGCGCCGGGTGATGCGGCCGCATGAAATTAATTTCGCCGATGCATTGCCGCTCTGCTGGATGGCCGTTGTGTTTGTGCCTCTGCTTTTTCTGGGTCAACGGCAGGATTATTATTCGATGACTATGTGGAGCCCGGTTGCGCTCTGGGCAGCGGCTGTATGGGACCGGATGCCGCAGAAGTTGCGCGCGGCGGGTGCAATCGGAGTGGGGCTGACCGGAATCCTGAGTGTCACAGCGGCATTCTTTCTTGCCGGCGCTGCGCGCGCGTTAAACCGAAACTGGGGGATAATGGACGCGCGATGGACGGCATGGCGAGCATTACACGAGATGCCTATGTCAGCGTGGCTCGTAATTCGGCCGGTGCTCGCGACTACCGGTGTTTCTCTCGTGCTTCTCTCACTGCTGGCACTCTATTTTGTCGTCAAACGGCGCGAGACACTCGCTGCCGTTGCGTTGGCTACGGCCATGATTCCAGGCGGGCTTAGCATGATCGAAGGGGTCGCACGAACGGCGCCTTATTTCTCACTCGCGGACGTAGCGCGATATCTAAATCCGCGTCTCGATGCTGGAGGCGATGCGATTTTTGAAGGGCCGTTCGACGACAGCAGCAGCCTTGTTTTTTATCTAAACCAGAAGTTCCTTATTGCTAATCAAAACCGCCAGAAAGCGGCCCCCATCGGCAGACCCCCGATAGATATTTTCGTGAAGGAAGAGGCGGTGTTGGAGAAATGGGTTGGAGCTGATGCGGTTTATCTCATCGTGGAGCAAAGCCGGGCGGATTACTGGAAACAGCTATTGACCAGCCGCTTTCACATTTATCACCAAGTCACCACGTCGGGAACGTACGTAGTTCTTGCTAATCAACTCTGAGCGGGCCGCTAGAGCGTTTGAAAAAATTCCCGCGCTGGCTTAATGTGGTGGCTCATTTCATTGTAACTCTTGTAACTTTTTAGCTAACATCCATGTCGCAACATCGCAGTTTAAAAGGGGCCAGCACCATTGCCGCCAGGCGGAATGTGCTGAAACGCTTCGAGCGGGTCGAGCTTCTGAAGAAGCGCGGTCAATGGAAAAAAGATAGTAAAGTCATTGGCCTGCCAAAAACGAAGCCGGATGTGTGAGTCGTGAATCGTTGAATCGTTACATCGTTAAATCGGCGGAACGATTCACGGTTTAACGAATTACGAATCACGATTGTGCGTTTGAACCGTTTGCTCGCCGCTGCCGGCGTTGGCTCGCGGCGCCATTGTGATGAGTTGATCACGGAGGGTCGCGTCACCATCAACGGCAAGGTCTGCACCAATTTCAGCGCACAGCCTAGCCCGCACGACCACGTCAAAGTCGACGGCAAACTTGTTCGCGCCGCTCCCGCTCTTACCATCATGTTGCACAAACCCGCCGGAGTCGTTTCGACCCGGAAAGATCCGCACGCGCGCGATACAGTCTTCGATCTGCTTCCACCAAAATTTTATCGCCTCTTCAACATCGGGCGTCTGGACGCGCAAACTGAAGGTCTGCTTCTTCTCACAAATGACGGCGATCTGGCGCAGCGGCTTACTCACCCGCGATTCAAGGTCGAAAAGGAATATGAAGTGACATTGGATCGGCCCTGGGATCGGGCAATCGCGCCGAAATTGCTGCGCGGAATTTTTCTCGACGGACATCGAGCGAAAATCGAGCGACTTCACTCCGTCTCGCCCACACGTTTGCGCGTCGTGTTGCAACAGGGAATCAACCGGCAGATTCGCCGCATGTTTGAAGCTGTTGGCTACCGTGTTAAACATCTTATTCGTGTTCGAATAGGAAGCCTTCGGCTTGCGGATTTGCCGCGTGGGCATTGGCGAGCGCTCACAGAACGAGAGAACGAAAGTTTGCATCTGCGAGCTCACCGCGATGTTATAGCCGCGGGGGCTGGCCGCGGCCTCAGAAAGCTGACCACCTCAGCAAAGCCGAGGTCAACGGCCTCGGCGACAACCGCACATGAAACTTGATGGTTGTAACGCCCTTATCACGGGGGCTTCCGCTGGCATAGGTCGCGAATTTGCGCGGCAACTCGCCGGACGTGCACGCTCTATGATTCTGGTTGCGCGACGTCAGGACAGGCTGGCTGAGCTGCGTGATGACCTGCAACAGCGGCATCCAAATGTTCGGATTCATCTTCGGAACGTTAATCTCGCTGATCTGCTCCAACTCAAGGAGTTGATGGAGTGGCTAGATCGCGAAAGCATCGATGTCGATGTTTTAGTGAATAATGCGGGGCTCGGCGACAGCGGTCCCTTTGCGACAAGCGATCCTATTCGCAACGAGCAAATGACGCTCGTAAATGTGTTGGCGCTTACTTCACTCACTCGCCACGTTCTCCCGCAAATGATCGCGAAACACCGCGGCGGCATTCTAAACGTCAGTTCGTCAGCTGGGTTTCTTCCGATGCCTGGTTCTGCCGTTTACGCGGCTACCAAGGCTTATGTTACCAGTTTCTCGGAAGGCCTTCGAGCCGAACTCCACGGGACAGGCGTAAACGTATGCGCGTTGTGTCCCGGCCCTGTTCAAACGGAATTTCAACAAGTCGCCAAGCGCCCGGACGGTCGACCGGAGATTGGGCCGGAATTCGTTCTCGTTCCAGGCGAACGAGTCGTGCGAGAAGCGATAAAGGGGCTTGAGGCAGATAAGCCGATCGTTATTCCTGGATTTGCAATGAAGCTGGCAATGCTTCTGGCTCGACTAACGCCAATGCCGCTGTTGCGCTTGCTATTGCGGCGTTACTCCAGGCGAGACTCAGCTTTGTAGCTCATTTTGAAACGTCTCTGCGAACTGCGGGAGACTGTTAAAGGTGAAACCAGTTGTGGTCGCCAGCGAAGACCATGTGGTTTGTAAAAATCCTCGAGGCGGTGGAATCAGCGCACCGCTCAGTAAGCGACACGACGTCTGGCGTACATTTTGCACGCAGTGCTCTGGAGTGCGATGCGTCCTCGCATCGCTTTTGATCACCTCACGAGCAAACAAAAGCGGCGGTCGGATTCGACCGCCGCTTTGAAATGTTTCGAAAGTCGTTGAGGTCAGCGACCGCTACAGCCTCATTTATATTTAACCGAACAACCGTACGGCTTTGTTTGTGGCGTGCTGATCGGCTTGCCGGATAGCGACTCATCCAAGGCGACCTTGACGTAGTTGGTTGAGCTTGGAATGTCGGCTGGATTTGGACTTGCTTTGCTGTCGATTGCGCCTTCATAGGCAATTTTTCCGTCCGGATTAATGATGACCATGTCGGGCGTATTCTTGGCGCCGTACGCGCGCCCCGCTTTGCCTTCCGGATCGAGAAGCAACGCGGTCTGATGCGTCTTCCAAGATTCAGCGATCTTCTGCGCCTGTTCCGGCGTGATATTGCCTTCCGTGCCGGGCGCGTTGGAATCAATGGTCAGCCAGACAACTCCTTTGCTCGTATATTGATCCTGCAATTTTTGCATGTTGCCGCTGCCGTAGTGCTTCTTCACGAACGGGCATTCCGGGTTAAACCATTCGAGCACGACATATTTGCCCTTGTATTGGGAAAGCGAGTGCGTGCCGCCTTTCGCGTCGGGCAGCGAAAAATCCGGCGCCGCGCTGCCCACCGGAGGCGGATCGAAAGCATAGACTGCAGAGGCAATTAATGATGTGACAACGGATGACAATATTTTCGTGTTCATAGATTGGTTAGAAACATACTTTCCGAGATGGTTCAATTTTCTGGCAAGTAAGACATTTGTGACAAACCTGGCAAAAATTCAAATGCAGGATTGGTAGGGCGCGACCGCCGGGCGCGCCGGGGATTGCGGAAGATTTCGCGAGTGCGATTATTCATCCTCTCTAGCCGCTCAACTTCTCGGCCAGATTGCGAAACCCGGCGACAAAATTGGATTCATCAAATCGACGAGTTGCGCCATCACGCTGCTCACAAAAATCCGAGGCATTCCCCTAAATTTATTGTGAGGCGACTTTGCCCGCGACGGTTTCGAGTTTCTCCAGGACCATGCTCTTGGTAAGCAGTTCGGGAAACACGATTGGCTGTTCGTTTTTTCCCGGGTAGAGCACGTACAGCGGAACGCCGGGGCGGCCGAACTGTTGCAGCAATTTGGTGATGACCGGATCGCCGTTGGTCCAGTCGGCTTTCATTTTCACGATAGCGCGACGTTGAAATGCCTCTCGAACGTCCTGACTCTCGAGAACATTTGCCTCGTTGAATTTGCAGGTAAGGCACCACGCGGCGGTGAAATCAACAAAGACGGTATGGCCTTGCTCCAGTTCCGCTTGCAAACGCTCAGGTGTGAACGCCTGCCAGTCGCCCCGCAGTTGTGAATCGGCGGAAGCAATATTCGCAGAATGAAATTTGTTCCCGATGAAATAAATGCCACTCGCGAGAACCAGCACGAGCATGACGAAAGTCACGACGCTTCGCTTCGTAACCGATGCTGTTGGCACAACAAACGCGCCTTTCATCCAGCAGGCGACACTGATTACCAGGAGAAAACAGCTCGCCCAAATTGCTCCCTCGAGACCGCGCTGGGCGCCGAGCACGTAGAGAAGAAACAACAACGTCGCCAGCAGCAGAAAGCCCATGAATTGCTTCACATGCACCATCCATGGGCCGGGCTTTGGTAGAAACCGCAGCCACGCGGGTTGAACGCTCAAAAGCAGATAAGGGGCGCTCATGCCTGTGGCAACGGCGATGAACATCGCCAATATGATTGCGGGGGACTGCGAAAACGCGAAGCCGAGCGCAGTGCCAAGAAACGGCGCGGTGCAAGGGGTGGCGAGCACAGTCGCGAATACACCCTGGAAAAATGAGCCGAGATCGTCTTTGCGTTCGGTCGTCGAAAGCAAACCGCGCGTCATGCTTTGCGGCAACGAAATTTCAAACACACCAAAGAGATTCAAAGCGAACACGAGGACAATTACGCTCAACACGAGAACGAAATAAGCGTTGGTGAATTGAAATCCGCCCCAGGTGACTTCGCGTCCCGCGCTCTTGAGTGCAATCAGAAGCAGCGCCAGTGCGATGAACCACGCGAAAATCCCAACCGTAAAAGCGATGCCGCTCCGTAAAATTTTCTGCCGACTCTGGCCGGCTTGTTGAATGAATCCGAAAATCTTTAGCGAGATCACCGGCAACACGCACGGCATCAAGTTTAGAATCATGCCGCCGAGAAAACCGAACAGCAGGAAAGTGAGGATGCCTCGTGCGGGTGCCGGGCGAGCCGCCGAAACAGCAGGTACAGTGGCAATCTGCCACGCCGCGCGGTCTTCACCGTTTGGTTGCTGGGAAAAAACGACAAGACCCGCCATCGACGACAGATTCTTGCCTGAGGATTCAATCGGAATCCGAAAGACAAGTTCGTTTTGATTTCGCGATTCAATTGCTGGATGACCGACAACTGTGCCTTCGTCAGGCACCGGAAAAAAATCGACAGCTGGATAACGCGCCAGCGTTTCGCTCGTCACTTTCAAGCGAAGATCGGACCCGGTCCGGCTCCAACCCGCAGCCGCCACGTTTGGGCTTGGCCAGTTTTGCGGCAATAAACGCCGGTAACGCGCGAAAAGCTCTGTGTTCGCCGGCTGGCTGGCTGTCGATTTCGGCAACTCCAACTGCAACGTTGCGCCCCCGGGGATGCAGATTTTCTCGCATACCAGCCAACTTGCGGCGGCGGAAATTTTCACTGGCTCATTGCCGAGGTTTGGCGGCAGCGTGACCTGCTGCATCAACAGTACTTCATCGAGGTAGCCGTAGGTTTGAATATCGCCCGGATCAATGGTTTTCAGTGGAATCGGCCATTGAATCTCACCGATTTTCCAGCCAGGCGGCAGCTTCCATTTCAATTCTGTGGGAAGACCAGCGTCACCGGAGAATTTCCAATAGGTATGCCAGCCGGGAGCCATTCGCAGCAGCAAGCCGACAGTAAACGGCTTGCCGGGGACAATCGTGCTTGTGTCGGCCAGGAGCTCTGCCTTGACGAGTTGCTTTCCTTGATACGTCTGACCGAGGCCGTGCAGTGCGAACGCGAGGATCAAGCAACAGGCCACCAAGCACGTCGCAATTCTCGGCGAGAATTTCATGTGATTACGTAGCATTCGCGCACGTTCGCGGCAATGTCTGAGGAGCGCAGGCTGCAAGCCTGCAGGTCTCGGCAGCTTGCCGAGACCGAGAAACTGCGTGCCATTCAAAATTGCGTGTCCGGGAGATGTTGTCGGCAGGCTGCCGACAACGAAAGGCTGGCAGCCTGTGCTCCCCAGATACTCGAGACGCGCGCGTTACCAAAACACGGCGAGTTACGGCACGATAAAAATTTTGTCGGTCCACGGATCCTTTACTTTGGTACCGGACGCGTAACCGCTCACATCGACGTACCTTCCACTGGTATCAAACGGACTGAACACGTAGCCAGGCTTGTCAGGCACCGCTTTCGCAGTTGGAAATCCCGTCTGAGGATATGAGGTCTGCTGTGACGATGACGGTTTTGTATTTGCCTGTGTTGTTTCCCTCCGAGTGACCTGCGGAGTTGTTGGGGACGAGCTTTGACTGCTTTCGGCCTGAACCTTCGAGCGGCGCTGCGGCGCGGAGGTCACCTGTTGCGATGAAACAGGTCGACCAGGCTCAGTGACGTCGGATGATGTTGCCTCTGTCGTTCCAACCATTTTTGGTTCGCCGTGACGTCCCAAAGCGTAATGCACCGGTGCGGTAGCGACACGATACGACCCCACGGCAACGTCGCGTGTCACATGGTAAGAAGTCGCTGCGACGTTTTTAGTCGTTCCACATCCAGCAAGCAAAACTGCTGCAAACAGCAAAGATCCATCCAATATCTTCATTTCGTTTGTAACAGATGCGCCGTCGTCGCGATCTGTTCAATCATTTAATCGCGAGAACATCGGCGAGCAGACTTGAGATCTCCTCCTCGATCGTCGACCACGAACACATCAGACGATAAACGTCGGGCTCGATAAATTTATAAAAACGCCAGCCCCGCGCGTGGAGACCGCTGGCGAGTCGCTCATCCATCGACACAAACACTGCGTTGGCCTCGACTGGAAACATGCTCTCGATCCCTGCCTCCTTTCGCAAACGGCTCGCGAGGCGGAGTGCCGCCCGGTTGGCATGCTGCGCGTTCGACAGCCACACGTCCCGAGTCAAAAGCCCCAGCCATTGCGCGGCCACAAAACGCATCTTCGATCCGAGCTGCCCGGCTTGTTTCGCTCGATAATCAAATTCGCGTGAGACCTTTTTATCGAAGAAAATCAACAACTCGCCGACAGCCGCTCCATTTTTTGTTCCTCCAAAACACAGAACGTCAACCCCAGCCTCCCATGTGATCGCTTTGGGCGGACAGTCAAGCGATGCGATTGCATTGGCGAAACGCGCGCCATCCATATGGAGAAACAGTTGGTGGGTGCGCGCCAGATTAGCGATCGCCGCTATTTCGTCGCGCATATAAACCGTTCCGAACTCCGTCGCTTGTGCAATGCTGACCGTGCCCGGCTTATGCGAATGAAACTCGTTCTCGCGGGCCAGCAGCGCTTCCACCTGGCCGATGTCGATCTTGTCCGCCGGCGGACGGACTCGCTGCGGCGAGCCATCGGCGCCGCCAACCAAAAGCAGTTTCGATCCTCCGGTAAAAAATTCAGGCGCGCCGCATTCGTCCGTCTGCATGTGAGAATGCTGGTGGCAGATCACGCTCTGGAATGACTTGCACAGCTGCGCGAGCGACAGCGCGTTCGCCGCCGTGCCGGTGAAAACAAAATAAACATCGCAATCGATTTCGAAGATTTCACGAACCCGGCCGCACACGCGTGCGGTCCAACGGTCCTCGCCGCATGATGGCGCGTAGTGCACATTTGCTTCCTGCATTGCGGCCCAGGCTTCCGGACAAATCGGTGCGACGTTATCGCTCGCAAATTCATGGCGCTCTACGATCATCTCGCCCTTTGCTACCCGAATTTTGCGTAGGATCAATCAGCACAAAAGAGATTGCCTGACAGCTCAGAGCCCTGGGCCTCCGATCTCTGCCAGGCAATACCGTTCGATTTGTTCTTCGAAATTGCGTGCAGCAGTTTCATTTTTATTTCGGAGACAGGCGGCTAAGTGATCGTGTCGGTCGGGAAAATACTTACGGCTGCCGTAAACGGCTGGTTCCGTTTTGCCTAACCCACAGGGGCGGACTAGCTTCGTAAATGAGGGCCCGCCAAAGCGAAATTGAGCGGCGCGGGAGGCGCATTTTCGAGCTGGTCGACAAACATCCAGAGCCGCTTTTCAGCAAGGCCGGATTTTATCAGCGCTTGATGGCACTATCCATGCGTGACGAGCGGTTTAAGGTGCAACTGTTTCGCTTTGTCGATGTTCTGCCCTCGCTGCGCCGCTCACGCGAAATTATCGAGCATCTCAACGAGTATTTCTCCGATGACGGCTTCGGGCCGCTTGTTGGCACCGGCGTTCATCTGGCACGCATCGTTCCCTGGGTGAGCGGCCCAATCCTGCGGTGGAATGTTTCCGGAATGGCGCACCAATTTATCGCCGGAAAAAATCCGGACGACGTGATAGCAACGTTGCGCAAGCGCCGTGCGCAAAAAATCGGCTTTACTGTCGACCTGTTGGGAGAAGCCGTCGTCAGCGAAGCGGACGCGGATGAATATGCGGCGCGTTATCTGGATCTGCTGGAGAAACTCGCGCGGGAAACAAAAAGCTGGACGGACCCGCTGGGCAAAAATTCGGAGCTCTTTCCAGTTGTAAATCTGTCGGTCAAAATTTCTGCGCTCTATTCGCAAATAAATCCGGCGGATCCAGCGGATGCAATTGCCCATCTCGCGCCCAAGCTGCGACCGCTTCTGCGCCGCGCGCGAGAGGTCGGCGCTTTCATTAATTTCGACATGGAAAGCTACGCGCACAAAAACACCACTCTCGAGCTGTTCAAAACCATTTTCACCGAGGAGGAGTTCAAAGATTGGCCGCATGCCGGGATTGTGATCCAGGCATATTTGCGAGATTCAGAAGCGGATTTGCGCGACCTGATCGAGTGGGGTCGCAAACGAGGCACGCGCTTCGCAGTGCGGCTGGTCAAGGGCGCATACTGGGACTACGAAACCACGAAATCTCTACAGAACGGGTGGGATTGTCCGGTTTATTTTCAGAAGCCGCAGAGCGACGCGAACTTCGAGACCCTCACGAGGTTGCTTTTGGAGAATGAATCCATCATCACCGCTGCCTTCGGTTCGCACAACGTCCGCAGCATCGCGTACGCACAGGCGCTGGCGGATGAGCTCGGGATCGACCGCAGCCGCTTCGAGTTTCAACTGCTCTACGGCATGGCTGGCCCGATCAAGCGGGCACTGGTGGAAATGGGTTATCGTGTCCGCGAATATTGCCCTGTCGGCGAGTTGCTTCCCGGCATGTCCTATCTGGTCCGACGCCTCCTCGAGAACACGTCGAATGAAGGATTTCTGCGCGCAAAGTTTGCCGAGAACGTCTCGGCAAAAGAATTGCTGCGCGATCCAAGAGAGTTAATAAGATCAAATGGAGCGAGCCCGATGAAATTACAAAGTCCGATCCCCCTGCAAGATCAGCATCGCAAAAACAGCGCTTCGCTTGACACCGATCCGGGCGATGTTTACCGAAACTCGCCGCTTGTGAATTTCGTTTACAAAGACAGCCAGGACAAGATGCGCAGCGCACTGCGGGAAGTGCGCAAGCGCTTTGGCGAAAAGTATCCGCTCTACATCGGAGGTGAAAAGGTCTGGACCGATCAGCTGACGCCCTCAGTGAATCCGAGCGCTCCGGACGAGATCGTCGGTTATGGGTCGGAAGCCGGGATTGCCGAAGCCGAGCGGGCCGTCAAAGCTGCGCGCGACGCATTTGGCAAGTGGAGCCGGACACCGGTTGAAGAGCGGGCGCGGTTGCTAGAGCGCGCCGCCGACATTTTGGAACGACGGCGATACGAACTCTCGGCAGTTGAAGTCTTCGAAGTAGGCAAACCTTGGAACGAAGCCGACGCGGACATTCGTGAGGCGGTGGATTTTTGCCGTTTTTACGCGCAGCAGATGCGGCGCTTGGGCCGCCCAAAGCTCACGCAACAGGTTCCCGGCGAAGGAAGTTATCACCATTACTGGCCCCGAGGCGTCGCATTTGTGATCGCGCCGTGGAATTTTCCGATCGCAATCCTGTGCGGAATGGCCTCGGCCGGAGTCGTAACGGGTAACGCGGTGATCATGAAACCATCGGAGCAATCGATTATCTGCGGCGCTATGCTGATGCAGGTGTTCGAGGAAGCGGGTGTTCCGCCAGGGGTCCTGAATTTTCTGTCAGGGCACGGCTCTGTGATCGGAGCGCACCTGGTTGATCATAAAGATGTCGATATGATCGCGTTCACCGGATCGCGCGAAGTGGGACTAAAAATTTGGGAGTCGGCTGGTATCACTCGACCCGGTCAACGCGAGCTGAAGCGAGTCATTTGCGAGATGGGCGGCAAAAATGCGATGATCGTGGACTCCGACGCTGATGTTGGTGAAGTAGTCGGCTATTCCATATATTCCGCGTTCGGTTACCAGGGACAGAAGTGCTCTGCACTGTCGCGTCTGATTCTCCTTGAGGAAAATTACGATCGCGTGATGGAACGCTTGATTCCGGCCGCAGCGAGTCTGCGCATTGGTAATCCTGAAGAACCTGGGAGCATGGTCGGGCCAGTGATCGATGAGGCCGCTTACCGGCGCATTCTGGATTACATCGAGGTAGGCAAGAGTGAGGCGACGCTCGCCTATCAGGCAAAGGAAATCCCGCCGCACGGATATTTCATTCCGCCTACCATTTTCACGAACGTAAAACCAAACATGCGCATCGCGCGGGAAGAAATTTTCGGACCGGTGCTGAGCGTGCTAAAAGTGCGCGATCTCGATGAAGCCCTCGAAGTAGCGAACGGGACCGACTACGCGTTGACCGGCGGATTTTTCTCGCGCAGCCCAGCCAATATCGAGCGCGTTAAAGCGCAACTGGAGGCGGGAAATATCTATATCAATCGCTCCTGCACCGGCGCGATCGTTGGACGTCATCCCTTTGGTGGATTCAAAATGAGCGGCGGCGGGACCAAGGCGGGCGGCGAAGATTATCTCCTGCACTTTCTCATCCCACGGGTGGTGACTGAAAACACGACTCGCCACGGCTTGGCACCGGAACAGACGCCAGAATATCGCGACGAATTTCTCTGGCCCAAGCCGGAATAATCGCAGGGCCACATTAATCGCGCAGATCGGGATGCGGCGCGGTTGGAGACCCCACCAGCTAACTACGGACGACCTTTGCTCAGTAATTTCACCACCGTCACAACCATGTAGAGCACCGGCCACGCCGAGGTCAGAACAATCAATGCAAACACCGCCATCTCCTTCGCTCGTTCGCGCGCGGCTTCGATCCGGTATTCGCGTCCTAAATTGTAAAAATTCCTAAACCCCGATCTGTCCTCTCCATCGTAAGGCGAGAAATACCCGCCATGCCATTGGCCGAAACCGGAGTGAAAAAAGTAGTCTGTGTGCGGAAATCGTCCCTTGCCGCCCGTGGAAGGACTCCTCGGTTTCATAGTTCTGGCCCACAATTCAGGTGGGAACTGGCAACTATGATAACACGTTAAAAAAAGGAATCAGCCTGAAAAAAAGCTTTCCGATTGCATTAAAGCAGCGAAAAACTCGCAAAGTGGAAATCAAAACGGCATCCTATCGCGCTGGCAAACTATTGACAAAACTGATGTTCGCCGGCGTCGCACGTGTTCACCTCGTCGAACACGAAAACGCGAATCGCACTGGCGGGTTTTTGCTGGCGGCGAACCACATCAGTCATTTTGATCCGTTTCTAATATCGTTGGCGGTGCGGCGAAAGATCGATTGGATGACTATGGCGGAATTCTTTCGCTTCTCGGTTCTAGGATTCTTCTTGCGCGCAATAGATGCATTCCCAGCAGAGCGGGATCGGGCCGATCGCAAAACAATCCGCACCGCCATCGAGCGACTGAAAGGTGGACGCGTCGTCGGTCTTTTCCCCGAGGGCGGGATTCGCGATGGCGTACGCTCATTGCTCGAAGGAGCACCGCTCCGGCCGGGCGCAGCGACTCTTGCGCACATCGCTGGGGTGCCGATTTTGCCCTGCGTGATCCTTGGCAGCGATCGGCTGTATTCGATAAAACAATGGCTGCCGCTGCGTCGCACGCCGATCTGGATCGCATTTGGAAATCCGATTTCACATTTTCCAGAGTTACCAAAACTACAGGCGCGCGAGCGGATCGAATCCGAATTAGCGGCCCAATTCAAGAATCTTTACGCGCGACTGCAACAAACATTTCGCCTGACAACGGAGGACTTGCCACACCCGCCGCGAGAACGCTTTGAAGTGCGCGGACACGTCCGCGCTTTGAAAAGCGGCGACGTGTCGCCGCACTCCAAAATTGCCCGTTTCGCCGCGAGCAGAATCGATGGATTTCTATGTGCGTCGATGAATCTCCTCCAGTCGCGCCACAGGCTGAACGGGAGCAGCCGTGCAGAGATGGAGCGCTACGTGGTGGAATGCGAACGCCTCACAGCGCAGGAATACTACGCCGCTCCAGACGACGTCGATCTTGCCAAAGCGTTCGGGGACGGTCGCGCGACCATCGCATGGCGCAGTCCAATCAAGACGCAATTTCCAGCCAACAACATCGCGTGTGCGGACTTTTTCCGATGCGCACAAGGCACCAACGCACCGACAGTGTTTCTCTTGCATGCGCTCATGTCCACTAGTCCGATCGGTCATCGACGGTACGCAGAGTACTTCAATGAACTTGGCTGGAACGCATGTTTCCTTCATCTGCCGTATCATTTTTCGCGTGTCCCGCGCGGCTACTGGAACGGCGAACTTGCGATCACGTGCGATCTCATCCGCAATGCAGAAGGGCTGCGCCAGGGCGTGATCGAGCTGCGGCAGGTGATGGGTGCATTGCGCGAACGTGGCTGCCGCGAGTTCGGCGTGCTTGCTACCAGTTACGGCGGGTGGATTGGCGCGTTGCTCGCGATGGTTGAACGCGATCTTGGTTTCGTTGCCTTGATGGCGCCGATAGTGAACATCGAGCACGCGATCTGGGCGAGCCCTGCGGCGCGACTTATTCGGCGCGAGTTGCATCGCGCGAACATCGAGCAGTCTCTCGTCGCTCGACATTTCCATCTGAGCTCACCATTGCATAATCAACCGCTTTGTGACTGTGCTCGCGTTCTATTCGCAAGCGGTGAATTCGATTCGATCGCGCCAGCCGAGCAAATTGAGGCGATCCAGCGAAAATGGCGCGGCTCGGAACTGTTGCGCATTCGCCAGGGCCATTTTGGCTATTGGATGATGCGCGAAACGATCGCGCGGTTGAAAGAGCGTGGCGATTTGTAATCAAGGAACGTTGGTTTCCAATCCGCCGCTTAGATTTGACTCGGCGGCTGATAAGCCGCCGCTCTTTGGTTAGTGGATCCCAATAAATTCCAGACTTGGCCCAAGGTCGCTGAATGCTGCCTCTGCGAGAACGTTGTGTCCCTCCGCCGACGCGTGCCAACCATCGATCGGATGGAGCAATTCCACACGGCCGAGGTCGGCTGTCGCCAAGTTGCACCGATACGTTGGATGAAAAGAGACGAAGTATTTATAAGTCGTTTCCAGGTGCGGATACAGACGTCTGTCAGATTGTCGAAGACGTTCGGCCACCTCGCGGCCTTTGAAATAGGATTCAAAATTGATCAATCCGAACACGACAACAGCTACGCGATGTGTTTCGGTTCGCGCGCGATCGATCAACCGGCGCAGCTCGCGCGCGTAATTTTGTCGGAACTGTCGGCATTGACGGTTTAATCGGCGCTCCGGCGCGTTCAATTCATCAGGCGGACATCGCCATGCCCAGTCGACATTGTTGTGTCCGATTGAGATCAAAATCAGATCGGGAAAACGAGGCGCTCGCAGCAGCTGGCCGATTTCCCCGGAAAAATTGCGTGTCCCGAGGATACGGCGAAAAAAATTTTGACGGCTAGGCTCACGATCGACCAGGGCGCCGATGCCCGCATATTGGACCGCCACAAAAGGCATGATCTCTTCCAGCCTTTTGGAAACGCTGCGAATGCCTAGTTGCCGTGAACCAGTGTCGAGAAACCAATTCTCACCCCGGCAAGTGTGCGCGCGCCAGAACGTGCTCCAGGGCGACGAGATGTAGATGTCCATGCAGACGCTGTCGCCAAGCATCGCAACGTGCGGCAGCCGAGCGATTAACTCACGTTGCGTGATCTCGCCATTACGGTATGACAAGTAATCTGGGTGGAATAGCGACGCGGGGTCCGTGATTCGCTCTAAGAAACCTGAGCTGATCACCGGAGCAGACTTCATAACCAGCGTCTCCTTTGCGATTCCGGATCTTCAATCGGGCCAATCCATCGCATCGAGCAAACGCTGAAACTGGGGATCGTTTACATCCAGCGCGGGCAACCATTCGCCGATTCGTTCGCGTTTCCACCACGCTTTCTCTCCAATCGGCGCGAACCGATAACGATAAAGTCGTGCTCGAATGTAATGAGGCGGAGCGTCTGGAAAGGGATTGTTCGCCAGGAGCGAGAGTGTGCCGCGATCGTTGTGCAGAAGTTTCCAGACAAAATGCAGCGTCCAGGGATATTCCGCGGGTGACGCCATTGCTGCGAACCAGATTTGCCAGTCAATCACTCGTATTCCTTCCAGTTCGTATCGCCGGTAATCAGCGCTTCGTCTGTTCCCTCAAAGATGATTTCATCGCGTTCGCGCCCGACAGTGCCAAACGCACCGTAAGTATTCACTAGATCAAGCGGATCGTAGGAGTAGTTCATTAGTTGCCTGCCGGAAACAAGGTTCAGCACGGGCGCGACGCTCAGATAGACAACAACGATTGATAGACCGATCGCGATGGCGTTGTTGATGCGCGACGGCTCCGATTCTCCAGCCGCTCGTTCGGCGCGCTGAACTAACGCTCTCGGTAAGAAATGGCGCAGGAAGGTATCGTCAAAGCACGCTAGAAACGGAATGATTGTCAGGTAATTGAGGAACGAAAGATTGCCGCTGATGATGAGAAAAATCTGAAATGTGACTAGCAAGACGCCAGCGATGTGACGGGCCCGTCGCGGTCCGAATGAAAACCACGGCACGATCAGCTCGATGAAATGGTTCCATGCCGTCTCGAATTTGTGGAACCACAGCGGCGCAAGGTGAAGATAACGACTGATCGGGCTGGGTATCGGCTGCGTTTCGTAGTGATAGGCGAGGCAAGTAAGATCACGCCAGCACGGGTCGCCGCGCAATTTGATCAGGCCTGCGCCGATCATGATCCGAAATCCAAGCCAGCGAAAAAGCCAGAAAACCAAGATGGGTGGCCTGCACTTTGGAAATGGCTGCCCATCGAGTAATGGGCACAGAAAGATAGATAAGAAGCCTGTCTCAAGCAGCTGAATCTCCCAACCATATCCGTACCAGATCTGCCCAATGTGGACGATCGACATGTACATTGTCCAAAGAATGCTGAGGATGATCGCGTTTGCGTAGCCGCTAAGAACAACCAGCGACAAACCGAAACCGATCCAGGAGAAGATCGACAATGCATTATCGGAAATCCCGAACCAAAAGAGCGTCGGCACGCGCAGCATGCCGGCGGTTCGCGAGCCGAATTGGGCTTGGATGCTCGCGAGAAAATGATTCGCCGGTGTTAATCCATGCTCTCCAACCAAGGGAACGAGTTGCTGTGCGGCTACGAGAAACGCAACCGCATAAACAAAACCCAGCAGCCGCAGAATCACGAACCGCGTCAGCCAATAGGAATTTCCGAGCGCGAAAAGCTTTTGAACGACGTTTTCCTGACTCATTGCAGACGAGAAACGTCCAACGCCGAAGGTCCAACGTCCAACACTCAATCACTTGGCAATTGAAATCGGAAAGTGGAAATCCAACATACTGCCAGGGGGGAGATTCGAACTCCCGACCAACCCCGAAAGCTTTCGGGGCTGCTCTTCCGCTGCAAATGGTAAATTGCGAGTTTGGGATTTTTCTTCCGCTTTAATAAGCGCTCAATTTCGCGGGCTTCACCGAGAGTCGTCACTTCTTTCTTTGCAACAATTTCAAGCGTATCTCCGAGTCGTTTTGTAGTCGCAGTCTGGCCGCGCGAATGCTGTCTAAACCGTGCATCGAGATCGACTGCTGAACCGATGTAGTGTCGGCCCAAAGAGCCGCGAAGAATGTAGACCCAAGCCATACAGAAAACATGCCAGGGGAGATTCGAAATCCCGACCAACCCCGAAAGCTTTCGGGGCTGCTCTACCGCTGCAAATAATAGATCGCGAGCTTCGGGTTTTTCTTTGCTTTCAATATGCGCTCAATCCTACGCGCCTCTGTCAGTGTTGCGACCTCCTTGCTTGCGACAACTTTGATATTTTCGCCAAGCCGCTTAGTTGTGTGCGTATGACCACGCAGGTGTTGGGCAAAGCGGGCATCAAGATCAACAGCGGAGCCGATGTAATGTCGGCCGTTGGATCCTCGCAAGATATAGATCCAAGCCATATCAAACTGCCAGGGGGGAGATTCGAACTCCCGACCAAGGGCTTATGAGTCCCCTGCTCTACCACTGAGCTACCCTGGCTTGAAAAAGCTTCTTAACTTTGTCGATGTATCACGTCAACCTGACCAACCCCGAAAGCGTTCGGGGCTGCTCTACCACTGAGCTACCCTGGCGTTTATCTTCTGCGCAAAGCTAGCCAACTTTTGGTGACCGACCACCGCGACAGCTTTCCGACTTGCTCTACCACTGAGCTACCCTGGCGCGAAGGGAAGAAATTGGAACGCGTCAAATCCCGTGTCAACGCGGACAGGGATGTGGATTGCGGATTATCTCACGGCTGCCGTGGAAAGATATGGCTGCAAGTCCTTTTCGCCGCCCCGCAGCGCGGCCATGAAGCACACCCCGCTACGTTCGGTTACTGCACCCACCCACCCTTCCTGGTGAACATAGCGCCAGCCGGGAAACCGCAGCACCGCGCCAGTTTTCGTATTCCGCTCTGCCGGAAACAGAAATAGCTGCATCCGTTTCTCGCCAAGCCAGATTTGGGCAATGCGACGCGACTCCTCGTCCTCGAAAACGCGGCAACCGATTGTGCGAAAATCGGCGAATTCATCAGGGACGTCGTAATGTTCCAGCCCGTGTTTCATAAAAAACAAATCGCTCAATGTACCGGCCTCAGTGCTTACCGGATCGAGCATCACCGGTCGCGTGGAGGCAGCCACAGTCAATAATTTCCGAGCAGTCGCTGATCCGGGGAAATCATTGAGATGACTCACCAGAAGGAACACGGACACTCCGGCGATGACTGCGACCGCGATGCTGATCGCAAGGACGGCGGGATTGCGCACCATCTTTTTCCACGTCCACTTCGAGCCAACAACCAGGTCCTTTTCCGAAAACCATTCGGCCATTTCTGGCGGGATTGGAATGAGGCGAACCAGCTCGGCGACCGCGCGATCGAAGTTCTGTTGATTCACAAAGTCAGCCGAGGCAGCTGCACTAGATACTGCCGAGCGCATCGAACGATCAGTCAACCGGTCCTCGCTGATCGGTGCGCAATTCAAAAGAGCGCGTTGCCGTCGCAATAACCCCAGCGTCTTCATACTTTGTGTGCTTCAGGATGCTTAGCGTCCAGCCATGCCTGCAACTGCCGGCGCCCTTGCGCCAAGAGCCGGGAGAGTTCACTGAGTTTGAGTTCCGCGAGCTCAAGGATTTCGCGGCAATCGAATTCGTCGAGATAAAAGAGTGCCAGCGCGGCCCTCTGAGGATCGGGGGCGTTGGAAATCCAAACTGCCAGCTGCGTGGGCTCAAGCTGTTCAATCTGTAACGCGGCTTCTGGAGCTACATCATGCTCGTCGAGTTCGAGCGGCTCTGGCTGCAAGTCCGTTTTGCTTGCTTCCAAACAGCGCCAGCGCGCGTCGCGGAAAAGCCAAAAGGGCTCCTTTGGCAGTTCCCCCTGCGCAGCGCGCAGAGCCGCCTCTCGCAACGTGGTGTGAAAGACTTCCTGCGCTTTGCGCAAGTCGCCCAGCATTAGGAAACAAAAACGATAAAGTTGCGGCAGATTTTGTTTTTGATCCGGCACGCGTGATGTCCCCAAGAAAAACTCTGCGCACTCTACGCGCCTCTGCAGCATCGACAAGAGTTCGTAGCCGGCTCACTCGCTGGGACGTCCGACTGCTGTAATGTCCGGTGTCCTCAGCGGATTTTGGCTTGCCGCCGAGAGGGCCATGCGCGTGTGACAGCGCACAGCGCGCCCGATCAGCGCAAGTTCCTCAGGCGGCGCGCTACTTCTTCGGCGTTGTCGCGGCTGTTGAACGCAGAAATACGAAAGTAGCCTTCCCCTTGCGCGCCAAATCCAGCACCCGGCGTGATCACCACATTCAACTCGCGCAGCATTTGGTCGAACATCTGCCAACTCGTCAGGCCCTCCAATGTTTTCACCCAGATGTACGGCGCGTTTACACCGCCAAAAGCCTTCAGCCCAGCATCGGCCGCGGCGTCGCGAAGAAGTTTTGCGTTGCCCATGTAATGGTCGATGAGCGCGCGCACTTGCTTCCGGCCTTGTTGTGAATACAACGCTTCGGCGCCGCGTTGCACGGGATAACTCACGCTGTTGGATTTGGTGCTCCAACGCCGCTGCCACAGAGGATGGAGCGGTAGTCGGCGGCCGTTCTCCGTTCGCGCCAGCACTGATTTTGGCAACACCGTAAACCCGCACCGCACGCCGGTGAAACCGCCGTTCTTGGAAAAACTGCGCAATTCAATCGCGCACTCGCGCGCGCCGGGCACTTCGAAAATTGAGTGCGAAATGTCCTGCTCTGAAATGTACGCTTCGTAAGCAGCATCAAAAAGCAGAAGCGCATCGTGTTCGCGCACGTAATCGACCCAGCGCGATAGCTGCGCACGCGACGCCACCGCCCCGGTTGGATTATTCGGAAAACAAAGATAGACCAGATCCACGTGTTCGCGTGGTGGGTCGGGAACAAAATTATTTGCCGCGGTGCAGGGCAAATACAGAATGCCTTCGTAAGTGCCGTCCTTCCTGCTGTGGCCCGTGTGGCCAGCCATCACGTTTGTGTCCACATACACTGGATAAACCGGGTCGGGAACGGCCACTTTGTTTTGGTCGCCGAGAATGTCGAGAATGTACCCGCAATCGCATTTTGATCCGTCGGAGATAAAAATTTCGTCGTCGGCAGCTTCGATGTTGCGGGCGCGATAATCGTTCTGCGCGATTGCCGATCTTAAGAATTCGTAGCCCTGTTCCGGACCATAGCCGTGAAACGTCTCGCGATGGCCGAGTTCCTCGACGGCCTGCTTCATCGCTTCCACTGCCGCGGGCGGGAGCGGCTCGGTCACATCACCGATTCCGCATCGAATCAGCCGCTCTGCCGCTTTCGGATTGGCTTCGCAAAATTCGCGCACCCGGCGCGCGACTTCCGGAAACAGGTATCCGGCCTGAAGCTTGAGGTAATTTTCGTTTAAGTAAGCCATCGGGAACGGAATAGTGGCGTAATGGAGTTTGGAGTAATGCAAAGTCCACTACTCCATTACTCCGCTACTCCATCGCTCCATCCCGTTGGCGCTCAGTAATTCTTCGCAACAGCGTCCCAATTCACCACGTTCCACCACGCCTTAAGGTAATCCGCCCGTCGGTTTTGATATTTTAGGTAATACGCGTGCTCCCAAACATCGACGCCAAGTATCGGCGTGTTGCCATCCATCAGCGGGCTGTCTTGATTTGGCGTCGAAACGATTTCGAGCTTTCCATTCTTGTTTTTAATGAGCCAAGCCCAGCCGCTGCCGAACCGGCCCACGCCGGCGGCGGCAAATTTCTCTTTAAAATCATCAAAGCTGCCGAAGGTTGATTTGATATCGTCGGCGAGTTTGCCTTTCGGTTCGCCGCCGGCATTCGGCCCCATGATTTTCCAAAAGAATGAATGATTAGCGTGACCCCCGCCGTTGTTGCGCACAACTGTGCGAATGTCTTCCGGCACCGATTTCAGGTCGCTGATCAAATCTTCTACCGATTTCTTTTCGAGATCAGCTTTGTCTTTGATCGCCTTGTTGACGTTGTCGATATAAGCCTGGTGATGCTTGGTATGATGGATTTCCATCGTGCGCGCATCGATATGCGGTTCCAAAGCATCGTACGCGTAAGGTAATTTAGGTAGTTCGTAAGCCATAATCTATACAGTTAGATCGAATTATGCGTCACGGCAGGTTTTATTTTTTGCACCGGAAGCGATCCGGCTCGCCCGGCGGCCGCGTCTTACTCGTCGCAGCGATAAAAGCCCGCGCGCGTGCCCAGACCGTTGCGGTAGTTCACGTACGTTGCGAGAGCCAGCAGTGGAAAATTCTGGCGATACATGTCGTACTTCAAATAAAAGACGCCTGGAAACCCCGTGCCTGTGATTTGCTCTTCATCCCATGAGCCGTCAGGCTTTTGCGAGCGAAGCAGGTAACGCAATCCCCGCTGAATACTTGGCCGATCGAGATCGCCGCATGCACAGATCCCCATGATCGCCCATGCTGTTTGCGATGCGGTGCTCTCGCCAATCCCTTTGGTCGATGGATTTTCGTAAGTCCCGCAGGTCTCACCCCACCCGCCATCGTTGTTTTGACAGCTCTCAAGCCAAGCACGGCCGCGCAATATCCAGTCCTGTGTCATATCTTCGCCGATTGCACGCAGGCCGCGCAGTACCTGCCAGGTCCCGTAAATGTAATTTACTCCCCAGCGGCCATACCACGAGCCGTCCTCGTTTTGCGTGTCAATCAGATATTGAATGGCGTGCCGGACATACTTCGCGCTGCGATCGAACCCAATATAACCAAGCAGCTCAAGTGTGCGCGCAGTCAGATCGCTGCAGGTTGGATCGAGAATCGCGTTATGATCAGTAAACGGCATGTCTTCCAGCCAGGGAGTTGTGACGTTTTTGTCAAACGCTCCCCAGCCGCCATCGCGACATTGGAAACTGAGCTGCCAACCAAGCGCGCGACGAAAAAGCTGGTTGAGTGCCTGCCGGTCTTTCGGTTGAACCAGCCGCAATGCCATCAACACCATCCCCGTGTCGTCGGTGTCCGGATAATAAATATTGTTGTACTCGAATGCCCAGCCGCTCGCTTCCGGATACGAATTGTTTATCGCCCAATCGCCACGTAGCCGCACTTCTTTGCTGATCAGCCAATCAGCGGCCTTTTCCAGCGCGGGATGCTCCGGCGAAAGACCGGATTCCGCCAGCGACACGATGTTAATCGCAGTGTCCCAAACCGGAGACCGACAGGGTTGAATGCGAAAATCTTCCGGGTTATCGACAAACAGTCCCGCGAAATCTTTTTCAGCCTTGGCGTAAACCGGATTTGTTTTGGTATAGCCGAGCACGCGTAAAGCAATCAGGCAGTTCAGCATCGCTGGATATACGGCGGCGAGGCCATCGCTGCCTTGACCAATGCGGTCAAGGATCCAGCGCTCCGCTTCTTCAAGCGCGCGCCGCCGCAGCGGCCGAATGCGAAGCGGCCGCAAGAATTTGAATACGTCATCCACTCGTAGAAAGAAATTGCGCCAGGTCCAGAACTTCTCGCTCCGGGGCAACCGCAAATCGCTTTGCTCGGTGCCGAGGGGATAGAGCTCGTGCAATTGCTTTTCACCCGGCAAAATCCGCGTCGGTTTAAAATGGTTGATGATTGCCAGCGGCACGAGCATGGCGCGGCTCCACGATGACATTTTGTAAATGTGAAATGGCGCCCAGCTTGGCAAGAGAACCATCTCTACTGGAATTGCGGGTAAATATTTCCAAGGGAACTGGCCCAGGAGCGCCAGATAAAGCTTGCTGAACGTGTTCATCTGCGGAACGCCTCCGCGACGCATGATGTTGGCACGCGCCTCGCGCATGAACGGCGCGTCCACCGAGCAACCGGCGAGTTTCAGCGCAAAGTACGCTTTGACCGATGCGTTAATTTCGCTCGGGCCGCCATGATAAATGTTCCAGCCGCCATCTGGCAGTTGGCGTTTCAGAATGTGACGGACGCAGCGACGCTGCAATTGAGCATCCACTTCGCCGCACCAGTGCATGAAAACGACGTAATCAGAGCAAAGCGTGCTATCGACAATCAGTTCGCCGCACCAATGGCCATCGGGGTTTTGCTGGCGCAGCAGGTTCTCTTGTGCCCGTGTGATCGCCCGCGAAATCTCTTCGTCTGCAGCCGAGTAAGACTCGGATATCTCCGGCGCCGCGCTCGGCAACACTATCAGCTCCCTCGACGAATCCGGCATGTCGGTCTTACGACGCTTGTGCAGTTGGTTCTGCCCGCTTGCCGGTGATATGACCGTTTCCCGAACTTACACCATTAAAAGCGAGCACCTCACTGCCACTGCCAGTCGGTTTGGGCTTCGCACCGAAGTTGAATTTGATCGTTTTCCAAGTGTCGCCGCGCTGCGCTTGCAGTCCCAGCGTCGCCGTTGGTTCGTAGCCGCAATGCACCATGCAATTTTCGCAGCGGCTGTCGCGCGCCACCCCGTTTACGACCCCATATCTGTCCCATTCCGTTTTTTCCAACAGCTCGGCGTAGCTCGAGTAATGCCCGTCCGTCATTAAGTAGCAGGGTCCCTTCCAGCCACGAATGTTGCGAGTCGGAATAGCCCAGGCTGAACACGTCAAATCACGCTTGCCCGCGAGAAATTCGAAATACACTGGCGTCCCGAAAAACGTGTATCGTTTCATCCATTCCTCGACTTTCCGAAACTTCTGAATCGTCATGGCGCGGGTGAGAAAGAAGTTTTCCGGGCGCAAATTTAGCCGTTTGATCATGTCCTTCTTGGCGGCGTCGTAATCGTAGCCCGGAGTGATGGTGTGGCCGTCGACGCCAAGATCGGAGAGATAATCGAACATCCCTTCGATCTCCTGCATATCCGTTTCCTTATAGATCGTGGTATTGGTTGCGACCTGGTAACCAAGCACCTTCGCCATTTTGATGGCCAGAACGCACTCCTTGAAAACCCCCTCGCGCTCCACGATCAGGTCGTGCGTTCGCTCAAGACCATCGACGTGCACGTTCCAGTACATCCATTTAGTCGGCGCGATCGTCGGCTTCGCCGGATCCTTCGGACCTTTGAGAATTTCAGCCGCGTCTTTCTCCGAAACAAGACCCCTTGATTTTAGGATCTCGATCTTCGCTTCCACGTCTATCTGCTTTCCAGTATCCGCTTTCCGGTATTCAGAGGCCATCCACTCGCGCATTTTCTTGCGCATAAACATGGCGTTGGTGCAGATGTAAACGATTCGCTTTTGCGCGAGCAGCCCCTCCACCAGTGCTTCGATGTGCGGGTAGATGAGCGGCTCGCCGCCGCAAATTGATACCATTGGCGCATTGCACTCCTCTGCCGCTCCGAGGCAGTCCTCCAAGCTCATCATGTCCTTGAGCGACGTGGAATATTCTCGAATCCGCCCACAACCGGTGCATGTCAGGTTGCAGGTGTGCAACGGCTCGAGCTGAAGGACCGTGGCGAATTTCTTCGTGCCACGCAGCTTATGCCTGATCACGTAGGCCGCGATTTTCGCTGTAAGTGGTAACGGAAATCTCATGGGAGCGAGGATAGTAACAAGAGAGGCCGGCCTGTCAATGACCCTGAGCTCAGCTTCGGGTATGTTAATCTGAATCGACTGTGGTCGGTTGTTTGGACTTGGATTGCTCCAAAGTAAAACGTCGCGGTCAAGAAGGCAAAATAAACGTGCGACTGCGAAGGATTTCTGTGGTTTAATTAGGCGATAAGCCTTTCTGAAGAACTAAGTATCAAAAAAATAAAATATGAAACGATTACTCTTAGCAGCATTTGCCGTTGGCCTCGTCGGCTGCGCCCAACAGCCGGCACCACCGCCCGGTCCAGCGGTGACGGGCGGTTACACCTATGACCGCTACGCAAGGAGCGCAGAAGTGTGGGGATACCCAAGCCCGGTTTACAAGGATTGGACCACGGAGCAACTGCAGAAGCGCCGCCTGGATCTTTACGCAATGGTTCCGTTAGCCCGGACGCGTAATGAGGTGCCCGCGTACATATATTCCGGGATGGCATTGCCACAGCAGGATGAGATCAAGGCAATTGAGGTTGAACTTAATCGGCGCTATCAGGCTGGGGATAAAAGCGCAGAGTTGAAGGAATTCTGGCCCTCAGCACGCCGGCATATCGCGAGCGGCTCACGTTTCGAAACGACTTTTTAACTTCGAGTGATGTCGAAGTGAGGTGGCCCGGCGAGAGCCTGGAGCGTGGGGTACGTTGAAAGGTTATTCTCGCTCGCCTCGATTACGCGCCTTGCCAGCCGCGGCGGATTAGACTGACGGCAATGGCAGCTAGCAGCAGCGCGACTATTTTCGATACACCGCGTAAGCCTTGCCTGCCCATCCAACGCGTGACCCGATCGGCATTCCAGAACGCGATCGCAACCAACCCGAGATTGATCAAAAGAGAGACCAGCGTGAACACCAAGCCCACCGTATCAACGAGAATCAGCAGGGCGGTCAGCAGCGCCGGTCCGGCGATCAATGGCATCCCGAGCGGGACAACCCCGAAATCGTCGCTCGCTCCACGATCAGCTGTCCCCAGACTGAGCAATTCGCGGCCTGCCAGACCCAGCAAAATAAGTCCCCCTGCGACCTGAAAATCCGCCACGGTAATTCCGAGCGCGACAAAAATAATTTTCCCGAGAAACATAAAACCGACTGCGACGCAAAGCGCGGTGAAGATTCCCACGAAAGCCTGCCGCTGCCGCTGTTCCCGCGAGGCGCTGGTGGCGAGCCCCATAAACACCGCTACCAGCCCAATAGGGTCGATCGCAACAAAGATCGGAATAAAGGCTAGGAAAAATTTCTGGATCATTGTAGCACGCGTTTCCGAGTGCCGGTCGCCACAGATGAACACAGATGAAACACAGATTCATCAAAATTCCTTCTCCCATCTGTGAAAATCTGTGTAAATCTGTGGCCGACTTCAGCTTTTCCACTCTTATGTCGAACCGTTTCATAAAGTCTTCGTCCCTTTGCATCTCACTCATCCTCGCTGCTTTGAGTTCAAATTTTTCAGCCGCCGAACTTAAAACTGTCGATGATTTTCGAGCCGTTGCCGCGAAGGCAAACGCGGTGCTGACGATTCCCGACTGGGAGCAGACGCCGGAAGCGGTAGAGACTTCGATAAAGAATGCGATCGCAAAGGCGAATGCTGCGCTGGATCAAATCGGCGCCCAGGATCTCGGCAAAGTTACCTTCAAAAGCACTGTGGTCGCGTTAGATGATGCCACTTATCAGGCCGGACTCGCCGCAAATAAGGCCACGATCATAAAGGAAACAAACACAAACCCCGCAATGCGCACCGCGGGAGAAAATGCGGTGAAAGCTTTCCAGGAATGGGCGGTCGGCATTGATTATCGCGAGGACGTTTACAAGGCGATCAAAGCTTTCGCGGATACGCATCCGAAACTCACGGGCGAAGACGAGAAGCTGCTCAAGGAAACCTTGCGCGACTATCGACGGGCCGGTTTAGATTTACCGCCGGATCAGCGCAAGGAAGTCGAACAGCTGCGCAAGGAATTGTCCAAACTCGGGAACGATTTTGACACCAACATCGTGAAGGCAAACGCTCCGGTCATGTTCACAAAAGCTGATCTGGATGGGCTGCCGGAAAGCTTCCTCGCCTCGCCCGGCATCAAAACGGGAGATGATGTCTACACGGTGATGGCAAATGTCACCTGGCAATTCAATACGGTAGAGGAAAACGCAAAGAGCGAAGCGACGCGCAAGCAGCTTTACGTCATTCGCGAAACTCTCGCCAAAGACACAAATGTTCCTGTTCTCAATCAAATGCTCGCGCTCCGGAACAAGATCGCCCTGCACCTTGGTTACAAATCGTGGGACGACTACCAGACGGAAGTCAAAATGGCCAAGACGGGAGCGAATGCGGAAAAATACATCAGCGATTTGGTTACCGGGAGCCAGCCGAAATTCGACAGTGAACTGGCGGAATTACAAAAACTGAAGGCCGCCGATACGAACGATCCCAACGCCCGAATCATGGTATGGGACTGGCGCTATTACAGCAATCAGCGCAACAAGCAAAAATACGCCGTCGATAAGGAAGCGTTGCGCGCGTATTTCCCATTCCAAAAGGCGCTCGATGGCATGTTTAACATTTATCAGAACATTTTCGGTCTGAAGTTTGAAAAAATCGTCGCGCCCTACAAATGGATCGATGATCTCCAGCTTTATCTTGTCACCGATTCCGGCACGGGCGAGCCGCTCGGGATGTTCTACCTCGACATGTTCCCGCGCGAAGGCAAATTCAATCACTTCGCGCAGTTCGACATTATCAGCGGTAAGCTGTTGCCGGAGGGGAAATACCAGCGGCCAACTGTCGCATTACTTTGCAACTTCCCGCCTGGGACCGCCGATACACCCTCCCTGTTAACACACCAAGACGTAGAAACGTTATTCCACGAATTTGGTCACGCCCTGCATTCGATTGTCACCCGCGCGAAGTACGGCCGCTTCGCCGGAACGCATGTCCCCGGTGACTTCGTCGAGGCGCCCTCCCAGATGTTACAAAACTGGGTTTGGGATAAGAAAGTGCTCGACACGTTTGCGGCCGATTACAGGGATCCGTTGAAAAAGATTCCGGCGGACATCGTCAACAAAATGAATGATGCAAAGCTGGCAAACGCCGGCGTTTTTTATCGGCGGCAGTTTGCGTTCGCCTCGCTTGATCTCGCTCTGCACGATCAGCACCCCGAAGATGCGTCTTACGATTGCGTGGCCATATCGAATCCGATCCTGGAAAAGGTTTTTTTGCCCATCGATCCAAGCACGACTTTCGTTTCGTATTTTGGACATCTGAATGGTTACGACGCTGGTTACTACGGCTACGCATGGGCCGATGCGATCGCTGCTGATATGGCGACCGTTTTTGAAAAAGCGAGGGATGGCTATCTCGATAAACAAGCCGGCATGAAATTGCGCCGCGAAATTTACGAGCCGGGCGATTCTCGTGATGTCAACGTTTCCATCGAGAAATTCCTCGGCCGGAAACAATCGGTCCAGCCATTCCTGAAAAAGATCGGCATCGGCCCGCAGGAAAAAAAGAAATCGCCTGCGGGGCCATCGCACGAAAGCAGATAGTTGTAGAGGCGCTTCTGCGAAGCGTATATCGACATGCTTGTGTTATGTTCGGCGTTTGACACAAACGCCCCTACAACGTCTGCGTATATGACGAAAATTACACGGCCGCTTGCTGCAATCGTTTGCTTCGCTGCGACGTCGCTTCTTGCGGACGATGAACTCGCGTTGCGGTTGCAGCCAGCGCTGGAGACGATCACGCCCGACGGTTTGCTCGCGCACATCAAGATTCTTGCGTCGGATGAATTCGAAGGGCGCGCGCCGGGAACGAAAGGTGAAGAACTTTCGGTCAAATACATCGCTGATCAGTTCAAACAGATCGGATTAAGACCGAGCAATCCCGACGGGACATACACACAGGAAGTTCCTCTGGCCGGGATTACGAGCGAACCGCGAATGTCGTTCAGCGTTCGCGACAAAACGGTCGATCTCAAATATCCGGATGGTTTCGTGGCTTCATCAGCGCGTCTTAAACCGGAGATCAAAATCGACAAGTCAGACGTAATCTTTGTCGGATACGGCGTCGTCGCGCCGGAGTACGGCTGGGACGATTACAAAGATGTCGATGTGCGCGGCAAGACTTTGCTGATGCTGATCGGCGATCCGCCAGTTCCTGATCCAAAATATCCCGCAAAACTCGACGACAAAATGTTTAAGGGGAAGGCGATGACCTACTACGGTCGCTGGACTTACAAATATGAGATCGCCGCCCAAAAAGGCGCCGCAGCGTCGATCATCATCCACGAAACGGAACCGGCGGCTTATCCGTGGCAGGTAGTGAGATCGAGTTGGGGCAAAGAAAACTTCGAGCTCGATAATCCGAACAAGAACATGGACGCGATTTCCGTCCGTTCCTGGATCACGCTGGAGGTTGCGAAAAAATTATTCACCGATTGCGGGCAGGATTTCGACGCTCTCAAGAAATCGGCGATCACGAAAGAATTCCGACCGGTGAGGTTCAATGCCAAAGCGAACATCGACATCAAACAGCAGATTCGCTCGTTCAAATCGCACAACGTGATCGGCAAACTCGAAGGGAACGATCCGAAATTAAAAGACGAATACGTGATTTACACAGCGCACTGGGACCATCTCGGGCGCCATCCCGAATTGCAGGGCGATCAGATTTTTAATGGCGCGATCGATAACGCGTCGGGTGTGGCGTCCGTTATTCAGCTTGCCGCCTCGTTCAAAAAACTAAATCCGCCGCCAAAACGCTCGGTGTTGTTCATGGACACGACCGCCGAAGAAGCGGGATTGCTCGGCGCGAAATATTACGCAGAACACCCGCTTTATCCGCTGGAGAAGACGCTCGCTGACATCAATATCGACGGAATCAACCCTTGGGGGAAAACGCACGATCTCGAAGATCTCACCGACCGCAATTCTAGTTTGGATGAGTTATTAGGCCAGGCGGCTGCGCGACAGGGCCGCGTGATGAAACCGAGCAGCGAGCCGGAAAAAGGCGGCTTCTATCGGGTCGATAGTTTCGAATTTGCAAAGGCCGGTGTTCCGGTGTTGCACGCAGCCCGCAGCATTGAGATCATCGGCAAGCCGCCAGAATACGGAAAACAGAAGCGCGACGAGTTTGTCGCGAAACATTATCATCAGCCGTCCGATGAAGTTGATCCCACTTGGGACCTCTCCGGCGCCGTGCAGGATATTCAACTTCTCTTCGAAGTCGGCTATCAGGTCGCCAACGTCGACAAATTTCCGGAATGGAAGCCCGACAGCGAGTTCCGCGTAAAAGGCTCCACCTCATGCGGTCATTGAGATTAGATCCAAAGAATGTTTTACGTTTACGTACTTCATTCCACTCGAGACTGGGGACTTTATATTGGTTACTCAACGGGCTTACGTCGGCGTCTGAGCGAACATAAAGACGGCGCGTCACGAGCGACCGGTTACCGTGGCCCCTGGAACTTGATTTATTATGAGGCTTACGTTGAAGAGACCGACCCAGTAGGCCGAGAGCGTTATTCGAAAAGCGGCGGCGGCGGAAAACTTTTACGATCGCAACTTCGCAATTATTTTGCGAAGCATCCTCTTCGAACCGCGTGAGCTGAAGCCTTTTACGCGGAAGGCAAAGCGCGATGCAATGCTGAAGAAGTGATTGGATTAGACGGAATTCTTCGGTCTAATTCTTGTTAGCTGTATGTCACTACTCGAGACTAATCGGCAGAAGACGGCGGAGATCGCGCAGGGTATTCTCGACGGTGGCATCAGTATCATCGCCGGCGCGCTGGAAATCCACGCCTTGTTTTGCGGCCACGTTGGGATAGACAAGCAAGATCCGGATCCAATACATTCGTAGCCATTGACAGCGAGACAAATGATCTGCCGATCGGCGACGTGCGACAGTATTGGGCACCAGACGCTCTCGAGCATCTTGATGATGCCCCCTCGATTTTATTCACGCCCTATTGATTCTAAGGTGCTGGATGGCTGAGCTTGGTCTCGTCTGTGCAACGCGACACAGCATCTGAGGGCTATTTGGCGGAGTATCAGTACGGCTCTGCGGAGGCGTCGCATACGGAAGCGTATCTGTGGCGGCACATCATCAGTCTTTGTGCTGAGTTAGGCGCACGTCGCGTCGTCGACATTGGATGCGGTAATGGCGCCCTATGCCGCGAGCTTGCCAGCCGAGGATACGAAGTGGCTGGTTGCGAGCCGAGCGCCGACGGCGTTCGGCTCGCAAAAAATTCGGCGCCCGAGCTGGTGTTCCATCAACTCGGAGTAGATGACGATCCCTCCGCGGTTGGCAACGCGAGCTTCGATGTGGCTATCGCTACTGAGGTAATCGAGCATCTCGTTAGACCTCGCAATCTGCCGCGCTTCGCGAAGCAGGTGCTTCGGCCCGGCGGCCATCTTCTCATCAGCACTCCGTATCATGGCTACGTGAAGAATCTCGTTCTTGCGCTCAGTAACAAGTGGGACTCGCATCTCACGCCCCTCTGGGACGGCGGGCATATCAAACTGTGGTCACGCAAGACTCTCTCGCAGCTGTTGAACGAGGGCGGCTTCCGCGTCGTTCGCTTCATTGGAGCGGGTAGATTACCTTTCCTGTGGAAGAGCATGATTATCGTGGCGCAGAAGCCAGAAGAACCTGGTCAATGACGCCTACGACCGCACCGAAACTAAGTTGCAATGCGGCGGATTAGATGGTTGAATCGCGATTCGCAAATCTGGAAATCTGAATGGGCTCTCTTAAGAAAAGACGGAAAGCAAAAATTGCCAAGCACAAGCGCCGCAAACGCATGAAGGCGCATCGGCACAAGAAGCGTCTGCGTTACAAGGTGTAATTCATCAGCGTTTGGCGCCCCAGAGAACGTCCAACGCTCAACGCCGAACGTCGGGTTAAAGCCCAATCGGGGTCATCCCGAACGAAGCGAGGGACCTCGCCTACGAAGTTGGGTCATGCCAGGTAAGCAGCATGACCATTCACCATGTGAGAGGTCTCTCGCTCTGCTCGGGATGACATCTCGCGCTGGTTTGCGGAGCGCGGTGCCGAAAGTTAGACTCTCGAAGATGAGGGAGCGCACAAAGTGCGGAATTTTCGCCTGTGGAGGAATAATTTTCGCACTGATTTTTCTCGCGGTGGCCAATGCACTTGCCGACCCGACGACGAAAACCACGTCGGCAAAACTGCCGCGTTCGCACCAGGGAAAACAAGGCGTGCGGCAGGACGATTCGATCAATGCAAAACCGGCTTCAGACCTCGCATTGCGCCCGGGCGGCGAACGCAAGGCCGGTGCGCTCACGCATTTCGTTGAAGGAATGGCGTTCGAAGAAAACGGCGAGATGGATCGCGCGCTGGACGCGTATCACAAGGTGCTCAACGTCGATCCGGGCCAGGCGCAACTCGCCGCGCGCGTGGCCGGTTTGCTGATACAGGAGGACGATTTTCCACAGGCGATTGACGTGCTGAAAGACGCAATCAAGGCAAACCCGAATAATGCCGAACCGTATCAGCAACTTGCTTTCATCTATGCGAGGTATCTCAAGAAAACAGACCAGGCGATCGATTATGCCAACCGCGCCATAGCCCTGAATCCAGCAGACGTGGAAGGTTACCAGCGTCTGGTCGAAATCGAAGTTGCAGCCGGACAAGAGAAGAAAGCGCTCGAAGCTCTGGATCGCGCCACGAAAGTTCGCAGTAACGATCCCAATTTCTGGATGCACCTCGGAAAGCTTTATGTGGCTATTCTTTTCAAGTCTGACTCGCAGCCGAAACCGGACGAATTGAAAAGGGTCAACGAGATTTTCAAAAGAGCAGCTGAACACGCTGGAGATGACCCCGCGATTCTCAAGGATGTAGCGGACTATTACGCGGCATCGCAGCAACTGAAGGAAGCGATCCCACTTTATCTGCGCGTTCTCGAACTGCAGCCTGAGGACGCAAATGCGCGAGAGAAACTTGCGACCGGTTTTATTCTAACGAATCAGCGAGGCAAAGCTGTCGAGATGCTCGAGCAAATCATCAAGGAGCATCCCGACAAATATCAACCCTACGATTTACTGGCACAGGTGCTCGATGAAGAAGCGCGATCGTTGCAGCGCGCCAACCGCACTGACGAAGCGAAAGCGAAGTTTGCGAAAGTAGCCGCGAATTATGAGCAAAGCTTGTTGATTAATCCAAATCACCCCAGCACCTATTTGCATTTGGCGGAGTTGCTTGTCGGGCCGTTAAAAGACCCAGGTCGGGCGGTGCAATTGTTGGCAGAAGCTCGGCGCCGATTTCCCGGCGCGCCGGAGATTGTTTACTATCTGGGGATCTCTCAGCGCGAGGCGAAGCAGAGCCAGCAAGCCGTGGCGACTTTCGAAGAGGCGCTGCACGAAGCGCAACTCGACCAAGACGACGATGTGGTAAATGCCAAGTTTTACTTCAACTATGGAGCTGCGGCCGAGCAAGCTGGTCTGTACGAAAAAGCGGCTGATTTGCTTCGCAAGTCAATTGCGCTCGATCCAGCCAATTCCGCAGAGGCATGCAACTACCTGGGTTACATGTGGGCGGATCACAATATGAATCTTGATGAAGCTGAAACCATGATCAGGCGCGCGCTCGAGAGCGAACCAAATAACGCCTCGTATCTGGACAGCCTCGGTTGGGTGGAATTTCGAAAGGGTAAATTTGATCAGGCATTGACCGATCTGCTTCGCGCTGCAAAAGCGGCGGAGCGCGACGATCCAGTTGTATTTGAACACATCGGCGACGCTTATTTGAAATTGAATCGCATGCCAGAGGCATTGGAAGCCTGGCAAAAAGCGCTGACGCTCGACCCGAAAAACAAAAACCTTGCGGAGAAGCTGGAGGGCACCAAAAAGAGAATCAGCAAAGATCTGCCCAAAACGAATCCGACGTAGTGAGCGCGATCAACGCCACATGAAAGAATATCCCACGCCCTGGCAGCGCAAGACGATGTGGGCAGCGCTTACTGCCTGCTTTGTGGTTCTTCTCGTCATCATCGTCGCCGCTGTGATCTGGGCCGCGGCCAATGTCATTAGTTTCCTCCAGCCAATCCTGATCCCGGTAGCCATCGCCGTGATCCTCACTTATCTGCTCGACCCGCTGGTGACGAAAATGTCTCGCGGAACGCTTAGTCGCACGAAAGCTGTGGCTCTTGTATTCGCGATTGCTTTTTTCGCGCTGGGAGGATTGGCCGCGTGGCTCATTCCCACCATCTCAATCCAGAGTGCGAATTTTGCCAGGCAAGTTCCCGCCTACACCGAACGAGCGCGAGACTACACAGTGGATCTTATCTATCGATTCGACCACACATTCGGGTTGCTTGGCGGAGCGCATGGGAAATCTGCATCGACAAGTCTTACGAACTGGCTGATCGGCCCCGCTGCGTCTCCTCCTGCTCGCGCACAACCCACTGCGACTCCAGCCGCATCGCCGCAGGCCACTGAGTCCGCGGCCGAAATTATTGCACCAAGCCAGCCGAAGCTGACCACTGCTGAACGCCAGCGCATTCAAGCTTACGTTGAAAAACAAATGCCGAAATTGGAGCAAGGGCTCCCGATGGCGCTGGGAAAGTTCTGGGATATTTTGAAGAAAAGCATCGGCGGATTTCTCGGTGTCACAGGTTTCCTGCTCAGTCTCATCCTGGTGCCGATCTATCTGTTTTTCTTGCTGAACGAGAAGCCGCGCATTCAACAGCGATGGAAAGATTACCTGCCGTTGCGCGAATCGCCCTTCAGAGATGAAGTCGCGGAGGTGCTATCAGAAATCAATCGTTACGTCACAGCGTACTTTCGAGGTCAACTGCTGGTTTGTCTGGTGGATGGCATATTGATCGGCACGGCGCTGACGATTTTCGGTCTCAATTTTGCGCCGCTGATTGGTGTGCTCGTCGTCATCCTGACGATGGTTCCGTATATCGGCATCATCATCTGCTGGGTGCCAGCCGTTCTCATAGCCGCTTTCCAATGGGGCGACTGGACGCATCCTATGATCGTGACCGGAATTTTCATCGTGATACAAAATCTCGAAGGCATCTTTTACGCTCCGCGTATTGTCGGAAATTATGTCGGACTGCATCCGATGACGGTGATCGTTTCGATCTTTCTCTGGGGTTTGATCATTGGCGGGGTAATCGGTCCGCTCCTTGCGGTGCCGCTCACCGCGACAATCAAGGTTCTCCTGGCCCGTTATGTTTGGGGCCAGCGCTTGAGAGAACAGACTCTTGAATCAACCGAAGGAGCTCTTGCAGTTCAGGAACGCGAGGTAGCGACTCATCCTTAGCGCAGCAAATAGGGGGTGTGGGAGGGACAAGCGGACCGAGACGCGTCGAAACAGGGCACGAAATGGCGGAGCCAATCAAAAACGTCGGGCATGGAAGAACTCGCCCGTCGTTTCTCAGTCTGGAGAGTTTCTTGCAACGGCAGCTCTGGCCGGCTCGCCTCGCTGTTATGGTTGCCGTGTTGGCAATCGCTTTTTTGGTGGGCGCTCTTTCCTTCCGTTACGGCTCACGATTATATGACGACTGGCGCCAGAATCGTTTGCTGCACCGAGCCACTGCGCTGTTACAGGAGGGCAAACTCAGCAAAGCAGCGCAGACGACGCAAGAACTGCTGGCACGACATCCCGATTCTCTGCCAGCTCTTTACCTTTTAGCAGAGACAGCGGAAAAACAAAACCTCGAAGAGGCCGTGTCGTGGCGCGAGCAAATAGCGCGACTGCTCCCAAGCGACGTGGACAGCCAGCTCAATCTGGCTTCTGCTGCGTTGCGTTTTGGAAAGCTCGATCTTGCGCGCCAAGCGCTCGATCGGGTCTCTCCAACTGATTGGGACAGGGCAGCTTTTCACGTCGTTGCAGGCTGGCTCGCTCGCGCGGAGGGCAATTTTGCCGAGCAAGAGGAGCAGTTCGCGGCCGCGGTAAAGAAAGAGCCCAACAACGATCTTTATCAGTTCAATCTCGCAGCCCTGCAAATTCACTCTGGCGATCCCAAAAAAAGCGGGAAAGCGCGCGATACTCTCCAGCGACTTAGTAAGGTGGCTCCTTATCGAACTGGCGCGCTGCGAGCGTTGTTAAATGATGCTGTGGCACGCAATGACCTCGCCGCGGCGGATAATTTTGCGCAACAACTTCAAATGTCGCCGGAAATCACGTTCGGCGATTATCTCCTCTGCCTGAACTTTTATCGAAAGCTCGACGAGAAAAAATTTCGCCTGCTACTGGAAAGAGTAAAACCGTTTGCTGCGCGCGATTCGTCCGATCTCGCGTCGCTCATGTATTGGATGAATCAAAACGGACTTGCAGGAGACGTTGTTAAGTGGATCGACAAGTTGCCGACAGCACAGCTAAGTTCGGCGCCGACATCCGTGGTAGTGGCTGACGCATATGCGAGAATAAAAAATTGGTCGCGTCTGAAGCGTTGGACGCGCACTGGAATCTGGGGCGACTCCGAATACCTGCGACTCGCATATCAGGCAATTGCCACGCGACAATCGCGGCCCCGCAGTGGCGGGACTGCCAACACCGAGTTCGAAATGCTCTGGCGCTCTGCAGAACAATTGGCAAACGAGCAGCCCGAACGCGCACTGGTCCTCGCGCGTTTTGCTTCGAAATGGGAACTCGAGAAGGAATCCGAAGCGCTTTGGTGGCGCGTGGCAGAAAATTCTCCCATGAGGCGAGAGGCGCTCGAGGCGCTTCGGCGGCTTTATCGCACGAAGGATGAAACAGAGAAGCTTTACGGCGTTCTCCAGCGTCTTCATCAGGCTTCTCCCAACGAGGCGCCAATCACAGCCGACCTCGCCCGGCTCGGCCTCAATCTTGGGCAAAATACAGAACAGTCGCATCAACTCGCAAAGGAGGCGTACGATCGCGCGCCGAACGAGGTTAATTGCGCTGTGACTTACGCGTTTTCGCTCTCGCGACTCGGGAGAAACGCCGAGGCTGTTGCGATTGTAGAGAATTTGCCGCCCGAGCAATTGCATGATCCGCATGCAGCCATTTACGTCGCGCTGTTACTGGCTGAGGCGAGCCAGATCGGAGCAGCCAACAATTACATCGCGATCGCTGAGGACGGAAAGATTTACCCCGAAGAAGAAAAGCTCCTTGACGAAGCAAAAACCAAGCTCGCGACTGCGTCTGCAACGTCGCCACCGGCGAGGTCTCCGGTTCCCGCTGAACTGAGCCCGACGCCAACGGCGTTGCCCCGGTGAACCGGTAGAAGAGTTACAAAGGCTATAAAACTTACAACGGAGTCATTGGAACGTTGTAACGATGTAACCTTTGTAACGAATTACGCGGGCTTGCCCGTCGCTTTCTTCTCTTTCGGAATCGCCTTCGTCCATTGCGCAATAGCTTCGGAATCCATATGCACACGTTTTTCTAGCCGGGCGTCATGAAATCCCCACTTTTGCACGTCCACCAAATATTGTTTGCGTGAGAGCAGCGTTCCGCGGCAAAGCCGCTGGTGCCCGCCAGCAGGCGCCTCCTTTCGCAGTCGCCCGATCAAGTCGTCCATGACGGCCGCAGGAATTCGTCCCTGCTCGCTCGGATAAATGTAACCGAACAATACCAGATGGCTGCGCAGCACACGCCAATCGGGACCGAAGCGATCAACCAGATGTTCCCAATCCACTTTCTCCGCGCAGCTCACGAGAATATGCGCAATGTCGCCGCCATCGAACCGTTCTCGCTCCATGATGAACGCTTTCATCCAAATCATTTCCTCAGGCGCGCAAAGTTTCACGTGTAACCCCAGCAGTTCATCATCGTGCGCCCGCTCGAACCACGAATCATCGACTTCGCACAAGCCGTTGCCGGCGCGAAAAATCAGATCAACGTAGTCCCGTCTGCGTCTGGCTTTGGCAAGCCAATGCGGAAATGTCAGTTCTGTCGCGTAGCCGGCGCGGGCGAGCGCATCGAGGGCGGTGTCGACATGATGTGGTCGAACGTATAGATCGAAATCTTTTGTTCGGCGCGAAACGCCGGCATACACCTCGACCACATAGGCGCCTCCGATTAAGAATGGAACATTCGCCTCCTGTAGTGCCGCCACTGATCTGCGATGAAAGTTATTAGGGCTGCTTTTCGCCCCGGTGGCTGCTGCTCTCTTTGCAGTCATCACACATCATAACGCAATCGAAGCTCATAGCGCGCGCATGGAGGGGCGACCTCCCGAGAGCCTTCACGCAAGCGTCGCGGAGCTCCGCCCTCCAATTTTCCCGGTTGGGAGCGGACACCTTGAGCACCTGCGAAAAACGTCCATTGTGAGTGGCGATTTCGTTTCTTTAACACGATGGCTGACCCACGATTACGGATCGCCGCGACTGCGGATCTCCATTACGCCAGGCATTCGCGCGGCATGTTGCATGAAGCGTTTGCCGAGATCTCACGTAGCGCGGATATGCTGCTGCTCTGCGGAGATCTGACAGATTACGGACTTCCCGAAGAAGCTGAGGAACTCGTCGCAGACATTCGCGCTGCGGTACGAATTCCGACCCTGGCAGTTCTCGGTAATCATGACTTCGAATCGGGCCAACCGGAGCTGCTTTCTAAAGTTCTCGATGACGCGGGTGTGAACGTGCTCAATGGTGAAGCCATCGAAATCGCTGGAGTTGGGTTCGCTGGAATTGCTGGATTCGGCGGCGGTTTCGGGCGGCGAATGCTAAACGCCTGGGGCGAACCGCTCATCAAACAATTCGTCCAGGAGTCGATTAGTCACGCTGTTCGCCTGGAGCAGGCGCTGGCGAAATTGCAAGCCGACAAGCGGATCGTAGTTCTTCATTATTCTCCAATCCGCGCCACGCTCCAAGGAGAAGATCCGGAAATCTACGCGTTTCTCGGGTCCAGCCGATTAGAGGAGCCAATCAACCGATTCAAAGTGACCGCTGTTTTTCACGGTCACGCCCACAACGGCATCCTCGACGGCAAAACTTCGACCGGAATTCCCGTTTATAATGTCTCGGCGCCTGCGCTGCGCAAAACCGGCAAGCCGTACCGCATCGTCGAACTGTAGGGCGTCTGTGTCAGACGCCAATCGAGCGCGTCCGCTACACAGACAGCTTTTTCGTCGCCACGAGCCGCCACGCATCTACATCCGCGCGGCTTCGTGTAGGCGAAATGCAGCGGATAGCTTTGAATGAGTCAAAAATGACTTCAGGAAACGGCACTTTGATCGAATCGGCTAATTCGCGGCGAGCTGTGACCGGCATGTATTTGTAGATCAGACTCAAGTGCGGTTTCAGCTCGTAATGAGACGAATCTTGCGCAGCATTGCGAATAATTGCATTGAGCTGCCGCAATTTTCTATTCGGCGCGAATTGCACAAAGAGTGTCTTGATGAACTCATCGGAGT
>WNGD01007187.1_pt1 | contig 40576 bp, 37 predicted proteins | sample 5400671 | NCBI WGS metagenome assembly WNGD01 (sample SAMN13153369, study PRJNA577476) | soil metagenome | isolation source: 40 cm soil or saprolite under grassland replicate 2 | place: USA:California | collected 2016-06-15 | reverse complement strand
AGCCTGAATATCTGCTTAAGGAGTCAGGGATTGATATCTCAAAAGATGAATTCTGGCAACAAGGATTTGATCTAGTTGCCGCTAAAATACAACAGTTAAAAGAGATGAATTAACTTTGAGCTAAGTTTAACAGAGTGGCTGTTCTAAGATGTATGCAACATTCTATTTACTTTTGACCGATCCAATTTTTTATATCTCACGGTATTGGCCAGCTTGCTTCTAATAATTATGAGAATGAAGCATGGATTTCCGATGGCTTCGTGTTGACCCTGAAACGAGATCAATATCAATGCAGCGATACGCTTGTACAGATGACGATCGATTATCTTTTGAATCTTAGAGATATCCTTACCCTTTGTCAACCTGTGAACGTTCTATAATGTTCGTAGGTTCTTGCAATATTCTATATCACTGGATCGTCTTTAGGAAAAGTTTTAGCTATTCAGCCATTTGGACAACAACACCAGCAAGGAATTCCTTAAAGCTCACAAAATAGCTCATAATATTCATCGGTAGCCTTTTTGGCTGTCAGGGATGACTAGTTTCAGGTTCTACGTGCATGCAATACACCAGCTCTGACCCTGGTGCATTCGTCGAATGTATCATATTATTTTTATAAAATATCTGTGTTACGTTAGTGTACCTGGGAATTACTTCATTCTCAGTGATCGCCAGTACAGAAAATACCCCACCCTCTTGCGGCGTCCGGTTATGACGAAGGGCTGGACGCTGCTCATCATTTATGCGCTGCCTGTTTTCAATCAATATCAAAAATTACGTTCTCTATGTACTTCCATACGAATAAATGAAGCACTAACTGTCTATACAGGCAATTTGATGGCGCTTGGAGAGAGCTTCGATAAAGCGTTGCTATTTGTCATAAACCAACCGCCAGCCGTGAACGCGCCAATGCTATAGACGAATTTTAATTCGATGAATAACCCTTATAAGGCCATGAACACAGGTCATTGCAATGAGAAAACCATATGTATCTACAATAGCTACAATAGTTATTGTTTTTTCAATAACACTGATAATAATTCCATTGAGTACATTTAGAATTCCAGTTAACGTTATGGCAATACAACAGCATTCAATAAATTCTACAAGTCCAACCGAACAAAATACTAATACTTCCTCCTCTTCTGCTACCCCCTTACCTCTCAAGACAATATTCAAACAAGTAGAGAAATCTGTTGTGCAAATAACAAGCAAAATACCAGCGGCACCCGACGCTCTAAATCCTCAGTCACCAAATGCTACTGCACTAGGTTCTGGCTTTGTATACGATAACCAAGGGCACATAATCACTAACGGTCATGTAGTGGGTGATGCAAAGATTGTGGACGTAACATTTGTAGATGGAAATAGAGATACAGCAAAGGTGATAGGAACTGATATCTTTAGTGATATAGCGGTCTTACAAATTTCACGGAATACGACACAACAACAACAACAACAGTTATTAGCTTCTGTCGAACCACTCGCAATTGGCAATTCTTCGAAACTCGAAGTTGGAGATCAAGTAATTGCAATCGGTAATCCATTTGGGCTTAGTGATACTATGACAACAGGTATTGTAAGCGGGGTAGGTCGATTACTTCCAGCTGCTGCAGGAGCTGGATTTTCTATACCAAATACAATCCAAACAGATGCGCCAATAAATCCCGGCAACTCTGGTGGGCCTCTGCTTAATATACAAGGACAGGTTATTGGAATGAATACTGCCATATTTTCTGCATCAGGTACGTTCTCTGGGATAGGATTTGCAATTCCATCTAACACGATAATCAGAATAGCTCCAGCATTAATTGAAAAAGGATATTATATACATCCATATCTAGGTCTTAATGGTGCTACTTTGACGTCGGATTTATCAGAAAATCTGACAGGTGGACCGGCAGTAACGAATCTTAAAGGCATATATATTGACACAATTACGAAGAATGGGCCTGCTGATAAAGCAGGTGTCCATGGAAGTACCACAGACCAATATTCAAAGAAACACGCAGGTGATGTGATAATAGGTGTGGATGGACATGCTGTCGTAAGAATTGATGATTTGATCTCCTATATCGACCAGCACAAGTCTGTTGGCGACAATATTACTTTAACTGTATATAGAAATGGACACGCAATGGACCTGAAAGCAACACTTACTCCTAGACCCTCCCCTCTTCCGTTTCTCACCGCGCCATCAATCCCTCCTCAAATTCCTCATCCACCTGCACGACCCCCCACGATACCACCTCCATAATTTTTTGCACAAAACTACATTTTCCACAATTAGGATTACCTAACATTGATTATAATAACCCCTCCAAACTTTTGTGAATATTTATAGATGTTCCTTTATTGATGGCATATACTATTCGTAATTTGTATTATTCGATTAAGCAAATTCTTTAGAATTCTAATTTAATAGCCAATACTTGATTGAAGCGGCACACACTTGACGATGCTCGCGATAGTCAATCCGCGTCCCAAGCTTTTTCTTGCTTCTCGACTTGTGTAGGTTTGCGTACCCATTTTTGCATTTCAAAAAGGGGCATGTGTAAACTATCACAGATTTGTCGTATACATCTGTCATAGAAAAGTTTCAGTTACTATTAGAGGCATTCGCATGTTTGGATCCTGACTCCAAGGCATACAAAAGTTATTGTCAGTAAAGATGTGAGATCGGGACATGCAATGATCTAATCCTATCAAGTACACAATAAAATAGAACCATGACAGGTCTAACCTTACGGGGACTTTTCCTCTAACGATGGCAGACGCAGCTGCGAATATAAAAAGAAAAAACACTCATAGTTGTTATGCTAATCATAAAATTTCACGATGAATGCATTCTAAACTAAATTTAACGAAATTGAATTGTACCGTTTAATCGTATAATACTATCGTAAGAGATCAGAAGGAGAATCAAATGAATTTTTCTTATCAGAACCTTAGACGAAGTTCATATAATATGTAAAGTAAGTGGTTACGTTGTAATGGTTTATTCGACAATTAGTACTTCGCTGCTGGCTATCTTCAATGTCAGATGCGAAATGAATCCTTCTAAAGTAAAATCTATCAATACAGAACTTTCAAACTCTAACCCCAACAAAATTGGCTGTGATTATGATCGAAGCATTGTTGTGTTCGGAGGTGGCAATTATTGGTGAGCAATAAATCCATACCGTTGCTTGGATTTACTTCGCTCCTCATTCTTTCAACGATAATCGTGAACTCTGCAGCGGCGCAGCAACCGACAAAAACCATCGGAATTAAAATTACATCTCCTGCAAAGGGCCAACCAGTATCACTCACTAGCACCGCTCTGAAGATTAGCGGGATTGCATCTCATAACGGCCCGCTGGATTGTAAAGTGTATGTCATTGTGAATGACATGAAACCATACCAGAGAGCACTTCCTACTGGCGGCCATAATAATACAAATGACTATTCAACATGGGTCTTCAATCTTGTTCCAACTTATACTACAATCAAAACAGGAACAAACAAGATAACATCGAAACTAGCCTGCCAAGAGAATAATGCCAACGGTAGTAACAGTTCAACCGTTTTAACAAAATTCTATAGCGTAAATGTTACAGGAGCACCGACATCTACAATGAATCAGCAAGAACACTCCCTTAAAAATTCAAGTAATATCAAAGTAGGTAATAATAGTCTCAACGCCACTAAAACTCAAAGTAGTATCGAGAAAAAGCATTCACCATTATCGAATAATACTATAAAGACATCAGGCTCTATCCCTACGAATTCTCAGCAACTAAATAGCAAAACAACAAAAACAAATGCAACAAAAACCAACGCAATACCGGTAAACGGGGCCAATAATAATGCTACCGGACAAACAGGAAAGGGATCGCAGCAGGTCAACCCACCCTCACAAATTACAAGTGTCAGTGCTGCCGCGCTACTTTCTACCACCGGCATCATATCCACACATCAAAGTGACACTCACACTAGCGGGACCACAAATGCAAATATTGATCACGGGCAACAGAAAGGTACCACTTCGAAATCTTCATCAGGACCGACATCACCTAGTACAATCAAAACTAATGATAATAACCTGAATAACAAGGGTTCAGTCGAATCTGGGAAGCAACAATCCAACACATCATCTATCACCAAAGTTGACAATAATAACTCCAGATCATTATTCGTTTCGATGCATCTAGCAAAGCGCCCTGTTCATGTAGGAGATAAAGAGAATCTGACACTTGGGGTTACTGATAGTAACAGTACGCATGCCGTTGCTGGAGCTTCAGTATCTGGAAGTATCACAGATCCGTCTGGGGTATCTAAAAGGTTAGAGGGTACTACAAATGAGAAGGGAAAAGTATCATATTCATGGCAAGTTAGTGGAAATAACACAAGTGGCAAGTATAAGGTGGCAATGAAGACATCTGCGCCAGGTTATCAAAATAATTCAGTTTCAAAAACATTCACAGTAATTCCCATTCCAATCGCGAGTTCAAATAATAGTACTAGTGCTTCAGGCCTAAATAATATCAACAATAATAATAATGTCACCACCACGAAACAAATTGCTTCACTACCGCCAACAACCACACCATCACCAACAATAAGCAATAACAATAATCACAACTCTCCACTTATATCTTCAAAACAAAACTCAACTCATCTTGCTTTGCAGAGCAGTGTGAGTAATGAAAGCGGAAAGGTTTACATACCTAGTACTACTAGCACAACTCTTAGCAATCCCACAGTTCCGCCAATTGCTAATAGTTTCAAATCCGAGAGCGGCAGAGTTTCAATTCCGAACCCTGGACACAATATCAATATCCCGGCCATTTCCAATAAGATTAATGTCCAAAATTCTCAGACAAATAGCACCAAGAGTCCTGTTAATCAAGCTACTAACCCTATTCAAAAACCCCAGCTACCAAATAATAATGATAAAATTCCTTTCGTGATAGCTACACCTTTGCTTCATATCACAAACGGCACAGCTATGCCTGCTTCAAATGATCTATCTAGTACTAAGGCTTTGGAACTTGTTGATAGAATGCGTGTCATCGGGTTCGACTCAGGTATGTTTGGGCCACCATCAGGAGTTTCAGCTTCGTCTACCGCGACTTCGATTCCACAGAAGAGTACAGTGTTCATTCCTACAGCAAAATAAGTCACAATTATTTCATGCTTGATTCTGGTGGTCAAAAAATCAGCTTGAATTTAACAACCAAAATGATCGGAATTAATGATTAGTATGCTGCCGCGATTGGTATTGTGATCCTAAGCTCTATATTGAATGACTGAAAACTACAATTTTATTACTCTGGAATGTCGACATCTTAAGATAGTTGGTTTAAGGTACTTTGACGAAAACAGGTAGCACAACCACGATTCAGCGCAAAGCGTCATCAATGATATCTTCCGGACTTGTTCATGGTGTAGGGAATTACCGGCAACACCATAATACCATCAAAAGGAAAAATCGAAAAATAGCTCATGAGGGTGAATTTATATGTGACGATGCTTTTTTTTAATATTCCGATGGAAAGAGTTGTCCTTGATAAAGACATCAGATATATTGATAATAACGGGAACTTATTAAGAAGCAGGGCGGAATTCTCCATTTCAAAGCTGTTGTCGTTTCTAGGAATAACCTACGAGTATGATGCTAATTTGAGCTTCAAAGATGGTACGAGCGCGAAGATCGATTTCAAGACAAGCAACAGGTACATCGAAATAGTTGATTCAAAAGAAGACATAGATAAATTCGAACTAATAAAAAAGGAACTACCTGATGTCGATGTTATTGCCCTCGGACACTCAAAGCATGCTGCAAAAGTCAATGAATTAGACTCTTTATTTTTCTATGATTCTAACCCCAACAACCACACCGGATCAATATTTATAGAGGATCCTTCACTTGCATTCGACTATGCGCATATTCTCCCACTGGTCGAGAAATGTTCTATCTTGCATGGGCATACTTCCACTGTGATGGTAGAGATTATTGGCCAAATGACAAATAACCTTGTGATCGATTTCAGTGAAGCCAAGAAGATAATTAAAGATACGCTAAATATTATTGACCATAAATTCTTCATTAATAAAAAATACTTGCAAAAACAAGACGATCTTTATTATTATATATCATTTGAAGGACCTCGCGGATACTTCAATCTGCAACTGCCAAGACTCACGACATTCTTATTGTCAGGTGAAGCAACGGTAGAAACTCTTTCAACGGAAATAATAAGATTGCTTGCCCCAAAAATGCCAGCAAATGTAGAAGCATTGGGCGTCTATATTTACGAAGGAGTCAATAAGGGCGCCCATCTAATTGCTAAAATAAAAAACGATTAGATAATGAGAGAATCAAAGGCAATGGTGATGCTCTCAGGTGGACTGGACTCAGCTACATGTCTTTATTGGGCAAAGGAAAAATTTTCAGATGTTTCAGCGATTACTTTTAATTGTTACGATAGAATTCGCAAAGAAAAAGAAGCAGCAGTTCAATTAGCGAAAAGAGCAAACATTTCTAATTTCTTGGAGATCGATATTCCTTTTATTAAAGAATGTTCAGATTTCGAGATTGGTAACTGTCACAAATCTGATAGCAGATGGCCATCTTATGTTCCCGCGAGAAATCTGATCTTTTATTCCATAGCTGCGCACTATGCAGAATTTCTTAACATTAAATGGATTGTTGGAGGCCACAACTGCCACGATGGATCTTTTTTTAAGGATGCCACGAAGAACTACATAGAAAAGATAAATTTACTGTTCAAACAAGGCAGTTTATTTTCCAATCAGGATCCATGTGTTATAGTGACCCCATTAAGCAAGATGGATAGAAAACATATAATCAGCCTAGCAATAAATCTGAAAGTACCACTTGAATTAACGTGGAGTTGTCATACCAAAGCCAGAAGGCATTGCGGAGAATGTTACGCATGCATGCAACGACTTGATGCTTTCAGGTCATTGGGAATGAAAGATCCCGTCTTTAGGCATTCAAAAAAAAAATATTACCATAAGCTGCTCGCAATGGATAGTACTTCTAGATGATTGATTTCTCCGAATAGAATATGTTTTACGAAGTTATTTTTTTAGTGAAGATTTGATTATTGCTCCATTTAATCGGTCATATAACTTGCTAGCAACTTTATGCAGAAATACTACTGTCAGAATTGAAGGCGGTACCAATGCAAGCACCATCAAATTTCCTGCTTGTTCACCCGATACTCTTGACGAAAAAATTACCATTGTGAAAAAAATAGAACAACCAAGTGTGACCAGGAAAAATATTATTATTATTATGATTATCAATATATGCAACCCCAATAATCTATCGGCCATAGTTACTAACCTTAATAATTCCAAAACTATACTAACATTAATAACGGTATGGATACGCCACTGGGTAAACTATTAGATGAAAGTATGAAATGGTACCCAGAATTGAAGCCAAGTTATGGAATCCTGCCCTCGAGAATATTATTCTGCAAAAATGGGATAATAATGCGATCTACAAGTTCTCTATAGACGAATCTAGAAAAGCTTTTGTGATTGATACTCCCCCTCCATATCCATCTGGGAGACCTTGGCATATCGGAGCCGCTGCTCACTATTCACAAATAGATATGATCGCAAGAACTTCCAGAATGATGGGATACAATGTATTGTTCCCATTAGGCATTGATAGAAACGGTCTACCGGTCGAGATTTACACAGAAAAAAAATATAAAATCGTGATGCGGAAGACGGATCGAGAAAAATTTCTTGAACTCTGTGCTCATGCGCTCGACGATCTAGAGCATGAAATGATTCAGATAATGAAAACTCTGGGCATTAGTGGAAACTTTGAAGAATATTATCGTACCGATTCAAATGAATATCGGGCTTTAACACAGAGTACCTTCATTCATTTATGGAAACAGAATCTCATATATCGTGCAAACAGACCAAATAATTATTGTCCACAGTGTGGAACAACTATTGCAGATGCGGAAATTATCTACGAAAATATTCCAACAAAGCTAATTTACATAAGATTTAGGATAATGGAAACTGGGAATTACATAGTTGTTGCTTCAACTAGACCAGAATTACTTTTTGCATGCCAATCAATTATTGTAAATCCAAAAGACGAGCGGTATGTAAATCTGGTAGAAAAGCATGCTCTAGTACCCATATTCGACAGAACGGTAAAGATCATTGCACACCCTTCTGCAAAACAGGAATTTGGGTCGGGGGTAGTCATGGTTTGTAGCTATGGGGATGAAAACGATGTTCGGCTATTCCGCGAGCTAGGATTAAAAGAAATAGTATCGTTAAATGAGAATGGGAGAACGACTTCTGCAGCCGGTGCGTATGCTAACCTTTCGGTAACTCAAGCGAGAACCAAAATCATTGAGAAGTTAAGAAACATCGGCGTTCTTGAAAAAGAAGAAAATATTATTCACCGGACACCAATATGTGAACGCAGCAAGACTCCGGTCGAAATCATACCCCTAGAAGATTACTACCTAAAGCAAATCGATTATATCCCTATATTAAAAGAACTAGCAAAGAAAATCACATTCCATCCTGATATGCATAGGCAAATTTTGCTTGATTGGCTAAACTCTGTTGCAATTGACTGGCCGATTACAAGAAGAAGATTTTATGGTACCGAGGTTCCAATATGGTATTGTAACAAGTGCAAATGTCCTAATCTACCAAACGAAGGAAGATATTATAGACCCTGGAAAGAAAAACCCCCATTTGAAAAATGTTGCAATTGTGGCGGCACGGAATTTATCGGAGAAGATAGAACATTTGATACATGGCTGGACTCTAGTATTAGTCCGCTGTTTATTACAAAATATAAGAATAATTCGTGCTTCCAGCTTACTAGTCGATTACCGTGGTCTGATGCCTGGATTATGGGATATGGTCTAGACGAAAAAGGTGAAAAGATGAGCAAAAGTAAAGGGAATGTTATTGATCCTCTTCCTCTTATCCATAAATACGGGGCGGATGTTTTCAGGTTCTGGGCAGCAGCAGAAAGTAATTTGGGGTATGATTTTCGTTGCTCCGAGCAAAGAATCACAACTGCAAAGAATTTCTTATCAAAACTATGGAACATTGGCAGATTTCTATCTTCATTCGATGTTATTTTAGAGATGCCTGTTATGCTCTCAGCATCTGACCGATGGATTATCGGTGAATTATCCAAGCTCATCGATAAATGCAGGGACGGTTATTTTGATTTTAACTTTTTCATTCCCGCAAATGGGATTAGAGAATTTACATGGAATATACTTGCTCCACACTATATAGAAATGATAAAAGGACGCATTTACGATACCGGTGACCAATCTGGGCAGAGATCAGCCATATTCACCTGCCACAAATGTTTCTCGACAATTTTAGTTCTCCTAGCCCCAATATGTCCATTTATTACCGAGGAATTATGGACAAAAATTTACTCCACCGAGAGTATCCATCTACAACCAATGCCTCAATCGCTGGGACATTATGGCGAACTCACAAGATATACCAGACTGATTATGGATTTTAACTCGACGGTATGGAATAAGAAAAAAGAAACTATTTCAGACGAAACCGGAAAACCGTTATCTCTAAAAGATTCCATTGGTAGTATCATCGTTCCCCCCGAATTAGATTTATTCAAGGAAGATCTGAAGACTATGCATAATTTGAAAAGTTGAAATAACATAGACGGATGATTGCTGCGCCGCACATCTACCACCATATGCCAGAAGAAGACTGTGATCCATCATTGTAGACATACAAATTGCATCTTTATTTTGAACGCAGCAATTCCAATGCATCTTCCGCGATATCAATCGCAGTATGAGAGTCTATATTTGATTCCAGGGTTACGATGAGAATATTCTTATTTAGATAAAATGTCAAGATCGAGATTTTTTCGCGCTCTACGTACGCGAATCTTGCTTTTCCCATAGTGTCATCAAACCTCTGTCTCATTGATTTACGAAGAGCTGTTTGTGCAAGGTATAATTCCTCATTGGTTTGGTCAACAATAGAATCCATACCGCTACGCATACCACCAGCAATTTGTAACCCCGAATCATCCACAACAGCAGCATAGCGGATATCGTCGTGTAAAGCAAATATCGATTCACAAAGCTTTGAATATTCCACGCCGCCCAGAAGGCGGGTCTATTTATTGAATGTTGGGGTTCATCAAATAACAATGGCTAGCATATAAAGAACTAGCTACACGTTAATTGTTCATATTCTTTTCTGCAGTTTGTGATAAATTATTTCGTTTCTAGACCGAACATACTCTTAGATGGGTTGGATTGTATCAACTAAAATAATAGGTATTACTGTTGCCGATAAAGCTGAAAAATTAGATTCCCGCTTCCGTCCCAATATTACAAAAATCGACAGGTACCCTTTGTCATCGCAAGGAGTTGAAAGTGATCTCGAATTATGCTAAATCATCATTTTTTGTTTCAACTTCAATATTCGTTCTCTGCAATCGGACACTATTGTCGTGCAAGTACAATACTTGTCTAGATTTATTTATATACTTATTTTTCTGGTTTGAATGTGCCGTCATTATCATTGACAGCTTGACTCCATGGAATGTTCTTTGCTCCGGGGATATGTCCTCCTCTCTGGGCATGTTCTGTCGGATATTCTGGCGGAGCGAGAATTTCCCCTGTAAATTCTCTTGGACTTCGAACGTCGACCATTGCTACTCTCTCTTCCTTCTCTAACGATTCTTTAACGTCGTTCAGAAACACCCTAATTCTATTGTCAGCATCTGACGCCTTGAAAGTTCCTGAGGGATATTTCGGAATGTCTTTGCTCACGGGTCTGTCTTCCACCAACCACTTTTTTCTGCCTCCATTCATTAGTCTGACGTCTTTGTAGCCATAATACTTAAAGACCCAAAATGCAAAGGCCGCGAACCAATTGTTAAAATCTCCGTAAAGGATTAACGTGGTATCATTGTTAAGTCCTGCTCTCTGTTGTAATAAATCCTGGCAAGCTTGCTTACTCAAAACATTCCGACTTACTGGATCGTTGATATCTTCCTTCCAGTCAAACAAAACAGCTCCTGGGATGTGACCCAGTGAATAATTGGACCGTGGGTCATAGTCTACTTCAGCTATTCGAACCTTTTCTGAATCCTTTAAGTGTTCAGCTACCCATTGAGTATCGACTAGAACTTCAGGATGTGCATACGCCATATTTTATTGATATTGTACTCGAGTATTTAAGCCAATAACATCTCGACGATAGTAATATGGGTATGGATCACAATATCAAACCCTCGTATCCCATGCCATGATGTCGCCTCTTTTATTTTTAATACGCTTCTATAATTTACTTGTGGTGATCATAGCTTTAGGGCCAAAAATTGATAAATTCTCCAAATTGGCTTTTGCTGTTCAATCTTCAACCAAAAAAAGAGTTGCAAGATTACTGTTTTGTTCGGAAGCTTCATAATGATTTGAAACTTCATGAACATTATCAAACAATGTAAATTTGTATCATAATGTTTTGTGTAAATTCTTCTATTATGTGAAAGCGTCTGTCTAAATGGCTGTTGCGATAAGTATTGATTTATAGAACAATTAGAATCCATCCTAAAGCTTGAGTAGGAAATCAATTAAATATGCAAGTTCACGTTTATGTGGTGCCAATGAATGACAACCAGCAGACTCTCGCTACAAAGTGTCTTATGCAACTCGAAGAATTGGAAATCAGGCCGAGTAAGATTTTCCGAAATCTCGCGGTACCGGAATTACTAGAGGTTGCCATCCATAGAATAGAGGGAGAGCTTTCTATTACAGGGGCATTATCCGTTAAAACTGGCAAATTTACAGGAAGATCGCCAGACGACAGATATATTGTCGATGACGATGTAACACACAGTACGATAGATTGGGGAAAGATTAACCACCCTCTATCAGAAGACCAATTTGAAATGATTTTTGGTAGAATGAGAACATTTGTCGAGGGCAAAGAGTTTTTTATTTTCGACGGTTTCGTTGGAGCAGATCATGAATATAGACTACCCATAAGGGTAATTACTGATAAGGCATGGCAAAATCTTTTTGCATCTCAAATCTTTATTCGTCCAACGGACATAGAGCTAGTAAATCACGAACCCAAGTTCACGCTCTTATCCGTAAATGACTTTGGCGCAGTCTTTGATTTGGAAGGAACAAGATCTGAGACATTTATTATAATAAATTTCAAGAAAAACCTTGTTCTGATAGGTTCAACATCATACGCAGGTGAAATCAAGAAAGCCATGTTTTCTGTAATGAACTACCTTCTGCCACTTAAGGGTGTTTTTCCCATGCATTGTTCCGCGAACGTCGGCAGAAGTGGAGATACAGCTTTATTTTTTGGTTTATCAGGTACCGGAAAGACCACTCTGTCGGCCGATCCTGAAAGGCAACTTATCGGTGACGATGAACATGGCTGGTCTGATGATAGAATTTTCAATTTCGAAGGCGGTTGTTACGCAAAATGCATAAACCTAAAGAAGGAAAATGAGCCGCAAATATGGAATGCAATAAGATTTGGTGCAGTAATGGAGAACGTCACTATAGATCCTTGTACTCGAGAGCCTGACTTTGCCGACGGCACTCTCACAGAAAACACTAGGGCTGCTTATCCTCTCAACTTCATCCCGCGGGCGGTTATCCCTAGTGTTGCAAATCATCCGAAGGTCATTATCTTTCTAACCGCGGATGCCTTCGGAGTGATGCCTCCGATAGCAAGGCTTACGAAAGAAGGAGCAATGTATCACTTTATGTCTGGTTATACCAGTAAACTTGCAGGAACAGAGAGAGGAATCACGGAACCCAAAGAGACGTTCTCACAATGTTTTGGTGCGCCATTTATGCCATTGTCTGCTAAGGAATACGCCAGGATGCTCGGACAAAAAATTACTAAGCATAATACCAGGGTGTATCTCATCAACACAGGTTGGTCTGGGGGACCCTATGGTGTTGGTAAGAGAATGAATCTTGCACATACGAGAGCAATGGTAAGGGCCGCATTGAATGGAGATCTTGAAAAAAGTTCTTTCGCCCATGATCATATTTTTAATCTGGATATCCCAACGTCATGTACAGGGGTACCTCCGGAAGTCCTTAACACCCGAAACAGTTGGTCTGACAAGCGAAAGTACGAAATATCAGCTAGGAGGCTTGCATCACTATTTGTCAAGAACTTTGAAAAGTTCGATAACGTTAATGAGGAAATTAGAAACGCAGGTCCAACAATCTAAATAAGCAAAGAGTAGTAGCCCGGAGCAGATTCGAACTGCTGTCTCCAGGTTTCTTTTCTCATATGAGATCCAGAGCCTGAAATCCCTAGCCCTTTCTTGGAGATTGGCCACTAGATTCGGTACCTGATTAGCTTAATAACACAGGTTCGACCGGGCTTCACACGAGCTACACAACATCCACAACTAGACCCGTATTTGACTTTAACGTTTTGTGTTGATTTCTCTAAGTACTAGTCCGTATTCCAAATATACTCTCTTCCGCATGTAAGGAATGAGCCTATAGTGTATAGAATAGATGTTCTTTTCTCTGATAAGTATCCCTTTAACCAATAATGAGACAATACCACCTGCAACCTTTGATGGTCGTATCTTGTACGTTTGACAAAATTGATCTCTCTTTACATGATATTCATTCAAGATAAAATATGACCTGTTGACATCTAATATTAGAGGCCAAATGATTTTCTCCCATACCATTCTCCGATTTTCAGTTGAAGATGCATGCTTTCCTTTACCTTTGACTCGGCTTTCCTTTGCAGCAGCTTCGACTGAAGGCTTCGTGCTCATTTCTTAATGCGAAATCCTTCCACCACTGCGTCGCGGGGCACATTTAAACGCCGGGTTTTGCTATATCTGCATATGAAATCTGATAGTTCTGTCAAAGACTCTCTTGAACTGCTTTCTAAAAGGTGGATGATAGATCCAGAAATATACGATCTACACCTTGGCAAAAGAAACGACGTGGTGGATACAGCGCTAGAAGTTAATGGAGTCATTTTTCACATTCCTACACTTACAGATGATAGTCTCTACGTATTGTGGAGATGTATGTGGCCAGATTGTCACAATTGTTGCGAGCGGCAAGGAAGACTGCCACTTACAAAAGATGATATCGAAATAATTGCCAGGAAGATGGGCTATCTTTCAAAAGCGGAGTTTATCGAAAGTGAAACAAGAATCTCAAGTTGGGCAGAACAAGAATCGTTCGGCAATGTTATAACTACACTAACAATGCTTTCGCTAAAAAGAAATTCTGAGGAGAAGGAAGAGCAGGACGGCGTGCCACTTCACTGCAGATTCCTAGATGCAAGCGGTTACTGTGGAATCCATCCCGAAAAACCCGGGGTTTGCTGGCTGTATCCCTTTGCTTCATGGATAGAGTCTGACAATCAAAAAGCTGTCATTCATGCCACGTTTCAATTAACCGGTGACTGTCCTGGCTTTTATGCAAGTAAATCGTTAGATCCTATCAACCCAGTGCTACAGGAATATTCTGAAAAAATTTACAACTATAATATGGCTGTAAGCAGAACTACACGGGAAAATTATTGTTCTATTAGCATTGTCGACTTGCAAAAAACCTAAAGGATTAAATAGATTAATTTCGATGCGAAAGCTCTGCCATGTAACCTTGTAATTACTTAGATTTATTGCCGCATGCATTATGAGATAGATGAAAACGAGTAGGTATATCTACTTTAGTTCCTATTACTTTTGATAATCTTTGGTTTCATTCGTAATGAGGGTTGATCTTTATGAATTTCAATATATGATTCATGAATTTTTCGTAATTATCAAATTTCGAATCGCACGGGGCACAAATTATTGAGTAACTCGTCATTGGTTTTCACCAGTGATGATCACTAAAAGCAGTTTTATTAATTACAAAAATGAAGAAAATTTGGTTCATTACTTCGACTTGTCGAATCGCTTGGCGACGTCATCCCAGTTTACCACATTCCACCAGGCATTAACATAACTTGCCTTGTCATTTTTGTACTGGAGATAGTAGGCATGTTCCCACACGTCGCAAACTAGTAATGGAATAGTCCCTGGACCGAGTAGTAAGTTGTGCTTCTCTGCACCAAATGTCAATAATTGATCCGAAAGCGGATCGTATGCAAGTATACCCCACCCAATAGCTTCTACGGTCTTGGCGGCCTCTGTAAATTGAGCCTTAAATCCATCGTAACTGCCGCCGAAATCTGCGTTAATTTTGTCAGCTATACTGCCGCCAGGCTTTCCGCCACCGCCTGATTTCATGTTAGGCCAGAATATAGAATGTAGCATTCGGTACCTTGGAAATTGTTCTTCCTTCCATTTTCTAATTTTTCAAGTGCGGCATTGGCGCCGTTTACGTAGGCAAGATGGTGTTTATCATGGTGCAGGGTCATAATCTCCTTTGATATATGAGGTTCTAGCGCATCATATGCGTAAGGTAACGGAGGTAGTTCGTATTTTTTCATAATGCATGAATCACAATTGAAACTATTAACCTTTCTCCTTTGCCAACGAAGGATAGCTTGATGGATCCGACAAACCCGATATCGGAATCTTTAGATAGGTAATCTAAGCAGGAAGAATTTAACTATTAAGCGTTATCTAGTCAGAAACGTATTTATTCAAAAATTATCTCTTTAATTCGTAAATATCATGATTAACAAGGAAATGCTTCAGGCTAGAAAAAAAATCTCTGATGCAAGACCGAAATTTGTCCGACAGGAGAGCTGGAGATATGACCGTTTAGCTGAAAACTGGAGGAAACCTAAGGGAAAAGATAACAAGATGAGAAAGCAGTTTTCCGGCGTACCGCCCATCGTTAAAATTGGCTATCGAGGGCCAAAGGCAGCAAGAGGCCTTCATCCCTCAGGATATATCGATCGTCTCGTTTTTAACGTTAATGATCTTACCAGACTTGATGCAACAAAAGATGCTGCTAGGTTAGCACATACAGTCGGAACACGAAAAAGAAAGGAGATTCTGGCTAAGGCCACTAACCTAGGTATTAAAGTACTGAATCCAGGGAAACTACCTTCACAGACGAATGAGAAGAACAAAAAGCTAAAATCAGCAGAACAAAGCGATGCAGAGGTGGAAAACCATTAATTGGTAGTAAATATAAGGAAAAAAAGGGAATTAATAGCGCGAATCCTCAGCGTCGGTGTGAATAGAGTAAGGTTTGAACCAGATAAACTTGATGATGTAGCAGACTCTATTACACGAGAAAATATGCGCACTCTTATAAAGAATGGAACGATCTGGACGATTAAGCCCCGGGGAACCTCTAGAGCCCGTGCTGAAGCGAAGCGTGCTATCCGCAGAAAGCATGGAGTAGGCACCGGATCAAAGAAAGGCAAAAAGTCAGCAAGAACAGGTAAGAAACAGGTCTATGTAATCAGGGTAAGAGCCATGAGACACCATCTAAAAGTATTGAAGGATAGAAATGATATAACTCGAGGAATATATTGGGGAATTTATAAGAAAGTTAATGGCGGTCAGGTGAGGTCGTTGGCGCATCTGAGGGAACTTGTAAAACAGTCCAAGATTCGTTAAGAGTATAGAAATTACGTGTCTACTGAAAATGCTCGACATCGGCAGATTGTGCGTCAGTCAATCTCAACATACAGCTAGGCACGCCATCGAGAGCACACGCGCCGGCTTGCTATGATATGAAAAAACTGGTTAGCGTTAGCAGCAGGACTTCCCGCACAAGTATCGATATTGGTAGTAATTAGTATTCTTGTAATGGATGTTCATGGTGGCTATAACCTTCTTTAATAAGGTGAGATAAGTATGACAAAGATAGTAATAGCAATAATAGGTGGAGAAATATCGCAACAACATTAGTATGGTTGGAATTTCCTACACATACATCATTAAATGAACTTTGATGCTCTGAAAGTTAATGAACAGGAGTAGTTAACTGAACGGATATTATCGTTTGCTTAGATGTATTTTTGTATGGATTAGTTCTATTGAACTGTTTTAAGATCTGATTCCCACCAATTAATTCAAATAAAGAAGGAACTATTTGAAGAAATAATCGAGCTTATTGTGGACAAAGGTTTGTTTACAGGTAGAGCATGGTTCAGATTTATTGGTGAGGATAGCTGAATGAAAGGACAGTTCGTCCAGCTGAATCCGCGAGCGAAATTCGGATCCGCAATTCCTACATCTAATCATCAATTGCGTCATAGTTCTGCTATGACAAAAAATCAGCTATTTTAATATTAACCTATCAATTCGATATAGAGAACTATTTGAAAAATGTGTTGCACCATTATTTAGATACCCAATCGAAATACACCATTTTCTGGTTTGAATCCCGCTCATCGTCTGCCTCAGAAGTTAAATCCTTCTGAAATTAGGCACGTATTCGCAACAGAAATCGTCAGTAATTGATTATAAGCAGTGTCATTTGAGCCTTTACGCAGTAATAGGTACTGCCAATTTTGCGATGTCCTCCGACTACAAGAACAAGCAAAGCACATCGTATCGAAATGAGAATAAGGGGTTATTCTCAATCAGCAATCTACAATGTCATTAATAATTGAGAATATCTATCGAAAACCCCTAATAATGTATCATCGGGCAAAAACCTATCGCAGAGCCGACAACCTTAGATGCGCTAAAGAGTAATCTTCCTGTTTGGCGGGAAAATTAGGCTAACAAGCTATCTAATGCATCCTCTAATCTTGGTACGGTTTCATAATTTTCTATTTCTTTTGGATTTATCCATCTGTATTCGTCATGTTCCCAATCAATTCTGATTTGATCTGTATTTGAGCTGAAAAGGAATGGATGAACAATCCACGTTATCTCTGGCTTACCAGATTCAACTGCTTCTAAAGGCTCCCCAATGCGAAGAAGCGTTACATTTTTGTTCTTCAAACCAGTCTCTTCTGCGATTTCTTTCAGAGCTCGTTTTACCGGCTCCTCCTGCTCAATATATCCACTTATGCCACCCCATTTTGTCTTCATGGTTTTAACCTTCTGGCTGCGTTTGAGAATTAGGATTTTTTTGTGGTGCTCTAAAAAAACTGTTACGATATTCACCCTATTTTTGAACTCCTTTGTAGCCATATTCTTACATCTCTCGTAGTCCCGCTGCTATTAGAGAATTCCTTGAGCATCTCGCACATATGCTTTAGTTTCATTCATAAGGCAAAGTAAAGTAATCTCCATAACCGACCTTTTATCTGTCAATTTGTTAATGGATATCATACTCTCAAAATATCAAGCCCTGTGCTTTCTATTAGCTCCATTATTCTGTTTTTCTCCTTCCCAAGCCCTTTCCAGTCAACTATTATGTGAGTAACCTTCTCAATGCTCTTGATGATCATTTGATCTAACATATCTTTATCAATCGACTCCAGGTTATGTTTGGCGCCAACAGCAGCAAGACCATATTCAGATTCCAAAAGCAATTTATTGAATTTCATGGGATAATGTGCTCCGCCTAAACCTATCGCTACTTTTTTACAATATCCTAGACCATTGTCAATTACTTTTAATAAAGACTCACATACAACCGAACTGCTATTTCTGTCGGTCCATTGGTTTTCAGTTGATCCAATCTCAATGAAAAGGACTGGTTTTTTTAATGATGTTGGTCCATGGTGGCTTGATTCGATGACGATGTCGTACCCTGGAATTAGTGCCCTTAGGGTCACAATCGTCCTAAGATACTGTTTTTGCAAATAAGGATAAGCTATTGCCAGTTCTCTGGGATTTCCGCCATACTGGTTACCACCATAATTGCCTGTACAATGGCATGTTAGAGTGGGGATTCCCTTTTGTGACTTATGCTGTGAAAGAAAAATAAAGGCATTCGAATCAGGATAGTTTTCATCTAGATCTTCAAGATAGAGCAAGCTTTTATTGGAAATATGGAGTTTAATACTTTGATAGTGCTTCGACTGAAGGAAATTTGAATTTTTAGCTTGCGAAAAAGCTCGGTTGTTTATCAAATAATTTGCCATTGTCATGCTTGCTACATCCTGGTTCGAAGCAACAATCGTATAATAATGGCTCTCCATAATTCATCAAAATATACCCACCAATATTTAGACAGTCATTACAAAAGCAAACAATAGACCAGAAGACTTTGGTTCGTAGTTCGCAGCAATAATTATCCAATCATAGCGAAAATGCTCGCGCATTGGACTTGCTCCTCAACAAGTGACGTGTTATACCGATTTTCCATAGCTTTTAGACGGTAAACTACATTCGAAAGGTCAGTCGGCCAGATACTACTAATTGCGGACGAAAGTCTTACTAATCTGCCGAGAGGTCCCAATAGTTTGCGTCCTTAAATTCTTCTTTCGGTTTTCCCAGAGACTTCCATTCTCTGAATGACTTCGAATAAAGCTTTACATTTTCTATCCCTGCCAGCTTGAGGGCATAGTATGTTAAGCCCGATAATGTTCCAACACTTCCACAGTATGTAATAATCTCAGCATCAACCGATATACCTCTATTTTCTATATACCTCTTTATATCTTCTGGGCTGCGTAAAATGCTGCCGTTGGACCTAAGCATGGTATATGGAATGTTTTTGGCTTTAGGAATATGTTCTGTCAAAAAGTTCAGCCGCTCCCTTGAATCTATAAGTATCTTGTTAGGTTGGTCTTTTGCAGCTTCAACATAAGACGCATCTGCATGAATCCCGTGATTTATATTTAGTGAATGTTTTTTCATTGGAAATGAATTAATTTTCGTCTCTGTTTCAAGTCCTAAATTTTTCCATTGACTGAATGTCATTTCAAGCATCGCAGTATTTGCGTGCCCTACGTATTGAAAAGACCAAGCTACTCTTGCAGCGAGTGCGCCAAACGTATTATCATAGATCACAACCGGTATCTTATCTGATATGCCTAAATTTTGTAAAATATCCAGTATCGAGGTAGGAGTATCTTTCTCTAGTAAACATGAAAGCGGGAGTGAAACAGCACTAGGTATGTGCTCTTGTTGGTATTCTTCCGTTTTACGGACATCTACCACTCGCACTCCCTCTTTTCTGATCAACATGCGCAATGTGTCTACATCACAGATTATCGGAAGTTGATAATTGTGATTCTCGTTAATTTCAACGATGCTTTCCTTGGTATCAGTTTTTGATGTGGATGCGTTTTTTTCTATCGTCATAATAATTTAAGCTGCACATTCTCCTCTGGCAGTCTTCGCTGAGAATCTTGCATCATTACCATAATCACTATACAATTCCGGGTCTTGGTCTACTGGAAGTATTTGCATAGCTTGGGTGAGTGATGCTTTCATATTTTCAATATTCTTTACGCTGCCTGTTCCTTCGCCTCTAACAATTTTATTGATCCAATGATTCAATGTTTCAGACTCTGATCGTTCTAGTTTGTATATTTCAATTATCTTGCGAATTGTATCTATAACGCGCTTTGCTGGCACTCGCATGATTGCCTTGCCTAACTCACTTTGTTCTCCTGCGCTTCCGCCAAATAGCATTGTATAAGTAGGAGCCATAGTGGTTCCGATTCTCGATGCACCACCAAAGAATCCGATTGTTGCAATCTCGTGTTGCCCACAGGAATTTGGACACCCACTAATTTTTATCGTTGAATCCCTTAAGCTATCATCAGTATCAAGTCCTAATTCCAAAAACTTGTACTCTATCTCTTTTGCTAGCCTGTGGGAATTTGTGATTGCCAAATTACATGAGGTAGTTCCAGAACAACCAACTGCAGACGCGATTGTTAACGCTCCTGGATTTGCCAAGCCAATGGAAGCTAGTCTACTAAAAAGGTCAGGCAAATCATCAGTTTTTATGTAACGGATTGCAAGGTTTTGCTGAGGTGTGTTCCTAGCGGTTCCTTCTGCGGAGAATTCACGGATCGCATCAGCTAATATTCGCAATTGGTTGGCTGTAATATCGCCTGCTGCTAAGGTTATAAATGCGGTGAAATATCCGTCCTGCTTTTGGGAAACAACGTTACTATGTAACCATCGTTCATATGCAGGACTTTCCAACGTGACTCGTTCATTTATCATAGGTAGTTTAACCATCTTGGCATTTACTGCCTTTGGAAGGGGATCTTTTTCCTCTTCGGTTTTAACATCAAATAGTTTGGACGTATAACTAGCCGTAGTCATTTCGACTATCGAGCGTTCCTTGAGAATCAACTTTTGGAATTTATCCCATCCTATTTCGTGTACGAGGTAACGCATCCTGTTTCTAGCCATGTTTTCACGGTTGCCATGTCTATCAAAAAGTCTGATAGTTGCCATGCAAGTAGGAAGGAGTTTGTTCTCCGTTGTAAAGTCCTCCACTAAGTGACCAATAAAAGAGGCCGCACCCAAACCTCCACCCAGGTAAATCTTGAATCCTCGCGTCTCATCCTTGATTTCTGGTACCAAACCAATATCTGCGATTCGTGCCAACCCATGGTTAGCGCAGCATCCAAAATTAATCTTGAACTTGCGCGGAAGATTCTGGCACATCGGATTTCTTATAAAGAAACGTGCAATTGCTTTAGCATAGGGAGTGGCGTCAAATTTTTCGTCTGGACAGACACCTGCGAAGTGACTGCACATAACATTTCTGACGGTATTGCCACAAGCTTCTCTTGTCGTCAGACCTGCCTCTACGAGTCCCGTCATTACCTCACTAACATCTTCCAGTTGTACCCAATGTAGTTGAATATTCTGGCGTGTAGAAACATGAGCCGAGCCAATCGAGAATGCCTCAGATAGGCTTGCAATCTTTTCTAGCTGTTCTGGGTTGACCTCACCGCTAGGAACTTTGATTCTGATCATGCTATAATTCATCTGCAGCCTTGACCCATAGGCACCATGCTGCAACCTAAAACGACGAAAATCGTCTTCGGAAAGCTTTTTTTGTCTGAAATGTTTAACGTTTTGAGCGAAAAGTTCAGATTCCTCTTCCCTACCCCACTTTGGATTTGGTTTTGAGGGAAAAACGCCCTTTTGGATGGGATCACTATTTTCTGCGGTCTTCACGTTGTAATCAGCCATATCAAACCATATATTTTTTGTGGAAAGGATGCATATTGGTATTAATTGCTTGAATTAGCGGCAAAAAAATACTGCTATAATTACCCAAATAATACTGCAAAACCATGATTGTTAAACAACGACATTTTCGTAGTTATGCATGCTCCCTTTTGGCGTGGAAGTGAGATCCATCGAGTTACTATCCTTCAACTGACTTTGATGCGGGTTTTAGTAACTGTGGTTCGGTTAGAGTGTTACATTGTCATAGAATGGTAAGAATGAGGGCGATTGCAAACAAGGGAAACCCCGAGTATAAGCCAACATCCAAATTTTCCGTGGTGATCCTGTTGGCTGGAAATACTGGAAATAAAGAGACTGACTTCAAATTCAATTTTTTTGGATAGGGGAAAGAGATTTTCCTAACCGATCTCCAAGACAACTAGAGTTCCACTTGCTATCAGCAATTTTTTTGCCCGCTCTGAATCGTGATGCAGGTTTGAATTTTTAGTACGTCACTAATCCATTGTTATATAGGGTTTCAGAGCAAAGCAAGAATTTATGTTAGCTCAATTCCCTAACTGTCTTGCCTTTTGCCGTCGGAATGATTTTTAGTTTTGCATCTCTAAAGTCCTTTTCAAACTGTTTGCCTTTAAACATCCTGTCCAAAAATATCGATAAAGCCGCTACCTCAGAGTGTGGTTGATTTCCTATTGCAATATTATAGTCTGCAAGATCATACATTTCCCTTGGAACCTTTCCCGCGCCGATAACCACTAGAATTGTATTTTCTTGTCTTAGATAACCTATAGCGTCATCTATGTGTAAACCATACATTGTTAAATGAACCACTTTTCCGCCATCCATCTTCCAATTTTTTATCACCTCCTTCCACCCTCTAACAATTTCAATCTTAAAATCAGATCTTCCACCCCATCTGCTACCAACATCCTCGATTGTTTTTTTTAAAGAATCGTCTACTTCGCTCATGTAGATTTTGTCGCTTCCAAATGCTCTCGAGACTAGCGCTGCATGGGTAGTCAATCGATCGTCCCGTACTAATCTATGTCCTATTCTGAGAACTGATACTTTCAGTTGCTGCTGGTCACTTCGCTGATGAGTGGCATCGGATCGCCTACAGTTAGCATTGTCATCACATCCTTTAACGTATCGATCTTGTACCCTGTTTTTGCGGACACGGAGAGCACGCGTTGTTTTGACTGAGGTAGTCCGAGACGAGCGGATTTATCCTCTGCATCTTTTACACTTGTCAAATCCACCTTGTTTAAGATATAGACGACCTTAGTCATTGGCACTCCCAGCTCATACATTACATGGATACAACTATTCAATTTTCTTACAATTTCCTCTACTTGTTCGCTTATATCGAGCACAAGCAACACTACGGCTGAATAAGATAGCTCTTGAAGAGTAGATCTGAACGCGTCCACCATGTAGGCCGGAAGTCTACTTATAAATCCCACAGTATCAGAAATTAAAAGCTTAGTCCCCCCAGATTGTACTAGTCGAGTGAATGTCGATAATGTGGTGAACATACCCTGTCCGGTAATTTTTGATTCCCCGGTCAAAGAATTGAATAGCGTAGTTTTTCCTGCTGCAGTGTAACCAGCGATTGATACAGTTGGCAAACCTGCTTTTGACCGCTGAATTCTATAAAGATTTCTTCTTACCACCTCCTTTTCCAATTTTTTCTTCAGAACTGTTGCGCGTTTTTTTATGTCGAGGAAATATACGTCAGCATCATATTTACCCATACCAAAAAAGCCTGGTTGCTCACCTGCTCTTGCGAGTCTGACCTTCTCCCGAGCTCGAACCATGTCATATCGAAGCTGTGCCAGTTTAATCTGAATTCGCGATTCTGCGGTACTTGCTCTTTGGTCAAAGATCTTTAAGATTAGGCGTTCCCTGTCAATTATTTCAACTTGGCACATGCTTGCCAAATTATATTGTTGACTAGGTTTCAACACCTCATCAAAGATGATTACTTCTGGTTTCTCTCGCTCTACCAGTTGTTTTACCTCTTGTGCTTTTCCACTACCAATCCCATATCTTGACCTTGTTATATGATGTTGATTAACTACTCTGTTTACCGAATAGCCCGCAGCGTCTGCCAAAGATATTGCTTCTTTTGCCGCATCCTCAAACGGGTAAGTTATTAGGATAGCTCTGTGTGAATTTGACATTTATTAATCCTCTTGAATGCTTACATACAAATGGATTCCTAAAAACCGTTGGAATTTTTTAGCAAATAGTTCATCAGGTTTCAATGCTCCTGTCTCAAACTTTCTCAATAGGCCCGCCTTTTCATTCATTTGCGCTCCAAGTTGCTCATGTGTCAATCCCTTTTTCATACGCGCTTCTCGGATCAATATTGCAAATTCAGGATTTAGAATAGTGTTATCTGTCATGTCAATTTTTCTTGTAGAGCTTGTGCTTTTGTTTGAAGTAGTAGTTCGTGCCGAAGTCACGGTTGATGCTGTTGGTTTAGTGTTAGTAATGGAGATAGGTGGCGTATATGGTTTACCACGTTTTGAGCATCCCTTACAGACATTAAATGCAATCCCGTCGATCAATACAGTCTTTTTTTCATCAATAACTTTGCGCCCGCATAACTCGCAAAATGAGGACAATAGAATCTTTTAAACTTATGCAAATTTAGCCTTTTCTTAACTTTTGCTCCACGGTCATGTTTAAAACGATCTCTGCAATATCGCTGGCATACTCAGCTACCCTTCGAATATTTTCAGTAATGATCTTAATTCTGTATATTTCGTTGATATCTCTAAGTTTGCTTGCGACGCGGATGATCCCCTTTTCTAGATCATCAATCCCCCGAGACTTTTCTATCGCTAAATCGGCAGAATCATAATCCCTCTTAAATATTGATAGACATGCCTCATCCAACACCTCAAGCGCGAAATTGCTCATTTCAGCTATCTTTTCTATGATATCTTTATTGAGAGGCCTTTCCATCTCAATTATATCTTTAGCAATTAGCGTCGCATGATCAGCAATTCTTTCCGTGGATTTTGCTATTAATCTGTATCCTAGGCAGTTACGAGAATCCTCTAACCCAATTTCCTTGAGCAGATGTTCATTTTTTATTGCGATATTGAGTTGTCTTACGATATAGAAACTAAATCGATCCACTTCGTCATCAGATTTCAGAATTTCCTTAGCCAGCTCGATATTGTTCTCTCTTAGGGACAGAATTGCGTCACGGTGCATAGATTTTGCAATCAAGAGCATTCTTTTGAACGCTGCGTCTACGGATAGCTCAAGTAAATTGATCAAGACCTGCAGCGTTATGCTCGTTGCAGAATCAGCAATGATTTCCGTGCCCATTAGGACACGCCTCACAACGTCCTTCATAACTTCGCGCTGTTCGCTAGATAATCTTCCTGCATCTTTCTGAGAGATATTTATAATATTAAAACCTAGAAAGTATAGAGAAATTAGCTTGCGAGCAAGAAAGTAGGGGCTGTTATCTTTTGTAACTTCTATTGTTGCTTCTCTTTGCTCTTTAGATATTCTCTTTGATACCGGTGCTATCTGTAAAATGGAATGGCCCTGCCTAGCAACTACAACAAGATCGCCCTGTTTCAATCTCAGGTCTTGGATCCATTTCTTGGGTAATGATACAATATAAGAAGAGCCCCCTGTATATTGTATCTTCCTTGTTTCTTCATTTTGATTAACTGATTCTGCGCCTTCATTATTATCCATCGCTCTATTACCAACTCTGTTTTTTATATATCTGTAACCTTTTACTATATAGATCGGTTGCTATCATACTGAGTAAAATTAATGTACTGACCTCAAATGACTAACATCATTTGAAACCGTTACCGTTGAATCCCGAAGAAAAGATACGACATCATATTGATGCCCTATTCGGAACTAGCATTTATGATATCCTCACAATCCACCACGCTACAAAAGATTTTAGCTTTGAATATTCGAAAAAAACTGGACGCATCAAAAATTTCTCTATCAAAAATCGATTAGTCATGACTCTTCGAACCGACGGGGGACTTGCATTAACGATATTTGGTGCAACAGAGTTTTTGGGGACTGAACGATTCAGGCAGAACTGCATAATCCCAACTGAACAGGCACTACCATTCGTTAGACAAGGCAGGTCGTTATTCTGCAAGCACGTAGAATGGTGTGGCTCAAATGTCAAAGTCGGGTCAGATGTGGCAATAGTCGATGGTGTTGGTATGGTCGTAGCAGTAGGCAGGGCGCTAATTGGATTCAGCCTTATGAAAGATTATCATAAGGGCGTTGCGGTGAAGGTCAGAGAAGGAATAAAAAGCCCAAGAGAAATATAAAGCGACATGATGCGCGGCGGCAACCGTGAGATGAGGCGAATGTTAGATAAAATGGGACTTGAAATGAAGGACATTGGCAATGTCGAAGAAGTTGTTATTAAGACTGAAAGTAAGGAACTCTATCTTATAAAGCCTCAAGTAATCGAAATGAAAGGGAAAGAAAGTACGATTTTTCAGGTTATCGCTTCTGAAATAGAAGAGAAAGAGAGAGATGTCCCGACCTTTAAGGAAGAAGATATAATCCTAGTTATCCAACAGGCAAACGTCAGTAGGGAAAAAGCGGTTCAAGCGTTGACAGACGCTCATGGGGACATGGCACAGGCAATTTTGAGTTTGACTATCTAGAAATATGATTATTTGGAGGATTTGCTGCATGATTAGGGCGCTTAAATACCACGATCAATGGTAGTTGAACATCCCATAGAACAAATTATCGGTCCTTGATGCGTTGCAAACATTAGGAACTAGCTTGTATCTTACGGGTTGTTAATTCACTTTGTCACGTCGCAGTTATGATCTTTACGAAGATCCATCGTAGAGTTCAAGGAATTCGAAAAGGTTTCTTGGGCTATTCGATCGAGTGAAACCGGTATCGATATCCCAAATGACTTCTAATTACTATTACTACTAATTCCACAAGATTTAATAATTATTTGGTGTAACGATCGTTTATGAAGCGCCCCTGACCAAGGAGCTGCTGCAATATAAAATTGCCGTAGCTACTGTGTATGGTCGTCCTTATTATAAAATTACCAATGCGCTCAAATTGATGGATCTGCGTTTTGTATCACTGTCTCCAGAACAGGCTGCAATATCCAATGCAAAAATTATTATCACAACCGAACATGAGGCGCATATTGTCAAGAGAAAAGATGTTCTCCTGGATAGTGAACTAGATAAATATCCTGTTCTACTGAAGGCAAAAATGTTGCGCAAAGTTATGGGATCTCACCACGATGACCAGCTAACAATAGGAATTGACCCGGGTGATAGAATCGGAATCTCAATAATTTATCTGCATGACGAAATTGACAGCTTCGTCGAGTCCTCTCCACACTCTGCGTTTCAGTTAATATCGACATTACTATTAGGAATCGATTCACAAAGAAAAATTGTGAGAATAGGCGACGGTAATATTGCCATAACCAAACAAATTGCATTGATGATAAAAGGAAAGTTTAACGATCTGGTTCGCGTCGAGATAGTAGACGAACATGGGACGTCCTTACCAAAGTACATAGATGCAAATAGACGAGGCGAACGAGACAGGTCGTCGGCTAGAGTAATTGCAATGCGAGATGGTAGACATTTTGAGTCGTTTCCTAATTGTGCCAGATTCCGAGGTACTGCTATTGCCGTAATTTTCTTAATAAAATATTTGTATAAATTTAAATAGTCTTTTTGACATAATTGAATTAAGGTAAAATATTTTACCAGGAAATGAAAGAATGACTTGTAAGGGTATATGTATCCGTCATAAAGCGCAAAAACCCGTAGGCTCTGGTCGTTACGCCAGCGGACAGAAGAGATGTCAAATATGTGAAATTTTCATAAAGTGGGACGGTTTGTGGTGTCCATGTTGTGGATATAGATTGAGAACCAAACCGCGTAACCTGAAATACAAGGCTAAATTGCGAGCTAGGAAGAAGCTCCAAGAATCTCGAGTAGCAAAGATCATCCCTATTCACGTATAGAGATTGATTCTTAATAATGCAAGATGAAGGTTCCGATGCGCTTATTGTACGTACCGTAAGAGCACCAAGTACTAGAATTTTTCTTATAAAATTTTTATCTTTTCAGAACGGCTGTTTTATTGTAGTTGCTGAAGGTTTGAATCGGATTGGATCTCTGTATGTTTCTATAAGCTCTTCCAATAAAGTTAATACGGCAAAAGTTATCCCGAGCAAATATGACTCTATGTTTATCAATACAATTTCCGAAAAGGTTTCTTCCATGATAAATGGTATTTGTCTTGTTTGCGTGCACAGCGTAAAGCAGTTGCATCTCGACGATATGAAAGCAATTATGGGAGAGATTATGAACTTGGTTGGGAAAGAAGATGAGGGAAACTACAACAAACAAAATGGGAACTTCACAGAAAAATAATGACTTACGTACCTTCCTTAGTTTATTAGAAAAAGAAAACGATCTCATCATAATAAAGAAAAGCATTGAGCCAAAATTTGAGATAGCTGCCCTCGCAAGTAAGCTGGGTGGAGGACAAGCTATATTATTTGAAACAGTTAAACACAGCAGAATCAGGGTTGCGTGTAATATATTGGGTAACCGAAGAAGATTTTCTCTTGCTGTTGGATCCAAAAAGGAACAGTTAATTCATTCGTGTGTCACGGCGGCAATGACACGAACAACTGAACTTAAAAAAATCTCTGCTAAGGCCCCTTTTGAAGAGAATTCGAGCAACAATTTAGGAGACCTCCCTATCGTTACACATTTTGAAAAGGATGCTGGTCCATATATCACATCCTCAGTAGTTTTTGCAAAGGATCAGGAAAGGGGAAACCAAAATTCTTCCACACATCGTCTACTACTGTTAGACGACAGGCATATGGCAATTCGAATGGTAGAGGGTAGACACCTTCACAAGTGCTTTTCCTTTGCTAAAGACCATGGACAAGATCTCAAAGTCTCTATTGCAATAGGCGTTCATCCAGCAATTAGTATTGCATCAGCCTATCAGGCAGCCTACGGCGCTAGTGAATTATTAATCGCAAACTCATTGCTACACGGAAAACTCACGGTTACAAGGAGCACTTATTCCCAGCTTTTCATTCCAACCCTTAGCGAAATTGTGCTAGAAGGCAGAATCCTTAGAGATAGGACGGAGGAAGAATGGATGGTAGAGGCGCTAAGAACCTATGATCTAAGGCGGCTACAGCCGGTGTTCGAACTTGATAGAATCAAATTCAGAAATAATGCGATTTTGCATGATATTTTACCAGGCTTTCCGGAACATCGGCTATTGATGGGTTTGCCTGTGGAAGCAAAAATATTTGAAGGAGTCAAAAACGTGGTCCCCACTGCTTTGGCAGTCCATCTTACGGAGGGGGGCTGCACTTGGTTAGATGCCGTAATTCAAATCCGGAAGCGTTTGGAGGGTGAACCAAAAAATGCTCTTCTAGCTGCATTTGCTTCGCATCCTTCTCTCAAAATGGGAATTGTGGTAGACGAAGATATAGACCCAGCCGATCCACTTGCAGTAGAATATGCAATCTGTACTAGATGTCAAGCAGATAAAGGCTTTATGATAATTACAAATGCGAAGGGTTCTAGTCTTGACCCATCGAGTGATCAGCAGAATTTGCTTACGACTAAGGTGGGAATTGATGCAACTGCCACTCTTCTTAAACCTAAGGAGAGATTTGAAGTTGCAAAAATTCCTGGGGAAGAAAAGATCAAACTTTCAGATTATCTGTCTTAAAAATCAAAAGGAACAGTTCATGTACCTCTTTAACCAGCTTTATGTTTCGGGTGAACTTGTATGAGTATGGCTCTGGATTTCATTGTCACTAATTTATTTTGTTGTTTACCTTGTTTGCGTTCCGATCCTTAGTGTATGATTTCCCCATCGATAGGAGTGGTTTAAAATATCTTTTTATGCTACGGTTTGAGGGTTTTTACTTGATGAATTATTACTTGATGAACTAATATTTACCTCTCAGCCTTAAATTTTCTTAAATATAATAAGGCATTTATCTCTGGAATATGCGTGCAGAATTTTGATACTATGAATTTTCTTCTACATCATTTGGCTACAAATCTAAACACTATTATTTATTTACCAAACATTACTCCCGATATTCCATATTAATTCTTAATAACCTATAGGAACTGTTTTGATATAGCTGTGCAATTGTTACCACTAAATAGTAAAACTTTACTATATTTCTTTATCTGAGCATATATAAAACAATAGAACGATAAAAACTCGATTGTTTGATAACAATGAATTGACGATGCCAACACATGAGAAAAACCTGATTGACCAGCGACAACGATACCATCCAGTTCAGTTCGACAAAGTACTAGTTGTCGGACTAGGACAGCTAGGGCTTCCTGTAGCAAAGTATGTTAAAGAAAGAGGATTTGACACATATGGATACGACATTAGTACAAAGGCGATGGACCGCGCCGAGAAAATAGAAGGTATAAAGATAGCAACTAACTTTAGCGAATTTGATATATGCATACTTTGTGTCTCAACACACAAACCTGAAGATATGTTCTCTCCTCAGATAGACGGCTTGTTATCGATAGCAGATAGAATTTCAAGGGAAGCAAAAAACGGGGCACTTGTTTCAATAGAGAGCACAATTCCAAAGGGAACATCAAACAAGGTTTTTGAAATACTTAATCATCGATTGCATGTCGTTCACGCTCCTCACAGATGGTACGCGCTAGAAGAAAAAGAACATGGCGTAAATCAGTTGCGTGTAATAGGGGGAGTATGCGATTGTTGTCTTAGACTAGGTGTACAGTTTTATGATAGTAGTTATGCTTGTAATAGCGAAAAAAAAAAATTGCCGAAATAACAAAGGTTGTTGAGAATGCACACAGATATCTACAGATAGCCTTCGCTGAAGAACTCTACCTATATTGTCAAGCAAATAACATAAACTTTCCAGAATTACGAGATGCTCTAAATACTAAATGGAACGTCAACATTTTAGAACCAAGAGAAGGAATCGGAGGTCACTGCCTACCAAAAGATACAAAGATGTTTCTGCATTCATCATCGTCACCATCAATCTCTAAAAGAAGCAAAATCCTTACAGCGGCTATGGAAGTAGATCAGCATTATCGAAGATATAGACAGACCAGAGGTGGGAACAGTACACCAATCATAGAGGAGGTAGAGTTATTATCATCCCCGACGTCCTCATTCTCCCCGATTAATTCAGTAGAGGATACTGAGGAACGCAGTTAAACGGAAGGGTTTAGCTGTATTCACACCCCCACTGCACACGAATCTAGTCATATATAAACAGACCAAAATTATAAGTAGGTAAATTTTTCATATCAGTTGTTGTCTATTAACAATCTCCAGCCCTTGATTGAAGATTGGAAAGCAAATGTTGTTAATTCCCTCGGCGCTGATTACGATACGGAGAGGTTAGCTGAATATGCCTTGCATATTTCAAGGATTCTTGCTTATCCTGACTTGGATGTAAAAGTTATGGTAGATAAAATCGATGCGATGGGAAGGGAGTTAGTCTTAGCAACGAAGGATTTGATGCCGTTAAGACCGACGCAAATAATTGAAAAGATTAATCACTTTTTATTTAAAGAGAAGGAATTTAGAGCAAACTTACAAGACTACTATAACCCCCTAAACAGCTATGTTAACATTGTTTTAGAACAAAAATCTGGTATCCCGATTACAATGTCTATAATATACATGCGCGTAGCACACCTTCTAAAATTTAGATTATACGCGGTCAATTTTCCTGCTCACTTTCTGGTCAAACATATATTAGAAGGAGACAGTAGTGAGATAATTATCGACCCTTTTAATGGTGGACGAATAATGGATGACTATACTATGAAAGAATTGCTCGATCAATTTTATCCCGGTCAAAATATTCCCTTAACTCGGGCCTTTGTACAAAAGGCTACGTCAGCACAGGTTATTATACGGATGCTAAATAATTTAAAAGGTAGCTATTATGAATCGCAAGATATTGATAAAGCAGAAATAGCGAACGAGATGATAATTGCAATAGAATCCCATAACCCGGATGCTGTAAGAGATAAGGGTATGATATTACTTAAGAGGAAGAAGCACTTAGAGGCACTCGACATGTTGAACATGTATCTCGATCTGGATCCTGAAGCAGAAGACGCCGACGCGGTCCTTGATATAATAAGACAAGTCCGTGTAGAAATAAATAAAAAATAATAATAATAATCAGATGTAAAGCCTTAGATCAGAATACTGTCGATCCCGAACTTCTTGTATAAACGTTTTGTAGTTTTCAATTACCTTCATGGAAGTTCTTTTTGCAAGTTCAAAAATAATTTATTTGCATTCAAATTAGCCTAGTCCCTGTGCTTCTCGTATTGCAGGACATCCAATCAACCAATCAATTGAATTTGTTGTTCCTCGCACGGCAACCACTCCTTTACTGCGAATTTTGAAAGTCTAATAAAATCTATATAACCTATGATATCTGACACAATAGCACCGAATTTATGGCCAAATTCATTATTTTACACAACTTTTTCATGTTTTAGTGGTCAGAGCTTTCTGGCATATAAAAGAAATTGCTCCGACTCCGTAATGTTAAAGGTTTTCATAACGGATGACAACTGCTCACTCTGATATGCTAGGAGCTGCAAGACATACGAAGGAAAATTACGTGGCTTGATCAATGAGATACGCAAGTTTGTAAGGAAAAAGACGAGATTTTGTATGGAAGATTTTGATAAGGAATCTAAATACACTACTTGCAAGACGTCTCTTCTACGCCAATATCCATGTCTATTAATGAGAGCAATGCCATCTGGAAAGGGATCGCCGGTCAGGATTATGTTTCGTTCTTTAATAAAATGCCTCAATGTTTTACGATCGAGAAAATACCATCGCCATGAGTTAACGTACCTTCTTCCTGATAATTTGTATATTGGGGAATCCGTCAGATAATTGCATATATTGTTTAGATCTGCTGAAGAGGCAACCCTTGCGTTTGTGGGGCTCACACGACTGGATCCGACGGTACTTGCGTAATATATCCATCTAGAGATTACATTGAAACCATTCTTTTCCAACATGAGACGTGATCCAATGTTGTTGGTTGCTACAACCGCGGATGCTTCAATAGCTCCTTGTCGCATTCCATATTGCAGTGTTTTTGCTATCAGGGCGGTAGCAATCTTCTTTCGTCTGTGCGCAGGATGCACCCTGATGCCTTCAACCCAAATCTGTCTATTGCCAGGACAGACGGTGCCGTGGGAAATGGCTACTGGGAAGTTATTATTCTTGCTTCTTACGACGTAAAGATTTCCATGCGGGTCTGCGGACCATACGTCCCATACTTGATCAATATAATCCCCCCATTCGAAAGTATTAGTACAAAACTTTAGAACTTCTTCTTTATCTGATTTTTTGGCTACTCTAACTCTCAAGACATTGTAGTAGTTTCAATTCGTGTTTAGTATTATCGAATTCTTGCTATAAACCTATTGTGGCTGCTTTATGAAAAATCGCAAGGGTGACACCTTATTTTTGATTTGTGATCTAAAATTACTCTAGCCTATTTGCCACTTTTGCCGACGTTTCTGGATCCTTGGTTATAACCGCGATCCAAGGTTGTAGAAGTTCCGGCTTTAGCTTTACTAATTTGACATTAGCTTCAGATAGCAGCTGCGTTCCATCTTCTGCATAGTCAGCAAGAACAACTATCCTCTTAATACCTACGCTGACGGCCATCTTGCTGCATTCTAGACAAGGAGCGAACGTGGAATATAATGAGGCCCCCTTAGTGCTTCCAGCATTTCCGAATAATGCACACTGCATTATAGCATTTGCCTCTGCGTGAGTACACAAACATCGCTCCAAAAATTCGCCTGATTTGATTTCTCCCCTCATTCTCGCCATGCATCTGTAACATCCTCCTTCAAAACAGTTCTTGACACCCGAAGGAGTCCCGTTGTAGCCTGTTGCTATTTGTCTATTGTCCTTTACTATCACTGAGCCGATATGTCTTGTAACACAGTTTGAGCGGAGTTTTGCGATCTCTGAATGAAGCATAAAGTACGTATCCCAGTCTGGTCTCTTCATTTTCTTCCAGATTACTCAGATAGCAGTCAGTATATTAGATTATTGTACAGACATAGATATTGATGAGATATGTATCATTGCCTGAAGTGTGCGATAATTCGACCAATCTGGCCTGAGGTGATAGACGCGAACGGAAGCTCGGCGGCTCTAGGAAGTGAACATTCTAAATTAACTTTGATGTGTATAATCTATTCAATTCGCTTTTTTTGAGATTTAACATTACACCAGCAAGGAGAGGCTGGGAGAAAGGTCAGAAGATGACCAGTAGAGATACTCAAAAAGAATCTCTCGTTATAAACACAGCAAAATGGAAGTGCTATAAATAGTTAAGATAGTTATGGTCCCCAACCCTGGATATGTAATTTTTTATAGCCCTCCAGTTCATAGTAATTATCTGAAGGTCTATGCGCCACTCAAGCCTTGAAATAGATGAAAGAAGGACGCGAAAACTCCTTCTTGGAATATTTTACTTTTGTGCATTCGCTTTGGCGTCTATTACAGCATACGCGTTGTACGTCAGTGTTGGAGAATATCTTAAGACAGGAAGAGTTGTAATCGGTGAAGTACTCGTTAACACAGAATTCCCTGTACATGGATTTTCAAAACTTGTGACATATCTGATGATCGTGTCGGTTGTCGGATGGTATTGTGTGACCAAGCTTGGTGGAGAGAAGGTCAGAGATATTCCTAAGACCCTCAAGTTGATCCTACAATTAGTTGTTTTAGCCATAGCTGTAATAGCATTATATGAATTCATCTACAATTTCATCATATGGAGTTCTTTGATTACAGCTGACGCAATGAAGGGAATATTAAAGCTCGATGCCATAAATATGCCATATCCTAATCCCAAAACACCTTGGAACCTTGTATTTGCGACAAAGATGTCATTAGCGGCATTCCTTATCTCGGCGCACGGATTTTATACCATGTCAAAGCCGAAGAAGAGACCTGCGGAGTAGTATTACGGAAGTACTAAGGCTGTTATATTGCATGGGTCTCATAATATCACTTTTCAGGTTTCTTATTCCTCCTCATAACTATCTCGATAAAAATCAGGTTGAATCTCAGATCCTTGAACTCCTAGGTGGTATATTTATTATAGATTTGATGACAATCGTTCCAGCTTAAAATGACTCAATCTGAAATCGCCTTTCCGTAGAATTATCATAGACGCGTCGGAGGCTGATAGTTTCAATCACCTAGACCTCTAGATAGACAGTCCCATTTTCTATACTAACCTTAAATGACTCTTCAGGGTTTAATTTGGCAGGAAACGAAAGCAGGTTGCCGGTCGTTACATCCCATTTTGCACCATGCCAAGGGCACGTCAATTCCTTGCCATCAAGCTCACCTTCATGAAGCTCAGCTCCTGCATGATTGCATATATCACCTATTGCATAATAGCTTCCCCCCACATTCGCAACTAAGACTTCCTTTCCACCTGCTGTCACATGTGTTAACTTTCCTTCTGGAATATCAGAAGCTTTTCCTACAACAACTTTTGCCATAGACGTATATCAAATTTGTGATATTTAAAATCTCAATGTATTTGGAAAAGTCAAAATAAATTCTTTTATAATACTCGTTGTCCGATACCTATTGAAGAATCATCGCTTGATGGAGAGATTACCCCCTCTCAGCATGTCCATTGTTAAAATGACTAGACTAGCCGATTCTCAATGATTAAGACCTGTTATACAATCACGCTCACTTTGAACTGGGAATTCCTTTCTCCCATAGTTGTCGATAATTATCTTTGAGATTGCCTAAGAAGGTTTATCATTCTTCTAAAACAAAATCTAAAATAAAAAGTAGAAAATATGATTTTCACTATAATAATGCTGCAGCTCAAAAATTGTATTGTTTGTATCTTTTCTTTAGTTGATTTTTTTTGCGCTCCGAAAAACCGAGAAAACGTTGGAATCGAGCTCTATTTTTGGTTTTAGTACTTATCAACAAGCACATCAGAGCTTTTTGAACGTGCAATCTGTTTTCGGCCTCTTCCCACACAACTGAAGCCTTCCCATCAATTACGTCTGAGGTTACTTCCTGACCCCGTGTAGCAGGCAGACAATGCATGAAAATGGCATCCTTTTTAGCCAATTTCATCAGTTCAGAGTTTACCTGATATCTTGGAAGAAAAGTTCTATTACGAATAATTCTTTCTCCATCTCTACCTATAGAAATGAATGTATCGGTCATTACTACATCGGCATTTGTAGCTGCAGCGCTAGGATCTTCGGTAATAATTATTTCCGATCCTGTCCTTTGTGCTTCTCTTTTTCCCAACATTACTACCTGATGTAATGGTTCATAGCCACGAGGACAGGCTGCCACCATGTTCATACCAGTCTTTGCACAACCCAACACCAAGTCGTTACAAACGTTATTGCCATCACCTACCCATGTAATATTTAATCCTTTTATTTTTTTTTTCTGTTCCTGAATTGTCATCAAGTCCGCAAGTATCTGACATGGATGGAAAGTATCAGAAAGTCCATTTATAACTGGGACAGAAGCATATGTGGCTAATCTTTGTATGTCCGCATGACAATAAAGTCGAGCCACAATACAATCTAGATAAAGTGACAAGGATCGTGCTGTATCTTCTATAGATTCCCCGCGCGCTAGTTGGATATCGCTAGTGCTTAGGTACACTACACTTCCACCTAGCTGATACATTCCTGTTTCAAAACTTACGCGAGTCCTGGTGGATGGTTTTTGGAAAATCATGCCAAGAACTTTTCCTTTGAGTATTGGCTCTGATTCTCTACGTTTTGCTTCTTTTTTCAAGCGGCTAGCTAATTTTAAAATTGCAAAAATTTCCTCTGGGCTTACGTTCGTCAGACTAAGAACGTCCTTATTACTTAAGGTCTTCAATGTCTTCATCGGTAAGATATACTATATTCTCGTCGTCGCCCTTTCCTTGATCTTCTTTTTCGCCAGATCTACTCTTTGAATCAATCTTTTCGGCCCCCTGATCATTACGCTCCCCATTCATGTCTTGCATATTCTCCTCCTCCTCAGCTGTTTTTTTGGTATCGGTTTCTTCATAGACTATTCCTGGTCCTTTGTCCTTCTTCCGTCTGCTAAAAAACCTGCTAAAACCACTCTTCCTTCTCTCATGCTCTTCGTGATTATGCACTAGAGCAGTGTTTTCTCGTTGGTCCTTTACAAAATAAGGTGTATCAGATTCTACCTGTGGCGCAGGTTTTGTGTTGTTCTCTGGCTCTGATATAGGTAGTAGTGATTTTGATTTTACTTCCTCTGCGGGCGTTGTGGAATAGTCGACGTCATCGCGACTCTCCTTTGCAGCAGTCCTAATCATAGGTTTTCGTTTTTCTTCAGTTAGCTTGGCAGATGGGGCACTAGAGAAAGGTTCTACCTCAGATATTGCAGCAGCCATCGGCTCAGAGGCCTGTTCTAGTCTCAGAACTGAATTCTTTATATCAATTATCTGTTCTTTGCCGAATAGTGATTGAAGGAATTTACTCATGTCGAACAGTATTATATCATCATAGCCCTGTCCAACTCCAAGGTAAATTATTGGTTTGGAAGTAGCATAAACTATCGAAATTGCAGAACCACCCTTGGCATCTGCATCTGTCTTGGTTAATATCGCGCCGTCAAATTTCGTGTATTCAAAAAACTCCCTAGCTTGATTTACTGTATCATTCCCAGCTAATGAATCACCGACAAATAATTTCATATCTGGCTTTACTACTTTGACGATCTTCCCTATTTCGTCCATCAGGTTCTTAGCAGTCTGCATTCTGCCGGCCGTGTCGATTAACACAGCGTCGATGTAATGCTTCCTACCATAATCAACTGCGTCCCTACCTACGGCAGAAGGATCAGCCCCGTATCGTTGGGCAATGACTTTTAGCCCTATTTTCTCAGCATGTTCTGTTAGTTGTTCAATCGCTCCGGCGCGATGGGTATCGGCAGCTGCCAATACTACAGAAATACCATTGTTGCGAAGCAGATTGGCTATTTTTGCGACTGTCGTAGTTTTGCCAGTTCCATTGATTCCAAGAAATACGACAACGAACGGTCCGCCTTTTATTTCCTTCTTTACTTTAATTTTGTTAATTAGATCTACTTTTCCGGTTTTCGTAAACATTTCCGCGATAACAGTTTGGAATTTTAATCTGATCAACTCCTCTTTAATCTGATCTTTTTCCAGTTTTAGTCCAAGTAATTCTTTTTTCAATTTTGCAGAGAGATCGTCGATTACTTCTTGTGCAACATCACTTTCCAACAACCCAAGTTGTAAATCAAATAAACTATTGTCAATATCCTTTTCGGTGAGCTCTCTTTGGCCTATGCTCTTAGTGGCACTTGAAAATGCATTTCTGAGCCGGTCGAACATATGCGCATCAAGCCAACCTAAACTGAGTGAGAAGGCTGGCGACTGCTGCCTCTGTTGTCGTTACCTTGAGTTTGTTTTCTGGGGTTTGATTGGGATGATCCAGCAGTACCAGGTACCTGCTGTAGCATTTGGTTAATCTGGGCTTGAATTTGCTCCATTCGAACAGCTATTTGCTGTTTCTGGTTTAGGAGCTGCGTCAACGCGAGCTCAAATTCCTTAATTTTGGCTTCCACGTAGTTGGCGGCATCCTGTTTAGTTTTTTCTACAGTCACTCCCGCCCCGACATTTATCAATAACTTCTTTATAGGAGGAACCAGTGTTTTGATATAAACGCCTATTCCAATATGCGTTAATGCTTCAACTTCGTTTTCATCCACAATATTTTGGACGGCAGATGAAGCAAGACGAGCCTCTCCCATTAACCTTGAAACTGTCGCTTCGCGATTGATAATATCATTCATATAGGCTTCAAGAATTCTAGACTGTTCAACCATTTCATTTATTTTCTGCTCCATTCCCGCCCTTTGCCGATTAATTTCGTTGCTCATCTAAGTTCAATTTCCACAGCTATCTTATAATTGTGACTAGAAATTACCCCTATAAATACAATCATAACGATTACAAATTTGTCTACTAACAATCCGCAGAAATTGTGCTCCGTCAGTATCTATTAAGATAATACATCGATCTTGAGGTAACTGCGACAGAATTATGACCATTTTATCTTTCCGAAATTCTCGCTAGCCCTTTTTGATTCAGTACCTTATTCAACAATGTTAAATCATATATTCCAACAAGATTTGGTTGCCTTTTCAAAAAACCGATCTCAAATGCGTCCTTTGCTGACTTGAAAAGAGATTGCTTTAATGGGTCATAAGTAAATTCTATCCTTGAGAATGCTTGTCGGAGCTCTTCATTGGCTATAGTATGTCCCGTGAGTTTTTTGAGCTCAGCGCTGAATGATAGGATCGCTTCTGCTTTATGATTAATGATCCAGTTTGTTTCATTGACATTTGCAGCCAACAATTTCATTATAATGTCCGGATTATCATCTAGATAATCGGTTCTAGATATTATGAGAGCTGTTACAAATTTTCCTCCTGGCCACAAGTTTCGTTCATCGAGAAAGATTCTTGCATTGGCTTCTTTTACCAGTTTTGCACCCCATGGCTCTGGAACCCACGCACCATCAATTTGTTTCTTTAACATCAACGTGAATATATCTGAGCTTTTTGCCGATATTACCTCTACGTTGCCTCCGTTCTCTTTTGTTTTGTAGCCATTTTCAAACAAATATTTTCTAAGAGCTACGTCCTGGGTGTTGCCCAATTGTGGCGATGCAAATTTTCTGTTCGCGAAATCCTTGGTTGACTTGATTCCCGAATCATTCCTAACAACAAAAACAGCGCCTCCGCTTGATGCCCCAGAAATTATCTTAAGGGCTTTCCCGTCGGATACTATATAACCATTGATTGTCGGATTAGGCCCTGCGAACGCCACATCAACCTGATTTGCAAATAATGCCTCAATTAATGATGAACCGGAATCAAAAATTTGTGTCTTTACCGTGATACTGCGGCCCAAAGCCTTTTGAAAGTCGCCATTTCCCAATCCTATAACAGCTTGGGCATGATTTAAAATAGGAAAATATCCAATTCTCAAGATATGTGACGATGTCCCTGTGCTGTTGATGTTACTGGTGTTATTGTTTTTATTGTCGATAGTTAGGACTGGATTACTGTAAAGAAGCGAACTGGCACTTACTGCGGTAATTATGACTATAGCTATTAGCAGTTTTATTTTAGCATTCATTCGGTTCGTCAAAGAACATTATTCTAGATAGAATATTACACCTTTTAAATACGCATAAATAGAACATTATATGCCTAAATTTAGCACATCTGTATGAGAAGGTAAGGTTTTGTTCTCATACATGCATTCGATACCAGAATTTCGATGGATACGCTAAACTATACACAAACCGCCTATCAAAATCTCGATAAGTA
>WNGD01000527.1_pt1 | contig 40579 bp, 34 predicted proteins | sample 5400671 | NCBI WGS metagenome assembly WNGD01 (sample SAMN13153369, study PRJNA577476) | soil metagenome | isolation source: 40 cm soil or saprolite under grassland replicate 2 | place: USA:California | collected 2016-06-15 | reverse complement strand
TGTAAGAGTAGGGAGGTAACACTGGAAAGGTCTCTATATCTGTGGAAGCAAACTTAGGACTGCATTTCTGGCTGACCGAGTGGAATCGCTCACCATCTATTTATATCGGGATAGCTCTTATTATCGGTCTCTATCTCTACGCCGTTGGTCCGCTGCGTAGAAAATATCACCTTGCCGATTCTGTGAAACGCAGCCAGGTAATTACCTTTGTGTCCGGGATGTTGATTATCTTCCTGGCGATCGCGTCTCCATTGGACGAACTGGGCGATGAGTATCTGTTTAGCGCGCATATGATGCAGCATATCCTCATCACTGTGGTTGGGCCTCCCTTGCTGTTGCTAGGTACTCCTGGCTGGCTGATCCAACCTCTGTTGCGCGATCGTACACTCTTGCGCATCGGGAAGATGTTGACATATCCGGCGGTGGCCTTTTTTCTCTTTAATGTCGATTTCTGGCTCTGGCATGCCCCTCCCCTCTATAACGCAACACTCTCAAACGAGAACCTGCATATCTTTGAGCATATGCTGTTTATGGTAACCGCGACGATCTACTGGTGGCCCGTCTTTAGTCCTGTTGAAGAAGGGTTACCTCATCTCTCTCTCGGCGGACAGATACTGTATATCTTCCTGGGCGGGATGCCATCGGTCGCTCTGGGAGCCGGACTGACGTTCTCGTCACCACTCTACGCTCCTTATATTCAACAAACTGTACGCGCATGGGGAATCTCACCGGCCCTTGATCAGCAATTGGGTGGCCTGATTATGTGGGTCCCTCTCAATATTGCCTATATTGTGGTCGTGAGTATTCTCTTTATCCGCTGGATGCAGGTGCAAGATGCCAGACAACGGACACAAGAGGCCGGGATGGATGAAGAGGACGAGTCGGAAGAGTTGGAGGAGGTAGAGGGTAACCTGGAGATCAGCTAGGCTCTCTGCCCTTTCAGGGGTCTGGTTCACCCCCACCCGGTTCATCATATAGGCAGCGGGTGGGGGTGAACCAGACCCTATACGCGTCAAGTTAAGAAAGGATGAGGGAAAAAAAGGGAGCAAAAACGAGGCTCCTGTGAGAAAATAGGTCTAGAAACAAGAACATCCTATCTTCCACAGGAGTTGAACTATGGTGAGTATACCACGAATAGGCAAAGAATTGACCAGGGTTTTTCAAGAGGATGCCCAGGCCCACAACAAACCCGTGAGTCAGCAGGTTCTGCTCTTGATGAACCCCTACGAGAATGTTGTGTGATATGAAGGGACATGCCGACAATGTTTGAATAATAGAAAGCATATGCCATGTGGCAAACCTACAAGCAACCTACCAATCTTACTGAAGCACTGGATCTACTCTACCATTATAAGGAGCAAGCACGTATTGTGGCCGGTGGAACCGACGTGCTGATGGAGTTACAGCAGGGGATAAAGCCAACCACGACCCTGATCGACATCACAGCTCTCCACGATTTAAGATATATACACAGCGAAAACGGCATGCTACACCTTGGTGCCCTGACTACGCACAATGATGTCGTGCGATCACAGGCGTGCAGGCAATACGCCTTACCGTTGCAACAAGCCTGCTGGGAAGTCGGAGCGCCGCAGATCCGCACACGTGCAACCATTGTCGGCAACCTGATTACAGCCTCGCCAGCCAACGATACCATTACTCCGCTGATGGCATTGGGCGCAGAAGTGGTCCTGCTGAGTCACAGCGGTGAGCGCATTGTCCCTCTACATAACTTTTACTCTGGGAGGCGGAGCACGGTCTGTCGGCCTGATGAACTGGTACGCGAAATTCGTCTGCCTGTTTTAGCTTCCAACCAGCGCAGCCTATTCGTAAAATTAGGACTGCGACGTGCCCAGGCCATCTCGGTCGTCAATGTAGCATTCGTGCTGACGTTTGATGCTGATGATTACATCAATGATGCCTGCATTACGCTTGGCTGCGTGGCACCTACAATTGTGCATGCGCATAAAGCCGAGGCATATCTCAAAGGCAAGCAACTCGATGCTGCCGTCTGTGCTGAGGCAGGAAAGCTCGCCAGTATGGATATTCGCCCGATTGATGATATGCGTGCCAGAGCCTCTTACCGCCTGAAAGCTATTGCCAGCATGGTCTCCCACGGTTTGCAACGTCTTGCAGGAGAGGAAGAAACCTCCGCATGGATAGAGCAGCCTGTAACACTTGAAACGCATCACGAAGAGGCTGTAGATAGGAGCGCACATCCAGGCTTCGTGAGCGTCATCGATACGGTGATCAACGGTCGATCCTGTCAACTGGTTGATGCGCAACAGAAGACGCTGTTGAATGCAGTGCGTGAAAATGCTGGCCTGAAGGGAACCAAGGAGGGTTGTGGCGAAGGCGAGTGCGGAGCCTGTACGGTCTGGCTCAACGGACAGGCCGTAATGTCTTGCCTGGTACCAGCAGCGCAGGCACATCATGCTGAAGTTACGACGATCGAAGGATTGGCACATCGAGAGCAATTGCACCCTCTCCAGCAGGCATTCATCGACCACGCCGCTGTACAGTGTGGATTCTGTATCCCTGGTATGCTAATGGCAGCAGCGAAATTGCTGGACGAGCACCCACAACCAGATGTAGAGCAGATCCGCGTTGCACTCAGTGGCAACATATGCCGCTGCACCGGCTATCGCAAAATCCTGGATGCCGTATTGAGCGTAGGAGGCCAGGCATGATAAACGAAATTGTTGGCACATCTCCAAAGCGTCATGATGCTCTGGGCAAAGTAACGGGGGCAACGCGTTATCCCGCCGATCTTGTCCAGCCATCCATGTTGCAGCTACAGGTCGTGTTTGCCCGGCGACCACATGCGCGCATTCGTTCCATTGACACAAGTGCAGCCCTACGCCATGCCGGTGTTGTAGCCGTATTGACAGCGGCGGATGTTCCTTATAATGCCTATGGATTGATCGACGCCGACCAGCCGGTTCTGTGCCAGGATGTGGTGCGTTTTGAGGGCGATAAGGTTGCCCTGGTCGTAGCGGAAAACAAAGAGGCCGCAATAACAGGAGCACAACTAGTGATTGTCGAGTATGAAGACCTGCCAGCAGTAACCGATGCGCGTGCAGCATTGTTCGAGGGAGCGCCTCTGGTACACGAACATCTGGGAACCAATCAGCTTTGTCATATTCCGTTACGGAAGGGCAATGCTGCACAGGCATTAGCTGAAGCCGATATCGTGCTAGAGGATACATTTACCACTTCCTGGCAGGAGCACGCATATCTGCAACCAGAAGCAGGCATTGCTTACATCGATGAGCAGGGGCGCGTGGTCGTCGAAACAGCCGGGCAGTGGTTGCACGAAGATCGCCGCCAGATTGCGCAGATCCTTCAGCTACCAGAGAAGCGCGTCATCGTACGCTATGCAGCCATCGGAGGAGCCTTTGGCGGACGTGAAGATCTCTCCATACAGCACTTGCTGGCGCTGGCTAGCTGGAAACTTCAGTGTCCGACAGCTCTTGTATGGAGCCGTGAAGAATCGCTCATTGGTCACCACAAGCGGCATCCCATCAGCATTCATTGTCGCTGGGGCGCAAAGAAGGATGGCACGATCACGGCTGTAGAGGCGGAACTGATCGCCGATGGTGGAGCTTATGCCTCAACAAGCCTGGAAGTCGTCAAGGCCGCATCACTCTTTGTCAGCGGCTGTTATGAGATCCCCAATATCCATGTCGATGGCTATGCTACCTATACTAACAATATTCCGAGTGGAGCATTTCGCGGCTTCGGCGCTCCACAGGTGCAATTTGCCTGCGAGATTATGGTAACGCGCCTGGCACATGCATTGGGTATCGATCCCATCGCAATACGACGGCGCAATATCTATCGCGAAGGCAGCATTGAGCCGACGCACCAGCCGTTGCCTCCTGGCGTCAGTGCCTTAGCCGTGCTGGAGCGTTGTGTTGAGGAGGCGCGTGTGCGTTGGGGCTATGGGGAAACCTATCAGCAGGCGCAGCAACCTGCACCCCACCTGCGACGCGCTATTGGCATCGCCTGCGGCATAAAAAATATCGGCTACTCGTTTGGCTTTCCAGAACAGGCCACTGCGACAGTGGAGGTGTATGGCACGGCTGAACTGGAGCGTGCTGTGGTGCGGGTTGGAGCCGCCGATGTGGGGCAGGGCGCACACCTTATCCTGCGTCAGATCGCGGCGGAGGCGCTCAAGTTACCGTTAGAAAAGATTAGCATAATCTCTGATGACAGTAGCGAGGCTCCCAATGCGGGCAGCGCTTCAGCTTCACGCATGACATATATGGGTGGACGTGCCGTCAAGGATGCGGCGGCAGCGGCACGCGAGAAATGGAGCTATACTGATAATGATTCTGCACAGGCCACGGTCCAGTTTCGACCAGCGGCTACCACAGCGCTCGATGCTGAGACCTATAGCGCGCGTCCGAACTATTGTTATGGCTATGCGGCCCAGGCTGTAGAGATTGAAGTGAATCTGTTAACCGGGCAAGTGCAGGTATTGCGCATCATCAGTACTCACGATGTGGGCAAGGCCATCAATGTGCAGCAAGTGAGTGGGCAGATCGAGGGTTGCCTTGCCCAGGCGCTGGGCTACGCGCTGATAGAGAATTTCCAGATGCGCGATGGGTATGTGCTGACACCGCACTTCAATACCTATCTGCTGCCCACGATACTTGATATGCCCACGGATGTGGAGCCTGTCATCCTGGAACTGGCTGATCCCAACGGACCATTTGGAGCACGCGGAGTGGCTGAGATGCCACTGATCCCTTTCGCGCCAGCGGTTGCCAGCGCCATCCACGCGGCCACTGGCACCTGGCTCTCACAACAACCGATGACGCCCGAACGCGTGCTGGAAGCTATAACAGCATGCGACAAGGATACTCTTTGAGAGATTGAGGAAGGATATATCGCTATGACTCTATTGCGTATTGTAGTTGGTCCTCTGGAGTTCAGGGCCCGTATGGAGGAGACGGATGCGCCGGAGACATGTGCTGCATTCAGCCAACTCTTGCCTTTCAAGAGCAAATTAGTACATGCGCGCTGGAGTGGCGAGGCGGCCTGGATACCTCTTGGGGATAGTGATCTGGGCATTAGCAAATACGAGAACGCTACCAGTTATCCTGCCCCCGGCCACATATTGCTCTATCCTGGTGGCTTCAGCGAGACAGAGATTCTCTTTCCCTATGGTGGGACATGTTTTGCCAGCAAGCTCGGACAACTGGCTGGCAATCATTTTCTGACCGTTATAGAGGGCACGGAACATCTGCGGGAACTGGGACGCCTCGTGTTGTGGGAAGGGGCCCAGGATATTCTCTTTGAGGAGTAGAGGTGGAGTGGGCGTTGTGGGGCTCTCCGCGCCGAATTCAGGGCAGGGTCAGGGTTGGCAATACAGCCAGGGGCGGCAGATGAAGGGCCTTTAGTCTCTCTGTTATTGGCATGTATATGCAAACACGCAACCAGTTTTTGAGGGCCCTGTATAATGTCAGTGTTATTACCATAATATGCATTGAAACGCTAGAGGTAGGATGGTATCATGAGCAACAGACGCATTCTATTTGTATCGACCAGGAGCAACCTGGTCGAACAGAGGCATTGTCGTCTTTTGTTGTGAAAGAGCCACTCATGCGATTTTACGTGGTATTTAAGTGGAAGGAAGCTTAGAGTACATCCTCTCATCAGTATAGATGACCAGCCAGAGGGAGCAGAAAAGCGATCTATTTTCTCTGAAGCGTCAGAAAGGTGACTAATATGGACGCTTACGATAACCTCGCTCGACAACTGACGCAAGCACTTGTAACGAGACGATCACTTCAATACCAGAACAATGTTATGAGCCGTTACTGGTATGAGGCGGAAGCAGCCTTCATCGGTCAACTCTGTTATCGAGCAGAAGAATGGTTCACGATGGCACAATTGCAGGCACTCCGGCGGACGACGCAGCTTGATGAGCAGGAATGGTCCGCTTACAAGTTCTCCTTTATCCGGGAGCGCGTGAGCCAACGTGCAGAGGCATGACCTGTAGGGATACGGATTCCGTTATTTCGCAACGCTGGCCCAGATCCTGACGAAAAGATCTGGGCCAGCGTTGCGAGTCGAGTTCTCCTATCCTTTGTATTCGAGGATGTAGAGTCCGGCGTTATAGTCGGTGACATAGAGCAGACCTGCGCGGTCGACAAACACGTCACAGGATTGGATGACTCGGGCACTTGCCGGGCGTGGATCATACATCTTCTGAGGTGCGGGCGGGACGAAGTAGGCCAGCTCTTCAGGGCGGAAGGGATTTTTTATGTCAAAGACTCGCACGCCAGCATTCTGATGCGAATTCAAGCTGTTGTTTGCCGAAGGTATCGGCGAAAGACTGGCTATAGTACTCCGTTTTGTCGACGTGAATGTTGGAAGAGTGGATATTCACAGCATTGATGACCAGGAGAAGATCATCGGCGGTCTGGAGATGAAGTGACCAGGTATTGGGCGGTGTCGGAAGAAAATTGACCGCTTGGGGATGCTTAGGATCAGTAACGTCCAGAACCGTGACGCCGTTGCTAAACATGTGACCGATATAGGCATGTCCTTTGTAAACCATGATCTGTACGCCATCCCCTCGATCACCCTGGTTCGAGTGACTCACGAAGTCGATATTTTTGTGGGGGGCGTTCAGAATTTCGTCGCTCATAACAATTCTTCCTTCTAATCGCAGTTCGACCCGTAGCGGCATGGCTTGCCTGTGCCGGGTGGCTCCATGCACACTCGTAGACCCCGAGCCACCCGGCACAGGCAAGCCATGCCGCTACGGGAACGTTAACTGTGGTATCTTAACCACTTGAGAAGAGTATAGCATGCAGATAGCTGTCAAGTCCAACCGACCCAACCGACCAACCAACCGATGTAGGGGCGCGATTTATAAGCCCGAGGACGTCCCCATTATGGCTCCAGAGATAACACGAGTGATAAAATAAAATTTTAAAGAATGATCTCATTGACTGATTGACGCAAGCAGGTTAAGGAGGATGAACGATGTACCAACCGCGACTGGGAGATCCATTGGATGCGCTCGATACACCAGCTATGATTGTTGACTTCACGTTGATGGAGAAGAATATTGGCAGGTTGATGGCGCAATTTCGTGGGCAGAAGGTGCATGTTCGACCTCACCTGAAGACGGTCAAGAGTCCCGAACTGGCACGTCTATTGCTAGCGGCAGGTGCAATCGGTGGGTGTGTTGCCAAGGTGAGCGAGGCCGAAGTCATGGCTCAGGCGGGCATTGAAGATCTGTTGATTACGAGCGAGATTGTGGGCAAACCTAAGCTGGCACGGCTCGTGGCACTGGTCCGGCAGCATCCACAGATTAAGGTTGTGGTGGACAGCGTAGCAGGGGCGCAGGGGTTGAACCAGGCAATGCATGATGCACAACTGAAAGTGAATGTACTTATAGATCTCAATGTTGGACAAAACCGCTGTGGAGTTGTACCTGGGGAAGCTGCTCTTGTGCTTGCACAGCATATTCGTGAAATGAGCAGCTTGCGATTGATTGGTGTGCAGGGATATGAAGGTCATCTGCAACATCTGCACGATCCAGGCGAACGCGCCCGGCTTTGCCAGCAATCGATGCAGTTGCTCATCTCTACTGCTAATGAACTGAGAGTAACTGGTCTTCCCATCGAAATAGTGACCACAGGAGGAACAGGAACGGCTGCGATCTGTGCCAGTTGCGAGGGCGTCACTGAAGTGCAACCGGGCTCCTTCATTTTCATGGACACCGATTATCGCAATGCTATAGGTCCGATCTACTCCAATGCATTAACTGTTCTCGCGACGGTGATCAGCCGACCTGCTTCCAATAGAGCGGTGGTGGATGCTGGTCTCAAATCACTCTCTATTGATAGCGGTATGCCTGAACTGAAGGGGTCTTCAGGAGTAACGTATCGTCCAGGAGGGGATGAACACGGTATTCTCACGTGGGATGGTGGAGCAGATTTAGCAGGTATGACGCTTGCTGTGGGCGAACGGATCGAGTTTATCCCCAGTCATATCGACACGACGGTCAACCTGCATGACTTCTACTATGCCTATCGCGACGGGAAGTTGGTAGCTATCTGGTCGGTTGCTGCCAGGGGGAAAGTACAGTAACGCCCGTGTGTATACAGGGTGATTGAAAAGCCCCGTAGTGGCAGGCCTTGCGTCTGCCGAGTGCGTGGGCAGAGGGCATCGCGGGCCACGCACTCGGCAGACGCAAGGCCTGCCACTACGGGTCAATGCGGCGAGCCCTGGGAGTGTATATAACAGGTTCTTCCTCTGTACCTGTTTCCCTAACAAGTCAACATTCCGGTCACAACAGAAGCAGGATACCTCCAGGAGCAAAGTCATTAGAGGTATCCTGCTTCTACAACCAGAAAGGTGTCTCCTTAGAGAAGCAGATTCAGTGTATTGGTGCCATCATCTACGAAGTAGACTCCATGGGCGCCAGGAACAACTGCCAGACCGAAGAGCGTACCAGCTCCAGGAGGTGTACCCGTGTTATCCAACGTCTTAGTAGCAATTTGTTTCCCTGCTGGAGTCGTTCCTCCTCATACAATAGAGAACAGGTCAAACTTGAAAACAGGGAGTGATGAGAGATTTAGTAATTTCTGTCCCTTGTATCATTTGTCGTCTGCTGTGTCTCGAAACGTATAAATATATTTGTTTCGCGTTCAGTGTACATAAGCTATAGAGAGAAGGGGGTGGAGAAATGGTTGTGATTGAGTTAAGATTTCGGGAACAAAACACCGTTTCGATCTTTCTTGACATTGACCCGTTGCCTGTGTATGATCCAGGGCAGGAACAGAGCCCATTGTTTAGTGGAAGGCGCATATCACAAGGCGGGTTCCGACACATCGGATTTTTCGGAGCTATACTCTGGAGCGAGAGATAAATGACAGACGATAAAAAACAGCGTTTTGGAGCACAAGAGAACCGCTGGAAAAACGTTGAAGTGGTGCGGCCAGGAGAAGAGTTCTTGCTTTTTGACACAAGAAGAAATAGTACGCAAGTACGGTACTCGGATGATCGTTCTTTTGCAGGGATAAGATCAAGCATACGGCTGGATACAGGATTTCTTGGTAAGCTCAATATCTCTATTGCTACTGTTCCGTATATAAAGGAGCGCTATGCGGTGCTCACCCCTTTTGATCCTAAACAGGGGTACCTTATAGATAAAGATGACCTTTCTTTGCAGAGCAGGTTGATAAAAATCAGCAGGATGAGACGCGAACATGCCGGAACTATAGAGGGCCTATATCTCTTCGTTTATGTCGCATATGAAGATATTCTCTCCAATGGGCTGGCACAAGCGCTCTTGCAAGAGGACGCGCAAGAGCAGGAGAGTGAGAAAGTGTTGCTGCTGCGTCATTTATTCCTGACGCTACAATTTCCAGACACCTTTACTGCGCGAGCACAATTCAATACGCCACGAGGGTTTCTTTTGTTTCGTACATTTTTTCCTGCCGATACCGGGCCGCTGCCCAGGGTTGGAAGTGGTCAACAAACAACACCTGGACGCAGCGCCAACCAGAGTTCTCAGGAGGAGCTGGCAGGAGATAGAACTGAAGGATTTGATCTTCTGTTGCCATTTGATCTGGAAAAGGTGAAAACAATCCAGGCCAGATTTCTCTTTCTACCCATGGATTAGTCGAACTGGAACTTTCAATCTACCCGTGAGAGAGCAAGGCAAATATTCACGTTAAGTGGAGGGCAGTTGTGCGGCAAGCAGGTGCTTTTGCACTTTGCCTAAGGCGTTACGAGGTAGTTCACGCACGAAAACGATCCTGCGCGGTTTTTTGTAGCTGGCTAACCGTTCGCGACAAAAAGCAATGATCTCATTAGTTGTGGGAGTGTGGCCTTCTTTTGGGACAACCACCGCGATTACCTGTTCGCCCATCTCGGGATCGGGTATTCCGATCACCGCTACCTCGGCGATTGCCGGATGTGTCGCCAGTACGTCCTCGACCTCGCGTGGATAGATATTGTAGCCGCCGCTGATAATCAGTTCGCGAGCGCGACCGGTGATTGTATAATATCCATCATGACTATACCAGCCGAGATCGCCAGTTTTGAACCAGCCGTCGGGTTCGAACGCTTCGGCTGTGGCATCAGGTCGGTTCCAGTAGCCCGCGAAAACGTGTGGTCCACGTACCTCGATCTCGCCGATCTCCCCAGGGGGCAGCGCTTGCCGCGTACTGATATCGACCACGCGCGCCTCCTGACCGGGAAACGGCCCACCAACCGTTCCAGCGCGCCGTTCACCTTCGTAGGGATTTGTCAGATTCATAAGCGCCTCCGTCATCCCATAGCGTTCGAGGATGGGTTGTCCGAAAAGCTGTGCGAAATGCGCGAATACCTGTGGACTGAGCGGCGCAGAGCCAGATACGTAAAGCCGTAGAGGATGTGGCAGTATTCCCTGCCGTTCAGCTTCTGCCAGGAGTCGTATGTACATAGTGGGCACACCAAAAAAGAGGCTGATGCTGGAATCGCGGTGGAGCGTGCCGAGGACGTCGGAGGCATCAAATGCGCGGCGTAAAATGACGCTGGCACCGTTGAAGAGCGTTCCGTGCATACCAACCATCAGGCCGTGGGCGTGAAAAAGAGGGAGCACGAGTAGCAGGCGATCGTTTTTAGTCCAGTGCCATGCTGTTGTTATTGACGCGATATTAGCGATAAGATTACGGTGGTAGAGGAGCGCGCCTTTCGCTCGTCCCGTTGTGCCTGATGTGTAGGCGATAATGGCTGGCGCGTCAGAAAGAGGGGGCTGCAGGAGCGAGACATCGTGCCCGTCGCCCTGTTTGAAAAAATTAGCGAAGGCAATGGACTCAAGAGTGTCCTCTGAGGGCTGTCCGACTGCCTCGTCTACGATCACCAGCGTCGTCAATGTTGGCACCTTCAGGCGTAGCAGTTCTTCTCGGCCCGCTTCACTGGTCACACACAGCCGAACACCAGCGTCGGTCAGAATGTGGTGTAACTCGACCTGGCGATATTGTGTATTGATCAACACCACAATGCCTCCAGCGAGCTGAGTGCCGAGATAGGCCACGACGAAAGGTAGGCAATTGTCGAGGAAAAGAGCGATGCGGTCGCCCGGCTCTACTCCACATGCGAGCAGTGCCTGTGCGAAGCGCGTAACATCCGCAGCTAATTGACCGTAACTGATTGTCTGCTCCTCAAAAAATATGGCCGGACGCTGCGGCTGCTGTTGTGCGTGATGGAATACTGCTTCAACTATTGAGTGCATGGTCGGATCTCGCTTTCTATAGTGTGGCAGGATACAAACGAACGACTCGCCACTATCTCTTCTTGACGACAGCTTCCACTTTGCCACCTGGACGCAGGGCAAGATTGTGCACTGTATCAGGTTCAATGGTTTGTCCTGGCAGCAACGTAAAGGTGACGCGCTGGGCAAGTGTTGCAATAAGCAGTTGTCCCTCCATCAGAGCGAAGTGATTGCCGATACAGATACGTGGCCCGGCCCCAAAGGGGATGTAGGCGTAGCGAGGAAGCTGTTTTTCCCGTTCGGGCGTGAAGCGATCAGGATCAAACGTCTCCGGGTCTGGGAAGTACTCCGGTTTGCGGTGCAGCGTATAGGGAGACAGCAAGACGTTACAACCTCTGGGCACCTGGTAGCCATCGATCTCAATTGTGTGCAGCGCCTCGCGCACGATCCCGGCTGCTGGTGGATAGAGGCGCATTGTCTCCTTGAAGACCTGTAAGCAGTAAGGTAAGCGTACGAGATCGTCATACGTGGGCGTCCGTCCCTGCAGCACATGATCGACCTCTTGTTGCACCTTCTGATAGGTATCCGGGTACTGGCAGAGAAAATACCAGACCCAGGAGAGAGCTGCTGCAGTCGTTTCATGTCCGGCGCTAAACAGCGTCAGGCATTCGTCCATGAGCTGCTGATCGCTCATGGCCCTGCCATCCTCATCTTTGGCATGGAGCAAGATGGATAAGAAGTCACTGCGTTCAGTCATACTCCTGCGCCGTTCATCGATCATGAGTTGAACGCGCTCCTGTTCTACCCGCATCGCCGCGCGCATGCGGAGATTGCGCGGTGTCGGCCAACTGAGCGGAGGCGTAAAGAGGGAAGATATCTTATGCACAGTATACTCGAAGACAACAGCCATCGCCGCGCCAAGCCCATCAGTTTCGTTAAAGACATCGGCATCGAAAAGCACTTTCCCGATGACACTCATCGTCAGGCCAATCATCTGCCGATTCAGATCAATGACCGCGCCATCACCCCACTCCTGTTGGAGCCGTTCTCCATACGCAGCGATGGTATCCGCATAACCAGCAATCTGTCGTGGTTGAAAGACCGGAGCCATCAGTTTACGCTGTCGACGATGAAACTCCCCTTCGCTGACGAAGAGTCCATTGCCACCAAATGCCTGGTGGATAAGCCGTCCCTTGCTAAAGTCATAGGCATGCTCAACCAGAACGCTCTGCACCTGTTCTGCTTTGTTGAATAGGAGGACAGACACCGGCCCCAGGTGAAAGCGGCAGACATCACTTGTTTGTGCCAGGTGAAGGAAGAAGGCCAGGCTCTCATTCTTCATAAAGGCGGGAAGGCTGCCGACGAGCGGCCACTCTCGGAAAGAGAAAGGCACTTTTGTTGGTTTCGTCTCGATCTGGGTTCCTGTATTTTCCTCTACTGACATCGCTCAACCTCCTTCATTCCTGTCGTTTACATAACTCCGGTGCTTTTTTCCAGTTAAGGGTACTCATCTGATACTTTGGTTGAGCCTGCTGAAGGGACAACCTGAAAGAGGAATCGTGATCTCTTTAACCATAGCAGAGAATAGCCCGGATGTCTAGTTTTTGAAGAGCAATGGTGATTGTGACTTTTTTGGGAAGAATTGTGATGCCAATGAGAGAAGTTGTCTCTATCATTAAACTAGGCGGGAGTTTTATACATAATTTGCCCTTTGCTTCACTTGAGCTTCTAGAGGCGTCCTCATCTCAGCCTCTCAAAAAATTTGAAGTTAGTCGTTCTTAGTAGTGTATCCAGACAATCAAGAAGGAGGAACCTTCCGTGAACTTCTCCCCCATTCAAGTTGGCGAACGAGTCCAGGTGATCAGTTATGGTCCTTTTCGGGGGCTACGGGGAACAGTTCAGGTGGTTGATATAATCGATATCCCTGATGACTTGCACTGTTTCTATCTAGTCACTCTCGAAGGCGCATATACCCGAGAACCTGTCTGGTTTGAATATGACGAGGTAGAGAACGCTTCCATAGTGACATTGCAATCTCCCAGCGAACCAGGGCAAGGAGTGATGGCTTGAACGAAGGAGCTGAAAAGCTCTACGTTTCCTTTCAGTCAGAAGGAGGCAGGAAGTGGAGAGGAGGCCGATGACGATTGAGGCAATGTGCCTGTTGATGGGACCATCTTCCGGCAAGTGAAGCGGTCCCATCAGCAGAAATTCGTCAATTTCAAAAAGATGTTTGAAGTTGAGAGCATGACACAGCTTGCCTGTTGCATTTTCACTTGACCTTTTCGGTTTGCATCAGTCTACTGCACCTCAGCAGGAGTGATCTGCGCTCATGTTCTTTTCCGCCCTGCTGGAGGAGGGTCGAAACTAGATGGTGGGTTGAACTTTGAGCAGGATCTGATTGTTCCAGGGATCATTGACGCCAATGAGGTCCTCCTGCTCTTCAAAAGGAACGTTGTGGGCAAGCAGGCGTTGTTTGACCGCCAGCAATCCTTCACGCGTGGGGATGGCGATCACGTAGTGTTGCAGACCGGCGCTGTTTGCGGGCGTGGGTTTTGCGCCGAGCGATTGCCAGGTATTCAGACCGATGTGATGGTGATAGCCACCAGCGCTGACAAAGAGTGCTCCTGGAAGATGGGCAGTGACATCGAAACCTAAAATGGCGTGATAAAACTGTCTTGCCTCTTCGATATCCCCTATTTGCAGATGGATATGTCCGACGCGTGTGCCAGCCGGTATCACCTCCCATGGTTCGGCGTCGCGTGTACCTTCTTCAACGAGACCCCGGATATCGACTGGATCAGTAGCCATTTCAACGACGTTGTTTGTCCAATGCCATGTGCTCCTGGGACGGTCGCGATAGAGTTCGAGACCATTGTGGTCGGGGTCGGAGATATACAATGCTTCACTTACCAGGTGATCGCCCTGCCCAATCTGCAAACCAGCATTGATAAGATTGAGAAGTTCGCGACCAAGATCTGCTCGCGTTGGAAAGACGATAGCCACGTGATAGAGGCCCGTTGCCCGGCGTGGTTGAGGTGTGGCCTCCGGGATTTCAATGAGTTCCAGCAGTGGTTGTTTATCCTGAGCACCCAGAACAAGTTTTCCGGGCGTCTGCTCGATGGGCTGGAAATGGAGTATACCTTCATAAAAGTTTCGTGAGCGCTCAAGATTAGAAATGCGTAGCGTCACCAGACCAATATTTGTGCCAGGATGGATCGATGCAGGTGTTGATGATGCCTGTTGTTCTGTGGACATAAAAATGTCTCCATTCTTCGCATTCTATGCGATGGTGGCGAATAGGCAGGAAGTCTACTCTCCCCCAGTATTCCAAAACTATATTTACGTTATTATATAACAAAATGTAAGTGAATTACCAGTAGGGGTGGGCCTTGCGTCTGCCGAGTGGGTGGGCAGAGGGCATCGCGGGCCACCCACTCGGCAGGCGCAAGGCCTGCCTCTACGGGGACCTATGCCAGGGATAAGGTTTCACCATTTTCTTGCGTCAGGTCCGTTTTTGTAACAATGCTCGTAAGGCCACGTAGAAATACATAGAACAAAGTATACAGAAAGAACATTACTATGTTTGATCAACGCTCTCTTCATTATTATGATGTGTATGGACCTTCCTACGGGTTCCCACTCGTTTTGTTGCACGCCGATGCCCTGACGCGGAAAATGTGGCAGCCACAGATTGATGCATTGGCTAATGCATATCGCATCATCGTGCCAGATCTGCCTGGCCATGGTGCGCTGGCAAAATATACATTTCAGCTCTCGACTGCTGTACGGGAAGTTGCGCATGTCATCACAGAAGAAGTGAAGGGGCAGGCGTTGCTTATTGGTCTCTCACTCGGTGGCTTTGTCGCAATTGCACTTGCCCATGAGCATCCAGAGTTGCTGGCAGGACTGGTGCTCTCTGGCTGTAGCCTGGATACGCAAGGTATGAACGAAGCCATGCTCAGGATAAAAGGCACCCTGCTGGCAAAAAGTGCCGCACCCATTGAACGCCTGCTGTCCAATTTCACAGAAAAAGCGCTGCGCAGGCTCTATCCAGCGCAGGCCGAGAATCCATTACTCAACGCAGGTGCATACTGGAAAGGAGCTGGAGAGGCATGGCAGGAATGTGCTGGCAAAGACTTTCAGGCCATGTTGCATACCTATCAAGGGCCTGTCCTGCTCCTGAATGGAGAAAACGACAAAAACAGCCGTAAGAGTGAAGAAGCATTGCTCTCAACAGCCACACACGGGAATATTCGTGTCCAGACCATCGAGGATGCCGGTCATATGTGTAACGTAGATCAACCCCAGACCTTTAACGACGCCATACGCAACTTTGCCCAGGCCGATATGTATCATTCCTATCATTATGGCTATCAAGGAAACAAAGAGCCACCCCAACGTCAAACATATTATGTGGAGTTCGAGCCGCCGCAGCTCTCTGCTTCAGAAGAGATGCCTGAGGAGTAGGTGCGAAAATCTGCCTTTGCACCTTCTTCAGCATTCTTGCTGCTGACCTTGTATGCCAGACAGCGTGTCATGGAAGTCCTCGCTATGAGCCTCGATACCGACAGGGCTATCCAAAAGTCGCTGCTCTGGGTCCGTAGAGGCATGCCTTGCGTGTGCCTCATGCGTGGACCGAGGGCAAGCGGGCCACGAGGCACACGCAAGGCATGCCTCTACGGGAATTTTTCAACCGCCCTGCGATACCGAATTGCTATCTTGTAAATTTATATCAAATATGGTATAAATTGAAGAGAGGAGAGAATTAATGGAACAGGATTTTCTTGACGAGATGATTGAAGAGTCAACAAAAAGGAATCCCAGGTTCCCTTCGTTAATGGAAGAAGCACGCCAGAGACGAATATTGCTAAAAAATTTAGCTGCTCTGCGGGTCCACGCTCACATTTCGCAAGAAACAGTGGCAAAACGGGTAAGAACCTCACAGCCAGCTATTGCACGTCTAGAAGCTGGTGTTGTCGATCCGCGACTATCAACCATACAACGCTATGCAGCGAGCATTGGAAAGCGTGTAGAGTGGACATTGGTCGATGCCTGAATGCGTTAGTTACATAGAGACAGAGGAATAACGGCACCATTGCTGATATTCCTCTGTTTTTATTTACTGGCGAAAATCTATTTTGTGGTCTCTGCCTCCTTCAGCAAATTCCCCTCGAAGCCAATTGATGGCAAGAGCTGCGCCTGTGCCTGTGTGCTCAATGGTAGACCCCATAGCTTGATAAAGCCGAGCGCCGCGTTATGGTCGAACTGATCACCACTATCGTAGGTCGCGAGTCCGATGCTGTAAAGCGAATGCTCAGATTTGCGCCCAACGACCGAGCAGGCGCCACGCGAAAGCTTGACACGTACCTCTCCTGTGACAAAACGTTGTGTGCTCTGTACATAGGCCGCAAGATCCTGATGCAGGGCGCTGTACCACTGCCCGTTGTAGATGAGGCGTGCATATTCGCCCGCAATAACCTCTTTGAAACGGCTCTGGTCACGGCTCAACGTCAGACTCTCCAGCGCCTTATGAGCAGTATGCAACACAGCAGCAGCGGGAGCTTCATAGACTTCGCGTGATTTGATGCCCACAAGTCTGTTCTCAATATGGTCGATGCGCCCGATGCCGTAGCTTCCTGCCAGTTTGTTGAGGGATTCGATCAGCGTGACGCCATCTATTTCCTGGTCGTTCAATCCGACTGGAATACCATTCTGGAAGGCAATCTCCAGGTAGGTAGGTTCTTTGATATCGCTTGTATCGGGATTGCTGGTCCAGGCGTAGACATCTTCCGGTGGCTCGGCCCAGGGATCTTCCAGGATACCGCATTCGATGCTGCGTCCCCACATGTTTTGATCCGTTGAGTAGGGGCTGGCATTAGTGGCCTGGATGGGGATACCATGCTCGGCTGCGTAGGCGATTTCGTTGTCGCGTGTCATGCTCCATTCTCTTACCGGTGCGATGATCTTGAGATCGGGTGCCAGTGTGTTAATGGAGACATCGAAGCGTACCTGGTCGTTGCCTTTTCCAGTGCAGCCATGCGCTACTGCCACTGCTCCCTCAGCGCGTGCTACTTCAACCAGCAACCTGGCTATCAGCGGACGTGCCAGCGCCGTTGCCAGAGGATACTGTCCCTCGTAGATTGCGCCAGCCTGCAATGCGGGCCACACAAAGTAGCGTGCAAAGTCGGCGCGACCGTCCACGACCAGCGATTTGACGGCACCAATCTGTGCGGCTTTAGCTGAGATAGCTTGCAGGTCGCGCTCATTGCCCACATCAATCGTCAAAGCAATCACGTCCAGATCATATTTCTCTTTGATCCAGCGGATAGCAACGGAGGTATCGAGACCGCCTGAATAGGCAAGTACAACTGTTGACATATTATTCCTCTTCTTCCTCTGTCAGCCTGACGTGATAGGGGCCGATTAGATCTTTAATAGCCGCTTTAAAGGTACTGCTGCGCATTTTCCATACACTCTGTTTTTCCTGTAGTCGTTGCTGCGCCTGTTCGAGTCCCAGGTTGCCCGCGCCTCCCAGGTGACTGCGAGCTTTCAGGCGTTCGACAAGCTGTTCCTGGCTTTCGACGGGTAGAGTTTTATGTCGATCCAGCAAGGCAGTGACTTCTGCTCCCACGATGCGGTAGGTATCGCGGAAGGGCATGCCGGTAGTCTGCGCCAGTTCATAGGCGCGGTCGGCGGCGAACAATTCAAAGCTACAGGCGGCGATGGCGCGTTCTCTATTGACCTTGATGTTGCTGATAACCAGTGTACAGATATCCAGGCTATCCTGCACCAGGTCCAGTGCTTCCATAAAGGGGCGCTTGGTCTCCTGGTAGTCCATATTGTAGCCTGAGGGGAGACCGCTGCAGATGCCCAGGATCTGTTGTTGTAGCGCCAGCATAGTCTGTGTGCGTGCGCGTACCAGTTCCATAATGTCCAGGTTGCGCTTCTGCGGCATAATGCTGCTGCCTGTACACAATTCCTGGGGAATCTGGAAGGAGCCATACTCGACGGTGGAGAAGAGCAGCGTATCCTGTGCTAGCTTGCTAAGGTCGAGCATAATCTGTGTCAGCGCCTGCACAATTGCGGCCTCTACCTTGCCACGACTATTCTGCACATAGATAACGTTATTCTGCACGCGCGAGAAACCAAGCGCGTCGGCGACAAACTGGCGGTCGATCGGAAGTGGGACGCCATAGCCAGCAGCCGAACCAAGCGGCGACTGATCATTGAGTGCATAGGCTGCCGAGAGTAACTGCTCGTCATCCAGGAGCGCCTCCGCAAAGCTTGCGCTCCACAGTCCGAATGATGAGAGCATAGCCCGCTGCATATGTGTGTAGCCAGGCATCGGGATATCTTTATACGCCTCTGCGAACTCCAGCAGCGCGGAACACAATGCAAAGAGCTTTGTGCCGACGGTGTGTAACTCTTCTTTTCCATACAGGCGCAGATCTAACAGTACCTGATCGTTGCGCGAGCGGGCCGTGTGAACCTTTTTGCCCGCCGGACCTGCCGCCGTGACCAGGAAATTCTCAACGCTGGTGTGAACATCTTCATCGGAGGGCAGCACTGTGAATTGGTGTGTGGCCTCCAGTTCTAAAATGCTGCATAGGGCCTGCTGCAGCGCCTGGTGCTCTTCTTCGCTCAGAACGCCGATTCGTTTGAGCATAGCGACATGTGCGAGCGAACCCCAGACATCGTGACGGATCAGGCGTACATCGAGAGCGCTATTCTGTGCGGCCTCATAGCGCTCAACCTGAGCGTTCACACTATAGCCCTTTTGCCATAGTTTGGTCATAGCTTACATCTCCTTCAACGAAATGGAATATGGAAGGAGATGAGCACTAAAAAACTCCCATCCCTTCCTTGAACATTGAAGGGACGAGAGCGTAGGAGCTTCTATCTTGTCCTATCACACCCGTGGTGCCACCCTACTTGTCTTTCAAATATGCCTGCTATACAGCCTCGTAATGCAGGCGGAAAGACCTCTTTTTTCACTGGTTGTCTGCTGCATGGGAACCACCCACCCGTCCTACTTGCTTTTGCTGTCCACCTGAAAGCTTTCTTCGGACGGCCACTCACGAATGCGTTCTGAGAGTGCATCTCCATTCCGAACTTCCACTCTACATCGGATCGCTGTTGGCTGCTACCCTCATACTCTTTCGCTCAACGCGGGTCAGTCTTCTGAGTTCTAATTTCTTTTGTATACTCTTAAGGATAGCAGCAGAGAGGACGAATGTCAATTCGCTAACTGTCTATTTTGCGGTGGACATTATGACCATGACCTGATGTATGAGCGTGTCGATCGAGAGATCTGTCCTCTGCAATGTGTAGAAACCAGAGAAAGAGCCAGAATATTATAGAGAGGATGATGTTTAATGCGCCAGGCAGCGTATCTAAGAGAAGAGACCATGTAGAAGGAATAATTCCTTGTAGACGACATATCAAAATGATTGCTTCAATGAGCGCCAGGGCAGATATGCAACCAACAAAGACATAAAGTGATCTGCGTTGCTGAGACAGAAACTTTGTGAACGCATCAGCAGGAGTTTGTGCGTCTTCTATTGAGGAGAAGGTTCTGTACTTATTTTCATGAACGGGTAATGAAATTTTTTGTCCTGGTATATTGACCTGATGTTTGTTGCTTTGTTCGCCAGGAACCAGTTGCAAGTTACTGAGTATATTTTCCCTCAGTTCCCGGTCATCAACCTCTTTAGCAATTTTAAGGGCATTTTGATAACACTTCTTTGCATTAGCCTCATCGCCCAGTTGTCCATATGCTAAACCAAGGTTGTTAAATATATTCCCTTCAAGGTGCCGATCTTCTGTCTCCCTGGCAATCTTCAGAGCCTCCTCATACAGCATAATAGCGTGATCGATGTCTCCTTGCTCGGCGTACACGTTCCCTAGATTGCTCAGAGTAGCACCTTCACCTGCCGGATTATGCATTGACCTTGCCATCTCCAGCGTCTTCTTATAAAAACTGGCAGCGAGCTGGAGGTTTCTCTGAGCAAAATAGAAGTTCCCTAGCTCACCTTCAAGAAGATACTCTGCCTGCGCGCTACTTTCATGCCGCAACTGTTCTATTTCTTGTTTGAGTGAATCGATCTGGTCCATTAATTATTCCTTCTTGTTCTAGTTTGATACGTCATAAAAAAAGAAATGCCTTGTAAAATGATAGCAATACTAACCAACACCCAACCTGTCTCCACTGGTGGAGACGTTGTTATTAAGTTTATTCCATAACTTGAAACAACAACGCTCAATATACCAAGAATAAACTGAATGATAGAAGCATCTTTCAGCTGGCTTAGTTCTTGCTTCGTCAGTCGTAATTGAGTATCCTTCTCTGCCAGGTCCCTCTCCTTTCCTTCCAACAGGGCCTCTTTGTCTCTTAAACGATGGTGTATATTGCTGAGCTGGTGACGGTAATCATCGAGCAGCCATTCGTTTATATGTTTGACTGATGTTGCGTGGTTCACATACTGATTTGTTGAATAATGTGGCGCAGGAAATTTCCCCGGCGTTTCTGGAACTGCTGACTTTGACGAGTTACTCTCTGTTGACATCCCACTATACCGCACTTTACTACTAATTTCACTATACAGAGATAGAAAAGAGATACTTCAATCATACGCTCTAAACCCTGTAATGTCAACTAATGAAAAATAATATTCATTAAATTTGATGTAGTACAGTAAAACATCTTATGCCGTGTTATGTCACTATAAAAAATTTCCCCAGACCTGTTGTGAAACTCCGTCTTTTGGTCCCCAATTTTGTCGATTCATATGTTTCCCGATCGTCATATAAATGAAGAAACGGAACAGTCCGTTCTTCCATACAGAACACAAGAGGATTTTTGACATGCGCTATATGATGCTGATTTACGGGGTTGATGCTACCATTGCGCCAAGTCAGGCCGAACAAGAAGCCGAGATGGCCGCGTATAACGCGTTTAGTCGTGAAGCTACTGAACGCGGAGTAATGCTGAGCGGTGAGGGACTCTATCCAACCAGTTCTGCTACAACCGTCCGTTTACGCGATGGGAAAGTACTTACGACCGATGGTCCCTTCGCCGAAACCAAAGAACAACTGGGCGGCTTTTACCTGCTAAACTGCAAAGATATCGATGAGGCTATCGAGTTCGCTGCAAAAATTCCGGGAGCACACACAGGCTCCGTTGAAATTCGCCCTGTGATGGAGTGGCAATAGTTGGCTACGCAGGTTCCGCCACAGCATTTACGCAATCTGGCGGCGAACCATTGTTGGAGAATTATGCAAAGCCAACACGTTCACCAGACGATAGAGCACACCTTTCGCCAGGAAGCAGGACGGGTACGGGCTGCCTTACTTGGCAGTCTGCGTGATTTCGAACTCGTTGAGGATGTGCTGCAAGAAGCATTTCTTGTAGCCATAGAACGTTGGCCTGTTGATGGTGTACCATCTAATCCACCTGCCTGGCTACTTACTACCGCACGGCGCAAAGCTATTGACCGCCTGCGCCGTGCGAACGTGCTTGTCCGCAAACAGGAGCAGCTCCAGGTGCTGCTTGAGCTGGAACAGCACGATGACGTACCATCTTATGATGACCCATTTCCTGATGAGCGTCTAAAATTGATCTTTACCTGCTGCCATCCAGCTCTGAGTATGGAAGCACGGGTGGCCCTGACCCTGCATACACTGGGAGGATTAACAACTTCAGAGATTGCCCACGCGTTCTTAGTTCCAGAATCAACAATGGCACAGCGCCTGGTGCGTGCCAAACGCAAGATACGCGATGCGGGTATCCCCTATGCCATACCGCCTGCCCACCAGTTGGCCGAGCGACTCGGTGGTGTGCTTACCGTCCTCTACCTGATCTTCAATGCCGGTTATACAGCCAGCCTCGGCGACACTCTGATTCGTTATGATCTGTGCGCGGAGGCTATTCGTCTCAGTCGTGCCCTGGTCATGCTCCTGCCAGAAGAAGCAGAGGTACTCGGTCTGACCGCTCTGATGCTGCTACACGATGCCCGTCGCGCCGCCAGAGTGGGTTCTCAAGGAGAGATGATCACGCTGGAAGAACAGGATCGTACTCTGTGGGACAAAGCTCAGATCGAGGAAGGGGTGGCACTATTGGAGCAGGCGCTCGCGATGCATCGTCCCGATTTCTACCAGATCCAGGCAGCCATCAGCGCTCTGCACTCACAGGCCCTCCGCGCCGAAGACACCGATTGGCTGCAGATTGCCATGCTCTACGGCGAATTGATCAAAAGAAACAACTCGCTGGTGATCAGACTCAACTGGGCCGTCGCGCTCGCTATGGCAAGCGAGCCTACTCGTGGCCTCTCTGTACTTGATGAATTGAATGCTAACGAAGGTTTACAACGCTATTACTTATTTCATTCCGCGCGTGCCGACCTCTTACGTCGCGCAGGAGACTGGCAAGCTGCCCACGATGCCTATCTCCAGGCCCTTAACCTGACGCAAAACTCTGTCGAGCGTGCCTTTTTACAACGGCGTCTGACCGACGTACAAGCAAAACTACTGTAGCCTCGGATCTCTATCAGGATCTGCTCTTGCCTGTCAGGCACTTTTCCCCTCTTTAGCCGCCAGAATAATTTCTTCTATCTCCTGAACAGAGAGAGTCTCTATATCGACACGGTCCCCCTCTATCGTAAAAAGAAAGAGTTGCTTCTGCTCCGTAGCGCCTGACTCATTATGTAAGAAGGCATAAAGGATCTGCGCAACCCGCTGCCCGGCTTTCTGTGCCCGCTCTCCATGTTTCTTAATCCCGATAGCAACCAGCACCGGAGCCGTCGCATCTTTTGGCTCAAGAAGGTCCACGTCCACATCATGTTCATGCTTCAATTGCTGCTCCAAGATTTTGAGATGCTCTTTTGTCTCTGAAAAGAACTCAAGATTAATCGTTGTGTCCATACTTTTTTCCTGCTCTTTCTTCTCAATGCAACGACTGCTCTCATCGCACGCTATTCCACTGCCAAAGCTCCTGCGTGAGCTTTCGGATAAACAATGTCGAGCGCCAGAGTAAGGCAGCGCACACCACCGCCGGCCTTGAGAAACTCAGTGACCGGGGAGATACATACCTCGTAACCCCACTTGCTCAGGATGCGACCCACGCGTGGTGGGCAATGCGGCATAATCACCGTCTTGCCGACAACGATCGAGTTGGCGCTAAATGCAAGGGCCTCATCCAGTTCCAGCACCAGCGGCTCTGGTATAAACTGCAAAATATCGTTAGCGCTGCGCCGATCCCATACTACTGGCGCGATAATCGCATGGCGGTCATCAAGTGGGCAAAAACTGATATCCAGGTGATAGAGGCGATCGTCAGTGAGCCTGATAGAGTGAAATGCAACGCCAAGTTTCTTTGCCAGGGCAGCATGTGCCGCCAGCTCTGTGCGGAAGCCATATCCTGCTACAAGCTGACCGTTCACAATAAACGCATCGCCGCAACCCTCAAAATAAAGATTGGGAGCGCTAGAAAATTCCGCAACCTCGTAGTCATGGGCGCGAAACCATTCATTATTATAGATGACTTCTGATTGTCGCTCTGGATACTTAAATTTGCTGGGGATAAATGTGCGACCATCAACCAGGCCAGCATTTGCTGTGAAGACGAGATCTGGTAGTCCATATACAGGCTCCATCGTTAGTACGGTCCCGCCTGCCTGCTTGATATTAGCAACAAGATTGTGCCATTGCTCATAAGCGAGGTCGCGATCAGGGGCGATTTGTGTATGCATCCAGGGATTTATTTCATAGAAGACGCCAAAGTAGTCTGGTGGGCACATCAGATACGTGCGGCCCCAGTCAAGCGCTCTGGCCTCGCGTGTGTTAGTAGAATCCGGGCTGGCCATCAAAAAAAACTCCTCAAACATAGCCTGTATCATTGGGCGTTTACATAAAAAAAGATTTGCCCTACCAGACAGAACGGCGTGGGCGTGTTTTATAGTGCTTCCGATGGAAGTTCATATGCTCTAAACGTCTGGCATGGAAGGCGAGTAACATTGATCAGAATAAACCGTCGTTTTCTTTTTCATCTGCGTAGGCCCAGTGCATCCAGGCCGAGATGAGCGTAGCCAATGTCCATTCAGCCTGCATAATCGTAGGTGTTGTCCGCCATGCTGCGCTGCTAATAGTAAGACGACGCACAACCTGAGCCTGACTCGTCCTATTTGTCCTGGGGTGGTAACTTCCTGACCAGTAAAATCGTACAGCACGCTTCATATATAGAGCTTGCCTATCATATGGTTGCTCTCTCGTTTCGTTGCTGTGTCTGCCTGCTCTGTTGCGTCGTCGTTGCATAACTTTGCTACTTTTTCCCACTATTCTTCTCTTCATAGGCACATATGGCTAATCCTTCTCTTTGTAGCATACCTCAGCACTGAATAGATCGTTACCACGCTTTGCTTTCCGTCCAACTTCAATATTGCTGGCAGATATAAAACATCATGACTGGTCTCCCCTGGTGCCAGGACGATTGAAACGTCGCCGTCTTGACCCGTAGTGGCAGGCCTTGCGTCTGCCGAGTGGTCCACAATGCACTCGGTCCACCCATCTGGTCCACGCACTCGGCAGACGCAAGGCCTGCCACTACGGGGACTTTTCCCCTGGTGCATCTTCACCTGACCTCTTAGGGTTTCGTGTGTATACTGTTCCTCTGAGGGCACTGAAACTAGCCTGTATTTCTCACGCCCGCAGCAATGCCGTTGATTGTCAATAAGACTGCGTATGTCAGTTTATCGCGTTCGCACTCCTCATCACTGGCATTTTGTCTGCTATCTTTATCCGGCAGCAAGGGACCGCCGAGTGTGCGCAGGCGGCGCAATAGCATAACCTGGAAGTAGCTTAACGGGTCGACGTAGGGATTACGCCGCCGGATAGATTGTTGCAGCACTGGCGAAGTATCGAGGAGCGCTTTGCCGCCAACGATGCATATCACCATTCGTCGCGTGCGCTCGAACTCTTCTCGAATCTCTTGTGAGATGCGTTCACGCAGATCTTTATCTTCGACGAGCATAGCATAATGTTGTGCGATATGCATATCTGCCTTAGAGAGCGTCATCTGCAGGTTGTCCAGGAAGGCGCGCCAGAAGGGCCAGTGGGTGTACAGGTACCGCAACTGGTCAAGCTGCGCCGGGTTCTCTTCGATATACTCTTCGAGTGCGCCTCCTACACCGTACCAACTCGGTAGTACATAACGACTTTGCATCCAGGAAAAGACCCAGGGGATGGCCCTCAACTCCTCGATGCCGCCTCCCTTCGTGCGGCGTGCCGGGCGCGAACCGATGTTGAGCCAGTCCAGTTCCAGAATCGGTGTGGCCTCTTCAAAGAAGTTCAGGAATGTCGGATCGTTATAGATCAGCCTGTGATAGCGTTCGTGGGCACTGGCCGACAGACGATTCATCAGCGCGATCCATTCTCTGCGTGGAGTCGGGTGTATCTGTGACTCGATGATATCCTGGTCAGGGATGCTCGATTGTACAACACCGACTACGACCAGTTCCATGTTCCTGATCGCAATTTCGTGTTGCCCGTACTTAAAGGAAAGCATCTCGCCCTGTTCGGTAATGCGTAGTCGCCCGTTGACCGTGCCGGGTGGTTGTCCAAGTATAGCTTCATAGATAGGACCGCCACCCCGCCCGATTGCGCCACCTCGCCCATGAAAGATGATAATGCCGGTACCGTGGCGGCGTCCAAGGGCTGCCAGTCGTCCCTGCGCCTGGTAAAGCTCCCAGCTTGAAGTGAGGATACCACCATCTTTGCTACTATCGGAGTAGCCCAACATAATCTGTTGCTCATACTTGCACCTGGCGATATAGGCGCGATAGTAAGGGTGCGTGAAGGCCTGCCCCAGGATATTGGTGCATTCGTGCAAGTCATGAATGGTCTCAAACAATGGTACGATCGGCAGGTTAGTGATACCCGCCTCCTTACAAAAGAACTGAACCTCCAGCAGATCGCTCAGACTGCTGGCCATGCTGATAATATAGCAAGTAATGGCTTTCTCGCCGAATTCTTCTCGTGCCTGTCTGATAGCATGAAACGTATTCAGGACATGCCATGTATCTTCACTCAATTTTAAATCAGGTCGTGTAAGTAGGCGTGGGTCGCCCAGTAAATTATCCAGGATGTAGAGACGTGCTGTCTCGTCGATTTTTGTATAGTCTTCTTGAAAGAGTCCTGTGACGCGCAATAGTTCGGCGAGTGCTGCGGCATGGCGTTCGCTGTGCTGCCGCACGTCGAGCGCTACGAAGTAGAAGCCAAATACCTCTACCTGCCGTATCAGTCTGGCAAGATGGCCCTGCGCAAGATCATATTCGCCGTCCGCCAATAAACTATCACGTATCAGGGTGAGGTCATGCAACAACTCTTCCGCATGGTTATAGGCGATGGGTAAAGCTTGTTCTCCGTCTTTTCGTGCTTTTAGTGTTGAAAATGTTTGTGAGCTGCCTGCAGGTATTGCTTGTGTTTGGGTGGAGAGTGTTGCTTCCAGGCGCTTCCACATAAAAGAAAGTTTGTGTCGATATGGTTCCATAATTGTCTGGGGGCCAAGCTCAGCATTATACTCTGGCAGGCGTGCGGCGTCATCGGTGAGAGAGCGTTGTAGTTCTTCTGTTACACGCGCATAGTTGAGCGATTGTGAAAACTCTTGTGCCAGAACCTGGATAGTGGTGCGATAATGTTCAATCACATTGTTGTGCTGCAAGCGTAGCGCATTGAGCATTGTCTCTGGACCTACGAAAGGGTTGCCATCCTGGTCGCCGCCGATCCAGGAACCCAGGCATAGAAATGGTGGTACCTTCACATCGGGATATGCCTCGTGCAGTAGTTCCTCAAATTCGCCATAAAGGTCGGGTACGGCATCATAGAGAATCTCATCGAGGTAGTAGATGCCCATCTTGATCTCGTCCAGTGGTTGTGGACGTACATGACGCACGGCATCGGTGCGCCAGAGCAGATCGATGGTACCCTCTAGATCCTGCTGCCAGTGCAGACGCTGGCGCGGCGTCATCTTTTCTTGTTTCTGATCATATTCCTCCAGCAGTTCAGCAATATGGCGTGTTTTAGCGATCAGGCTGCGTCGTGTCGCTTCGGTGGGGTGCGCTGTAAAGACCAGTTCAATCGAAAGCTGATTGAGCAGTTTCTGAATTGTGGTAGCATCCAGTTCGTTCTGCTGCAAGAAGCGAATCAGCGCAGCAAGTGAGCCGCGCTGCGGTCTATCGATATTGCTGGCTTCATATGCGCGACGACGACGGATACGGTGATATTGCTCGGCTGTGTTGACAAGATGAAAGTAGACAGTGAACGCTCGTATTACATCGATGGCGGTGTCCAGGGTACAACTATCCACAATCCGTGTAATTTCCTGGTCAAGTTGCACAATTTCTGCTTGTAACTGTGCAGCTTCTGCTGGCGCTGCCTCGGCGAGGAGCCGGTCACATTCACGCAATCGTTTACAGTTATGGCGTAATCGTTCGACAGTATCAAAAACAGCATGTCCCCTGTGGTGTTGAATGGCCTGTCCCAGAGCATTCCCCAGTATACGAATGTCCTGGCGGAGCGGAGCATCTTTTTCGCGACGGGAATCGTGTTCGGGCATCAATTAGTCCTTATTATGTGTAAGACATCTCGGCAGCCATTGCGTAGTTGGTGTGCTGGCGCACCATTGAGCCTTTTCTGTCACAATTCTATCACATTCTCTGACTTACTTCCTTACCCATTGCAGGTTGTTTCTCTGTACATTTGTGCAATAGAGATAGGGACACTCTGATGCCATTATCACCGTAGTTTCAGTATCCTCAAGCGGATCGACCTTCCGTCCCAGCCAGGCCACTCACGCCTTGAGGGATTGTACATGGGAAAGCCGAAAAGGTCAAGTCTTTTTGCACCAGGAGCAGCAGTGAGAAATACATTACACAGGTGTAATTTGCACAAATTTCCTCATTGGTAATTCTCAAAAACAGTGAAATACATCTTTTGAGAGTATTATATGGGAAAAATGTATGCTTTCTCCATATATATTGTGCAACATGCACAAAATAGTAACCAGGGTGTTCTTATAATTTGTCTCTTTTTTTACAAGGAAGATGCACCTATACTTCTTAAAGAAGAGAAAGTATGAGCTGCGCAAAGCGGCGCCTCTCCCTCTATGCTTTAGCTGTGCAAGCTATCGATGTGGTAAAGATGCCATGATGTTGTGCATGTTGTGAAACATTAAAAAGGGAGTACTGCATGGCAGCTCAATCAAACAGCGAATCTGGTATGATTCCAACACTGGGCCTTACCGGTGTTACCATCAACGCCATGGCGCTTATTGCGCCAGGGGCTTTCCTCTGGACCACGTATCAAATTCAAGCGGCACCCTCCTCGGCTATGAATATGTGGGTGGCCGTATTTGTCGCGACGGCTATTTCCATGCTCACTGCGATAGCATACGCTTCGCTATCCAGGCGTTATCCTGAAGCGGGTGCGGGTAGTTCGTACTACTTTGCCGAAGCGGCTGTCTTACAGCAAGAAGAGCATCGCCACTTTAGATTTGCGCGTATCAGTAAATTTATTGTCGGCTGGGCCTCGCACCTGTATTATTGGGTTTATCCGGGCGTGATGGTTGCCTTCATGGGTCTCGTCATTACTTATATCATCCAGACCTTCGTTCCCAGCTTTGGTGCGGCCTGGCAAGAGATTCTCGTCTGCATCGTGTTTGCTGCTGTTGTGGGTGCGATTTCTTACATTGGTGTGACCGGTTCGACTATAGCGAACATCATCATCAACGTCATTCAGATCCTTGCCCTGCTCACTTTCTCGATCCTTGCTATCGTCTATCGTATTCAGCATCCAGAGATTCACTACCTGCACCCGAGTGCTTTAAGCGTCATCACACCACATGATCTGGGCGGACTTATCTTCCAGTCCACAATTGCGATCCTGCTCATCGTCGGCTTTGAGTCTGCTACAGCGCTTGCTGCGGAGGCCAAAAATCCGCAAAGAGATATTCCGCGTGGTGTGCTGCTCTCTCTGGTTATCCAGGCGGTCATTTTCTACTTCTTTGAGTACTTTGCGGCCAACTACTTTATCAATACCGGTTATAGCAGCGGCACTGGTAAAAACCTGGTCAGTGGCTTTAATGCGGCTGCCGCTTCTGGTGCGCCGATCGGCGATATGGCAAAGATTATCGGCGATAAGCTCCTGGGTGGCAATGGCCTGGCATTCGCGATTATCCTGGCGGTCAGTGTGGTGATTGCCCTGGTCGGTACTTCGCTTTCCTGCATGAACACGGGCGTGCGTGTGACCTATGCGATGGGTAAGGATACAGAACTTCCCACCGTCTTTGGCTTCTTGCACGGTCGTTTCCGCACACCGCATGTTGGCGTTATTGTGCTGGCCACTATCTCAGCAGTGATTGGCTCATATGGCGTGCTCAACGTCAACAATCTGACGCAGGTGACGCTCATTTCAAACATTGGCACGTTCCTGTTGTATGGTATGACGTGCATTGTCTGCATCATCGCTTTTGCAGGCGTGGCAGGACGCGGCGTCTTTACGACGGTCATTGCTCCAATACTTGGAGCTGTGCTCAATGTATTGATGCTTCTTGGTGTCGTCTACTACGCTATTACGGCTGGCGGTGCTTCGCAGACAAATACAATTATCGCAGGCATCTTCAGTATCGCGTGGCTGGTTATCGGCTTCGGCTACCTGTATATCCGCAAGGTGGTTGCCGGCATACCCATCTTACATTCGGAGGACCATAAGGAGAAAATCAAAGCATCGGTTGATGATGCAGTTGCAACTGACTAACTTGTAATAAAGGTGTGCTCATTGTATTGATCACAATCAATGAGCACTTCCTTGACGAGGATATGTAACTTTCCTCGCTGGTGTTTAAGCCTCTGTTGTGCTATACTAGAGGCGTGGGGCTTTGTGGTCTAAATACAGACAGAACATGGAGCCTGTAAGATACCTCTGGTTTCGATCAGTACCCATGAGGGGTAAACTAACCTGCACTCGATAAGGTGAACATAATTCGCGTGAGCAGTGTGGGTTTGAGCGTTCCCAGGCAAAACGCCCTCCTGTGAGAGGGGAACACCAGAAAGGAGATACGGCGCTTTCTCTCGTTGAGGGTTTCGCCGTAGAATCTGATGTCTATAGCGTATACACCGGGCACAAGGATCGATCATTACGAGATTATCCGCATGCTGGGACGCGGAGGCATGAATCGCGTCTACCTTGCCAAGGATCTGAACAATCAGCAAAAGGTCGTGTTGAAGTTTCCTAATGATGATCTGATTGGCAATATCGCTGTATTCGAACGCTATAAACGGGAAGCTGAAATTGGTAATCGCCTCAACCACTCCCACATCCAACATCTCCTCAATATGGGTGAAGAGCGCCGCGAACATTACCTGGTGATGGAGTATATCAATGGGCGTACTCTACGCGCTGTGATGGATGAATATGCACCCGCCCCCATGCCTGTCTCCGAGACGCTACGCATTATTAACCAGGTTTGTGATGCGCTCTCCTATTCGCATGAACATGGCGTCTATCACCGAGATATTAAGCCGGAAAATATTATGATCCAGGAAGATGGGAACGTCAAGATTATCGATTTTGGTGTGGCCTTGCTGGAAGGCGCGCGCCGTGTGACATGGCGTGGCCTCTCTGGTACCGTTGGCACACCGGATTATATGGCTCCCGAACAATTGAAGGGAGAACGCGGTACCGCTAGCTCCGATGTCTATGCAGTTGGCGCTATGATGTATGAGATGCTTTGTGGCCATCCTCCGTTTGAAGGCGAAAATGTGTTTGCTGTCATGAATCTGCACGTCTCTCAAGATCCACCTCCGATCCTGGATTGTAATCCGAATCTTTCTCCTGTCCTGGCAACGGTGGTTATGCATGCGATCCGCCGTGACCCCGAGAAGCGCTATAAGTCGATTAAGGATATGCTGCACGATCTCAGCAATCTGGAAGAGGTGAAGCCTATCCCCTACCATCCTGATACACCAACGATGAACCGCAGTGGGCGAGCGGCCATTACGGCAACTCTGATTATTATTGCTATTTGTCTCGTTATAATCGCAATTGGATTTCTTGCACAATTTGCACATCACGTTACGCGCTGATTGCTTAGACTCACTTTCAAAAACAGGAGATTGTAATACTGCTGCCTCACGACTGTAGGCACTTTGTACATACCCAGGGCTTGTTTACTTGCCTCACCGTATGCTATACTCTGCTCACAGGTAATGTCGCCACTTCTATCTAAGAGCTGAGCTGCTCTTTATCCAGCGTTGCCTCAACCATTTGTAAACCTTTTTCGCTTGCTGTCCATTATCGTCCACTATATTGTGGATGTCCCATACAATTAAAAAAAAGAAATGACTCTGATGATCACTGTTGGATCGTCGGAACCTGGCTCCAGCGTCGGTGCCTCTAGCATTGAGCAGATAGTCTTTTTTGGGAGAGCAATGCATGAAGCACTCTTACGATGCTACCAACTCTTTCGATCCTCAGTTTCCCCTCTATGATGGGCGTTGGGAACATGATGCCTGTGGTACAGGTTTCCTGGCTCATATCGGTGGGGAGAGAAGTCACCTTATCGTGCAAACTGCCCTCGAAGCGCTCGCCCGCCTTACCCATCGCGGTGCGCAAGATGCCGATGCTGAGACGTATGATGGCGCAGGTATTATGACTCAGATTCCCAGGGAACTGTTGTGTGAGGAACTTGAACTGCGCCTTATGGGCCATGTGGACGACCCCGCTGATCTTGCGGTTGGGATGCTTTTTTTACCTGCGCAAGAACGCTTACCTGCTGCCTATGAGGAAAGTCGTCGTATCATCGAGCAAACACTTACGGAAGTCGGCCTCGTGTTCATGGGGTGGCGTAATCCACCTGTTGACTACAGCATTCTTGGTGCAAGATCCAAAGAGATTGCACCCACTATTGCACAGGTGTTGCTCAAGCGCCCTGCTGAGCTTCCTGCGGCACAATATGCCAGCACCCTGTACTATGCCCGGCGTTTGATTGAAGGACGCCTGCAGGCAGCTCATCTTGATGAGTGTTACATTGTTTCGCTTTCACACACGACGCTCATTTACAAGGGCCTGCTTGCCCCCTCCGATCTCGCACGTTTTTATCTCGATCTCGATGATCCCCGCTATAGCAGCGCTCTGGCTGTTTTCCACCAACGCTATAGCACCAATACATTCCCTTCCTGGCCACTGGCACAGCCTGTACGCCTGCTTGCACATAACGGTGAGATCAATACTGTACAGGGGAACCGCAACTGGATGCAGGCACGTGAGAGTGCACTCGCATCTCCTGTGTGGGATGAGAAAATAAAGGATCTTTTCCCCGTTGTGCAGGCCTCTGGAAGCGATTCGGCTCAACTCGATAATGTGCTGGAATTCCTCCATTACTCTGGTCGCGATCTGCTTCATAGCATGCAAATGTTGATTCCTCCTGCCTGGGAGCAGAAACCTGAATTAGATGATGCGCAACGCGCCTGGTGCGAGTACCACGCGGGTATTACTGAGCCTTGGGATGGTCCCGCTGCCCTGGTCTTTAGCGATGGTTGCATCGTTGGTGCAGCGCTGGATCGTAATGGATTACGCCCATCACGCTATACTCTGACTACCCAGGGTATTCTGATTGTTGCATCTGAAGCGGGTGTCATTCCGTGCGAACCGTACGAGATTGCTGAGAAAGGTCGCCTTGGGCCTGGCGAAATGATCGCGGTTGATGTCGAACGCCATGTCTTTATGCGTAATCAGGAGATTAAAGCTCACCTGGCTCAACAGCAACCTTATCGCCAGTGGTTGGGAGACCATCTCACGTACCTGTCTGAACTTCCTGTAAAAGCAACGGAACAGGTTGATATAGCTCAAGAGGCGCCTGCCCTGTTTGCACGTCAGCAACTCTTTGGCTACACACATGAAGACGTAGAGATGGTGTTACGTCCCATCGTGACCGATAACAAAGAACCTACTTGGAGTATGGGCGATGATGCGCCGCTGGCTGTCCTCTCAACGATGCCACGCGCTTTCTCTGATTACTTCCGCCAGCGCTTCGCACAGGTTACAAATCCGCCCATCGATCCCTTGCGCGAGCGTATCGTTATGTCGCTCGATTGTTATCTGGGACGTCGCCTGAGCATGCTGACAGAAACGCCGCAGCATGCACAACTTCTACGCCTGTCAACTCCATTGCTTACCGAAGCGCAACTGAATGCATTGCGTAATCTCAATGAGATGCAATTCCGTTCGCGTACACTCGACACCACTTTTTCCATTAGCGACGGACCCGCCGCACTCGAAGCGACACTTGATCGCCTTGAACAGGAAGCAGTTGCCGCAATCGACGAAGGCTTTACGCTCCTCATTCTCAGCGACCAGGCGGCAACACTTGAGCAAGCTCCGATCCCGATGGCGATTGCGGTAGGTGCTGTGCACCATGGACTTATCCGCCGCGGCCTGCGCACCCATGTCTCACTTATTTGTGAGACTGGAACCGTCTGTGATATTCACCAGATTGCCGTCTTGCTTGGCTATGGTGCGGAAGCTGTTGTACCCACTCTGGCGCTGACCAGTGTATGTGCTCTTGCAGGCGAGCGCCGCCTTGAACAGCTTACACAAGAGCAGGCAAGCGAGCGTTACTTCCATGCTGTCGAAGATGGTCTACGCAAAGTTATGGCACGTATGGGCATCTCGACTCTGCACAATATCGTTGGAGCGGGGCAGTTTGAGATTGTGGGTCTGAGTCCACAATTTGTAGAACGTTGCTTCACAGGCTCCGCCAACCATACAGGCAATGTAACGTTTGCACATATCGCCGAGCGCATCATCAAACATTGCACGACTCTCCAGCAAGGTCAGGAAGCCCCGGACGCAAATACTGCAAAACGGCGCAAACTCAACGACCTTGGTCGCTATCGTTTCCGTCGCGATGCCGAATATCATGCCTACAATCCATTGATTGTGCGTGCATTGCAGAAAGCAGCGCAGAGCGGAAGTGGAGAAGATTACCGTCAGTTCACGTCTATGGTTTATCACCGACCGCCCACGGCGCTGCGTGACCTGCTTTCGTTTGTACCTGCGACGCCCGTTCCTCTAGAACAGGTTGAGTCGATGGAGTCGATTCGCTCGCGCTTTGTCATTTCAGCCATGTCGGTTGGTGCTCTTAGCCCCGAGACACATCGTACCATTGCGGCGGCCATGAATAGTATTGGTTGTCGTAACAATACTGGTGAAGGTGGCGAGGATCCCAACTGGTATCACGAGACGCTCGAAGGCTATCCTGTAAGCAGTAAGATCAAGCAGGTCGCTTCGGCTCGTTTCGGAGTCACGACCGAATACCTGGTGCGCGCTGAAGAAATAGAGATCAAGATGGCGCAGGGTTCCAAGCCTGGTGAGGGTGGTCAGCTCCCTCCGGGCAAGGTCTCGCCTTTCATCGCCCGCTTGCGCCATACTGCGCCGGGCGTATCGCTGATCTCGCCGCCGCCACACCACGACATCTACAGTATCGAGGATATTGCTCAGTTAATCTACGATCTGCACCAGGTTAACCCGAAGGCGCGTGTCGGTGTCAAGCTGGTTTCCTCCAGTGGTGTTGGTACGATCGCCGCCGGAGTTGCCAAGGCGCACGCTAACTATGTTCTGATCAGCGGTCATGACGGTGGAACTGGCGCATCGCCTCTCCAATCTATCAAGCACGCTGGTCTGCCGTGGGAGCGTGGCCTGGCTGAGACGCAGCAGGTGCTGGTACGCAACGGACTGCGCAAACGTGTACGAGTACGCGTCGATGGTGGTTTCAAAACGGGACGCGATGTGGTCATCGGCGCTATGTTGGGCGCGGAGGAGTTCGGCTTTGGTACGGCAGCTCTGGTTGCTCTGGGGTGCGATATGGCCCGTCAGTGTCACCTCAATACCTGTCCGACAGGTATTGCGACCCAGCGTGAAGACCTGCGTGCCAAATTCACAGGCAGACCTCAGTTGCTCGTCAATTTCTTTTCCCTGCTTGCTGAGGAAGTGCGTGAGTTCATGGCCAGCCTGGGTATAACGCGCTTCGAGGATCTGGTGGGACGTGCAGACCTTCTACAGGCTGTCGGCGAATGCGATGTTGACGTAGCCAGCATGCTTGTTCCGCAGCCTATCTTCTCCTCTCCAGATGCCTACAAGGAAGTACCATCCTCCACGGTTGCCGAATTGTTGCTCACTGAGGCAGAAGAGGCCCTGGCGGGAGAGCGCAGCGTCATCACCCAGCATATCATTCGCAACGATGATCGCACCGTTGGTGCCAGTCTTGCAGGCGAGATTGCACGCCGTTATGGAAACAAGGGACTGCCTGGCGTTAGCATCACCTGTACTTTCCAGGGATCGGCTGGCCAGAGCTTCGGTGCCTTCTGTGTACCCGGTATGCGCCTCATCCTCAACGGTGAAGCAAACGACTATGTAGGTAAAAGCATGACCGGTGGGCAGATTATCATCGCTCCGCCCGTGGACTCGCACTTTGCCTCGCAAGAAAACACCATTGTCGGTAACACTGTTCTCTACGGTGCGACCGGTGGACAATTCTTTGCCGCCGGGCGTGCGGGAGAGCGTTTTGCTGTACGTAACAGTGGTGCACTCGCTGTGGTCGAAGGAGTCGGTGCTCACGGTTGTGAATACATGACCGGTGGCATGGTCGTCGTCCTTGGCGAAACCGGCTATAACTTTGGAGCGGGCATGTCCTCTGGCGTCGCCTACGTCCTGGACACCGAAGAGGAGGCTTTCCCCATCCGTTGCAACACCGAACTGGTCGGCATGGATCGTATCGATAACGCTCGCGAAATCGGGGCTCTGCGCACTGTCATCGAATGGCACGCTCGCAAGACCCGCAGCAAGCATGCCGAGCGCATCCTGGAGCAGTGGGATGCCATACAGCACCGCTTCTGGCGCGTCCTCCCACGTGGCACCAGCGCCTCGGCCTGTGACTTCGTCGACACCGGCGAATACGACACCCAGCTCATGAGTGCCTCGCACTAAGAGCTAATTCAGCATACGTTGTGAGTGAAGGACAAAGTTGTCTTTCACTCACAACTACCCTAATGACGACTTCTGCCTCTCATCACAAATCGTGGATCATGTTCATGCTATTTACTGTGCTTCTAAGGTATCCACAGGTAACTTTAACAGTTTGCGAACTCCTGTTTCATCAGGCACAACAAGAAGCTGATCGATCAGTTGATCTAGCTCATCCAGATCATTGATCAGTGCAATCGGTTGTTGTACTTGCTTCACTAATGAGGGAAACCGTTGCCTAATAATTTTGAGCGCAGACTTTTGCAACCCTCGTAACTCTCCTTTTGTGACACGTTCCTGAACATCAGGATTGTCATCAAGAAACCAATCATAAGCCATGTACATGCGGAGTTCCTCCTCTACAAGTTGTTTATCTTGTTTGGATAATGTTTTCGACCTTTGCATAATCCTCTTGAAGCGAATGAGATGATGCCCAAAGCGTTGGCGTGTATAATATTCTTTCATCTCGCCAAGCGCCTGGATAAGCATCGGCGCATTTGCCCCGTTCATCGCGGGTAGCAATGTATACAAACATATGGCATGTTCACCTACAAATTTCTGTGCTTCCAGCTTCCACAATGCCAATACGTGATAGTGCAGGCTTAGAAGCACTTCATCTCCGCTCTTCTCCTCGAAGGGCGGCTTTGGTATCGTCGTCTCGAATGGATACATTATTACCGTGATCACTGGTTTCTTATGTTTGGCATAGAGTCCAACATGATACTGGAGCACGCGAATATCTATTGTACTATCCGCATCCGTTTGTAATTCCATGTTCAGGATATGTGGCATACCATTCTTAATAACATTGTACACCAGATCAGCTTTCAAGATTGTGCGGTCGATCTCAACATTCTTGTCATCGATGACCTCGGTACCGGGTATGAGCCTGGGTACAATCTCCTTCACCTCATTGCCAAATAATGCCTTCAACGTATTATCAAATTCCTGGGGTTGATGCTGTTGCATGGTCCTCCCCGCCTCCTCCGCGCGATTTTCAGCATCGTAGCACATCTGTTCTTATTTTGCAACAATATTCTATAATCTGTATACATCTATTTTATATAAAATAGAGCGAGATGCAATGCTATATAGGCATCTCGCTCAAGTTCAGAAATCTATCTTCGCACCACCGGGCGCTGGCCCTGTTGTATATGGTGCGCTGTCAACTGGTGATGATCTACCTCGTGGCTATGCGGATCGGTATGTACAATCACTTCCGATACTCCATCAATCCTATGGAAGAGTCGGTGGCGTACCTCCTCAGCAATAGCATGGGCTTTTGCCAGTGTTAATTGCTCGTCAACCTCAATATTCAGCACGATATGTAGTGTATGCCCGACCCAGCGCGCACGCACATCATTGATATGCTCGACTCCAGGCACTCCGCTGGCAACACTGATGATCCTGGGTACCATGCGCGAATCTACCGCATCCATAAGTCGCTGCAAGACGCTCTTGCTGGTCGAGTACACGACGGTGACAATAACGACGGTAATAACCAGTCCTGCAATTGGATCGGCGATGGGGAAGCCCAGCCTGGCACCTACAAGACCGATAAAGGCGGCGAGAGAAGTGAAGCCGTCGATACGCGAGTGTTGTCCATCGGCGATCAGTGGTACGCTATTGATACGCCTGCCAATAGTGATTTTGTATTGCGCAAGCGCTTCGTTGCCTACTACACCTACCAGGGCGGCAGCCATGCTGAGATACAATTGTGTGGGGACGTTGCCGCTGGTCAATTTCTGGATGGATTCAACTGCGCTGGCCGTAGCGCTGGCTATAATGACCAGTACTATGAAAATGCCAGCCAGGTCTTCAGAGCGATAATAGCCGTAGGTGTAGCGCTGATTGGCCGCTCTCCTGGAGAGGACAAAGGCGATCCACAGTGCGATGGTTGTGAGTGCATCTCCTGCATTATGCAGCGCATCGGCGTATAATCCAGCGCTTCCCCCAACAACAGCAATTGCGAACTGGATGATGGAGACGAGTAGCATGCCCAGAGTGGAGATCTGAACTGCCTGCAAACCAGCTTTGTTTCCATACAGGTCGGCATCTACTTTCCCATGTTCATGTCCATGCCCACCATGACCGTGATGATCGTGCCCCTCATGCTCGTGGTCATGGTCGTCATGTTCGTGGATGTCATCGTCATGGTCGTGGTTATGATCATGCTCGTCATGATCGTTATGATTATGCATAGTGCCTCCTGATGAGAATGCTGTAAGTGCATCTCATGAGCTATGAGCTATTCTCTTCGCCAGCGACGATGCCCGCCGCTCTTTTCCATGATAACATCTCGGGACCTCTAGCCTCTTCCTTAAAATGGTAATCGTGTTTGCGTATCAGTTCGCCCAGTTGCTCATCAAGCCGTTGTAAACAGGCTAATTGCGCCTTTCGTAATTGTGAGAGCCAGTCTCCAGGGGTGTCGGACATCTTGAGTTCACTTGTGAGGCGGAAGTGGTCCAGGCAGAGTCCGTTGGAGGCTGCGAATTGCGTACAAAAATCTGGATCGAGTAACGCTTTACGTAATGTGTTGATGTAGCGGATCTCGGCTTGCTCTTTCTGTCGGCAGGCGGGACATTGTTGCGGCTCACGCTTATTGACGTTACCGTTATCAAAGAGACGCCGGAACAGGCCGCCAGATGGTGCTGCATCATCGCTGCTCTGAAGCTGTTCACTCATATCTGTAATGATGTCACGATAGGCCTGGGCCAGTTGCAGAGTCGCGCCCATGTGGGCCAGTTGCCAGGTGTGCATGTTACAGAAGCCCTGTGTGCGACGCAGTTCCTTGCGTACGTCGACATCAGTAAAGAGTTCGTATTTCCAGGAGTCCAGGTAGCGTGTGGTGCTTTCCTGTGTCAGACGGCACAGGGGGCATCCCTCTTGCGTACATGCGTATAATAGTGTCTGATAGCTTCTGTCTTTCTTCATTTTTGTTCCTTGAATGGCTTCTAGTGCGCCTTCGTAGATGCTGGGTTTTCGTAAGGTTGGGTGAGTTATACTCTTACAGCTTCTTGCTGTTTAGTTCTTGGTTTGTCTTCTCATGCCGTTTTACTTTTATGTTAGGGTTTCACCTTTTCGCTTGTTATTTTTGCTATTTCTGAAAAGTCAGAAATCTTGCTCTCTTCTAGTAGTTTTTTGTATTGTAGTACGAATGGTATGCCTGACTCTTCGATGTTGATGATAAAGGTTCTTCTCTCTGGTGTGAGTGGTATGACTTCGGTGAAGCCTATGTGCTTCATAAGTCTTATTCCATCTGGCATACTACTTCTTGCTGCGATGTTTCCTATTTCTACTCCTCTTCTGCCTAACTCTAGTATTAGCTTTATGAGTTGCCTTACTAATCTTGATCCATACTCATGCTTTTCTTCTGTACTAAACCCTGGTTTAACTCCGATTGCTGTTAAGTATAGGTCTATCTTTTTTCCTTTTTCAAACTTTTCTATCTGGTCTGGTTCTACTTTTACAGGGAGTGTTTGTCCTAGGATGTTTTCTAGGTTTCCCTTTTTTAGGGGCATGGTGGAAAGGTATCCTATGGCTTCTTTCCCTTTTCTTAGTATATAGTATGTGTCAGGGTTTTTTTCTACTATTTTCATTCTTTCTTTTTCTGTTCCTGCTCCTACTCCGAATATTTCTTGACTTAGGTCTTGAACCTCTTTCATATCTTCTATCGTCTCAATCTTAGACATCTTAGTGAGGCTCCTTTCATCTTCTCTTTTTATTTCTTCTTCGTTGTCTAGTGTGTACTTCTCCTCGAAAAGTAGTTGTTGCCTGTGGTACTGGTCTACGCTTTCCTTGGTATATCGGCCATGTGTATATCCTGGTCTGGTTACTTTTTTAATTAGTTCTTTTTCTACGAGGCTTCTTAGTGTACTTGAGGATATGCCTAATAGTGCCATCGTTTCTGCTGATGTGTAAAGTGCTTGTTTGTCTGTGTTTTTCACTTTTTCTTTCCCTCCTTTAGTATTTGGTTCCCTGTGACATTGTATCATGTTTTTGCCAGCGATACTAGGTATTTCTGCACGATTTGAAATTTCTGCTGATTTACTATTGACAATGGGGAGGGCCTGTGCTATAGTTCTATTAGAAATTTCAAATTTAGCAGAAATTGCTAATAAACCTGCTAGATTTGAGCGGGTTTATAGAACAAGCGGTTCTATGAGGGAGGAATGTTGATGCTGTGGTTCTGGTTTGTTCTGGTGGGTTGCTGGTCGGAGGTGTGTTCGGGAAACTGTTGGATGTGTGACCAGCTGTGTAGTGGTGAAGCGGGCCATAAAGGGA
>WNGD01001005.1_pt1 | contig 40580 bp, 35 predicted proteins | sample 5400671 | NCBI WGS metagenome assembly WNGD01 (sample SAMN13153369, study PRJNA577476) | soil metagenome | isolation source: 40 cm soil or saprolite under grassland replicate 2 | place: USA:California | collected 2016-06-15 | reverse complement strand
TAGCTGCGCAACGTCAGCGGCAGGCGCTCAGGCACGATGCCGATCCTTTTCGGATTGGTCGGCCAGCGTATAGGCCCGTGCGGTGGCCGCGTTCAATGCGGCCTCGACCTCGAGGCGATAGCTCTCCAGCGTAGCCTCGCCGGCGTCGGCGGGAACCCGGATCCTTTCGCCGCCCACCAGGGCGCCGCGACCGAACGGCAGATTGATCGCGGAGCGGTCCCAATTGTCGAGCTCGATGCGAAGGCTGGTGGCGATCGCGACCGGGAAGATCGGCCGCCCGGATTCGCGCGCGAGCATCACGATGCCGAGCCCCGCGACGCGCGAGATCTTCGGCACGTCCGCGGTGAGCGCCACATTGTAGCCTTGCGCGAGCGCAGCGAGCATTTCCCGGAACGCGGCGACGCCGCCCTTGCGGTCGTGCCGCCGGCCCGGATCGCCCGAGCCTCGGATCGTCGCGATGCCCAGCCGTTGCGCCGCAATGGCGTTGATCTCGCCGTCGTGGTGACGCGAGATCAGCACTTTGACCCGATGCTGCGCCCGCTTGATGAACGGCGCCATGAAGTGCTGCCCGTGCCACATCGCAACGATCAGCGGCAGATCCGGTTCGACCGCCTCGTAGATATCGGGAGGGTCGAGCTCGAACCGCGAGGTGTTCCACACCAGCCGCAAGTAAGCGGCCGCAAGCGTCCCGAGCGTCACCTGCGTCGAGCGCGCCCGGCCGATACGCTTCTGCAACGAGGACATGAGGTTGAGAATTCCGCGCAATCAACTTATCGAAACCGCGGCGCCCACGCCCGGGTAGAGCCAGCGCTGCAGATGAACCAGGAAATATCGCGTCCGCGCATCGAGCTCGCCGGCGAACACGAGGTGGAGCGATTGCCGCGAGCGAATCTCCTCCGCCATGTTCGATCCTCCGCGGCCCGAAGGAATGTTCACGCGAATTCGCGCTTGCGCGCTTCGACGAGATCGAGCAACGCGCGGTGCCGGCCGCGGCCCGCGGCGACCAGGGCTTCATGCACCGGTTCGGCTCGATTGTAGGTGAGTACCCGCCCCTCGATATCGGTCAACGCACCGCCTGCTTCGTGCACCAAAAGGTCGGCCGCCGCAAGGTCCCAGTCGTTGCTCGACCGGCTCGCGAACGCAACATCGAGCGTGCCCTGGGCGACGCGCGCGAGGCGCAACGCCAGGGAATGAATTTTCGCCACCGTCTCGATTGAAGGGACGATCGCGGCAAGCTGGTCGAGGCGGCGGCGCGGGCCGGCGACGCGCGCGCCGTCGAGCTTTTCTCCCTCGCTCGCCCGGATCGCCGTGCCGTTCAAGCGCGCGCCACGCCCGGCGACCGCCGCGTACAATGCGGCTTCTGGCGGAGCAAAGATCACGCCGAGCACCGGACGGCCCGCCTCCACGAGCGCCGCTGCGATCGTCCAATCGGCCATGCCGCGGATGTAGGCGCGCGTGCCGTCGATCGGATCGACGATCCACACCCGCTTTGCCGCGAGCCGGGCCGGATCATCGCCGCTCTCCTCGGAACGCCAGCCGTAATCCGGGGCGGCGGCGGTGAGGCGCTCGCGCAGCAGGCGGTCGACGGCGATGTCGGCTTCGCACACCGGGGAGGTGCCGTTCTTGGTCCAGGTCTTGAGCTCTCGCCCGAACATGCCGAGCGCGAGCGCGCCCGCCTCACGCACCGCATCGACGAGAATTGCGGAAAGGGCACTCGGCTCCGCGCGCGGATCAATGGCCGGCAACGGTCATCCCTTCCACCCGCAACGTGGGCGCGTTGGTGCCGTAACGGAACACGAGGTCGTTCGCCGGTTCCAGCGTGCGGAACATCTCGATCAGATCCCCCGCGATGGTCACCTCGCTGACCGGGTAGGTGAGCTTGCCGTTCTCGATCCAGAAACCGGCCGCGCCGCGGCTGTAATCGCCGGTCACGAAGTTGACCCCCATTCCGATCAGGTCGGTGACGTAGAAGCCTTGGCCGATGCCGCCGATGAGTGCTTGCGGCGTTCGCGCTCCGGGCTCGAGATGGAGATTGGTCGGGCCGGGCGAGGGTGCGGAGGATACCCCGCGCTGGGCGTGGCCCGTCGTGGTTTGCCCGAGCTCGCGCGCGGTCGCGCAATCGAGCAGCCAGGATTTCAGCACGCCGTTCTGAACCAGCGCGATCGGCCGCCCGGCGACGCCTTCGGCATCGAACGGGCGCGAGCGCAGGCCGCGCCGCCGCAGCGGATCATCGACGATGCCGATGCCGGGGCGGAACAATGACTCGCCGAGCTTGTCCTGGAGAAAGCTGGTATGCCGGGCGATCGCCGCGCCGTTGATCGCCGAGCCGAGGTGGGAAACCAGCGAGCCGGCCACGCGCGGATCGAACACGATCGGCACCCGGCCGCTGGGGACCTTGCGCGGATTGACCCGCTTGACCGCCCGCTCGCCGGCATTGCGGCCGATGGTGGCGGCGGCGTCGAGATCGGTCGCGTGCAGCGCCGTCGAATAATCGTAATCGCGCTCCATCGCCGTGCCCTTGCCGGCGATCGCCGTCATCGCCAGCGAATGCTGCGAGCCCAGATACGCGCCGGAAAAGCCGCTGCTGGTCACCAGCACCATGCCGCCGATGCCGGCGCCGGCCGAAGCGCCCGCCGATTTGGTCACGCCCTTGACCGACACTGCCGCCGCCTCGGCCTCGAGCGCGAGCGCTTCCAGGCGCGCGACGCTGGGCAGCTCCGGATCCGCGAGATCGAGATCGGGAATGGTCTTCGCGAGCAGCTCGCGATCGGCCAGGCCGGCGAACGGGTCCTCCGGCGCCGCGCGTGCCATCGCCACCGCGCGTTCGGCCAGATTGGCGACGCCGTCCTCGGAAAGGTCGTTGGTGGAGACGACCGCCTGGCGACGGCCGACCAGCACCCTTAGCCCGAGGTCGTCGGCCTCGGCGCGCTCGCTCTCCTCGACGGCAGCGTCCCTCACCTCGACCGCAAGCGACGCGGAGCGGACCGCCACCGCATCGGCGGCATCGGCGCCGGCGCGCCGCGCGGCTTCGACCAGCCGTTGGGCAAGATCGACGAGGGGGGATTGATCGAGCAGGGAGGACATGATGGGAACGGTTCCGGTCTAAAGAGCAGAGCCGGGTTCGGCAAGGCTCAAATGTGCCTCGGACCCGCGCGCTTCAAGGCGGCGGGCCCCGTCCGGCCCGACGGCGCGCGTGCTCACAATGCACGCAAAAGCTGCGTCGCATGCGCCCGTGAACGCTGCGGCTTTATGGATCCCGGCAAGCTCTCGTCAATCATTCCGCGCAAGGCGGCGTCAATCATGTGCGGCGAAAGCGCCGCCGACACCGGCTCTTAACCAGGCTTTTTAAGCGGATTCCGACGCCGCCGCGGCATGCTCCCGGACAAAGCCCGGGCACCAAGACTCAGGGCGCGCAGGGAGCGCAGTTTGAGGCGTCAACGGCAGTTCGGCGGGAGCATGCCTGCCGGGTCGAGCCGCGCCGTGCGGCTCGACCCGCTCGCGCTTCCGGTCCGCTTCGCGGCTTCCGACGCCGGCGCGGACGAGCGGGTGCGATGGGTCGAGCTCGACCGCGAACGTGTCGTGCTGCGGCGCGCGGTGCGCGGCATCCCCATGGCGATCCAGCTTCCGGTCAATGCCTTCCTGGGCGTGGCGCTGCATCTCGTCGCCACCGAGGGGGGCGAGTGCGTGACCCTTTCGCTCGAGCATCGCGATCCCGCGCTGAGCGTGCCGCTGTTTTCGCAGGCCGACGGCAATGACGTGATCGCGGATTGGCAGCTGTGGGCGCGCACCTTGGGTTTGCCGCTGCTCGTGGCCGACCGGGGCGGCAAGCTTCGCGAACCGTTCGAGCGCATCGGCGGTGTGCGGCTCGAACCGGTGTGTCCGCGCCGGCGCCGGCGCAATGCCGTCAAGTCGCGCCGGCCCTCGATTCTCCTGCGTCGGGCCTTGGCTCCGCCCGCGCGGCAGCTGCCGGTGCATCGCGGCGAGCGCGAGATCGTCGCGCGGAGCTAGGCCGCCTAGTAAATAAATCCGAACTGACAAGCGACGTCGGTCGATGTCTGCTTTGGAGCATGTTACCGACTCAAGTCGGACATCGCGCTATGTCCGAAAAGTACCAGAAAGAGACATATGCAGTGCAACAAAGGCAGCCCGTTTTATTCGATGACCTCGTCGGCGCGGCCGAACAAGCAGAGCGGCGGTCACGCTGAAGCGCCTTCAAGTTGAGAACCAACTGGACCTTGGCCGCCTGCTGCACCGGCAGGTTTTTTTGCCTTTCAAGACAGACCCCGTGAGATTCCCCGCGGCCAACGGTCGCAGGCTCAGCGCGAGGCGTCGCGCGTGCAGCGCCTCAAATCGATCTTCAATTGCTTGAGCTCGGCGATGTGCTGATCGATGCGGCGCTCCCATTTCTTGCGCAACGGTGCCCAGACCTTCGGCGGTACCGGATGGATATTCGGCAGCATGGCGAGTTGCTCGGCGATTTCCTCGAGGCTGAAGCCCGCGCGTTGCGCAAGCGTGATGTAGGTGATCCGGTGAAGGGTCGCTTCGCTGTAGCGGCGGTGGCTCCCGCTCGTCTTGCGGTCGGACGTGATCAGGCCGAGCTTCTCATAGTAGCGCAGCGTCGCTGCCGGCACGGAGCTGCGCTTGGACATCTCGCGGATGTTAATCAGCTCATTGGGTGGCATCAAAGTGGCTTTGCAGTCCATGATCTTCCCAACCGATCGCGAGCGAACCAGGTAGATGTAGTACCCGATGGACTGCGTCACCACCATGCTGGCGGTAAAATCGTCAGTAGCACGAAAGAGCGCCGCGGATAGGCTTCCCTCTTGAAATTCCAAAGTTGAAGTTTACTTCAACTTGAGTATCACTGCAAGAAGAGGGACGCTCGTGCCGTACCGCCATTCCTTGCTCGCGTCGCTGCGTGCGGGTCTTTCCGCCATTGCCATGGTGGTCATGGCCACCGTCATCACCGCTTGCAGCAACGGCCTGGGACGAATTCACTGGGCGGATCGCGGCCATCGGCGCGGTCGACATACGTCCGCGCGTCAGCGGCTATATCGACCACATCGCCTTCAAGGAGGGCGACATGGTCAAGGCGGGCGACCTTCTGTTCGTGATCGATCCGCGTCCCTACCGCGCCACCTATGACAGCGCGGTGGCCCAGCTCGAACGCGCCCGCGCATCGGCAAAGCTCGCGGAGGAGCAGTACAAGCGCGCGGAAGCGCTGGTCAAGACCGCCGCGATCTCGGTCGACACCTACGACACGCGCAGCGCCGCGTTGGGACAGACCAGCGCCGACGTTCATGCGGCCGAAGCGGCGCTGGCCACCGCCAAGCTCAATCTCGACTTCACGGAGGTACGTTCGCCGATTGCCGGCAGAGTCAGCCGCGCGCTGCTGACGCTCGGCAACCTCGTCCAGGCCGACCAGACCGTGCTCACCAGCGTCGTCTCGCAGGACCCGGTCTATGTCTATTTCCAGCCGGACGAGCAGTCCTTCCTGCGCTATCGCGAGCTCGCCCGCAAGGGCGAACGCGCCAACTCGGATAACCCGGTGCGGGTGGGCCTCGCCAGCGAAACCGGCTTTCCGCATTCGGGCATGGTGAACTTCGTCAACAACCAGGTCGATGCGGCGACCGGCACGATCAACGTGCGCGCGACGGTGCCGAACCCCGATGGCGTTTTCGTGCCCGGCCTCTATGCGCGCGTGCAGCTCGAAGGGCGCGCCGAATACACGGCCATGCTGATCGACGACAAGGCCATCATGACGGATCAGGATCGCAAATACGTCTATGTCCTTGGACCGGGAGACAAGGTCAAGCGCAAGGACATCGTGCTGGGCAGCGTCCATGACGGCTTGCGGGTGGTGCCGTCCGGCCTCGATGCGAACGACAAGGTCATTGTCGCCGGTTTCCAGAGGATCTTCGCACCGGACACCAAGGTCAAACCCAACCTGGTTGCGATGAGCACCGGCCCCAGTCCTAACCCGTAAAGGAGACTCAACCTTGGGCTTCTCCAGGTTTTTCATCGATCGCCCGATTTTCGCGGCGGTGCTGTCGATCGTGATCTTCGTTGCCGGTGCGATCGCGATCCCGCTATTGCCGATCAGCGAATATCCCGAGGTCGTTCCGCCCACCGTCGTCGTGCAGGCGACCTATCCGGGCGCCAACCCCAAGGTCATCGCCGAGACCGTATCGTCGCCGCTGGAGGAGCAGATCAACGGCGTTGAGAACATGATGTACATGAAGTCGGTAGCCGGCTCGGACGGCGTGCTGCAGATGACAATCACCTTCGCCCCCGGCACCGATCCGAACAAGGCGCAAGTGGACGTGCAGAACCGCGTTTCCCAGGCGCTGTCGCGCCTGCCGTCGGAAGTGGTCAGCCTCGGGGTGACCACGCAGAAGCAGTCGCCAGCCTTCCTCACGTTGATCACGCTGATCTCGGACGGCAAGTATGATCCGCTTTACCTGCGCAACTACGCCAATATCCGGATCAAGGACCAGCTCGCGCGCATTCCCGGCGTCGGCCAGATACGGCTGTTCGGCGGCGGCGACTATGCGATGCGCGTCTGGCTCGATCCGGACAAGGTCGCTTCGCGCGGCATGACCGCGGGCGACGTGGTGCGCGCCATCCAGGAACAGAACGTCCAGGTCTCGACCGGCCAGCTCGGCGCCGAACCGATCAAGGGCGGCAGCGATTTCCTGATTGCGATCAACGCGCAGGGCCGCCTGCGCACGCCCCAGGAGTTCGGCGATGTCGTGCTGAAAACCGGCTCGAACGGCGAGGTCGTGCGGCTTTCCGATGTCGCGCACATCGAGCTTGGGGCCAGCGACTACACCCTGCGTGGCCAGCTCGACCATTACCACACGTCCATCATCGGCGTGTTCCAGGCGCCCGGCGCCAACGCGCTGGCGACCCGGGACGCTGTGATCGCAAAGATGGACGAGCTCGCCAGGCAGTTCCCGCCCGGTGTGAGCTACCGCTCGGATTATGATGCCACGATCTTCGTGCGAGAATCGGTCGCGGCCGTCATTCACACGCTGTTCGAGGCGATCGCGCTGGTCGTGCTGGTGGTGATCCTGTTCCTGCAAACCTGGCGCGCCTCGATCATTCCATTGATCGCCGTTCCGGTATCGGTCGTCGGCACCTTCGCCGTGCTCTATCTGCTCGGCTTTTCCATTAACACGCTCTCGCTGTTCGGCCTGGTGCTCGCGATCGGCATCGTGGTCGATGACGCGATCGTCGTGGTCGAGAATGTCGAGCGTAACATCGAGGAAGGCCGCACACCGCTTGAGGCCGCGTACCAGGCGATGACCGAAGTATCCGGGCCGATTGTCGCGATCGCGCTCGTGCTGTGCGCGGTGTTCGTGCCGATGGCGTTCCTGACCGGCGTCACGGGCACCTTCTACAAGCAGTTCGCAGTGACGATCGCGATCTCGACGGTGATCTCGGCGATCAATTCGCTGACCTTGTCACCGGCGCTCGCCGCCAAATTGCTGCATTCGCACGACGCGCCGAAGGATATGCTTTCGCGCCTGATCGAACGCCTGCTCGGCTGGTTCTTCCGGCCGTTCAATCGCTTCTTCAAGGCGAGCTCGGACAGCTATCAGGGCGCCGTTTCGCGCACGCTCGGCCGACGCGGTGTGGTATTCATGGTCTATGTCGTGCTGCTGGCCGGCACCGGGCTGATGTTCAACGCGGTGCCGCGTGGCTTCATTCCGACCCAGGACAAGCTCTATCTGATCGCCGGCGTGAAGCTGCCCGAGGGTTCCTCGCTGGAGCGCACCGATGCCGTGCTGCAAAGGATGAAGGACATCGCGCTCGGCACAGAAGGTGTCGCCCACGTGATCGGGCTGACCGGTTTCAACCCCACCCAGCAGACCAACACGCCGAATTATGCCGTTGCCTTTCCCATCCTGAAGCCGTTCAACGAGCGCCACCGCAGCGCCAAGGAGATCGCCGCCGACATCCAGGCCAAGATCACCAAGATCAAGGAAGGCTTTGCCTTCGTGCTGAACCCGCCGCCGGTCCTCGGTCTCGGCCAAGGCGCGGGCTATTCGCTGTTCGTCGAAGACCGCGCGGACGCGGGCTACGGCGCGCTCCAGCAAGCGGCCAACGCGCTGCAAACCGCGGCGGTGAAGACACCAAGCATGGGCTTTCCCTTCGTTGGCTACCAGTCGAACGTGCCACAGCTTGATATCCAGGTCGATCGCGTCAAGGCCAAGGCGCAGGGCGTGGCGCTGACCAGCCTGTTTGAGACACTCCAAGTCTATCTGGGCTCGTCCTATGTCAACGACTTCAACCTGTTCGGCCGCACCTGGCGAGTTTATGCGCAGGCCGATGGCGACTTCCGCAAGCGGGTGGAGGACATTGCCAACTTGAAGACCCGCAACGACAAGGGCGAGATGGTCCCGATCGGCTCGATGGTGAAGATCAGCCAGACCTTCGGCCCTGATCCGGTGTTGCGTTACAACGGCTATCCGGCGGCCGACTTCATCGGCGAGGCCAATCCGGCCATGCTGTCCTCGGCGCAGGCGATGGCCACGATGGCCGAGCTCGCCAGGCGGGTGTTGCCCAACGGCATGACCATCGAATGGACCGACCTCAGCTTCCAGGAAGCCACCCAGGGCAGCGCTGCCCTGCTAGTGTTCCCGGTCTCGGTTCTGCTTGCCTTCCTGGTGCTGGCGGCGCTCTATGAGAGCTGGGTGCTCCCGCTCGCGGTGATCCTGATCGTTCCGATGTGCATGCTCTCGGCGCTGGCCGGCGTGAAGCTCTACGGCAGCGACAACAACACCTTCGTCCAGGTCGGGCTCGTTGTGCTGATGGGCCTCGCTTGCAAGAACGCGATCCTGATCGTCGAGTTTGCGCGCGAACTCGAATTCCAGGGCAAGGGCATCGTCGAGGCCGCGCTGAAGGCCTGCCGGCTGCGGCTGCGGCCCATCGTGATGACTTCGGTGGCCTTCATTGCCGGCACGATCCCGCTGGTGCTCTCACAGGGCGCCGGCGCCGAGGTGAGGTCGGCGACCGGCGTCACCGTGTTCGCCGGCATGATCGGGGTCACCCTATTCGGCCTGTTCCTGACGCCGGTGTTCTATGTCGGCCTGCGTAAGCTGTCCGGGCGCAAGCTGTACGTCACGGCCCAAGCGTAGCGCATGTCACAGCCAAAGTCGCCTTCGGGTCAAAGGCGAAGAACTCACTTTGGGCAAATGTTTCCGGCTTACCCCCGAAAGCGGACATTAGGGCCGGCGCTCGCCACCGCATGCATGCGGTTTTGCGATCGGCCGAGTGAATAGGCTGCGATCAGACGGGGTTCCCGAACAAGCCGCGGGACGTGCCGCGTGTTCAAGGGGTGGAGAAGATTGTTGGGTCTTCGGAGAAGATGCGATCGCGTTGCAAGCTAAGGGCCGCGTCGCACTCATTGCGCGATCAATCGGATTTTCCCTACAACCCGTGCCGCACCAGGCCGTCGAGCGCGATCGCGGCGAACAGCACGAGGCCGGCGTCGCGGTTCGACTTGAACACGGCAAGGCACAGCGCCGGGTCGGCGATATCGAGGCGGCGGATCTGCCAGATAAGATGCGCGGCGAAGAGCGCGACCCCGGCCGCGAACACGAGGCCCGCTCCCGCGGAAAATCCGGCAAGGCCGATCAGCAGCACGGCCGCGGCGTAGAAGGCGGCAAGCGCCGGTTTGGTCCGCTCGCCGAACAGGAGCGCGGTCGATTTGATGCCGATGAGCGCGTCATCCTCGCGGTCCTGGTGCGCATAGATCGTATCGTACCCGATCACCCAGGCGATGCTTCCCGCATACAGCAGCAGCGCCGGCCCATCGAGCCGGCCGAAGGCCGCCGCCCACCCCATCAGCGCGCCCCAGGAGAAGGCGAGCCCCAAGCCGCGCCAGCGAAGCGACGCCCAGCGCGATGGTGAAAGCGTTGAACTGAACGAGGACGGCGAGGCCGATCAGCGCCTGCAGCACCAGAAAGCCGCGTGCGGCTCCGACGCTGACGTCACCGGAGGGAATCGGACGCGAGCGCGTGCGCTCGACGCGGGCGTCGAGGTCGCGGTCGACGAGATCGTTCCAGGTGCATCCGGCGCCGCGCATCGCGACGGTGCCGATCGCGAACAGCACGAGGTGCCACGGATCGGGGGTTGCCGCGCCGGCATGGTCGGCCGCGAGCGCAGCCGACCACCAGCACGGCAACAGCAAGAGCCACGAGCCGATCGGCCGGTCGGCGCGGGCGAGCCGCAGGTAGGGACGGGCCCAGGCGGGCGCGCGTCGGTCGACCCAATTCCCGGTCGAATCGGCGACGCGTCCCGCCGCGCTCATCTCTTCAGTGGATTGCCGCTGAGCGAATCCAGGGTGCCGCCGCCCGTGGTCGTCGTGTCCGGGGTGGGGACGGCACGCATGCCGAGCGCTTCGCCGAGCGCGGGCCCGCGCCGCGCCTCGTTCGCCTCGCTCGTGCCGGCGGCGCAGATCCGGTCCTTGGTCTCGGCCGCTTTGCCATGGTTGACCTTGCTCGTGGTGACGACCTGCGCCGGGATGCCGCACGTGCTTGCGTTTTTCTCCATGAACTTCACCACCTTGGCCTCGGCCTCGATGAAGCGCGTGAACAGCTGGCACAGCTCCGGCGGCGGCGCATGGCGCGCGCCGGCAGCCTTGATGGCCGCGGCCCGCTTCTCGGTCTCGGTGCGCAGCGGCGCGAATTCCGCCATGCAGGGCGGCGCTTGCGGCCGCGATTGGCCGGGGAACGCCCCCGGCATCGCGCCGGGAGCGGCGCCCGGGCCTGGACCGGGGAAGCTACCCGGGCCTTGACTGGGGAAGGTGCCCGGGCCTTGACCCGGAAAGCCTCCCGGGCTCTGGCCCGGCGCACCCGCCGGGCCTACCGTCATTTGCGCCATCGAGCCGCTCCCCGACCCGAGCATCAGCGCGATGACAAGCGAGGCGACCCGAACCGGCGCCATTGCGAATCCCCTCTGGACGTTTTCGCGAGCGTACTGGACTACGAGCCTGGCTAACAGCCCGATAATTCCGGCAGCAACGCGGCAATTTAGCCGGATTCGCCTCCCCGTGCCCGTGCCCTCGCTTGTTTTCCCTTCGCCCGGTAAAGGAGACCATGCCCCGATACGATTTCCGCACGCCGCGGCTGTTCCTGGAGCAGCCGATCGAGGCCGGCCGAAGCCTCGAGCTTTCCCGCGCGCAGGCGAATTATCTCGTCAACGTGCTGCGCCTGGCGGACGGCGAGCCGGTGCTCCTCTTCAACGGCCGCGACGGCGAATGGCGAGCCAACCTTCGCTCCAGCCGCAAGGCCGTCGCGTTGGAGGTGCTGGAACAGACCCGTCCGCAAACGGCTGCCGGCGATCTCGAATATCTGTTTGCTCCGCTCAAGCACGCGCGGCTCGACTACATGGTGCAGAAGGCCGTCGAAATCGGCGCCTCGCGGCTCGTTCCCGTGCTCACCCGCCACACCCAGACCAGGCGCGTGAACCTCGAGCGAATGCGCGCGAACGCCATCGAGGCCGCCGAGCAATGCGGCATCCTGAACCTGCCGCAGATCGGCGCGCCGGTGGCGCTCGACAAGTTCGTCGCCGGCTGGACCCCGACGCGGCTCCTGGTGTTCTGCGACGAGGACGCCGAGACCGCCGACCCGGTGGCGGCGCTCGCGCCCGCGCGCTCGGGCGGACTGATGGGCGCGTTGCCGGTGAGCCTCCTCGTCGGCCCGGAAGGCGGCTTTGCCGAGGACGAGCGCAAGGCGCTCCGTGAGCTGCCGAATGCGATCCGGCTCGCGCTCGGCCCGCGCATCCTGCGCGCCGATACCGCCGCCGTCGCAGCGCTCGCGCTCGTTCAGGGGGTGCTGGGGGATTGGCGCTGAACGTGCGGGCCCGGTGACGAGAATGTCCGGGGCACGGCGTTTCGCGGCCGACGACAAGCCCGACGACCGCATTCCGTGCTAATCCTCGCGTTCCATTTGAACTTTGACGCGGCGGATCGCGCATGTCGGAATCCGATTTTCCCGGTGAGGGCATTCTCTGGCGCGGCTGGAACGAGGAAACCCTCGCGCTGATCCAGCAGAAAGGTCTTCCGGTTCTGCTGTTCGTCGCCGATCCGAACGCGCTCGCCTGGCCGTTTCTCAAAGCCGTGTTCCGGGCGATGCCCGCCAACGCCAGGCTGCGCGAGCTCCTGCACGAGCGCTATCCCGCGCTGTTCCTCGAAGCCGATGCGCTGCCGGAAGAACTGAAGCTGCTGGGGGCCGGCGATCGTTACCACATCGCGGTGCTGTCGCCCGCGGGCCTGACCCCGATGATCACTATCGATCCGGTGCACGGCGCGCCGGCCGAGGTGGTGGCCGAGATCGTACGGATCCTGGAGCGGCTCGACGCGGTGTGGCGCGACTGAGCTCGCGTGCCACACCGCGAGGCCCGCGGGACGCCCGTGCCCTGGCCACCCCTGGGAAAACTCGACAAATCCGCTTCGAGGCGGTCAGATTGGCAACATCCCGCACCGAGGTCGCTCCCCGCATGCCCGATAAGCCCAAGAAACGCGCAAAGCCCCGCCGCCCGCTCGAGGGGGTGCGCATCATCGACATGTCGACCGTGCTGATGGGTCCGTTCGCGACCCAGATCCTCGGCGATTACGGCGCCGACGTGATCAAGGTCGAGCCGCCCGCGGGCGACGTCATGCGCACCGGCGGCCCGATGCGCGGTCCCGGCATGGGCTCGGTCTATCTGCAGGTCAATCGCAACAAGCGCAGCGTGGTGCTCGACGTGAAGAAGCCGGCCGGCCGGGCGGCCGTGCTGAAACTGTGTGGGAACGCCGACGTTTTCGTCCACAACATCCGCCCGGCGGCGATGCGCCGGTTGAAGCTCGGGGCTGCCGAGGTGCGCGCGGCCAATCCGCGGATCGTCTACGTGAGCCTGATGGGCTACGGCGAGAGCGGGCCCTATGCGGGCCGGCCCGCCTATGACGATCTCATCCAGGGGATCACGGCGATCCCCTGGCTGATCGGAAGCATCGGCGGCGGCGAGCCGCGCTATGTGCCGCTGACGATCGCCGATCGCATCGTCGGCCTCAACGCGGTCCATGTCATCCTCGCGGCCCTGATCGAGCGCGACCGCAGCGGCGAGGGCCAGGCGATCGAGCTGCCGATGTTCGAGACCATGGCCCAATTCGTGCTGGTCGATCACATGGCGGGGCGCGGCTACGAGCCGGCGATGGGCGCTCCCGGCTACAGCCGCTTGCTGGCGCCCGACCGGCGGCCGTATCACACCAGCGACGGCTATGTGTGCGTCCTCGTCTATACCGACCGGCATTTCGCGGCGTTCTTCCGCGCCATCGGCCGCACCGAAAAATTCGCCGCCGATCCGCGCTTTTCCGACCATGCGACGCGGGCGCGGCACTATCCCGAGATCTACGCGATCCTCGCCGAGATCTTCCGGGAGAGGACGACGGCCGAATGGCTGAAACTGCTGCGCGAGGCCGACATCCCCTGCGTGCCGCTCAACGATCTCGATCACCTGATCGACGATCCGCATCTCGCCGCCGTCGGCCTGTTCGAGGACATGGAGCATCCGAGCGAAGGCAAGATCCGGCTCGCCGGAATTTCCAGCCGCTGGAGCCGGGCGGGGCCGGGGATCGACCGGCATCCGCCCCGGCTCGGCGAGCACAGCGTCGAAGTTCTCCGCGAGGCCGGATTTTCCGACGCCGAAATCCGCCGGCTGTGCCGGGAAGGCGCCGCGGTCGATGCCGGCAGTGCCGCGGATCGTTTCGGCGAAGCCGAAGCGGCCAAAGCCCCGCCGCTGTGAGGTTGGTGTAGCCCGGATGGAGCGCAGCGAAATCCGGGATCGCGGTTCCCGCATTACGCTTGGCTCCATACGGGCTACGTAATGATGGGCCATGAGCAACGAGGCAACGCCATGGATCAGCAGGACGTGATCGTCGTCGGTGCCGGCAATGCGGCGCTGTGCGCGGCGCTGTCCGCGCGCGAAGGGGGCGCGCGCGTGATCGTGCTCGAGCGGGCACCGTTCGCGGAGCGCGGCGGCAATTCGACCTTCACGGCGGGCGCGATCCGCGTCGCCTACAATGGCGTCGACGATCTCGTCGCGCTCGTGCCCGATCTCTCCGAGGAAGAGAAGCACACCACCGATTTCGGCACCTACACCGAGGACCAATATTTCGACGACATGGCGCGGGTGACCCAGCACCGCGGCGATCCCGATCTCGTCGAGCTGCTGGTGCGCAGGAGCCATGCGACGCTGAAATGGCTGCGCGGCAAGGGCGTGCGCTTCGTGCCGATCTACGGCCGGCAGGCCTTCAAGGTCGGCGGCAGGTTCAAATTCTGGGGCGGGCTCACGGTCGAGGCCTCCGGCGGCGGCCCGGGCCTCGTCGAAGCGCTGCACAAGGCGGCGGAGCGCGCGGGCATCGAGGTGCTCTACGAGGCCCGCGCGGTCGCCTTGCTGGCGGATGATCGCGGGGTTGGCGGCGTGCGCGTGCGCCAGCAGGGCAAGACCCGCGAGCTGCGCGCGAAATCCGTGATCCTCGCCTGCGGCGGGTTCGAGGCCAATGCCGAGTGGCGCACGCGCTATCTCGGCCCCAACTGGGATCTCGCCAAGGTGCGCGGCACAAGGTTCAACACCGGCGACGGCATCCGCATGGCGCTCGAGATCGGCGCGCAGCCGCGCGGCAATTGGTCGGGCTGCCATGCGGTGAGCTGGGACCGCAACGCGCCGGAGTTCGGCGATCTCGCGGTCGGCGACCAGTTCCAGAAGCACTCCTATCCGTTCGGCATCATGATCAACGCGCGCGGGGAACGCTTCGTCGACGAGGGCGCCGAGTTCCGCAACTACACCTACGCCAAATACGGCCGCGTGGTGCTGGAGCAGCCGGGCCAGTTCGCCTGGCAGATCTTCGACCACAAGGTCGCGCACCTGTTGCGCGACGAGTACCGCATCCGGCAGATCACCAAGGTCGAGGCCGACACCATCGAGCGATTGGCCGAGCGCCTCGAGGACGTCGATAAGCCGGCGTTCCTGCGCACGATCGCCGAATTCAACCGCGCGGTGCGCCAGGACATCCCCTTCAATCCCAACGTCAAGGACGGGCGCGCCGCCGTGGGCCTGAAGATCCCCAAGAGCAATTGGGCGAACACCATCGACACCCCGCCGTTCCTGGGCTTCGCCGTGACGTGCGGCATCACCTTCACGTTCGGGGGGCTCAGGATCACCAATGACGCGCAGGTCGTCGACACCGACGGCGCGCCGATCCCCGGGCTTTACGCCGCGGGCGAGCTCGTCGGCGGCCTGTTCTATTTCAACTATCCGGGCGGCACCGGGCTGATGTCGGGCGCGGTGTTCGGCAAGATCGCCGGCGCGTCCGCCGCGCTCGCCGCCGAGCGAACGCCCGCCGCCGCCGCGTCGTGACCAGCTCGGTGTCGTTCCGGCCGAGCGCGCCAGCGCGAGAGCCGGAATCCATGAACACAGATTTGTCTTGAACGCGCGGTGTTCATGGGTCCCGGCTCGCGCTCGCGGGCGCTCGCTTGGCCGGGACGACGCGCCAGAGAATCGAAGGTTCTCACATGACCAAACAAACCAGCATCGGCTTCATCGGGCTCGGCGTCATGGGCGAGCCGATGTGCCGCAATCTCGCGCACAAGTCGGGCGCGTCGGTGATTGCCTTCGATCTGCGGCCCGAGCCGCTCGCGCGGCTTAAGGCCGACGGGGTCAAGGCCGCGACGTCGGCTCGCGAGATCATGGACCAGGCCGCCGTGATCATGCTCTCGCTGCCGAGCGGCAGCGAGGTCGAGGCGATCTGCGCGGGCGAGGGCGGGCTTCTCGCGCGCTCGCGAAGCGGCCAGACCGTGATCGATCTCGGCACCTCGCCGGTCAGGCTCATGCGCGCGCTCGCCGCGCAGTTCGGCAATCGCGGCGTCGATTTCGCCGATGCGCCGGTCGCGCGCACCCGCGCGGCGGCGGAAGCCGGCACGCTCAGCGTCATGGTCGGCGCGAGCGAGCGAATCTTTCGCCGCATCGAGCCGCTGCTCAAGACCTTTGCGACCGAGATCACCCATTGCGGCAACATCGGCGCCGGACAGCTGACGAAAATCCTCAACAACATGGTGCTGTTCGAGACCGGCGTGGCGCTCGCCGAAGCGCTCGCGCTCGCCCGCCGCGGCGGGCTCGATCCCGCGCTGCTGCTGGGAACCCTCGCCAAGGGATCGGCCGACAGCTTTGCGCTGCGCAATCACGGCATCAAAGCGATGCTGCCCGGAGTTTTTCCCGAGCGCGCGTTCTCGGCGCAATACGCCTTGAAGGACATTTGCTACGCGCTCGAATGCGCGGCCGAAGCCGGGCTCGAGCTCGCCGGTGCCGAGCTGGCGCGCGCGCGTCTCGAGCGGGCCATCGCGCGCGGCTTCGGCGAGCAATACTGGCCGGTCATCGCCAGGGTGATCGAAGCTGCTAAATAAAGCTGGAACGTCGTCCCGGGGCTCGAGCGAAGCGAGAGAACCCGGGACCCATGGCCCGGTCGGCCCAGAATCTCGAATGTCCGTGGTCATAGGTTCCGGGTTCGCCGCTTCGCGGCGCCCCGGAATGACGCGTCAGCGCCGGTGCGGACCCCAGGGACCGCCCTCGTCCGGCGGCTCGTTTATGCCCCAGGGGCCGGAGGGGCGCGGTTCGTTGCCGACATCGATCGGCGGCCGCTCCGGCAGGGACGGCTGTTCGCCCGTGCCCCAGGGGCCGCTTGCTTCCGGCTCGCCGCCGGCGTCCGCGCCGGTCTCTTCCTCGGGCGGCGGCAAGGCGATCGGTCCCGGATCATGGCCGCCCGCATAGCGCACCAGCGCCTCGACGCGCTTTTCGATCGGCGGATGGGTGTCGAACAGATTGGCGAAATCCTCGCGCGGGTTGTCGATGCACATTTCCATCACCGCGGAATTGGCCCGCTCGAGGTCGCCGCGGCCTTCGATCTTGCGCAACGCCGCGATCATCGCGTCGGGATTCTTGGTGAGCTCGACCGATCCGGCATCGGCCAGGAACTCGCGCGAGCGCGACAGCGCGAACCGGATCACGACCGAGAGCAGCCAGGCGACGGCGATGAGCGCGATGGCGATCACGATCGCGACCGCCGCGCCGCCGCCCCCGCCGCCCCCGCCGCGGGATTCCGAATCCCGGCGCCGGCCCCGCCAATAGAGCCCCGACTGGAAGAACATCCGCACGATCAGCTCGGCGAAGAACGCGATCACGCCGGCGATGACCACGGCGATGACCAGCAGCCGCACGTCGCCGTTGCGGATATGGGTGAGCTCGTGGCCGAGCACGGCCTCGACCTCGGGGTCCTCGAGCCGCTCGAGCAGCCCGCGGGTGACCGTGATCGAATATTGCTTCTGGTTCAGGCCGCTCGCGAACGCGTTGAGCGCCTCGCTGTCCATCAGCTTGAGCTTGGGCACGGTGAGGCCGCGCGAGATGCACAGATTCTCCAAAATATTCCACAGCCGCGGCTCTTGCCGGCGGGAGACTTCATAGCCGCCGGTGATCGCGTCGATCATGCTCTGATGGAAATGATAGGCGATGAAGATCCACACGATGGTGCCGAGCGTCGCCCATGGCAGCGCCGCGATGAAATCGCGCAACGCCGCCTGCAGCAGAAAATCGAGCGGCGCGTCGCCCATGAGCCCTTCGGCGACCAGCGCGCCGGCGTAGACCATGACGTAGACGAGCAGGAACAGGCCGATCAGCAGCGCGACCGAGCGGCGCTGGTTGGATCGGATATGGGTATAGAGCCCGAAGGCTTGTTCCATGGCTTGAGCCGTCGTCCTGAGCCGCGCCGCACGCGCCCTTCACCTCCCCCTGGAGGGGGGAGGTCGGCGAGCGTCATGGACGCGAGCCGGGTGGGGGTGAAGCCGACTCACCCCACCCCGCCGCCGCGCATTCGCGCGGCAACGACCCTCCCGCTCCAATCGACATCGGATGTTTCCGATGTCGATCAACTTATAATGCCGAACCCGGGAACACCCGGGTTCGGTGGGAGGGCGGGCGTACTGCGATGCGCTTGCGTAAAACATTTCAGAACTTCACCTGCGGGGCCTGCTCCAACACCTTGCGTTCCTCTCCGGCCTCGAAATATTCGTGCGGGGTAAAGCCGAACGTCGAGGCGAACAGCGCCGCGGGGAATTGCTGGATGCCGGTGTTGTACTCCTGCACCGCGTTGTTGAAGAAGCGGCGCGAGGCCGCGATCTTGTTCTCGAGATCGGCGAGCTCGGCCTGCAGCTCCTGGAAATTGGTGTTGGCCTTGAGATTCGGATAGGCCTCGGAAAGCGCGAACAGCTGCCTGAGCGCGCCGCTCAGCATGTTCTCGGCCGCCGCCTGCTGCGCCGGGCCCTGGCCCTGGGCGGCCATCGCGGCGTTGCGCGCCTGCACCACGGCCTCGAGCGTGCCGCGCTCGTGGCCGGCATAACCCTTCACCGTCTCGACCAGATTGGGAACGAGGTCGTGGCGCTGCTTGAGCTGCACGTCGATGTCGGAGCCGGCCTGGCCCACGCGCTGGCGTAGCGCGATCAGCCCGTTGTAGACCGAGATCGCCCAGAGGACGATCACGACGATGACGCCGAGGACGATCCAGCCGGTGGTGGACATGAGCTTGGCTCCTGACGTTGCGGCCTCGAGGCTAACGCAGCCCGATATAGCCCGATATCGACGCGAATTGCGCCGCTTCGGCGCCGCCCCCGCCCCTATGTAGGCACGCCCCGCGGATTTCGTCAGACCGTCGCGACCGGGGTCGCGGGCGAGCCGACCGCGCCGGGCAGCCGCAGCGGCGGGGCGGTCAAGAGGAACCGATAGCGCTGGTGCTCGCGCAGCCAGCGCGCGAGCGGGGAGAGCTGCCACAGCTCGCCGAGGTTGACGCCGAGCTTGAACAGGCAGTGCTCGTGCAGCGGCAGCGCGGCGCAGCAGCCGGCATGCCGGACCGACGGAAAAACCTCGACTGCATAATTGTCGGCGATCAGCGCGCAAAGCCCGCTCCGCGTGATCCAGTCGAGCAGCTGCGGATCGCGGCCGTTGAGCGCCGCGCAGGAATTGCGCAGCACCGCCGGGTCCGGGTCTTTATGCATTTCCAGCAGCACCTCGTCGAATCCGGTGTGCAGCAGCACCATGTCGCCTGCCTCGATCTCGACCTTGTCGGCGTCGAGGATGCGCATGAGCTCGTCATAGCCGATCAGGGCCCGCGCGCGGCCGACGTGGGCGTGGAGGTCGATCATCGCGCCGCGGCCCTGCACGCATTTCTGCGCCATGTTCTCGACCCCGAGCGCGCGCGCCTGCGACGTCGATTTCGCCTCGACCAGATCGATGCCGCCCGCGTCTTTGACGTCCACGGGCCCGACGATGTGCTCGTCGGCGCGGTAGCCGTTGTAATAGACCGGCTCCGGAATCTCGTCGCCGTCGGTGTCGAACAGCGAGCCGACGTGGGCGAGGCTGTCCCATTGCGTGGAATATTGCAGGTGCAGGATGGCGACGTCGTCGCTCACCACGTCGGTGAGATTCGGGTCGTCGAACGACAGCCGGTAGTTCATGTTGGGGCGTTTGCTGCGCAGCGTCGGGCGCAGCACCGGCGGATGGCGGCGCGGATTGAGCAAATTGCCGCCGGGATAATCGAGCGGCAGGCTCAGACAGAAGCTCAGGCCTTCGCGCACTTCGGCGACGCCCTGCCTGACCTTCTCGGGCGTGAGCAAATTGAGGCGGCCGAGCTGGTCGTCCGGCCCGAAATCGCCCCAGGTCGAGCCCTCGGGTCTGCGCTTCCACCGCGGCGACGCGTTCATGGTCCGGCTCCTCGGCGCAATCGCCGGCAATGACTTTGCCCCTGGCCAGTCTCCGGAGCAAGACCGCATGCCCGCAAACCGGGTGAGGCATTCCCGTCGGATGTCCGAAAAGGGTCCAGACTCGGCCGTTCGGCCGTATCGGCCGCATGACCGCTCCTGCCTCGTAAGCGGACGTGAATTGGCAACCACCGCAGGTCGCGGAACTGCCATTTGCGCACGCGCAGCCAAGACCGTCCTGCCCCCAGCCTGTGGTAAGCTGCTCTGTCGCCTCAACCGGACGGGACAGACCATGAATGCATACCGTAAGCTGACCGCCGACATAGCGGGCACAATGATTTTGAGGCCCTTTTCCGGCAAATTCGTTGGAATACGCGACCGCAATCGCAGAGGAGCCGCGTGCAAGGTCCCGAGATAGGGGCATCGCATGATAAGTTCGACACAGTTATTTGCTTCAATCGTTGGTATGGTGTTGTTGGCGGGAGCCATCCCTGACACTGTCGCACAAACGTCGCCAAATGATCGACTAGGACTCTTTCCTATCAGTGCAACTCTCTGCAACGACATGAAGTCTCATAACGTCTTGCATAGCGGAGCGCCTGTCGGTTGCGACCGGTTGAAGCTAATACGCTTCGAGCATGTCGGCTTCGACGGCCTACTTCACCGGGGAGAGATTGTAGTCATGGATGCTGCGGCAGATCATGTACGTCGGGTCTTTGGGTTGCTGGTCGAAATGAATTTCCCAATAGAGAAGGCTAAATTGATGAATTATTATAATGGCAGTGATGATGAAGCAATAGCCGATAACAACACCTCTGGATTCAATCACCGCAGTGTCGAAGGTGGAAACGCACTTTCATTGCACGCTTACGGGCTTGCGATCGATATAAATCCGAAGCAGAATCCCTACGTGAAGCGGAATCGAAGTGGAATAGTGCTTTCGGTAAGCCCTCCGTCCAGCATTGACTATGTCAGTCGTCGCCGGTCGTCCGCGATTCCGCGGCTGGGAATGGCTGAATCGGTTGTTGATCTGTTTGCCGAGCATGGTTTCCCAGTTTGGGGCGGGTATTGGCCCTACGAAGTCGATTATCAGCATTTCGCGGTCAGCCGCAGCCTGGCGCTGCATCTTGCGCGTCTGTCCCCGGTGAATGCGCAGGCGTTATTTGAGGAAAACATCCGGAGTTACGTAACCTGCCGCGGCGAAGGACGATCGCGTTCATTTTGCGTCAATCGCGAGTGATCAAGGCGTCAACCCAGATACGCCTACGATGCTCGCAGTGTCAGCTTTGGGTCGAGGGCGATAGTCGCGGCACGTCTTCGCGAAGTCAGATCGTCCCCAATGAGGGGACCCTAGATCGCATAGCTGGCAGGTCCCTTCGGTGCCATAAGCGGAAGAAATCGCCGCGCCAACACAACATCAGCCGCCGAGAAAAAGCTGGGGCCTCGCTTTGGCGGGGCGGGCGGAGGGGTTCCCTTGTCGAGAGGCTGATTGATCGCCTTGAGTCAAAAGCTGCCCCTAGAGGCTTTCCGGAGCACGTCCGCTTGGGCGCCGAAACCGGAACTCCGAGCCTAGCCACGTGATGTCTCAAATGTGCCAATAAGCGACATTGATCACGGATGGCGGCTCAGTCAGCGGGGATCGTAAACTGAAAGAGAGCACCCCGCGGCTCGCACCTGGTCGCCCACAGCCGCCCACCATGGGTTTCGATAATCGAGCGGCAGATCGAGAGTCCCATCCCTACCCCGCTCGACTTCGTGGTGTGGAAAGCCTCGAAAACGCGATCGACATGGTCCGGATCAATGCCCGGCCCGGAATCGCCCACGGACACGAGAACGCCACCGGTCTGGGTTTGCTCGGTGCTGATCAACAACTCTCGTGGCCCCGCCTCGACCGTGCTCATGGCTTCGACCGCGTTTAGGATCAAGTTCAGCACGACTTGTTGCAGTTGAACATGATCGCCTTGGACGGGAAGTAGCGCCTCCGCAAGGCGAGTTTGGATCGAGACTCCATTCGTGGTGATTTCGTTTCGCGCCAATACGATCACTTCGTTGATCGCCTCGTTAACATCAACTCGATCCTTTCTCGGAGGCGCTTTCTTGATCTGATCACGGATCCGATCAACAATGTGCCCAACTCGATCGGCATCGCCAACGACACCGCCAAGCGCTTCCCTGATCTCGCTCAGGTCTGGCGGTTGCTTGTCAAAGAAATTCAGTGCGGCAAGGGCATTGTTGCGCGCGCTACCGATTGGTTGCGTGATTTCGTGTATCAGCGAGGCCGCGAGCTCTCCCATCCTGCTAAGGCGGTTCATGTGGGCGAGATCTGACTCCAGCTGACGCAGTCTCTCATGCTCGTCTTGTGCGCGCTTCCGTTCCGTCCTATCGATCTGTGTGCTGGCCGCCTCAGCCAGCGCGCCGGACGAGGAAAACTCATGATAGGTGGCTGATTCGAGGTATTTGATCGTTCCATCAGGTAGTAAGAGTCTGAACTCGGACGAGAAACCTCTTTTCTGGCGCAATGCCTCCTGGACTTCTTCCCACACCCTGTCTCGATCGTCTGGGTGAATGCGTTGCCACATATTTTCGCGGCTTGGAGGGCCCTGCAGCGGATCAAACCCCCAGATCCGGTAAGCCTCGTCCGACCAATAGAGATAACGCATCGCTCTCGCGTCTAAGACCCAGGTGCCGGTGTGGCTCAGCCTCTGCGCCTCCGCCAGATAGGATTCGCTGCGGCGCAGCCGTTCCTCGGCGCATTTGCGCTCCGTCAGGTCGAGCACGAAAGAGACACCTTGATTCCCGTCTTCCTCGAAGGTCGCCGCGCCGATCAGCACGGGAACACGGCTGCCGTCTTTCCGGAAGTACTCCTTCTCAAACGGCTGCAAACTCCCGGTCACCTTCAGCTCGGCCAACCACCGTCGTTCATCGCGGTCAAGCCATTCAGGCGGTGTCAGCTCAGTCCAGCGCAGGCGACCTGCGACCACATCTTGACGATCGTAGCCTATGAGGCGCAGAAATGCGTCATTGGCCTCGAGAATCCGCCCCTCCACATCCCAGACGAAAATCCCGATGATATTGGCATCGACCAGGCGCCGGATCTTCGCTTCGCGTTCTTCTAGCTCTCCGTGCAGTCTTGCCAATGACTTCAAGTCAGCCTGCAAAATGTCGCGGAAGTGCAGCAGCAGCTTGAGATAAGTCTCGCTATATTTGTTCCTTTTATTGTCGCGAACGCAAATCGTCCCGAATATGCGGCCATCGGGCCAACCGATTGGGACGCCCAGGTAAGAGATCATCCCCAGCTTGACATGCGGGTTCGATTTCCATGCTTCGTTCTCGAGAGCGTCAGAGACGAGCAGCGGCCGACCGGTCTTCATGACGGTCTCGCAATAAGGTCCCGTATCGAGAGCGCCCGGCTCGCAAGGATTTCCTTTGGACGTGCTGGAGACGAAGACTTTGATGTGGGGAGGATCGACCCGCATTATGGAGGCAGAGGGCACGTGCATGATCTCGGCAAGGAGATTCACAAATTCTTGCCATTTTCGGATGATTTCAGAGGGCACTTCGATCGCATGTGCCACGGTCGAGCTGCGATCTTGCTGCCCTGAAGCGGTCCTTTCTCCGTGAATACTCCCGTTCATGCAGAGCAGTTCCTCGGCTTAGACGGTGAGGGCAGCATAACGGCTCCAGCCACAGTTCGCGATAGCTCTCACGGCCGTCCAAACCTAGATGCCATCCACAACCTGACCACGTCAAGTCACCTTATGCCCCTTTTGCCGAACGGCTCGCATATTCCCAAGCGGAAGACTGATCCGTGTGGGCAATGACTGTCGTGATCGTCATTGCGGTAGTGATCGCGAAGGCTATGGCCATGGCAAGGAAAATCTTTTTCATGATAGTCACCTCCTGATCTGAGGCTTTTCAGAACAGAAATGCGGTGACAGCTCGTCCGCGCCGATCCAGCTCGCGCAAATGACCCGGTGGCTAAGAAAATCGTTTTTCATAATGGTCACCTGCCGGAACGCTCGGTAATGGTCTCGTCCATCGCAAAGCTCCGGTGTTGGTCTAATGACTTGAAAATTGAACCTCGATGCCGCGTGCTCGCCAGGCGGCATCGATCGTTCGCTTGGGCGCCACTCTGACGAAAGATCTGCCGGGTTGCTTGCAGAAGCTTGCTGCATGTGGAACGTTTTTGCTGTTTTCGGCCGATCGTTTGACGTAGGTGCTATTTGCAAGAGTGAAAAAGACCGCCTCAGAAGTCTCTTACTGGCCCCGCGTCGTGGCAGCTTGTGACCCTGGCCGTGTGAAAACCCTGAATGCTTGAAAACCACTAGAATGTTCTTTCCCAGAGCGATCGAAATCGAACACGCTTACGAACTCTCGCGATCATAATCGCGATCCGAAAGAATGTTTGTTCTATTGGTTCCTCACGTCACCGCGTTTTTACACAGCCAAGACCCAGAGCAGACGTTATGTCTGGTATGGGGTCAATCTCGTCGATTCGAGCACGCGGTGACTTTGTCCGATTCACCCCGAGGAGCGGACCTTTCCGGTGCCAATCAGCTCTTCGGGAATGTGCCATTTGCGCACTCTCGCCGTCGTCGCTCGATCACCGCGGCGCACTGCTGGAGAAACCAGGGTGCCTTTCGAGGCCGAGCGTTTTGCAGAAGCGCCAAACTCAGGACATAGGTGGCGGCCACGCCGAGGCCCTGATGCATCCGCCGGTCTGGCGAGCGGCGGGACTCTTTCGCCTTAGGCGATCCCTTTGAGCGAAGTCCCGCCATCGAGCGTGAGCACTTGACCTACCAGGGCATCGTTTTCGGCCACAAAGACGACCGCGTGGGCGACCTCTTCGGGGCTAACAAAGCGCCCGATCGATGTGGCGCGCGCATGTGCCTCTAAACTCTCCTTCGAGGCGCCCGCCCAAGCCGGCGTTTCGGTATAGCCGGGAGCGACCGCATTGACGATGACCTTCGGAGCAGTCGACTTGCTCAGGGTCGTCGTGAGATTGGCAAGCGCGGCTTTAAAGGCAGAGTACTGCAGATATTGCGGGTTGCCGGTGTGGAGATTTCCATAGAGCGAGGTGATGTTTATTATCTTGCGTAACTGCGAGGAGGGCAGCGAGAGAAAGGCCTGGCTGATGTGCACGGCGGAGAGAAAAATATTTTTATACTCATACTCCCACACCCGGTTGTCATTGATGTCTCCCGGCTGCGCATCGCCGGCATTGTTTACCAATACATCGATTTCCGGAGTTGTCTTTTTAATTTCTTCGAACAGCGATGTTATGTGCTCGCGGTTCATAAGGTCGGCCTGGTAGAGTCTTCCGCTTGAAAATTTTTCTACCTCCTCGAGGGTCTCCTGCGCACCTGCTTTGTTTCGACCATAATGCACGAGGACGTGTGCACGCTTGCGCGCTAAAGCAACGGCAATTGCCTTGCCTATGCCGCTTGAAGCGCCGGTCACTAATGCCGCTTTTCCCTTCAACTCCATCGAGCGCATTATAGTGCGACTTGCCGTAGACCAAAGCGGTCATAGCTGGGGTATTATGGGCCCAACCCGACCATGACGCTCGGAGACGCCGTGCACACCCTCGTGCGCTGGGAGCGAGAGGTATCTCAAACCGACAGCAGCCGATCAGCGCGTCCGCCCTGCCAGGAAACCCATTGCGGCACCGCCGATAAAACTTTGGATGAAGGATCGGATCCGCCGCGCCCTGACTTCGCCGGCGACAGCCGCTCGACCGGCACCTATTTGGCAAACAGCCGCAGTGCTTCGTCCGCCAGGACACCGCCCGTGATCGTGATCGGGACGAACCGGGCCTTCGCGGCGACATCGGCACTCGAAATCATGATCTCATCCATCTTGGCGGCGATCTGCTGCACGGACGCGGCAAAAACCAGCCGACCGATCCGGCACCACAGGATCGCGCCCATGCACATCACGCACGGCTCGCCGGAAGTGTAGAGCGTGCTGCCCTGGAGCGCGGCTGTCCCGTGATCGGCGAGGCAGCGGCGAATCGCGATCATCTCCCCATGCGCGGTCGGATCGCCGTTGGTTCGTCCGAGATTGCGACCGCGTGCAAGGACCTGGCCGTCCCGCACGATCACTGCGCCGAACGGAAAATCACCTTGGCGAGCTTCGTCCAAGGCCAAGCGCATGTATCGTTCGTCGTCCGCCGACGCGCGGGTCGCGGCACGCGCCCCCGCGGCAGCCAATGGGGGTGCGGACAGCACGGCCGCGGAAGCCAGGGCAGCGACTATGCTGCGGCGACTGACAATGGAGGTTGCGGGGTTCGCGACGCAAGGATCGTGACAAGCCATACGCGGGCCCTCCAACGGCGTCCCAGCGGGGTCGATCCGATTCTACCGGGACTGCAGGTTGCCTCGACATCGACGAGCCCCGGACGGCCTGCATAGATTTTTGCCGACCCACCGGGCGCGACGCAAGTCTGCTACGGGTCGTTCGCGTCGGTTCCGCGATGTCCGAGCATGTCCGGTTGGCGGATCATTTCGGAAATGCCGGTCCGGTGTTGATGGCGTTGGCGTGGAGGGACGGGACATCGAGTCGCTCATGATGTTCAACGCCAGTGAGAGCATCTTGTGCAATAACGAAAACAGCAGAGGTTTGTAACCTCCCGGTAGATGTTCTTGGTTTCAAAGAACGCAAATAGCGGGTTCTGTCGACGCTATCCTATTGGAATTGTTGGAGTGAAACGCGACGCCCCAGGTCGAGCCCTCGGGCCTGCGCTTCCACCGCGGCGATGCGTTCATGGTCCGGTTCCTCGCGCAATCGGACAAGACCGATCCAGTGTGCGTAGCAAAAAAATGAGCCGGCCGTCGTTGCCGACGGCCGGCTTCTTCAACGTTCTGCTAGGCGCTGCTACCAGTGATGCCAGCGGTGATGACGGTGACGCCAGCCACCGTAGTAGTACGGCCCGGGCGCGTAGGCATAGGCCGCCCCGTACCCATAGGCGGGCCCATACCCATAGGCATACGGACCGCCGCAGGAATAGCCGTAGCCATAGTACGGGCAGCCGTAACCGCCGTAATAGTACGGCGACGCGAGCGCCGCGCCGGCGAAGCCCAGGCCTAGGCCGATGCCGATGCCGGGGCCCCAGCCCCAGCCGCCCCACCCGCCACGCCAGCGCACGTCGGTCGTCGCGTCGGGCGCCGCGGCCTTCACGGCCGCAGTGCCGGTCGGCACGGGAGCCGCGAACGACGGGGTCGCCGCCGCGAGCGCCAGCGCACCGGCAACGCCGAGCGCGATAGCATTCTTGCGGTTCATCATGGTTCACCCCTTTCCTTCTCGCGCCCCTGCAGGGCCTCATGCAAATGCGTTGCATCCCTGCGGGGCACCTAGACGGTAACGTATTGACGGCGCCCGGGGTTCCGAGATTAAGCGATTGAAATTTCCTGCTTTTCGGGCAGAAACGATGGGGCCCCGCGGGCGATGGATCCGCTCGGAAGCCGTGCCTTCCGCAAAACCGCTTCTCAGATTAAAGTTGAAATAAGTCAGCTATCACATCCACGGGGCGCTTCCAGATTCCGCGCTCGGAATCGGGCTCCCGCGCGCTTTGGCACCTGCCCCGGAGCTGCCCGCCTACCCCGCCTCGCGCAGCTTCTCGGCGGTTTCGAGATCGACCGAGACCAGCTGGGAGACGCCGCGCTCCGCCATGGTCACGCCGAACAGCCGGTTCATCCGCGCCATGGTGATCGGGTTGTGGGTGATGATCACGAACCGCGTGTCGGTGAGCCTTATCATCTCGTCGAGTAAATTGCAGAAGCGCTCGACGTTGGCGTCGTCGAAGACCTTGCAATTCCAGTAAAAGTAGAATTTACTACTAATGTTCGGTTAAGTCTTTTGGGGGCGATGATGTTATACGCACGGTCTGGGGCTCCGCTTATCGCCATTCTCGCTTGGTTGTTGGGATTCGCGGTGCATACCAACGCCCAAGACGCCGCGAGCACCGCAGCTCCGGCATCGGTCGCTGCCCCGTTGCGTGACTTGTCCTCGGCAATTGAATTTTTACGAGCCACATCGGCAGGACATTCGCCAGAACGCGGCGAGGTCACGCTGGATGAGATCGGAACCGCGGAATCCAATGCGGAAATTGCGGGTGTGAAATTCCATTATCCATTCAACCGATATTTATCGTTACTTGTGACGGATGTAACGACCGTCGGACGGATAAAATTTTCTGACGTTATGAATCAGTTGGTCAAGCAGAGCAAGGATCGCGGCGGCGATCCTCTGCTCACGAGTAAGATGCTGTTCCAGCAATGGTGGGATACCGAAAACGTTGGTCCTGGACTTACGCTCGGACCACACTGCGATGATGAGGGCGCGCCAGTTGCCAATCCGGATCCTCTACAGCCAACGACTTCAAAGCTAAACAATTTTCTATACGGCTGCCCTCGTGAGGAAGGCAAGGAGGAAGTGGACGATAAGAACGATCCATTTGCGGCTGAAGCAGCAAATGGGGAAGCAGCTTACAGCGCGATTGCCTTCGTCAACCGCTTCGACCTCCTGTCGCGGCCGAGGAAGTATAGGGACAATGACAATCTCGTAGTTTATCCTGACTGCGGCGAATATCGAATTATTTTTGCGAGAAATTCGGGAAAGAGCGATCCTGTTGACCCGCATTCCGCTATCCGTCGGAATTTGATTATTTTCGAAGCAAGGATCCCGAATCCAAGGCCCGAGCCTCAGTTAGCAAATCCAGATCGCGCGCCGCGAGGCTGCATACCTATTTTGAGATTTTGGTATAGCCTGTCCGATCCCGACTTAAAGGCCGATGAGCGCGGCGATCTGTTGAAGAAATTTTTCATTGAAGGAGATTTGACGCGAGTAGGAGAGCCCCGGATTCCGGCAGTGGTGGACATCGATAACTACAGCTTTCAAGGGGGCCAGATCCGCACCAACCAGTTCATGAATGTCTTCATAAAGGGGAGCCCGCCGTCACCCTATGTGCCCGGCACCTCTGACACCTTTAAGCCCGGCGACTGGACGTTGCGCGAATTTCGGACCGTCTTCGCCAATGGCCTTTTGTTGATCGTTCCCGATTCAGTGAAATCTACTCCCGGCAGCGATCTATTTAAGCAAACTACGAAAGATATACGTGTTCCCGCGTTGACTCAAGATATTCGACTTCAAATCGGAAATCTTCTGGGCCAGGTCTCCGGAGGTAAGAAGGGCATCGATGATGTAAATTCAATTGCATTTAAAACCAGTGGCCGCGGGATTAATGCCTTCGAAAGTGACGAGTCAAAGCAAAATCTCGGCGATATCATAGCGGCTTATGGCGATGATAACAATAAGAGACAGGACCCGTTTGCGAAGCGCATCGCAGAGACCCTTTCCGCTATCGGCTCGAAAATTTCGGCAGTCAACGTAGTCGACAGGATCCGGACGCAGACCTGCGCAGGTTGCCACCAGTTCAGCGATAGTAGGGATGACAAATCCTTCCCCAACCGCCCCCCAGACCTGCGAAAGGGGTTCGACACGGTAGGCCTCGGCGGGAAGGCTAAATGGCCTAACAAGGCATGCGGCGATATCGATATGAAAGTTTGTAAATCTCCCAAAGACAACCCAACAGACAAACAGTCTCATCCGCCAATGCCGTTTGTTCACATCTCCGAGCGGACTGACGATCTGCGGGACTCGATTTCCGACAAACCGAAGGGGCAAAGATATGCCATTTCGTTGACTGCAGAATGTCTGCTCGATTTTCGCGAACGATTCATTGAGCGAGCTCTTAGTATAGCAGAAACGTCCTCGAACCATTGTCCGCAGTGACACGGTATCCGCCTTCTTCCATGGGCTCGATGGAGTTGGACTCGATGCAAATCTTAAAAGCTGATTTGGCGCGCATTGGGCAGGCTGGATGTGATGCCGAATTGCGACCAACGGTAGCGGAGTCTCCGAACATCTGACTGCCGTGTACGATGTGCTCACGAGATGGAGGCGCGCAGCGCTCAATTCATCCTACTTGCCATAAAGCCTACCCCGCTTCGCGCAGCTTTCCGCGGTCTCAGATCCGCCGAGACCAGCTGCGAGACGCCGCGCTCCGCCATGGTCACGCCGAACAGCCGGTTCATCCGCGCCATGATGATCGGGTTAGCGGGACCATTTTCAAATGAAAGTTGAAATCAGCAGGATTCTCGCATCCATAAGATGTATTTTGATGAATGAATAGGTCTAAGCGATTGAATCCATTGTTGGCATTCCACGGGGCGCTTCCAGATTCCGCGCTCGGAATCGGGCTCCCGCGCGCTTTGGCACCTGCCCCGGAGTTGCCGCCTACCCCGCCTCGCGCAGCTTCTCGGCGGTCTCCAGATCGACCGAGACCAGCTGGGAGACGCCCCTCTCCGCCATGGTCACGCCGAACAGCCGGTTCATCCGCGCCATGGTGATCGGGTTGTGGGTGATGATCACGAACCGCGTGTCGGTGAGCCTTATCATCTCGTCGAGCAAATTGCAGAAGCGCTCGACGTTGGCGTCGTCGAGCGGCGCGTCGCATTCGTCGAGCACGCAGATCGGCGCCGGGTTGGTCAGGAACACGGCGAAGATCAGCGCGAGCGCGGTCAGCGCCTGCTCGCCGCCGGAGAGCAGCGAGAGCGTCTGCGGCTTCTTGCCGGGGGGCTTCGCCATGATGTCGAGCCCGGCCTCGAGCGGATCCTCGCTCTCGATCAGCTGCAATTCCGCGCTGCCGCCGCCGAACAGATTGATGAACAGCTGCTGGAAATGCTTGTTGACGACGTCGAAGGATTGCGTCAGGCGCTCGCGCGCTTCGCGGTTGAGGCTCGAGATGCCCTGGCGCAGGCGCTTGATGGCCTCGACGAGATCGTCGCGCTCGCCCGTGAGCGAAGCGTGCTGGGCCTCGACCTCGCGCAGCTCCTCTTCGGCGCGCAGATTGACGGCGCCGAGCCGCTCGCGGTCGCGCCGCAATTTTTCGAGCTCGGCCTCGACCTCGGCCAATTCGGGCAGCGCTTCGCCCGGGTCGATGCCGGCGAGCGCGGCGACGCGCTCGGGCCCGACTTCGAGCAGCTCCTGGATTTCGTGGGCGATGTCGCCGAGACGATTCCTGGCGCCTGCGAAGCGCTCCTCGGCGCGCGCCGCTTCCTCTCGCGCTTGCCCCATCTTGTCGAGCGCGGCGCGGGCGGCGCGGTCGGCCTCGTTAAGCCGCGCCTCGGCGGCCGCAAGCTCGTCGGCGGCCGCGCGGCGGCGCGTTTCGGCGGCCTCGATCTCATCGATCAGGGCGCGGCGTTTCTCGGCAAACACCGCCGGCGCCGCATCGAGCGATTGCCGCTCGGTCAAGGCCTCGGCGCTGCGCAGCTCCAGCGTCGCGATCTGGCCCTTGGCGAGGTTGGCGCGCTCCTGCCATTCCGCTTGCTCGGCCGCGATGGCTTCGAGCCGGCGCGCGCAGAGCTCCGCCTCGCGCGCCAGCGCCTGGGCTTCGCCGCGCGCCTCGGCGAGCGTCGCGCGTTTGTCCGACACCTCGCCGCTTACTTGCGCGAGCTCGGCTTCGAGCCCGGCCGCCGCCGGCAAGGCGGTGAGCGCCTCGGCCACGTCGCGCGTGGCGGCGATCGCCTCGTCACGGCTCGCGGCCAGGCGAATGTTGGCTTCCGCCAGCGCCGAGAGCCGGACGGTGATGCGGCTCGCTTCGCGCTCCGCCGCGGCGTGACGGTCGCGCGCTTGATCGGCATCGGCCTGCGCCTCGCGCCGGCGCGCGCGTGCGTTCCCCTCGGCCGCCACCGCGGCATCGAGCTCGGCTTGCGCGCGCTCGACCGCGCCGCGCTTTGCGCCGATTTCGGCGCGCGCCGCGGCGAAGTCGCGCTCGAGATCGCCGAGCCGGTTGCGCTGCGCCAGCCGCCGCGCCGCCGGCGTCTGCGCGTTCGCCGCCGCCGCAAAGCCGTCCCAGCGCCATAGATCGCCTTCGCGCGAGACCAGCCGTTGGCCGGGTTTCAGCTCGCGGGCGAGCCGCGGACCCTCGGCGCGGTCGACGACCCCGATCTGGGCGAGCCGGCGCGACAATTCCGCCGGCGGAACCACGTAACGCGACAGCGGCTCGGCGCCCGCGGGGAGCGCCGGATCCTCCGGATCGACCGGAGCACCGGCCCAGCGGATCGGGGCGGAAGGCTCGACCGGATGATCGAGATCGTCGCCGAAGCCGGCGCCCAGCGCGGCCTCGTAGCCTTTTTCCACCATCACCAGGTCGATCGCCGGCGGCCACAGCTTTTGCGTTTCGACGTCGAGCAGCTTGGCGAGCGTTCGGGTCTCGGTCTCGATGCGCTGCAGCCGCCGCTCGGCCTGCTCGAGCGGGGTTTTCGCCGCGTCGAGCCCTTGCCGCGCCGCCGATTGCGCCGCCTCCGCGCGCAGCGCCGCCGCTTCCGCCTCGGCAACCGCGCGCTGCGCGCGCTCGACCGCTGCGGCCAGGTCCGGCAGCTCGCTCGACTCGCCGCCCTGGCGCTCCAGCGCCGCGAGCTCGTTTTCGACCTCGCCGATCTGGCCCTCGAGCCGCATCAGCCGCTCGGAATGTTCGCGCAACGCCCGCTCGAGCTGGTTGCGGCGCGCCGCGAGATCGGCGAGCGCCGCGGTGATCTCGGCGAAGCGCTGTTCGGCGATGGCGAGCGCGGCCTCGGCTTCGCCGACCCGTGCGGCGACCGCGCCGTGGCGATCCGCTGCCGCCGCGCGCTCGGCGCCGAGCGCGCTCGCCTCCTGCGCCAGGCGGGCAAGCGCCGCGTCCGCGTCGTGCGCGAGCCGGCGCTCGCGCTCGATCGCCTCGGCGAGCTGCACCAGCCGCAGATCGAGCTCGGCGATGCGCTCCTTGGCGCGGGCCTCCTCGCGCTCCAGCGCGTCGCGCGCAAGATTGAGCCGCTGCAGCGAGGCGGCGGCCTTCGCCTCGCCCTCGCGCAGCGGCGGCAACGATGCCACCGCGAGCGCCTGGTGCCGGGCGGCCTCCGCCTGCGCCCCGGTCGCTGCGGCGACGAGACGGACGCTCAGATCCTTGGCGCGCTCGGCTTCGGCGACTTGGGCATTGGCGGCGAGCCAGCGCAGATGGCACAGCATCGCCTCGGCCTTGCGCAGCGCGGCGGATACCGCGCGATAGCGCACCGCCTGGCGCGCCTGGCGCTTGAGCGCATCGATCTGGGCCGCGAGCTGCGCGATCACGTCGTCGAGCCGGCCGAGGTTGTGCTCGGCCGCATTGAGGCGCAATTCCGCCTCGTGCCGCCGCGCGTGCAACCCGGCAACGCCCGCGGCTTCCTCCAGCACGCGCCGGCGCTGCTCGGGCTTGGCCTGGATGATCTCGCCGATGCGGCCCTGGTGCACCAGCGCCGGCGAGCGCGCACCGGTCGAGGCATCGGCGAACAGGATCTGCACGTCGCGGGCGCGCACCTCGCGGCCGTTGACGCGATAGGTCGAGCCGGCCTCGCGCTCGATCCGGCGCGAGACTTCGAGCGCGTCCTGCTCGTTGAACTGCGCCGGCGCCGTACGGTCGGAATTGTCGAGGAACAGCATGACCTCGCCGGTGTTCCGCGGCGGCCGGCTGGTGCTGCCGGCGAAGATCACGTCGTCCATGTCGGCGGCGCGCATCGCCTTATGCGATGCCTCCCCCATCACCCAGCGCAACGCCTCGACCAGGTTGGATTTGCCGCAGCCGTTCGGCCCGACGATGCCGGTCAGTCCCGGCTCGATCGAAATCTCGGTCGGCTCGACGAAGGACTTGAACCCGATCAGGCGCAGCCTGCTGAGCTTCATGGGCCGGCCTCGGTCGGCTCAGCCAATGCGCGTGCCGCCCCCGCCACGGTGCGCCGTCGGGCGCGCCGAGGTTCCGGGCCGAGCGCGTCTGGAATCACGGGTAAGTGCCGCATCGCGCCGGAGCATGAATCGAGGAATGCCGCCGATGCAACGGGGGCCCGGCGTTTTCCTGAATTTTTGCATTGCAAAAACTGGACTCACGCGCCGCGAACGCGGCCCCGGGGCCCGCCTGCGCCAGGCCGAAAAACCCTTGTCACGCCTTGAGATAGGGCTGGAGCAGCTTCTCGGTCTCCTCGAGATTCATCTCGCCGCGATGGATCGTTCCGTTGATGAAAAAAGTCGGCGTCGAGTTCACGCCGAACTTCTCCGCCCCGCGCTGACGCACCCAATCGATGCCGTCGAGCACCTTCTGATTCGCCAGGCACTCGTCGAAGCTCTGCTCGGTGAAGCCCAATTGCTTGGCGACGGCGAGCAGTTGCGGCAGCGGATCGCGAGCGAACGCCCACTTCTGCTGCGTCTGGAACAGCGCGTCGATGACGTCGTAATATTTGTCGCCCGCGCACCGCGCCAGCATGAAGCCGGCCGCCGCCAGCGGGTCGAGCGGGAATTCGCGCAGGATGTAGCGGACCTTGCCGGTGTCGACGTATTTCGATTTCAGCGTCGGATAGACTTTGACGGCGAAATTCGCGCAATGGCTGCAGGTCATCGACGCATATTCGATCAGCGTAACCGGCGCCTCGGCACTGCCCAGCGCTTGCTCGCCGAGCGGCCCTGGCTGCATCAGCTCTTCATTCGAGGGCGCCTGGGCGAACGCCGGCGGCACCGATCGGGCGAGCCCCGTTCCGGCGGCGAGGAAGCCCAGCGCGGTCGCGCAGAATTTGCGGCGGGTAATCATCCGGCGAAATCCTCGAATGGTTCGATCTCCGGGCCGCTCGCTAGCCTGAATTAACCCCTCAGGCAAGCAGGCGTCTCGGGGAGAAGCCGGGCGGGCCGCCTCACGTTCGCTTGATGGCGGCACCGAGCCGCGCCAGCGCCTGGCGCAGATCCGCATCCGCGACGTCGGTCAACGTCGCGGCGATCGCGGCGGTGCGTTCCGCGCTCGGCGCGGCAACGGGCCTTGCTTCGTCACGAAACATCAGCGGCGCCTGGCGTAGCGCGATGCGGGAGATCGCGCGCCAGCCGAAGAAGCGGTTGACGCGCTCGACGATCACGCCCGACAGATGCTGGATCTCGATCGCGACCGGGCCTTCGACGCGCAGCACCAGGGTCGCGGGTTCCGGAGCATCGGCGTCGGCGTGGCGCGCCCATTGGATCTTTACCGGCTCGGCGTGCGCGGCGATCTCGGGGCCGACGATCTCCGCCCAGCGGGTGACGAGCTCGGTCGAGGCAAAGCCCTGGCGCGCCAGGGTTTTCGACAGGCAGCGCCCCACGAGATCGCCGAGCCGCCGCGCCTGCGAGTAGGGCTTGTTCACTTGGATGTCCTCTGCCACACCGAGACATGAGTCTATCAGGCGGCGATAAGGGCCGAAAGCGCGAGCAGGCCATGCGCGCCGAGGTTTCTCGATCGGCCCAGCATACTCCGGTTGCCTCCCCCCTTGTGGGGGAGGCCGGCGCCGCGAAGCGACGCCGGGAGGGGGGTGTTCTTTACCGGCCGAGGCAAAAATCCACCCCCCTCCCTAGCCCTCCCCCACCAGGGGGGAGGGAACCGGCCCAGTCTGCGTCCCGCACATCTCTTGTGCCGCGCGTCCGAGAAAATTGCAGTGAGGGAAATCCCAAAAACAGGAATGGTCTTGACCCCCAAGCCTTGCTCGCCTGGTACGACCGGCATCGCCGCAAGCTGCCGTGGCGCGCGGGCGCCGGCGAGCGCGCGGATCCGTATCGGGTCTGGCTCTCCGAGATCATGCTGCAGCAGACGCGGGTCAGCACGGTTCTGCCCTATTACGCCAAATTCCTCGAGCGCTGGCCGAGCGTCCGCGCGCTCGCCGCGGCGCCGCTCGAGGAAGTGCTGAAGGTCTGGGCCGGGCTCGGCTATTACGCTCGCGCCCGCAATCTGCACGCTTGCGCGCGCGCGCTCATCGAGCGCCACGGCGGCGAGTTTCCGCACGAGGAAAGCGAGTTGCGGACGCTGCCCGGCATCGGCGCGTATACGGCCGCGGCGATCGCCGCAATTGCATTCGGTCGCCGCGCCAGTCCGGTCGACGGCAATGTCGAGCGCGTGATCACGCGCTTGTTCCGCGTCGAGGCTGCGCTTCCTGCCGCCAAAGCCGAGATTCGCCGGCGCGCGCAGACGCTCACTCCCGAAAGGCGCGCCGGCGATTTCGCGCAAGCCATGATGGATCTCGGCGCGACGATCTGCACGCCGGCCTCGCCCGGTTGCGACGTCTGCCCGTGGACGGCGGACTGCAGCGCGCGAAGAAGAGGCGATGCCGAAGACTTTCCGCGACGAGAAACCAAGCCGGCCGCAAAGCTGCGCCGCGGCGCCGCCTTCTTCGTGCTGCGCCCCAACCGCGGCGTCCTGGTGCGCTCGCGGCCGCCGCGCGGGCTGCTCGGCGGCATGACCGAGCTGCCGACCACGCAATGGACCGCGGATTTCGACGCGCGCCGGGCTTTGCTCGCCGCGCCGCGGCTCTCCTCGCGCCAACGATGGCGTCGCGTGCCCGGCGTGGTCACCCACGTGTTCACTCATTTCCCGCTCGAGCTCGTCGTCTATGCGACCAAGGTCGGGCGCGATACGCCGCCGCCCGCAGGCATGCGTTTCGTTCCGCTCGATCGCCTTCACGACGAGGCGCTGCCGAACCTGATGCGCAAAGTGGTGGCGCTCGCGCTTGGCGCGGTGGGCAACTCAGATGTCAGCCCAGCGCCATCTCGGCGCGCAGCTTGGCGCGCAGTGCGTCGATCAGGATGAGGCCCGCCTTTGTCTCCACGTGCCAGAAGGTCCAGCCGTTGCAGGCTTCGAGCCCCTGCGCCAGCGCGCCGGCGCGATGGATCGATCCGACCGTATCGCCGAACCGGACCGCGCCGTCGGGGCGGACCAGCGCCGCGTGGCGACCGCGCGCATCGACCAGAATCTGGCCGGCGGCGACGAGCCCGCGCTCGATCAGCGCCGCGAACGGCACCCGCGGCGCCTCGCGCGCGGTGACGAAGGCGGCGAGCGCCGGTTCGGGCAGCACCTCGGTCGCGGCAATGCGGGCCTGCGCGGCGCGCGCATAGGCCTTCTCCCGCTCGATGCCGATGAAGCGCCGGTCGAGGCGCTTGGCGACCGCTCCGGTGGTGCCGGACCCGAGGAACGGGTCGAGCACCAGATCGCCCGGACGCGATGCGGCGAGAAGTATTCGCGCCAGCAGCGCCTCGGGTTTCTGCGTCGGATGCAGTTTTTTGCCGTCCGGCATCTTGAGCCGCTCCTCGCCGGTGCACAGCGGGATGGTCCAATCCGAGCGGACCTGCACGTCGTCGTTGCCGGCCTTGAGCGCCTCGTAATTGAAGGTGTAGCCGCGCGCATTGGGCTCGCGCGCCGCCCAGATCAGCGTCTCGTGCGCGTTGGTGAAGCGCCGCCCGCGGAAATTCGGCATCGGATTCGACTTGCGCCACACCACGTCGTTGAGGATCCAGAACCCGAGGTCCTGGATCAGCGCGCCGACCCGGTAGATGTTGTGGTACGAGCCGATCACCCACAGCGTGGCCGCGGGCTTCATCACCCGGCGGCACGCGATCAGCCAGGCGCGGGTGAAATCGTCATAGGCCTCGAAGCTGGAAAACTTGTCCCAATTCGCGTCGACCGCGTCGACCTTGGATTCATCGGGGCGCTTGAGCGCTCCCTGCAGCTGCAGATTATAAGGCGGGTCGGCGAACACCAGATCGACGCTTGCCGCGGGCAGCGCCGCCATTTGCGCGACGCAGTCGCCGATCAGGATGCGACTCGACTCGGATGATTTGGACGTTCCGCGGGGCGCCCTCGAGGGCGCCCCGCGACGCGACTCACGCATGACCAGAGAACTCGGAACTCTACCACTCGGAACTCGGTCGGCGACGCGAGACCTTCAACCGACGGCCGGCATCTTGCCGCCTCAAGGTAAAAATGAGCTTAAGCTTTCGGCGGGATGGCGCGGTGGGGTGTCGGGGCTATATGGATTGCGCGGGAACGGCCCGTAGCCCGGATGGAGCGGACGCAAGCCCACGCAAGCCGGGAAAGGAATCCCGGATTTCGCGCTCGCTTCGCGCGCGCTCGATCCGGGCTACAGTTGCGGGTGACAGGAGCCACGAATGCGCTGGGATGAGCTGCCGCGCAGCGACAACATCGAGGATCGCCGCGGCGAGGAGGGCGGTTACGGCGGGGGCGGCTTCGGCTTCCCGATCGGCACCGGCGGGATGGGCATCGGCACGCTGGTCGTGCTCGGGGTTCTCGGCTGGGCGCTCGGCATCGACCCGCGGCTCTTGATCGGCGGCGCCGAGATTCTCAGCGGCGGCGGCCATTCCTATCACACGCCCTATCGCGCCCCGACCCAGACCGGCGCGCCAAGCGACCGCACCGGCCAGTTCGTGTCGGCCGTGCTCGGCAGCACCGAGACGGTTTGGCGGGATTTGCTGGAGAAGGAGGGCGGGCGCTACCGGCCGCCCACCCTGGTGATGTTCTCCGGCGCGACGCGCTCGGCCTGCGGCTCCGCGCGCGCCGCCATGGGGCCGTTCTATTGTCCCAACGACCAGCGGGTCTATCTCGACACGTCGTTCTTCCGCGACCTGCAGCGCCGATTTCGCGGCTGCGACAACAGCAAGGCGTGCGAGTTCTCCCAAGCTTACGTGATCGCCCACGAGGTCGGTCACCACGTGCAGAATCTGCTCGGCATCCTGCCGAAGGTGCAGCAGCGTCAGCACGCCGTCGGCAAGGTCGAGGCGAATCACTTGCAGGTCCAGGTCGAGCTGCAGGCCGATTGTTTCGCCGGGGTCTGGGCCAAAAGTTCGCGGCAGCGCTGGAATCTGGTCGAGCAGGGCGACATCGAAGCTGCGCTCAAGACCGCGGCCGCCATCGGCGACGACCGCCTGCAGCGGCAGGCGCAAGGCTACGTCGTCCCCGACGCATTCACCCACGGCTCTTCCGAACAGCGCATGCGCTGGTTCAACACCGGGCTCAAGGGCGGTACGGTGGCGAGCTGCAACACCTTCCGTGGTGCGCAGCTCTAGGGATCCGACCATGCCGGGTTTGGACGAGACGAAACCGTTCGTGCCGCTGAAGTTCGCGGTGCTGACCGTTTCCGACACGCGCGAGCTCGCCGACGACAAGTCGGGCGCGACCCTGGCGGAGCGCATCCGGTCCGCCGGTCACACATTGGCGGAACGCGGCATCGTCCGCGACGAAACGCAAGCGATCCGCGAGCAGGTGCAGCGTTGGATCGCCGATCCGGCGATCGACGTCGTCATCACCACCGGCGGCACCGGGTTTACCGGCCGCGACGTGACGCCGGAAGCCGTCGAGCCGCTGTTCGAGAAGCGCATGGACGGCTTCGCCACTTTGTTTCACATGGTGAGCTTTGCGAAAATCGGCACCTCGACGGTGCAGACCCGGGCGACCGCGGGGCTCGCCAATGCCACCTATATCTTCTGTCTGCCCGGCTCGCCGGGCGCCTGCCGCGACGCCTGGGACGAAATCTTGCAATATCAGCTCGACTACCGCTATCGGCCCTGCAATTTCGTCGAGATCATGCCGCGGCTCGACGAGCACCTGCGCCGCGGATGACAATAATCAGATCTGTCATGGCCCGCGGAGGCGGGCCACCTAGTAACCCCGGTGATTACTGGGTCGCCCGGACAAGCCGGGCGATGACACGCTGAATGACGCTACAGCGTCAGCTCCCAGGTCTGCCCGATCAGCTCCGGGCCGAACATGCGGTGCTTTTCCTCCTGGACGAGGCGAAAGCCGGCCCGCTCATAGATATGGCGCGCGGCGTGCAGCACGTGGTTGGTCCACAGCGCCAGCGTTCTGTATCCGGTCTGTCGCGAGAACCGCACGCACTCCTCGACCAGCCGCGCGCCGATGCCGAGCCCGCGCGCATGCGGCTCGACCAGCAGCAATCGCAGCTTGGCGACTTGATCCGAATGTTTTACCACGAACACCGAGCCGACCGGCTCGCCGTCGATCTCGGCGATCCAGCAGCGCTCGCGGCTCGCGTCGAAATTCTTGATGAAGGCGGCGGCGATCTCCGCGACCAGCGCCTCGAACGCGAGGTTCCAGCCGTATTCCTGCGTGTAGAGCGCGCCGTGCCGGCTCACTACCCAGCCCATGTCGCCGGACCGATGCGGCCGCAGCAGGTAGGGCGGCTTGCCGCGGGGCGCGCCCAGCGTCGCCTCGATCGCGGCCATTGCCGCGATCAGCCGCCGTTGCTGCGCCTCGCCGAGCTTTTCCAGCATGGCCGCCACGGCCTCGCGGGAACGCAGGTCGAGCGGAAGAAATGCGCCGCGGCCTTCGGGCGTGAGCTCGAGATGGGTCTGGCGGCCATCGAGTTCGGAAGGCGTTCGCGCGAGAAGCCCGCGCGCTTCGAAGGAGCGCAAGATCCGGCTCAGATAGCCGGGATCGAGCCCCAGGTCCTTTGCCAGCTCGCTCGCCGTGGGTGCCGTGCGGTTGGCGAGCTCATAGAGCAGGCGCGACTCGGTCAGCGAAAACGGCGTGTCGAGCAGCCGCTCCTCAAGCACCCCGATCCGACGCGTGTAGAAGCGGTTGAACTGCCGCACCGCCGCGACGTCGCGCTCCCAACCGGCTGCCATCGGCTCGTCCCCGCAAGGCTCCCGGGCCCGCGGACATAGTCAAGCATATATTTGACGCAGTCAAGCAATTGCCGGCCGCGCCGGTAGTGCCAGGCAGCGCAGCACGATGGTTCGGCGCGAGCCCAGCCGGTGCAGCAGCTCGATTTCCGGATCCTCCTCGTTGCGGTGGCCGCCGAGCTGCCGATAGAAGCTTTTCGCGATCAGCAGCCCCTGTTCGGAACCGGCCTGCCGCCCGAATGCGAAGCGCAGCAGGGCGAAAACCTCGGAAAACGTCGGCCGCATTCC
>WNGD01000538.1_pt1 | contig 40626 bp, 40 predicted proteins | sample 5400671 | NCBI WGS metagenome assembly WNGD01 (sample SAMN13153369, study PRJNA577476) | soil metagenome | isolation source: 40 cm soil or saprolite under grassland replicate 2 | place: USA:California | collected 2016-06-15 | reverse complement strand
CGATCGCGACGCCCGACGGCGCCGGGCTGAAACTGTTGCGCGACGCCGCCGAGGCGATGCGGCTCTCCGCGCGCGGCTATCACCGCGTGCTGCGCGTCGCACGCACGCTCGCCGATCTCGACGGCGCGGAAAACGTCGGTCGCATCCACCTCGCCGAGGCGCTGTCGTACCGGACGCTGGTCGACGAGGTACGCCGCGCGGCGTGAGGACGCGGCCAGCCGAAATTGCGGGTTGCTATCGGAGCTAGAAAGTTGCAAGCTAGCAACCTGAAGATATTTCCGACGCGAGAACAGGAGCAGGCACGTCATGTTCGGCCAGCCGTTGTTGTCAAACATATCGAACAGCGCATCCGTTGGGAACGCGATCAAAAAAATCAATTCGGAGAAGGAGGTCAGAAAAGACTTCAAGACCGCCAAAAATGACCAACGGGCCGTCTGTTCGAAGCGGTTGGTTGCACTGACCATTCTAGGGAGCGTCACGCAATTTGGACATGCTGCAGGAACGGCAGATGTGCTGACTCAGCACTATAACAATGCTCGCACCGGAGCGACGCTCGATGAGTCCACGCTGAACACCACCACCGTCAGTTCGGGGAATTTCAGGAAGCTGTGGACACTTTACGCCGACGGCCAAGTCGTAGCTCAGCCGCTCTATGTCTCTGATCTGTCGATCGACACCGCGCCCAATCAAGGGGTGCCGCTTGTAAGAGGCAAATTCAACGCCGTCATCATCGCGACCATGCACAACACCGTGTATGTCTACGATGCAGATAAGGAGAACCGCGGACCGGACGGCCGGACGATCCCCCTCTGGGCGACTTGGCTCGGTCCGCCGCGGCCCGGTACCAAAGACATCGACATGTGGAGCACGAATGACCCCGAGTGGGGGATCTTGAGCACGCCCGTCGTCAGCGACGACAGGACGACGCTGTTCGTTGTTGCTTGGCACGATGACGGTGGCGTCGGCTTGCGCTATCGCCTCCATGCGCTCGATCTGAGGAGCGGCGTGCACCGCCAAGCACCGGTAGACATCGGAATGTCCTCGTCGGATCCGTCACACCCGTGCCGGGATCAAAGTCCTTTCAACCCTTGCCTCCAGAAGCAGCGCGCCGCGCTGCTTCTCAGTAACGGGATTCTTTACATCGGCCTGGGAGGAGACAAGAACCGCGGCGGATTGTTCGCTTTCGATGCCGCGACCCTGACCGCGAGGGCGTTCTGGAGTTCGACACCCACCGGCGTTGATGGCGGAATTTGGCAATCCGGGCAGGGTCCCGCCGCGGATGCGGAGGGCAATGTCTACCTGATGACCGGCAACGGCACCTTCGATGCCCATACAGGCGGAGCAAATTTCGGCAGCAGCTTCGTCAAACTGAGCCTCGAAGATGGCACTCTGGCAGTGAAGGACTTCTTCACGCCGTGTAACTACGCGTTCTTGAACGAAAAAGATCTGGATTTGGGGTCGGCCGGGCCGGTCCTGATTCCCGAAACCCCAGCGAGAATCATCAGTGGCGGCAAAGAGGGCGTTCTCTATCTGCTCTCGCCGACCAACATGGGAAAGTACGTATCCGGCACAAACACACCCGACTGCCTGAACGGCAATGCCTTGCAGCAAGTGAACGCGTTCCCGCCGGTGGTCCACAACGGGGGAACCCACTGGGGCAACATACATGGATCGCCGGTGTTCTGGAAGGAACAGGACACGGCGTGGGTCTACGTCTGGGGCGAGAATAGCCATCTCAAAGCCTACAGTTTTCAGCAGGGGCGCCTGCAGAATGTCGATAGCCCGAAGCAGAGCGCATTTCGTCCTCCAATCGGCATGCCCGGAGGGATGCTCTCGCTCTCCGCCAACGGAAGCAGCCAAGGTACCGGCGTCCTATGGGCTGTCGTTCCCCTCGATGGCGACGCCAACGAGCAACGGGGCGTCAAGGGCATCGTACTCGCACTCGATGCGCACGACGTGAGCCGTACGTTGTGGACCAGCGAGCAGGTTTCCGACCGAGACCGTTTGGGTCTGTTCGCCAAGTTCACCCCGCCAACGGTAATCAATGGCAAGGTCTTCGTCGCAACGTATGGGGATGACGAGCCGCTGCGGAGGTACCCGCCTGGGAATAGCCATCCCGCAGCGTTTCCAAGGAACTACTACGTCGCCGTCTACGGGTTGCAGACGGCGCCGCCGGTCCAGGTCATGATCAACCGGGATCGCGATGACGTGGCCGTCGTGCGCGCAGCGACGACACCGCTGACCCTGGATACCAGCCGATGCAAACCCATCGATCCCGTATCGATCGATTGCAGCGATGCACTGGCGCAGAGCTTTCAGGCTCCGAGCTTTCATCGAATCATCTTTGCCGCGAACCAGGATGTCTCGGCGTGTGCACTGTTGCGCGTCACAACGGCCGCAAAGAATGACGGGTTGCAGAACTCCTCGGGGGTGGGGTTTTGGAGCACGCAGGCAGTGGGAGGCAACCAGGCCGCGGAGGATTCGGGGCGGCTTGTCCCCAAGGATCAGCTCAAATCCACAGGGACCGCGGTTCTCAGGAGCGGCGCTCCGGCGACATTGCACGAATTCGTCGGAGTGGCCAACTGCCCGGCGAGCGGTTCCGGGCAAGTTGCACGGCTGTTCAAGCCATACATGCAATTTGAGGCCGATCAGCGGATCTACCGCAATTGGGACCTTGCATCGAACTACGTGATCAGCCGTACAACCGCACAATTCGACCGCAGCGCCGATGTGCTGCGTCAATGAGCCAATGGCGGCATCATCTTTGTCGGCCGCTGGACGGCCGATGTCGTGCAGTCAGTGAGCCCTCGGGGAGCAGATCATGGGCGTCATGTACCATGCGCATGGGCGTTTTCTGGACCCGAAGCGCGGAAAAATCACCGTGCCTGCGCCGTCGGATCCAGAAACGCCGGATGCCCCCTGGTGGTATGATTACATCGCGTCGAAAGCACACGAATTTGCCCGGGCTGGCTTCACCGCCATCATGTATCCGCCCGTCAGCAAGACTCAGAGCGGGCATTTCCCGACTGGAGACGGCTACGGCGTGTTCGACCAGTACGATATCGGCTGGAAGGATCAGATGGGATCGCGCGAGACCCGTTTTGGAACCCGGGAACATCTGCAGCGATCGATCGCGGTCGCACACGTCTGCGGTCTCGACGTGTACGTCGATGTCGTCATGCACCAGCTCTCAGGATCTAACGGCGGCGATGGCGTATATCGTTACCTCGGCGCGGTCGGCGCCCCCGGGGCCGGGCGCTTCCCGAAACATCCCGGCTGCTTCCGAGGCAACCCGCCCCGGCGGCCCGAGGATCCCGTGCCGGCCCCGCGTGACGACTTCGCCTTTGGCGACGAGTTCGTCTACAAGAACTCCGATCCGCCGCGCTACACGATCGACGGTATGCTCGATTACGGCGATTGGCTGACGCACTCGTTGGACCTGCAGGGATACCGCGTAGACGACGTCAAGGGCACCTGGGTCGGTTTCGTGAGTGAGTGGATGACGTCGCGGGCAATGGCCTCGCGTTTCTGCGTCTCGGAGTATTTCGACGGCAATCCGGATGCGCTGCGGTGGTGGGCACAGGACCAGATGGGTGGGCGGTCCGCTGTGTACGATTTTACGCTGCATTGGGCGCTGCAGGCGATGTGCGGCGGCGCGGACATGCATCTTATGGCCGCGGCAGGATACGCTGCCCGCGCGCCCTTCGGGTCGGTGACGTTTGTGGACAACCCGGATACCGATGTTTCGCCTGGCCAGCAGATCGTCGGGTCGAAGCTGCTCGCCTATGCATTCATTCTGTCGGCTGAGGGCTATCCGGCAGTTTATCACAAGGACTACGCCGAGGATCCGGGCTGCTACGGGCTTAAGCGGTGGATAGACAATCTCGTCTGGATACACGAACACTTGGCAAACGGCACGACGGTCACCAGATTCATCGACGATCGGGTCATCGTGTTCGAACGGCAGGGCTGGCCCGGGCTCCTTACGGCGATTAGCAATGACCCTTTCAGTCAGCGGACGGTCACGTGCCAGACGAGCTTTCAGAGCGGGACGCAGTTGCACGATTACACCGGTCGGCACCGCGATATTTCGACGGATGCACAGGGCCGGGCGACATTCGTCATGCCCAGCAACGCGTTTGGCAGCGGGCAATCCTATCTCTGCTTCTCCCGCACTGGCCAGGACAGGACGCCAACGCCGCACGGACGGGCCGCGCAGCAACGTTTCTACGGCGCCCAGGACCTCGATATTGCCCCGCTCGCGAATGGCAGTCCCGTCACACTGCCGCGCGTCTACCCGGCCGCCGGAACATCATTGCACGCTACCCTGCATGTGGATCGGCGCTCATGGAAGCGGCAGACGGCAGTCACGCTCGAGGTACTCGACCCCTCCGGTAATGCACTGGGCACGCACACCTGGAACTCGAATTCGGCTGACGCCTTCGGTGCGCACGCACGCATGACGGGCTGGCACACGCTACGCCTCGCCGCGACCGGACTTGCGGACACGGCGCCCTTCGAACTCGACCTCACCTACACCGCGCCTCAGACCCTGTAAGCAGGTAGTTCAGCACGCTTGCATCAAAGTGGCCGCGCGCCAATACCAAACCTATTCAGGCCCGGTAGCATCGAGCCCAGAGATGAGCGCAAGCGCGCGATCGGCGAGGCCGTCGCAGCAGGCCGGACGGGCCGCCTCGGGTTCGCCGACAAAAAGCAGACGTTCAAAAGCTATACGCGCGCGGCGGACGAAGGCGCGTCATCGGCTGGTGCTCGCACCGGCAATCCATTCTCGGTGAGCGGCTCATGCCTGCGACGTTGCGGCACAGCGCTCGGGAACGGCGAGCGGGCTAAGGAGAGTCCATAACTGGACCATTCGACTGGAACCGGTTCTGGCCTCGGCCAGAGCCGGTTTTTGTTTCCTGGCCTGCCGCGAGCATCGGGAGCTCGGGCGGGGATCGGCGCCCCCGGCGCAAAACACTTCGCCCGCCCAGGACGGGAGCAACGCCGGCCCGTGTCGGCCGAAAACAGCCGGTTAGACAAATTTCCGTGGCACATGGAAGCCGCGGCCCATCCGGTCCGCGGCAGCGGAAGGGAATTTTGGCAGTTTCGATGCCCTGCTACTGCCCTGCTACGAGCGCGCTGCTACAAGCGCGCCGCCATGAACGCACCCCCCCCCGCGCAGCCGGGGCAGGAAACCCCCGGCGCTCGACCCAAGCACGTGTCAGAAGAGCCCTCGGCCACCCGAAAGGCTCTTCTGCGCACAGAACCCGCCGGCACGCAGCCGATCAGGTCTCGACCAGAGCAACCGGCCTCGCCTCGTTGGTCTCGATTGCGACCTGCGGAGAGGCAGGCAATTGCAGCACTTTCGCGCGCTGGCCTTCACACAAACGCGTGAGCAGCACGATCTGGCCGCCAGGGAATTCCAGCGCGTCATGATGGACGTGCGGCTGATCGTTATTGACCTTGCGGAAACGCGCGACTTTTTCCCCCACTTTTCGGTTCGGGAGGAAGGAGCCGAGCGCAGGGTCGTATTCCACGTCGCTCTCGAACGCGAGCTCGGTGCCCGGAAGCAGGCACACCGCCACGTTCGGGTCGTCGCCGGCGGCGAAGCCGCGGGTGATCGAATTGTGGAATTTCGTCGATACGAGTTCGTCGCCGACCTTGGCGGGCCGGGATGCGACGTGTTGCAGACTGTAGTCACACATCGAAGGTTCTCCTCTGGCTGTGACCAGCGGGGGTGTGCCCCTTGCCTTTGAACAATCCGCAGTTCCTCCTGGTTCCCGCCGGGTGCGAACGCCGGGCTCGAGGCCTCTCCGCCGTGGCGGTGACACGGCTCGGCCCCGGTCGGAACCATCACGGCCTCAACGACTTGCCCGGTAAAATCACGCCGGCGACCACGAAAGCCATCGGCGGATGCCCGGTCTTGCGGTCGCGGCGCGGCGTCGGTCGCGCCGAGTTCGGGCCGCTATTCGGCCGCGGGGGTAAGGCTTGCCACGCGGGCGGGCGGATCTGCCGGTTTTGCCTCGTGCAGCCGCGAGCTCGATCAGCGCCCGATGCAAAAACGCGAGGCCGCAAGCGCCGACGAGGATCAACGGCGTGGCCGCAGGCGTGAGCGTCCATCCGCGCGAGGTCGCGGGAAAAAACACGAGTGCGTCACGAGGCCGGCAAGCCATTGGAGCAGGAACACCGGGTAGGCAAGCTCACCCAAAATTTTGTCGAATGCGCGCATCCGCGGGGCGAAGGAACGCCCGGCGAGACCGTAAAGCATGAACGTGAACGCAACAGTATTGAGATAAAAAACCCAGGCCATAGACGTAGGAAAAGCTTTCAGAAAGTCCTGTCGCGGCAAATCGCCCCGGCTGGCGTGGGTGCGTTCGGCTGTCCGGCAGCGCGCCAATCCACACGGATGGCAGCCGAGCGGCGAAAGCGGCGGCGATGCCGATATGAAATGCCGCAAGCCGGATCTCTCTCCGGCTTGCGGGGATCGTTAACGGTTCGGTACGCGAGCAACCGCGACGCGGAACGCGGTCACGTCCTCGGCTGCGGAACGATGCGGATGTAGGGCCTCGGCGCCTTCCAGCCTTGCGGATAGGTCTTCTTGGCTTCCTCGTCGGAGACCGAACCCGCGATGATCACGTCGTCGCCCTGTTTCCAGTTCACCGGGGTCGCGACCTTGTGCTTGGCGGTGAGCTGCAGAGAATCCAGCACGCGGAGCACCTCGTCGAAATTGCGGCCCGTCGTCATCGGGTAGGCGATGATGAGCTTCACCTTCTTGTCCGGCCCGATGATGAACACGTTGCGCACGGTCTGATTGTCGGCCGGCGTGCGCCCCTCCGAGCTCGTCCCGGCGCTCGCCGGCAGCATGCCGTAGAGCTTCGAGATCTTCAGGTCGGGGTCGCCGATCATCGGATAGTTCGGCGCATGGCCTTGGGTCTCCTTGATGTCGTTCGCCCATTTGGCATGGCTGTCGACCGGATCGACGGACAGCCCGATGATTTTCGTGTTGCGCCGGTCGAACTCCGGCTTGAGCTTGGCCATGTAGCCGAGCTCGGTGGTGCAGACCGGGGTGAAATCCTTGGGGTGGGAGAACAGCACCACCCACGAATTGCCGATCCAATCGTGGAACCGAATGGGCCCCTCGGTCGTCCGCGCCTCGAAATCCGGGGCCGTGTCGTTGATCGCCAGTGCCATGGCACACCTCCCTCGATGAATTTGCCGTAACCTAGCCATGCGGTCCTCGATTTCAATGAGAAAATATTTTTGGAGACGGCGAGCACTACAGCATGCGTAGCCTGCGTCGGCCGCCGCCGCCGGTGGTTGCGTTTTGCGCGCGAGCCTGCAGCGGCCCGGGCTGGATCCCTCGCTGAAGATCACCGGGTCGGTCCGCCGCGGCTCGGCCGCCCCCACGGAGCAGGGCAACGTCCGAGCGGTCGCCCGGCGCAGCATGCGCGCAGCGCGGCAGCGTCAGATGACCAGCAGAAGTGCCCCGCAGATACCCAGCGCCAGCACCCAGACCAGGTCGAGATTGATCCAGGCGGCGCGCAGGAACGCGAGCCCCACCCATTCATACACGACGAGGGAAACCAAGGCGATCGTCGCCAGCATCACCCCCGTATGCAGGGCAACGGCAGCCAGCGCGACGGAGCCGCTCGCGGCCGTCATGCCGCCGGGAGCGCCGGAAAGACATAAGGGGATGAGCACCGGGATCAGCATCAGCCCGGCCCCGTGTGCGCTTGCCATCAGGAACGACCACAGCGCCAGTCCGGCCAGACCGGTCTGCATGCCGACCCGCAGGCGATGGCGATGGCCGTAGATCGCGTGCCAGGCCGCCCATCCGATCAGGATGGTGCCCGCGATGCGGCCGAGCATGCCGTGGTCGAGCACGAGACCGAGCACCAGAACCGCAAACACCACGACCGCGATCGCCACTGCGTGCCCGAGCGCGATCGGCAGGAGCGACAGCAGCACGACGGCGCCGCTCTTGCGATGCAGCCCGAGCGCGACCGCGAATAGCCAGCCCATGGCCGGATTGATGCCGTGGAAGAAACCCAGTCCGGCCAGCGCCAGCCAGGGCCATGCTTCGGTGGGTACGCTGGTCATGCGAGGAAGGATCGGACCGTCGTTCCGGCCGAGCGCACAGCGCGAGAGCCGGAACCCATCGTTCCATCTACAGTCCTGAAGCCGGTGTTCATAGGTCCCGGCTCGCGCTCCCCCGCGTCCGGTGCGGGGTCGCTTGGCCGGGATGACGCTCTGAGCATCCCGTTCGTCTGTTCTCCGTCGTCCGTCTCACGGATAGCAGTATGAATCCGACGAGCAGTCGCCGCCGTCGAGCCGGACCTGGTGCGGCCGATGCGACTTCGGCCACTCGACGAAGAATTTCGGATCGAACGCAATGCCGCCCGCGGGCTTGGCGTCGAGCTTCACCATCCAGCCGTCGATCCCGTTGGGATAGAATTGCGGATCGATGGCGCCGTAGAGCGAGTTGGTGAAATACACCCGCTTGCCGTCCCGGCTGATCTCGACCATTTGCGGTCCGCCGCTGAGCGCGCCGTTCTTGGCGCCCGGATGGCTCGCGCGCGAGACGATGCCGCCGATGCGCACCTTGCCGGTGAGCTTGGGCTTGAACGGATCGGAAACGTCGTATTGTTGCAGGTCGCCGGTGCCCCAGCAGGCGACGTAGAGGAAGCGGTCGTCCATCGACAGATCGATGTCGGTGACGAGCGGGGGAACCGCCTTGAAGCCCTTGAGCACCGGCGGCAGGAGGTCGGGGTCGGCGGGCTCCGCCGGAATATCGATGATCTTCGTCACCGCCCATTTGTCGCCGTCGCGATGCCAGGTCCAGATCGACGACGACAAATCCTTGAGGCTGATGACGCAATTGACGAAGCCGTAGGCCTTGGTCGGATCATGCGCGGGGCGCAGCTCGAACACCAGCTGGTACTCCGGCCCGAAGTCGATCTCCTGCAGATGCTTGCGTTTGGTGAAATCCCAGAAATGCAGGCGCCGGCCGTATTTGCCGCCGAGCAGGATTTCCGGCACGAGCCCGTTCTCGAAGGTGTCGGGCGTGCCCCATTCGCTCGTCACCAGGGTGTCGTAGCCGAGATGCCACCAGCCATCGTAGCTCAGCCGCTGCGGGCCGCGCTCGACCTCCCAGCGGCCGAGCGGCTCGAAGCTCTCGTGATCGATCATGAAGATGCCGCCCGGCGCCTTGCCGTCCTGGTTGCCGAGCGCGACGACGTAGATGCCGCCGGGCCCGCAATGCACCGTGTGCGGCCGCGTGTAGCCGGTCTTCTCCGCGATCTCTTCGGGCTCGATGACTTTGACGATCTTCGGCTTGCGCGGGTCGGGCTTGGTGTCGAGGATGTGGATGCGCGAAGAGCGCAAGCCCGGCACCACCAGATAGCGCCGCTCCACATGCGGATGCGGCGCGTTCGGGCACAGGCACGAGGAGCAGGCGTTCCAGCCGAAATGATGCAGCTCGTCGCCCACGCTCGGCATTTCCACGTTGCCGAGGATTTTCGCATAGCTCTTGGAGCCGGGGTCGACGTCGACGACCGCGATCGCGTCCGGCTTCTTGCGCGTTGGATCGAACGCGGCCACATAGGCGAATTTTTCCGGCGGCGCCTTCATGGCCATGCGCGGGGATGGATAAAAGCTCGGATCGGGTCTCCAGGTCATGGCGGCCTCCCATCGGCTTCGCAAATTCGCTGGGCTTAAGCTTAGCGGGTTCCGGTGGCGCTGGCGATGGACCCCGGCACGGGATTCTCGTGCAAGCGATTTCGGCAAACGCCAGGGCGTTTTATCTCGCCCTCGGCGATCTGATTCTCACGCCTTCGTGCTCGGCGCCTTCACGCGGTGAGATATCTTGGGCAGCAGCGCGAGATCGGCCGGGCGCACGCGGCGGCCGGCCTGCGTCCGCAGCTCGAGCCCGATCGCTTCCCCGCTCGCCCGATCGACCAGCGCCTCGCGCTCGTGCGCCGCGAACAGCCATTTGGCGCCCCAGAGCCGCAGCGCGAGCAGCACCATGCCGAGCTCCCGCCCCTGGTCGGTCAAGACGTATTCGTGCCGGGCGCCACCGGCCGCCGCGGTTCTTTCGAGGATGCCGCGGGCGACGAGTTTCTTGAGCCGGGCCGCGAGGATGTTGCGGGCGGCGCCCAGGCTCTGCTGAAATTCGCCGAACCGGCGCTTGCCCATCAGGGCGTCGCGCACGATCAGGAGCGACCACCATTCGCCGATCGAATCGAGCGAGCGCGCAACCGGACACGGCGCATGGGCCAGACTCTTGCGTTTCATGGAACCGCTCTCGCCGCAGACCGAGCCCGGTCCGGGCCGGTGATGATTCGGATCCGCATGGTAGTCCCTGGCAAAGAAGTTTCAAATTGAAATCTATGTGGTTTTGTGATTAAACTTATGTCAGGCTGAAGGGAAGCGCTTGCCAACCCGTCTGCTATCTCGGAACGAGCGAGCCGGTGGACGCAATCCCGGAGGAGATCATGACCGAGACGGGAGAATCTGTCGGCGCGGTGAGCCCGTTTCGATTTCTCGGCCGCAGTCTCTTTGTCGATGTGGCGCTGCCGTGGCTGACGGTGCGGATCCTGGAAGCCCATGGCGTGCCGACGGTGTGGGCGCTCGCGGTTGCCGCGCTGTTCCCCGGGGCTTCGACGTTGCTGAGCTGGGTCTACGGGCGGCGCGTCGAGGCGATCGGGATCGCGGTATTCGTCACCATCCTGCTCGGGATCGCGATGGCGCTGATCAGCGACGAGGTCCGGTTCGGCCTCCTGAAGGCGGCGCCCGCCTTCGGCCTGTTCGGTCTCGCCTGCCTCGCCTCCCTGCTGATGCCGCGGCCGCTGATGTTCTTCGTCGCCCGCCATTTCCAGACCGCAGGCGATCCGGCGAGGGCCGCCGAATGGAACGCGCGCATGGAAGTTGCGGGCTTTCGCCATGCCATGCGCGTCATCACCACGGTCTGGGGCGTGGTCTGCGTGCTGGAAGCGGTGTTGGGCTTCGCGGCCGCGTTCCTGCTCCCGGTGCACACCGCGATCGTGGCGGAGCCGGCGCTGGGCATCGCCAGCGTGGTCGGGCTGCTGGTTTGGACCACGGCTTACGCCAGAGCCCGACAGGCGCGGGCCCGGCAGACCCCGGCTGCTGCATCCTGAGCGCCGGCATAGCAACCAACTCGAGCGGGTGGCTTCGGTCCGGGCGCGGCCCCCGCATTGGGCGCGGCTCTAGCCCCGCCGTGCGGCGTGTTGCGCCGCCAGTTTCCGGCGCAGCAAATACGGCTGCGCGTACCAGAGCGCAATCAGCACGATCAGGACTACTAGCGCCGCCGCGATGCCGAGGACCTGCGTTTCGGCGATCTTGCCGACGGCCACGTAGACGTCGCCGGCAATGCCGGCGGCCAGCGGCACGGTCGCGGCAACGACGAACCAGGAACCGATGCGGTGGAAATCCTCGGTGTCCTCGCCGCGAAACGCGATGCGGTGGAAGGCCGCCGGCGCCATCAGCAGGATGACCGCGAGCGCCACCAGCACCAGGGCCGCGGCATGCACGAGCCTCGATGTGAACGGCAGCGTTTCGAACGCGCGGGTCAGCGTCACCACGAGCTGAAACCCCAGCAGCGCCTGCGCGCCCGGAAGCACCACGCGCGCCTCGGTCAGCATTTCCTCGATCTTGGTGGACAGCGGCGTGTGCTGCTCCGGCTCGGATTTGGACATCGGTGCCTCCGTGGCGCGTTTGACGAGATATTCGAGGCCGTACCAGAACACGAGCGCGAGAATGAAGAACGCGGCGCCGGCCATGTAGCCGGCGGCGGGCCCGAACAGCCGCTCGAACACCGCGTAATGGTCGATGCCGAGGCTGATCGCAAAGGGCAGCAATGCGGCCCCCGCCATCGTGCCGGTGACGCGAAAGATCCGCTCCGTGGTGCGTCCCTGCTCGACGATCCGATGCTGCATGGAGGGCGCGATCAACAGGCCGAGCGTGGTGACCATCAGCAATAGCGCGACCGCGTCGAGCCCGCGCGCCAGCGAGCTCAATTCGCCGAATGATTCCTGGAATACGCCCTGGAACTGGAACCCCAACAGGATCTGGCCGCCGAGGACGAGCAGACGAGTCTCGTTGAGGGCGGTCTTGAGCTTTTTCTGCAGGCTCCCGGACGATAGCGGCATGTCCGCTACAACCGATCGATGGCGCTCGCAGTTCCGGCTGGCGTGAGGCGCGCGAGCTTGGCTGATTGGCGGCTGATGCCGGGGCTCGTTTGTCTGCGCGAGATCAATCTGGGTTCGCAGGCCCGCGGATCCCGGACCGGCCGCCGTCCGGCGACCGCGCCGCCGCTCCGGAAGCCGAGGCGAACGGATTGGCCTCGGTCGCGATCGCCACGCCGAAGCCCTCAAAATGATTGGGCAGCGCGCCGCCGCGATAGAGCCTGGGAAATTCGCCGGGGTGGATGAACTCGTCGCGGAACCACGGAAATTTCTTCGGATCGAAACAATCGACCAGCCAATCGATGACGTGGCGGACCCGGGGGATGCGGCCGGCATCGGCGTGATAGGTCAGCCAGACGTCGCGGGTGGAGCGCAGGTCGAGATCGATCGGAACCATCTTGGTGCCGAGCGCCGCCCCATAGGTGACGAGCCAGCCGATACCGGCGCCGTTGGCGATGGCCGCGGCATGGGCGGTGCTGGAATTGGTGCGGACCGCGAGAAAACCCGGGCGCGGCACATCGCCGAACCAGCGCTGATAGAATTCGCTGCCGCCGCTCTGCTCGGAGACTTGATAGACGATGCGATGGCGGCTCTTCAGCTCGGCCACGCTCGCGGGAACGCCGTAGGTCTGGAGGTAGGAGGGCGCCGCGAACGGCATCGAATGCAGGCGGCCGAGCCGGATCATCTTGAGATCGGCCGCGGTCGGTTTCGTCAGCTGCACGGCAACCTCGGCCTCGAGCCGCAACAGGTCGACCGAGCGCATGCCGCAGTGAAGATCGACGAGCAGCATCGGATAGGCCCGCTGGAACTCCGGTAGTCGCGGCGCCAGCCAGAAGGTGCCGAGGCCCTCGGTCACCGCCAGCCGGATCTCGCCCGCAAGGGATGGGACCGCCCGCTGCCGGGCCCGCACCAGATCGAAATAGGCGCCTTCCATGCGCTGCGCCGCGGCGAGGATCTGCTCGCCCTCGCTGGTGACGCGAAGGCCGTCGACATGGCGCGTGAACAGCGTCACCCCGAGCTGCGCCTCGAGCTCGTTGATGCGGCGCCGCAGCGCATTCATCGATTGCCCCAGGTTGCACGCCGCGGACCGGAAGCTGCCGCACTGGGCCACTTCGAGAAAGGTGCGGACGTTCTCCCAGTCCGGCATGGCCCTGCCGGGCGCAGAGGCGGGGCGCTGCTGTATGGGGCGTTCATTTAACGGAACACCCCTGTGCTGCCGAGGGTACATACAGAATCTTCCTGTTCACCTAGGGTTTTGGGCGCGGGACGGCGCATTCGAGCTTTGCATCAAGGCATTTTGGCCACATGCGGATCTTTCTGCTGACCGGCGTCGTGAGCGCATTGAGCCCGGGCATCCCCAAGGCCGACCGCGTTACCTTCGATTTCGTCGAGATCACCAAGGCGGCCGGCATGCGCATCCGGCTGGAGAACATCTCGGTCTCGGCCCAGGTGGCGAAAATTTTTGAGCTCGATTCGATCGGCAAGTTCTATTTTCTCGGCGACGGTCCCAACCATTATCTGCTGGGCATCGAGCGCGCGGACGGCGTGCAGGCGTTCGATCCGCGGGATATCAGCCTCGACGACCTGCGGAATTTCATCGAGGGAGACTGACCGGGGTCGTCGCAAGGTTCCGCTCCCGTTGCGCCTGGCTCAGCTGCCGCCGGCCTCGGCCTTGAGGATCGGACCGAACAGCGCCCAGCTCTCTCCGCTGAAACGCATCATCTGCATCTGCTCGATCGGAGCGTATTGGTCCGGGCGGGTGTTGATGGCGATCCCGGGCAGCACCATGGGAAGCTGCAAACCGCGCAGGCTCGCCGCCTGCCTCATCACGTTTTCCCGCGTGAGATCGTCGCCGCACTGCCCGAGGACCTCGACCAGCGTCTGCGCCACGCTGTAGCCGTAGACCGTGAAGACGTTGGTCTTGTCGCCTTCGGGATAATATCGGGCCATGAACGCCCGCCATTGCTCGAGCCCGGGGTCGTTGCTCCAGGTCGGATCGGCCGGATCCTTGAGATAATTGGTGGACAGGATGCCCTGGGCGTTTTCGGGACCTGCAGGCTTGAGCACCGACCCGATCGCGATCGAGACATTGTTGAGCACGTGCACGGGCCGCCAGTCGAGCTCGACCAGCTTGCGGATCATCTGAATGACGAATTTCGGGCCGGCCACGTCGAACAGAATGTCCACGCCCGAAGCCTTCAAGGAAACGAGCTCGGAATCCAGCGTGGTCGCCGTGGCTTCGTAGGGCACCTCGACGATCGGCATCCGGCCGGCAATGCCGTCTTTGAGCCCTTTGAGATAATCCTTGCCGTAATCGTCGTTCTGATAAAGCGCGCCGATTTTTCCGCCGGGGTGCTGCTCCAGCAGGTAGCGCGCGTAAATGCGCGCCTCGCCCTGGTAGGTCGGCTGCCAGCCCATGGTCCAGGGAAAGCGCTTCGGGTCGTTCCATTTGCTGGCGCCGCTGGCGATGAACAGCTGCGGCACTTTTCTGTTGTTCATGTATTTCTGGATCGCGGTGTTGGTCGGCGTTCCCAGGCTGTTGAAGATGAGCAGGACCTCGTCGCTCTCCACGAGTTTTCTGGCCTGCTCCGTGGTCTTGGCGGGGTTGTAGCCGTCGTCATAGGAGATGAAGCGAATCTTGCGGCCGCGGATGCCGCCTTCGGCGTTGATCTTGTCGAAATACGCGGCCTCGGTCCTGCCGATGACGCCGTAGGGCGACGCCAGTCCGCTATACGCGACGATGTGGCCGATCTTGATCTCGGTGTCGCTCGCGCCCGGATCGTAGCGCTGCTGCGCGGGCGCGGGATCTCCCGCGAGCGTCAGCCCGAGGCCGAGCGCCATTGCGGCCGGCAGGCTCCTGCGGTCGCACCCCATCTTCCTCTCCCAGGCGAACCGTCGCTAGGACCGGCACCGCCGCGCCCTGTTTTCCGACTTTTTTCCACCATGTGGAAGTTCGCATTGCTGGGCAGCGGTTTGCGTGAGGCAAATCACACAAAGGGCCGTTTTTAGCGCATTTCGGCAGACGGTATTTTGGTGGGGTGTCCGTTTCCGAGAACACCCCTGTCCTGCGGCGGGACAGCTTCAGGCCTCGATCGCTTCAAGGTTTTGCCATAGTGTTAGCGCAACCTTACCGTTTGGACCCGGAACGACCCGGAACATTGCCATGCCGATCTTCATGCTCAACGGGATGATCACCGATCAGAGCGCGGCGGTGGCGCGCGCCGACCGCCTCGCCATCGACTACGTCGAGATCCGGGAGCGCGGCGGCGCCAGCACGCGGCTGAACAATGTCCGGGCGGCACCGGAGGTCGCGAGCATCCTGAAGGTCGGGGCCAGCGGCAAATTCTTTTTTCGCGACGTGGGCCCGACCAACCGCCTGTTGGGCATCGAGCGGACGGACGGCGTGCAGGCCTTCGACCTGCAGGACGCCACCGTCCATGCCTTGCACCGATACGTCGAGCGCGCGTCGGGCGAGGGTCCGACGGGTCGGGCCTAGCGGCGCGCTCAGCGCGCCCGGTGGCGTCCCCCGGCCATCAGCATGAAGTCCGGGAACTCGATGAACGGGACCTCGTCCTCGGCGAAATGTCCGGACACGTTGAACAACGGCTCGCCGCGATAGATGCCGGCAAATTCCCGCGGGTGAACGAACTCGTCGCGGAACCACGGGAATCGTCGCGGATCGAAGGAATCGACGACCCAATCGATGACATGGCGCACGCGCGGGATGCGCGCCACGTCGGGATGATAGGTCAGCCAGACGTCGAACATCGAGCGCGCATCGAGATCGATCGCGACGAGCCCCTCGGCAATGGCCGACGCATAGGTCGCCAGCCAGCCGATCCCGGCTCCGCTGGAGACCGCGAGCGCATGGGCGCTGCTGGAATTGGTGCGTACGCAAACCACGCCGGCCTGCGGGCGGTCGCCCAAGACGGATGCATAGAATTCCCGCGCGGCGGCCTGCTCGTCAACCTGGAGCACGAGGCGATGCCTGGATAGCGCCTCGACGCTGTCCGGCACGCCGTAGGTCTCGACATAGGAAGCGGCCGCGTACGGCATCACGTGCAGGCGGCCGAGCTTGACCACCTTGAGGTCGACTTCGCCGGGCCTGACCAGCTGCACGGCGGCATCGGCTTCCAGCCGCAGCATGTCCACCGGACGCATGGCGCAGCGCAGGTCGACCAGCAGATTGGGATGGGTGCGGCGGAATTCGGCGAGCCGCGGCGCGAGCCAGAACGTTCCGAGCCCCTCGGTGCTGGCGAGCTTCACCTCGCCGGCGGCCGAAGGCAGCGCCATGTCCTTGGCGCGCATCAGCCCGAAGTAGGCAGCCTCCATGCTGCGCGCGGCGGCGAGCACCTGCTCGCCCTCCGCGGTCGCGCGCACGCCGTCGACGTGGCGGGTCAAGAGCGTGACGCCGAGCTGCTGCTCGAGCTTGGCGACGCGGTGGCGCAGCCGGTTGATCGGCAGCCCGAGCTTGAGCGCGGCCGAGCGGAAGCTGCCGTGCTCGATCACCTGCAGGAAGGCGTGGACGTTTTCCCAGGTGGGCAGGCGACGGCCGGAGCCGGCGGATTGATCCCTGGGCGGATCACCCACCGCGCCGCGTTTGCATGCGTGACCTCCCCAACCATCGTCTCGCGCGTTGGTTTCTAGCCGTTACCCGCCCTAAGTCTCGTATGAGTAGGATAGATATTTTGATCCGGAGAGCGCGTGACGATTGGCCGGGAGATATCGACGCGGGCCAAGCTATCAGGCTTTGTTAGTTGGTTTGGATGAATGAACTCGTCTCCAAACCAAGGATACCTTTTCGCATCGAACAGCGATCGTAGCCAGTCAATGAAGGCCGCGACGCGCTTCACGCTTCTGATATCCGGATGGTACGTCATCCAGATATCAGTGTGATGTCGAAATCCGATATCCACCGGTATGAGATCTGCGCCGAGCGGAAGAGCATAGGTCGCTAGGGCACCTATCCCAAGTCCCAGTTCCACAGCATAAAAATGCGCGGCGCTGGCATTGGTGCGAACAACAGCAAGCACTTCAGGATCCGCAAGACCAAGAAACCGCGGCCAAGCGGATTCATCGAGTTGCGGCCCCGTCTGCCGGACAAGACGATGTCGGATCATCTCGTCCACATTTCTCGGTAATCCATATGTTTCCACATATCGTCGGGACGCAAAGGGGTAGACGTGCAGGCGTCCCAGGCGCGTCACGACTTGGTCAGGTCGATCGGGGCGCGTTAACTGGATCGCAACGTCGGCCTCCATCCGAAGCACGTCGGCCGAATGTGTCGAGCATCGCAGGTCCACTAATGTATGAGGATTAGCGCGGCTGAATTCGGCTAGGTGCGGCACAATCCAGAAGGTACCAAGACCCTCCGTAACGGCGCATTTGACCACTCCGCGTTTTGTCAGTTCATGATCTAGCTGAGCTCGTACCGAGAGGCTCGCCCGCTCCATTTCCTGCGCGGCCGCGAACACCGAGCGGCCTTCGCTCGTCAGCGCGACGCCATCCGGTAGTCGATCGAATAGGCGAACTCCAAGATTCGCTTCGAGGCGTTCGATACGACGCACCACCGTCGAGGAGCTGGTCCGAAGCGCTGCGGCCGCTTTCCTCAGGCTTAGTTCTCTACCCGCAATCGCAAAAACGCGAAGGTCATCCCAGGAAACCCGCTCCAACAACGACGGCCCGATGCTCTGCGGCATTTTTGCAGCGGGCTGATGCGATAATTTGCCCATGTCGTTCCCCCGGGTTAGGGTATTTATTGCTTCAGCTCATTCTCTAACAAAAAACGGGACATGGCTATGCCATCCGTCGCGGCGGCGGTCGCGGCTGGCAGGGGCTCCCCTGCGCTGTGCCGCCAAGAAAAGACAAACGAATTCAATGGGGTTACCCGACTTCGATCCGGCAGGACGGTCGTAAGGAGAATCCGCCCAGAGGAAATCCGACCCCTTTTGGATACAGCCCGAGGCGCCATCGGGGGCGTGCTAGCCTCTGAACTGGTCGTGCGGAGGGTCGCGGCTCACCACCCAGACGCACTGTGGACGTTCGTCCGAAACGGCCGCTCTGTTGGTTGTCTCGCTATGTTAATGCTCAATGAGACTGGGCTTGAAGCGCTTCTCTCGGAGATAATTGATTTCCGAGATCCTGCGCCGGGCCTGCTATCTAATCCAACTGTTCCGCCCGCGGCGATTTATGTTTGGGGGTTAATGGCCTCTCCCCTGGCGATTGATGGCGTCGCCAAAGTAATTCTACGGCTCAATGCCTCGGGATACCATTTGGCTGACGTTTATGCGTTTCAGGCGACTGAACAAGGAGCTGGTTTGATGCGAAGGCTGGGCTTCGAACCGCTTCCTGGTTTCTCTCGGAAGCTCTTTCGATATGTCCGCCTTGCAAACCGGCCTCATTAGCTTGGAGGCTCAGATGCACTCTACCTTGAGCACAATGTCGAGCCGATCCAATGAAGGATTGGGTAGTTGGAAGCGATCCGCCCGGGTCAGCGCAGACGGAAAGACAATCTCGATCCGAGTTGCGGCATCACTTTCGGATCTCATGCAAGTGGTAGCGATCCGTGGGGCCGTATATATGGGCGAGCAGGCTTGTCCCTATGATGAAGAGTTCGACGGCAATGACTTCTGCGCCATGCACCTGATCGGCTCGATCGGCGACGAGCCTGCTGGCTGTATGAGGATTCGGTTCTTTGCCGACTTCGCCAAGCTGGAGCGTTTGGCTGTCAGGCACGAGTTCCGCGGCACGCCGCTCGTGTTCGAGATCGCTCGGGCGGCGAAAGAGCTGTGTCGCGTGAAAGGGTACACCCGGATCTATGGGCATGCTCTGGAGCGATTGATCCCCTTCTGGAAGCGTTTGGGCGCCCGCCCCATGGAGCCTCGGCGTCCAGTCATTTTTTCGGATTTCTCCTACACCGAGATGCTGATCCCGACGGAGCGGCATCCCAATGCCCTGTCGCTGGAATCCGATCCCTACGTGCTGATCCGGCCCGAGGGCGAATGGGACAAGCCCGGGCCCCTGGAAGTCTCGGCGCAAAGGCCGGTGACCTCGCCGCTTCGGAACCAGCAGGCAGCGTGAGGAAGCGTTTGATGCCCGTCACAAAGAATCCGCATTGTCACCTGCCCGCGCCAAGGAGCATCGCGTGAACATGGCTCCCGCCAGCGCTTCGATCATCGACCTGCGCGCCTACGTCGATCCCTCCAGGGTGCCGACGCTGGTGCTGCTCGACCTGCAGCAGGAATACATCGCCACCGCGCGGGCGCTGGCGGTGCCCGGCGCCGCCGAGGCGCTCGCCAATTGCCGCGCCGCGCTCACCCATGCGCGCGCCAAGGGGTTCCCGGTTGCGTTCGTTCGCTGGCTCGCTCGCTCGGCGTTCTTCAATTCGGCGACGCGGTTCTCGCGCTGGATCGAAGGGTTCGAGCCCTACGGTTCCGACATGGTGTTCGAGCGCGACCAGCCGTCGTGTTACGCCAGCACGAGCTTCGATCAGGTCATGACCGAGTGCGGCGGAAATTTCGTGCTGGCGGGGTTTGCGGGGGAAGCGGCGTGTCTCGCCACGGCCGTCGACGCGTTCAATCGCGGGCATCGGATCACGTTCCTGGCCGATGCCTCGGCGTCGCACGCGCTCGAGGAGGTCGCCGCAGGGGACGTCCACCGGATCGTTTCGAAGGTCATCGGCGTTTACGGCGAGACGATCCTCACGCGCAATTGGGTGGCGGCAACGTCCCGCAAACCGACATGGAGGGAGCAGTCAGATGCCAATGGACAGGACCGAACGGCTTAACGGCATCGTCGCGGCGTTGAACGATTACATCGAAGTCGTGCGTGCCTACGATCTCGACGAGACGGCGGGTTTGCTGCGCATGGCGAAGCTCGACCTGCAGATGCGGATCCACGACATCTCCGACGAGGAGCTCCAGGCGCTGTGCGAAGCGCTGGAACGCGGCCAGGCCGCTTCGGGGGCGGCAGCGGGCTGCGGCGGCAACGGCACCGGCTTGGCCCATAGCCACGCCAGCCTGGTGCTGCCGGCGACGCCCGCCGCGGATCGCATTCTGCTGGAGGGCACGCGGCCGCCGAAGCGATGCAAGCGGATGTGATCGGAATTCGGCTTGCGCGGCGCCTGCGGTCGCGTGCGTCAGCCGGCGGAGAGCTCACCTGCGCGGAACAGGGGATCGAACGGCGTCCCGCGCGGCTTTGGCCGCGATCATGACCGAACCCCGGTCTTGGTGATATCGTCGAGATCTATTCCGGCAGCCGTGCTCCAGCCACCGATTCCGTGACGACGCGATCGGATCTTTTTTCAGCCTTTTCACAATCCGTTTCGCGAGTCGTGCCGCCCCTTGCGGGCGCGCCCTTAACCCTTGCTCAACCGTGTCGAACCGTGCCGCTCGCAGGACCGTAGCCATGAAGGGATTGGCAATCCTCGCGCCGCAGATTCGACCGCGCGCAGCTGCGCGGGATTGCGGCGAGGGTACCCATGAGGCCGGCCGGCGAGGGCGACGACGCTAGCGTGGACGTGCGGCCCCGAGGCCGATGGGCCCGCGCGCTCCCCGCTTGTGCGGGGGCAAGCGTCGCGGCGCTCGTCCTCGGGGCGATGCAGCTTGCGGGAATGGGCGATCTTCGCCTCGAAACGGGTGCCGGCTCGCTGTCCGCGCCGGCCCCGCTCGTGGCCGCCATGCTGTCGGCTCTTTGCGGCGCGCTGGTGCTGCTCGCCTGGGGCGCCCATGCGCTGAAATCCGCCAACCGCCGGCTCGAGGCGCACGTGGAAGAGCTTACCGACCGCAATTGGGAGCTCAGGGACGCCGAGGAGCGCGCCAAGAGTTTCGTCGAGGCCCAGGGCGACGTCATCGTCCGTCGCGGTGCCGACGGCCTGATCACCTACGCCAACGACGCATTCTGCGCGCTCGCCGGCCGATCCCGCGAGGCGCTGCTCGGGACCCCGTTCCCGCTTGCGGTTGCCGAGCAAGGCGACATCGCCGTGTTGGCCGACGGCACCCGCATGCACGACCAGCGGCTCGAGACCGCGCAAGGCTTGCGCTGGATCGCCTGGCGCGAGGTCGCGGTGCGCGGCGGCGAGCGCCTCGAGATTCAGAGCGTCGGCCGCGACGTCACCGACCGCGCCCATACCGAGCGCGCGCTCGCCGAAGCCCGCGACCAGGCGGAGGCCGCCAACCGGGCGAAATCGCGGTTCCTCGCCATGGTCTCGCACGAGATCCGCACGCCGCTCAACGGCATCCTCGGCATGGCCGACCTGATGCTCGATACCCCGCTGGTGCCCGAGCAGACGACCTACGTGCAGGCGGTCAAGACGTCGGGCGATACGCTGCTGTCGCTGATCGACGAGATCTTGGATTTTTCCAAAATCGAGGCCGGCAAGCTCGATCTCGAGGCGCGCCCGTTCGGGCTCGCGACCCTGGTGGAGGAGATGGTCGAGCTGCTGGCCCCGCGCGTGCAGGCCAAGGGCCTCGAGATCGCCTCCTATCTCGACGAGCGATTGCCGCAACGGATGATCGGCGACGCGGCACGGCTGCGGCAGGTGCTGCTCAATCTCGCCGGCAACGCCATCAAGTTCACCGACGCCGGCGGCGTCGCGGTGATCGTCGAGCCCGGCATCTGGCCGGAGGAAGTCAGCTTCACCGTGCGCGACACCGGGATCGGGGTCGCGCCGGAGGCGCAGGCGCGCATTTTTTTCGAATTCGAGCAGGCCGACGACGGGCCGACCCGCAGGTTCGGAGGCACCGGGCTCGGGCTCGCCATCACCAAGCGCATCGTCGAGCGCATGGGCGGCCGCATCGGCCTCGACAGCACGCCGGGGGCCGGGTCCTCGTTCCACTTCACCGTGACGCTGCCGTCGGCGGCCGATGGGGGGCAGAACTTCTCGCCCCCGCGGCTTAACGGCGCCTCGGTGCTGATCGTGGCGCCGACCGCGATCGAGGCGCCGCTCATCGCGCGCCGGCTCGGGCGCTGGGGCGCCCGGACCTGCATGGTCCCGGACGAGAAGATCGCGGCCGCGCTGCTGCCGGAGCGCCATTGGGACGCCGTGCTGGTCGACCGCGCGCTGGGCGCCGCGGGCGTGGAAGCGCTCGCAAGCGAGATGGGAAGCGTGGCGCGGCGGCTCATCCTCGTCACGCCGAGCGAGCGTCAGGAGCTTGCCTCGCTCAAGGCGGCGGGATTCACCGGCTACCTCGTCAAGCCGGTACGGGCGCAGTCGCTTGCCATGCGTTTCGGCGACGGCGCCGATCCGTTCGAGCGGGAGGCCGCCGGGGAAGGACCGGCCGCGCAGGACAGCAAGGCCATGGCGGCGGCGAAGGACGGGCTCGCCATCCTCCTCGCCGAGGACAATCCCATCAACGCGCTGCTCGCGCGCGCGCTGCTGCTGAGATTGGGCCATCGACCGACCATTGCCGGCAATGGTGCGATCGCGGTCGAGTCCTGGCTCGCCGCGCAGGCTGCCGGCACGCCCTACGACGTGGTGCTGATGGACGTGAGCATGCCGGAACTCGACGGGCTCGAGGCCGCCCGGCGCATCCGGGCGGCAGAGCGCGAGGGCGAGTGCGGACGCACGCCGATCCTGGCGCTGACCGCGAACGCATTCGCCGAGGACCGCGAAAGCTGCCTCGCCGCGGGAATGGACGGCTTCCTCGCGAAACCGCTCGACCGCGAGCGGCTCGCCGCGGCACTCGCCTCGACGCGGTCGGCGGGTCCGCTCGCCGCTTGAATTATAGGTTTCGAATTTTCGCCGTCATTCCGGGGCGCGGGCGCAAGCCCGCGAGCCCGGAACCCATGAACACAGACGTGCAAAATGGAACGTCCCCTGGTCATGGATTCCGGATAGCCGCTTCGCGCTTCCGGAACGACGGACTCTCACAGCCGCCGCAGCGACACCTCAGTCACGGTATGGCTGGCGTCCTTGGTGAGGATGAGATGCGCGCGGCGCCGCGTCGGCAGGATGTTCTCCCGCAGATTGAGCAGATTGATCCGCGTCCAGATCGAGGTCGCGGTCTCGACCGCCTCCGCGTCGGTGAGCCGGGAGTACCGGTGGAAATAGGATTTGGGATCGCGGAACGCAGTCCCGCGCAGCATCAGGAAGCGGTCGACGTACCAGTGTCGCAGCACGTCCTCGTCGGCATCGAGATAGACCGAGAAATCGAAGAAATCCGAGACGAAGGGGATCGCCTTGCCGTCGCGGGGCGGACGCCCGACCTGGAACACGTTGAGACCTTCGACGATGAGGATGTCGGGATGATCGATCTCGATCGATTCGCTCGGGACCACGTCGTAGACCAGATGCGAATAGACCGGCGCGCGAGCCGGGCGCTGACCGGCCTTCACCTCGGTGAGGAAGCGAAGCAGCGCCGGCAAATCGTAGCTCTCGGGAAAGCCCTTCTTCTCCATCAGGGCTTCGCGCTCGAGCGCCGCGTTGGGATAGAGAAAGCCGTCGGTGGTGATGAGCTCGACCTTCGGCGTATTGGGCCAGCGCGCCAGCAGCGCCTTGAGCACGCGCGCGGTGGTCGATTTGCCGACCGCGACCGAGCCGGCGATCCCGATCAGATACGGCATCTTGACGTCCTCGGTGCCGAGGAAGCGCCGCTGGGCCCGAAACAGCCGCTGGGTCGCCGCGACATAGAGCGAGAGCAGCCGCGAGATCGGCAGGTAGATCGCCTCGACCTCCTCCATGTCCAGCCGATCGTTGAGCGAACGCAGCTCCGCCACCTCGCCGGGCGTCAGCGTCATCGGCGTGTCTTCGCGCAAGGTCGCCCATTCGGCCCGCGAGAAGGTGCGGTACGGCGAAAGCTTGGTCTCGGTGCGTTCGTCCATGGCAGCGTTCCGGGAGCCCGCGGGTCAGTCGCGCGGCCGCGCGGCCTTTTCCTCGAGGCCCGATCTGGTTATCCGGCGCGCCAGCGCGGCTTCGACTTCGGCGAGGGCGACGCCGCGGGATTCGAGGACGACCAGCAGATGGTAGAGCAGATCCGCAGCCTCCGCGATCAAGGCTGCGCGATCCTCGCTGACGGCCGCGAGCGCGGTCTCGATCGCCTCCTCGCCGAGTTTTTTGGCGCAATGCGCCACGCCCTTGTCGAGCAGCTTGCGGGTGTAGGACACGTCGGGACTGGCGGCGGCGCGCTCTTTGACGCGCTCAGCGAGCTCCTGCAGGGTGAAAGCCTTCATCGCACGCTCCTCGGTCGCCATAGCATCTCTGCGCCGCGAGGGGGAATGGAATCCGCCTCAAGGGTCGAGCCGCATCGGCAGCCCGGCCCGCGCCATATAGTCCTTGGCTTCGCGAATCGTATGCTCGCCGAAATGGAAGATCGAAGCCGCGAGCACCGCGGTGGCGTGCCCGTCGCGGATGCCCTCGACCAGATGCTCGAGCGTGCCCACCCCGCCCGAGGCGATGACCGGCACGCCGACGCGGTCGGCGACCGCCCGGGTGAGCGCGATGTCGAAGCCCCGGCGGGTGCCGTCGCGATCCATCGAGGTCAGCAGAATCTCGCCGGCGCCGAGCGCGACGACTTCCTCCGCATAGGCGAGAGCATCAAGGCTGGTGGGATTGCGGCCGCCATGGGTGAAAATCCTCCATTTTTCCGGCTGCCCGGGCTTCGATACCATCTTGGCATCGATCGCGACGACGATGCACTGGTCGCCGAATTTTTCCGCGGCCTCCCTGACGAAGCCGCGGTCCTCGACGGCGGCGGTGTTGATCGAAACCTTGTCGGCGCCCGAGGCCAGCAGCTTGCGGATATCCTCGATGCTGCGCACGCCGCCCCCGACGGTGAGCGGCATGAAGCAGGCCTCCGCGGTCCGCCGCACCACGTCGAGAATGATGCCGCGGTTCTCGTGGCTCGCGGTGATGTCGAGGAAGCACAATTCGTCGGCGCCGGCGGAATCGTAGGCCATCCCGGCCTCGACGGGGTCGCCGGCATCGCGCAGGTCGAGGAACTTGACGCCCTTGACGACGCGGCCGTCTTTGACGTCGAGGCAGGGAATGACGCGGACCTTGAACATGGTCAGGCCGCGGCCCGCGCCGCCCGGATCAGCGCCAGCGCCGCCGCCGGATCGAGCCGGCCGTCGTAGAGCGCGCGGCCGACGATGGCGCCGGCGAGCTTTTTTGCGCGCGGCTCGGTGAGCGCCCTCACGTCGTCGAGCGAAGCGAGCCCGCCCGAGGCGACGACCGGAATTTTTACCGCTTCGGCGAGCGCGATCGTGCTGTCCAGATTCAACCCTTGCAGCAGGCCGTCGCGTGCAATCTCGGTGAAGATGATCGCCGCCACGCCTGCATCCTCGAAGCGCCGGGCGACGTCGAGCGCGGAGAGCTGCGAAATTTCGGCCCAGCCGTCGACCGCGATCTTGCCGTCGCGGGCGTCGAGCCCGACCGCGACCCGGCCGGGAAAGCGGCGCGCGGCTTCGCGCACCAATCCCGGGTCGCGCACCGCCGCGGTGCCGACGATCACCCGCGTCATGCCCTTGCCGAGCCAGGCCTCGATGGTCGCTAGGTCGCGGATGCCGCCGCCGAGCTGCACCGGGATTCCCACGGCCTCGAGAATCCGGTCGACCGCGCCGGCATTCATCGGCCGGCCCGCGAAGGCGCCGTCGAGATCGACCACATGCAGGTATTCGAAGCCTTGGACCTCGAACGCAAGGGCCTGGGCGGCGGGATCGCGATGGAAAATGGTGGCGCGCGCCCGGTCGCCCTGCTCCAGGCGCACGCACAGGCCATCCTTGAGATCGATCGCGGGAAACAGGATCACGTCAGCTCCCGTCGGTCGCGGCACAATTGTTTCGGAAAAATCCTCGTGCCGCCTTTTCTGCAATCGGGCCTGCAGCGAGGCATCTCGGTTCCCCTCCCCCCGCGAGCGAAGCGAGTGACGGGGCGGGGTTAGGGGTGGGGGGTCGACCCAACTTCCCCGCAAGCTTAGTCCCCCCACCCCGGCGCGTAGCGCACTCGAGGTTTTCATGTCCGGAAATGCCCATGCATTCGCTACGCGCCGACCCTCCCCGCCGACGGGCGGGAGGGGATTCGGCCGAGTAACCGGCTCGCCTGCCCGCACCCGGGTGCAGCGTTGCGCTCACGGCGCCCATTGCAAGAAATTGGCGATCAGCGCCAGGCCAAGCCGCTGGCTCTTTTCCGGATGGAACTGGGTGCCCGCATAGGTCTCGCGCGCCACCATCGCGGTCACCGGCCCGCCGTAATCGGCTTCGGCCACGAGGTCGTGCCGGTCCGCGACCTTGAGATGGTAGGAGTGCACGAAATAGCCGTGCAGGCCCTGCGGGCCGACCGCAATGCCCTTGAGCAGCGGGTGCGGCCGCAGCGGGGCGAGCGTGTTCCAGCCCATGTGGGGAATCTTCAAGTCGGGGTCGCTCGGGGCGATGCGGTCGACCTCGCCGGGAATCCAGCCCAGTCCTTCGCTCACCCGATATTCGCGGCCGCGCTCGGCCATCAGCTGCATGCCGACGCAGATGCCGAGGAACGGCCGGCCCTTGCCACGCACCGTTTCCTCGAGCGCCTCGATCATGCCCTCGACCGCATCGAGTCCGCGGCGGCAATCCGCAAACGCGCCGACGCCGGGCAGCACGATGCGGTCGGCCCGGCGCACCGCGTCAGGGTCTCGGGTCACCACGATCGGCTGGTCGCGTCCGGACTCGCGCGCCGCACGCTCGAACGCCTTGGCGGCCGAATGCAAGTTGCCCGAGCCGTAATCGACGATCGCCACGGTCACGGCCGCCCTCCGGGCTGGGGAAACAGGCCGATCACCTCGTCCTGAGCAGGCGATCGCATGCTCGGCGCCGGGTTCGGCCGAGCGCCGCGCGACGGCAGCTCATGCCGGATCCAAGCATCGAAGAACCGGCGCTCGGCTAGCTCGAGATCGTCGCCGACCACCACGCCGACATTCGTCCATTTACGCCGAGCGAGCGCCCAACGGCGTAGCGTCGAAGCCTCGAAGCCGATCAGGAGCGACATCAGAAAGGCAATGGCGGCGGTGGTCCCGGCGGAAAGCCGGAAGAACTGCGCGCCGGCCCCGATCGCGACCGCGACCGCCACATAGAGCAGGAGCGCCAGCCACAGCCGATGCCGCAGCATCCAGAGCGGCGCGAGCAGGAACGCGCTCCAGAAAAATCCGTCGCGCACGAAGACAAATCGATCGGCATGCCGCGCATCGGCGCTGCGGAGCGGCGGCTCATACACCGTATAGATCGCCATCGGCTCTCTCCGAAATTTTCTCTTGCGTGCACCCGCGGCGGACCCACCGCAAGCGCGAATCGCTACCCCGAGCGAACGTTCATCTCCGCCGCGCCGCCGTGAACGACTCAGCCACCCAGCCGGCCTTTGGTCGAGGGCACCTCGCCGGCGGCCCGAGGGTCGATCGTCAGGGCGGAGCGCAGCGCCCTGGCGAGACCCTTGAAGCAGGATTCGGCGATGTGATGGTCGTTGGTGCCGTACAACGTTTCCACATGCAGCGTGATGCCGGCGTTGGTCGCAAACGCCCGGAACCATTCCTCGACCAGCTCGGTGTCGAACGCGCCGACCTTGTCGCGGACGAACTCGGCCTTGAACACCAGGAACGGCCGACCGGAGATGTCGATGGCCACCCGGGTGAGGGCCTCGTCCATCGGCACATGGACGTCGGCATAGCGGGTGATGCCCCGCATGTCGCCGAGCGCCTGCTTGAGCGCCTGTCCGAGCGCGATGCCGACGTCCTCGGTGGTGTGGTGGTGATCGATGTGGAGGTCGCCTCGCGCCGTGACGCTCACGTCGACGCGCGAATGCCGCGCCAAGAGATCGAGCATGTGGTCGAGAAAGCCGATGCCGGTCGAGATCGCGGCATTGCCGGTGCCATCGAGATCGACGGCGACTTCGACATCGGTTTCCTTGGTGGTTCGCCGCAGCGAGGCCTTGCGCATGGAGCGCCCTTTCGTCAAGCGGCGCCGTTCTATCAGGCGTCCCCGGGCGGCGCCACCGCGGCGCGGCAATATCGTTGACGATTGCCGGCACGGGGCGCGGGGGCATCGCAGCGGCATGATGCGGCGGCGCGGGCCGCCGCGGGCTTTGCATCCGCCGGCCGGCATGCATACATCCCGTTCGCCCCGGCCCGCCATCCCATGCAGAACCTTCAGCCCGATCCCTGGCATGCGACCACGATCCTGACCGTCCGCAAGGGCGGGGTCGTGGCCGTCGGCGGCGACGGGCAGGTCAGCATCGGGCAGACCATCGTCAAGTCCAACGCCAAGAAGGTGCGCCGGCTCGGCAAAGGCGACGTCATCGGCGGGTTTGCCGGCGCCACCGCCGACGCCTTCACCTTGTTCGAACGGCTCGAGGCCAAGCTCGAGCAATATCCCGGGCAATTGACCCGCGCGGCGGTCGAGCTCGCCAAGGACTGGCGCACCGACCGCTACTTGCGCCGGCTCGAGGCCATGATGATCGTCGCCGACCGGCAAGTGTCGCTGGTGCTCACCGGCACCGGCGACGTGCTCGAGCCGGAGGCCGGACTCATGGGCATCGGGTCGGGCGGCAATTTCGCGCTTGCGGCGGCGCGGGCGCTGATCGAGACCGAGCATGACGCGGAGACGATCGTCAAGAAGGCGCTGGCGATCGCCGCGGAAATCTGCGTCTACACCAATCGCAACGTCAGCATCGAGACCTTGAGAACATGACCCTATCGTTCAGCGCGGCCAGGCCGGCGGAGCAGCCGGATTCGCTGATGACCGCCTTTTCCCCGCGCGAGATCGTCTCCGAGCTCGACCGCTTCATCGTCGGCCAGAGCGACGCCAAGCGCGCGGTCGCCATCGCGCTGCGCAATCGCTGGCGGCGGCTGCAGCTCGACGAGAAGCTGCGCGAGGAGGTGTTGCCGAAGAACATCCTGATGATCGGTCCGACCGGCGTGGGCAAGACCGAGATCTCGCGGCGGCTCGCCAAGCTCGCCGGCGCGCCGTTCCTGAAGGTCGAGGCGACGAAGTTCACCGAGGTCGGCTACGTCGGCCGCGACGTCGAGCAGATCGTGCGCGATCTCGTCGAGATCGCGATCCTGCAGTTGCGCGAGAAGAAGCGCAAGGACGTGCAGGCGCGAGCCGAGCTTGCCGCGGAAGAAAGGGTGCTCTCCGCGCTGGTGGGTCCCAATGCCAGCCCCGCCACCAAGGACGCGTTCCGCAAGAAATTGCGCGCCGGCGAGCTCGACGACAAGGAGATCGAGATCGAGGTCCAGGCCTCCGGCGGCGGCATGCCGCTGTTCGAAATTCCGGGAATGCCCGGCGCGCAAATGGGCGCGATCTCCATCGGCGATCTGTTCGGCAAGGGTTTCGGCGGCCGCACCAAGACGCGCCGCGTCAGCGTGCGGGATTCCTACGAGATCCTGGTGAACGAGGAATCCGACAAGCTGCTCGATCAGGAGCAATTGGTCGGCGAAGCCATCAAGGCGGTCGAGAACAACGGCATCGTGTTCCTCGACGAGCTCGACAAGATCTGCGCGCGCGACGGACGCATCGGGGCCGATGTATCGCGCGAGGGCGTGCAGCGCGACCTGCTGCCGCTGATCGAAGGCACGACGGTGGCGACCAAGCATGGATCGGTCAGGACCGATCACATCCTGTTCATCGCTTCGGGCGCCTTCCACGTCTCCAAACCCTCGGATCTGTTGCCCGAGCTGCAGGGCCGGCTGCCGATCCGGGTCGAGCTCAAGCCGCTGAGCCGCGACGATTTCCGCAAAATCCTCACCGAGCCCGAAGCCTCGCTGGTCAAGCAGACCGTCGCGCTGCTGGCGACCGAGGGCGTCGATCTGCAGTTCACCGAGGATGCGGTCGACGCCATTGCCGACATCGCGGTCGAGGTCAACTCGAACGTGGAGAACATCGGCGCGCGTCGGCTGCAGACCGTGATGGAGCGCGTGCTCGACGACATCTCGTTCACTGCCCCCGACCGCTCCGGCGAGCGGGTGAGGATCGACGGCGATTACGTGCGCAGCCACGTCGGCGACCTCGCCAAGAACGCCGACCTCTCGCGGTTCATTTTGTAGGACGCCGGTAGGGTGGGCACGCGCATCGCGGTTGAGGCGATGCAGCGGATGCTACCGCGTGCGCGATGCGCAGTGCCCACCTGAGCTTTGGTGGGCAAAATCGCCGGTACATCGGAAGCACGGTTTCACCCGGCACGGGCGATTTTGCCCACTCTACTCCCGGGCGCGCCGTAGCCGCACGTAGAACGCGCCCTCGCCCCCGTGCACGGGACCGGCCGGCTCGAATCCCAGCACGGTCTCGCGCAGCTTCGGCGACTTCAGCCACAGCGGGACTTGCCGGCGCAGCACCCCGCGGTCGGGATCCGAGGCGCGCATGCCCTTTCCGGTGATCACCAGCACGATGCGCGCGCCCTCGGCGCGGGCAACGCGCAGGAAACGCATGAGCGCATCGTGAGCGTCGGCCTGGGTGAGGCCGTGCAGATCGATGCGGGCATCGAGACCGGCGCGGCCGCGCGCGAGGCGCTGCCGCAGGCGGCGATCGAGATTGGTAAGCGGCGGAACAGGCTTTTCGCGCGGTTTCGGTTGCTCGGCCGGACGAAGGGTGTCGGAAGCGGCGGGGGAGAGTTCCCGAGCTTCTTCCGGCGACGGCGCCGGATCGGTCGACCGCAAGGGGGTGATCGCGCGCGTGAAGCTTGCCCACAGCTCGCGTTCGTTGCGACGCAGGCTGCGTCCGGACCGGCCGGATTTCTTGCGGTTCATCGCACGCTGCGCCGGCGATGCAGGACGCCGGCCTTGGGCTCGGCACTCGGCTTGCCGGCACTCTCGAGGCCGGAATGACTCGAGCTGCCGACCGCGAGCTTCGGCTCGGCCTCGAGCTTGGGCCTCGGCTGCGGCAGCGGCAGGATGGATTCCTCGATCTTGGGCTTGGGGCGCGGCAGCGGCATGTGCGAGGCCGCCGTGGCCGGATCGATCTCGCTGGGAACGAGCATCGCGAACCGGCCCATCTGCTTGATGCGGCCGGCGACGCGTCCCGCATCATCGCCCGCCCCGAAAAACAGGTCGGCGCGCGCCGGCCCGACGATTGCGGAACCGGTATCCTGGGCAATCATCAACCGCCGGAACCGGGTCGTCGGCCGGTCGGTCGCGATGGGCAGATCGGCCTCGATGAAAAACGGCGTGCCGTAGGCGTGGAGCAACTTGTCCACGGCAATCGAGCGGCCCGGCGTGAGCCGGACGCCTTGGCCGCCGGCGGGCTCGCCCTCGTCCCCGAGCCCGGTGATGCGGAAGAACACGAAGGACCGGTTGGTCTGCCTTGCCTCCCGCGCCTCCTCCGGGTTGGCCAGCATCCATTTGCGGATCCTGGCCATCGACATCTCCTCCCTGGGGATGATGTTGCGATCGATCAGAATTCGGCCGACCGGCGTGAACGGAAACCCGTTGTGAGCGGCGTAGTTGATCCGCAGCAGGAGCCCGTCCTCGAGCCGGATCCGGGCCGAGCCCTGGATCTGGATGAACAGCGCGTCGATAGGATCCCGGATCCAGCAAATCTCGAGATGGCGGCCGTCGAGCGCGCCGTTCTCGATCTCGGCCCGGTCGAAATAAGTCGCGACGACCTGGTCGCCGACTCGGCGCCCGACGTCGCCGCGATTGGGAAATCCCTCTCCCTCTCGATGCGGCATCAGCATCACGAGATCGTCCGGACGCCGGTAGATCGGGACGGTGAATTCACGGGTCGGAAAACGCGATCCATCGACGATCGGCTCGTAATAGCCGGTCAGCAGCCCCAGCGATTCGCTCAGCCGCGCGACATGGTTCGGGCGGAAGTTGCGCTCGAAGAATTTACGCGCTTGCTCGGCATTGAGCCGCCCCGCGGCGCTGGCACGCCGGCACACCGCGGCGAGCGCTTCGGACATCGATTTCGTCTCCGGAATGGGCTTGGCGCCTTTGAGCAGGGGACGGCAGCTCGCCAGGAAGACGGCAAAGGCCGCGGCGTGATCGTCGGAGGTCCAGCCGTCCAGCTGGCCCCAATTCAGCGGTTCCAAGGCCGAATCCGAAAGCTTCAACGGCTCCGGGTTGCTCGCCGCCATGGCGGCGCCGCAACCGGCAGCGAGAACGAACATGATGGTCAGGAGGCGCAGGCGGCCGGCGGCCGTCATCGCCACGCTCCGATCATTGACCGGCTTCGGTGGCGACCAGCTTCCAATTGGGATCACGCGAGGAAAGATCGCGCGCGAACGTCCAGACGTCGGTCACATCGGTCACCTTGTCGGGAGAGCCCTCGATCACGGCGCCGGAACGGTCGCGGGTCACGGAGATGAGCTGCGACACGAACCGGACCGTGACCTGCGCGACGCGACCGCGCAGCTCCGCGGCGGCGATGTCCGCCTTGTCGATCGAGATGAACCGGGTCTCGATCGTCTCGCCCCGCGAATCGCGCTCGCGAATCGCCGCTTCGAAGCCTTCGTAGACTTCGCGCGACAACAAGCCCTTGAGCGTGCGGCGGTCGCCCTGGGCGAAGGCCGTCACGATCATCTCGTAGGCGGCTCGCGCCCCGGCGAGGAAGTGCTGGGCATCGAAGCTGGAATCCACGGCGATGATGGCATCGAGGCCGGCGGCCGCCGGCGAGCCCGGTTCCGCGATGCCCTTCCAACGCTCCGCGCCATCGCCTGCCGGTGTCGCGGCAGGCGCAGGCTGCGCCGCGCGGCCCGGCAGGGTGACGACTTTTTCACTCGGCGAGGTTCGCACCGCGTCGCGGGCCGAATAGGGATCATAGGGCGGCCGTTCGCGGCCGGTACGCTGCCCGAGCACGCTGCGCAGCCGCAGAAAAATGAACACCGCGAGCGCCAGGAAGATGATGGTATAGATGTCGAACACGTCGTTGGCTTTGCTCTCGGCGGCAGTGCCCGGATCGGCGGGCGCCCGCGGCTTGGTCGCAGATTTGGACGCGAATTCCGTCGATATTATGTAAGCGCACGGCTGCGCCGTGCCAGGGCCCGCACCGGCACTTCTTCGGCCGGCGGCGTTGCGGGGCCAGTCGAGCTTAGACGATCCCGCCGTCCGCGCCAACCTTGGCCCGAGAGAATTGAGAGAATTGCATCGATGTTCCACGTCCGTTGGGTCCTCGCCGGCCTTCTGATCCTCCCGATCGCGGAATTGGCGGTATTTCTCGCCATTGCGTCCGAGATCGGAGTGCTCGCGGCCCTGAGCGTCGTGCTGGCGACCTCGCTTGCCGGCGCGGCCGTGATCCGTGGCGCCGGGCGCGCCGCGCGATCCCGGCTGCGCGCCTGCGTGGACGCAAGCACGCTCGATGCGGGGATTCCCGGGCTTTTCACCCTGCTCGCCGGAATTCTGCTGCTCGTTCCCGGGTTTTTGACCGACGTCGCCGGTGCTCTGCTGCTCGTCCCAGCCCTGCAGCGGCGCATTCTCGCGACACTGTTGCGCAGTTTCGGGGAGGCGCGCAGCAAGACGGCCGCGGTCGTCGAGCTCGATCCGGACGAATGGCGGCGGGTCGCCGAGGAGGAGACCGGCCAAGACCCGAAGCGGGTGACCCTTGCCCATTCTTGTCCCCCCGCACCGCCTGTGTTAGCCACACCGCCCGAGAGCGGGAGCTCGGCGTCTCGCGTCAAGGAGGAACAATGACCATCACCGGCAACGGCGGGCCACGCGAGCAGCCGCAGCTCAACGTTATCGCGCAATACACCAAGGATTTTTCCTTCGAGAATCCCAACGCGCCGAAATCGCTTACACCGGGGCAGCAGCAGCCCTCTATCAATATCCAGATCAATGTGAATGCCACGCCGCTGGCCGAGACCGATGTCGAAGTCGAGCTCAAGCTCGACGGCAAAGCGGAGGCGGACGGCCAGGTGCTGTTCGCCTTCGAGCTGGTCTACGCCGGTGTTTTCCGGATCCACAACGTTCCGCAGGAGAACGTGCATCCGCTCGTGATGATCGAATGCCCGCGACTGCTGTTCCCGTTCGCGCGCGAGATCATTGCGGCGGCGGTGCGTAACGGCGGATATCCGCCGCTGATGATCGATCCCGTGGATTTCGTCGGGCTTTACCGGCAGAAGATGGGCGATATTCAGCCGCCGCAGCCGCAAGCTTTCGCCTAAGCGGTCCCGCGGACGCGTCTCCCCGCCCGGCGCAGCGCGAAAACGGGCGCGCGGCTGAAACGCGACCGCTCTGCGCCGCGTCCGGGCCACTTCACATACGTATGGAGACATACGTATGGAGTTCAGCCGGCAGCGGCCTTGAGCTCCGCTCCGGAGTTTACGTAATCGCGCCAGATCGCGTTCGCGCCCAGCGAGGCCACGAAGGCAACATGCGCCTCGCGCTCCTCTGCGCTGATGCGCGCCAGCAGCGGGACGGGGCGAATGCGGATCGCGCCGACCCGTAGGTCCGCCGCTCCGATTGCTCTCGCCTCCTCGAGCCCGAGCTCGGCCTGGCGCGCACCGATCAGCTCGATATAGACCTCGGCAAGAATCTCGGCGTCGAGCAGCGCCCCGTGCTTGGTGCGTCGGGAGTTGTCGATACCGTAGCGCAAGCAAAGATCATCGAGCCGATTGGGCCCCGCCGGATGCTTGCGCCTCGCGAGCAGCAGGGTGTCGATCATCCGTTCGCTGCCGATCACCGGCTTGGCGGCGCGCTCGAGCTCGGCATTGAGGAAGCCGAGATCGAACGCGGCGTTGTGCGCCACCAGCGGCGCTTCGCCGATGAAGGCGAGGAACTCGTCGGCGACTTCGGCGAACAGCGGCTTGTCCTTCAGGAACTCGGCGGAGAGGCCGTGAATCTCGAACGCGGAAGCCGCCATCTCGCGCTGAGGGTTGATGTAGCAGTGGAAGCTCTGGCTGGTGGGAATCTTGTTGTAGAGCTCGACGCAGCCGATCTCGACGAGCCGGTCGCCCTGGTAGGGATCGAGCCCCGTCGTCTCGGTGTCCAACACGATTTCCCGCATGGAGCCACGCTCCCGGGCGAAGCCGCCCGATCAGACGATCCGGCCCGGCAAGCCCGCGATGGCGCGCAAGATGCCACGAACCTGGGCACGGGCGGAATCGAGTCCCCCGGAGCTATCCACCACGAAATGCGCCCGCCGGCGTTTTTCCACATCGGGGATCTGCTTCGCAAGAATGGCCTCGAGCTTCGATGCGGTCATGCCCGGGCGGCTCAGCACACGCGTGCGCTGGGCTTCCGGCCCCGCCGACACCACTACGACGGCATCGACGCGTTCCTGTGCGCCGGTCTCGAACAGAAGCGGGATATCGAGCACGACCACGGGCTCTCCGCGCGCGGCGTTCTCGGCCAGGAACTTGGCCTCCGATTCGCGCACCAGCGGATGAATGATCGCCTCGAGCCGGCGAATCGCGGCCGGATCCTCGAGCGCACGCTCGGCGAGCTTCGCCCGGTCGACCTTGCCGCATGCCGTGGTGCCCGGGAACGCCGCCTCGATAGCGATGGCCGCTTCGCCCTCGTAGAGCCGATGCACCGCGCCATCGGCATCGTGGACCGGTACGCCGGCCTCGGCAAAGAACCGTGCCGCCGTCGATTTGCCCATTCCGATCGAGCCGGTGAGGCCGAGCACGAACATCATGCACCTGTATTTGCAGCGGTTTTGGCGCGGATGTCGGCCTCCAGCAGGGCACGCAATTCCGGCGTGACCCGTGGAGATGAGCCGAACCATCGCACAAAACCCGGGACCGCCTGGTGCATCAGCATGCCGAGCCCGTCGGCGACGCGATGGCCGCGCAGCTCGGCCGCGCGCAGCAGCGCGGTCTTGAGCGGAACGTAATTGATATCGCAGACGACCGCCTCGGGATGCAGCGGCGCCAGATCGATATCCAAGCTCGGCTGCCCGATCGCTCCGAGCGCGCTGGCGTTGGCGAGCAGGCGGACTTGCGGCAACAGCCGCGCAAGCTCCGACGGCGCGTGGGTGGTTACCTTCCGGCCGAAACGGCTCACGAGCGCATGCGCTTTTTCCGGCGTGCGATTCACCACCGCGACCTCCAGGCGGCGGTCCAACAGCGCGTAGACGATCGCGCGCGCCGCGCCGCCGGCACCGATCACCAAAGCCGGCCCATGCTCGTCCCAACCGGGTGCGGACTCGTCGAGATTGGCCAAAAACCCGACGAAATCGGTATTGCCGCCGACGAGCCGATCGCCTTCGTACCAAACCGTGTTGACCGCCCCGATCGCCTCGGCCGCCTCCTCGCGATGATCGACCAGCCGAAATGCCGCATCCTTGTGCGGCGTGGTGACATTGCCCCCGACATATCCGCGGTCGGCAAGGTTGCGGAAAAATTCCGGAAACGCCTCGGGCGAAACGTCCATGAGCTCGTAGGCGCCGCGGAGACCCAGGCTCCGCAGCCAATGATTGTGAATTATCGGAGAGCGCGAATAGGCCACGCGATGGCCCATCACGCAGGCCTTCGGGATCGAAGGCTCGGCTGGTTCGGTCATGCCGCGAGCCAGCCTTCGCGGCGAAAAAAAGCAAGGAGCGCAAGCAGCGGCAGGCCGAGAATGGCGAAATGATCCCCTTCAATGCGTTCGAACAGCTGAATTCCGGGCCCCTCCACCTGGTAGCCGCCGACGCTGGCGGTCACTGCCGGGCCGGCGAGGTCGAGATAGGATTCCAGGAAGGGCGCCGAGAACGCGCGCATCGTCAAACGAGCGCGATCGACCGCTTCGAACAAGACGGAATCATCGCGCACCAACATCGCCGCGCAGTGGAGCTCATGGGTGTGTCCGGAAAGCGCGAGCAACTGCTCGCGCGCGCAGGCGCGGTCCCGCGGTTTGGCGAACCGCCGGCCTTGCAGCGCGAGAATCTGGTCGGCGCCCAGAACCACGCGACCGGGCAGCTTGGCGGCCACTTTCCGGGCCTTCTCGCGAGCCAGCAGAGCCGCAACCGCATTCGGCTCGGCATTGCCAGCTTGCGCTTCGATTGCGCGCTCGTCGAGCTCGGCCGCGAGCGGCTCGACCGGAATGCCGGCGGCTTCCAGCATCGTGCGTCTGACCGTGCTGCCCGAAGCAAGCACGAGCGGGGAGCCGTGAAGCCACAGGCCCATGTTTTCAGGACACGGACTGACGCCGGCGCTCGGCAAGAAGCGCCAGCACGGCAGCGGCGGTTTCCTCGATCGAGCGGCGGGTGACGTCGATGAGAGGCCAGTTGTGCTTGGCGCAAAGTCGGCGCGAGAACGCCACTTCCTCGGCAACGGCGTCGCGATCGACATAGAGATGGTCATCCCGATGGGCCTTGAGGCCGAGCAGCCGATTCTGCCGGATTTGCACGATGCGCTCGGGACTGGCAAACAGGCCGATCACCAAGGGACTCTGCAATGCCTCGAGCGAGGAGGACACCGGCACGCCGGGCACGAGCGGTACGTTGGCGGTCTTCACGCCGCGATTGGCCAGATAGATCGAGGTCGGCGTCTTGGACGTGCGGGATACTCCCACCAGAACCACCTCGGCATGTTCCAGGTCCTCGGTGTGCTGACCGTCGTCGTGGAGCATGGTGAAATTCAGCGCATCGATGCGCTTGAAATATTCGGCATTGAGCGTGTGCTGGGCGCCGATGCGGGCCGTCGTTTCCGCTCCGAGGTAGGATTGAAACAGGCTCAGGACCGGACCGAGGATATTGAGATACGGCACGCCGAATTCCCGGCATTTCGTCTCCAGCCGCTCCAAAAGCTCGCGATCGAGCAAGGTGTAGAGCACAATCCCAGGCGCGGCTTCCACCTCGTTCAGCACTCGGTCGAGCTGTCTCTGGCTGCGGACCAGCGGGTAAATGTGCTCGATCGGCGTCACGGTGACGTACTGGGCGGCCGCCGCACGGGCGACGGTGATCAGCGTCTCGCCGGTCGCATCCGAAACGAGATGGAGGTGGAAATAGCTTCCGGGACGGTTCGACATGCAAAGCCGGGTAAAAGGTGTGGATAACCGGGGAGGAGGCCACGCCTGACGCGGCGGTGCAAGCGGCACGGCTGCCGGCGTGGTTGGAATTGGGCTTATGTCTGCACAGGGCAAGAGAGTGGGAGAATGCGGAACGGGACGGATCGGAGAGGTGGTGGAATCTTCCAACTCCGCCACCGGGTGCTCTATTCTCTTGATCTGGCAACAGCTTAGCAAAAAAGCGCGATCTGTGGAGATCGTCAAACCATGTGCAGAACTCATGGATACCGTGTTGAAGGAAAGAAATGAGTCCAATCAACCGGCAAGAAACTAAAGAACAAGATTCTTAGAAAGGTTTATTACAGGAAGACGGTGTGAACGAGATCCAACCGGTAAAACCGCTGCTCGAGGCGCTCGACGGGAGAGTGCAGCCGATTCCGCCGGTCTGGCTGATGCGCCAGGCCGGCAGGTATTTACCGGAGTATCGGGCGCTGCGAAGGCGGGCGGGCGGATTTCTCGAGCTGTGCTTCAAACCCGAGCTTGCGGCCGAGGCAACCTTGCAGCCGGTGCGCCGGTTCGGCTTCGACGCGTCGATCCTTTTCTCCGACATCCTGGTAATTCCGCATGCCCTCGGTCAGCGGGTGGAGTTCGATACCGGCGAGGGGCCGCGGCTCGAGCCGCTCACCGACACCGCGTCGATCGAGCATTTGCGCGCACAGGTCGATCACGACGCCCTGGAGCCGGTTTACGAGACCATCCGTCTGGTGAAACAGATGCTCCCTCCAGCTGTCGCCTTGATCGGATTTTGCGGCGCACCCTGGACCGTCGCGACCTATATGGTGGCCGGACGGGGCATGGAAGGCCAAGTACCGGCGCGACGGTTGGCGCTCGAGGATGCGGCAACGTTCGGAAAGCTGATCGATCGCCTGGTCACCGGGTCGGTCGAGTATTTGGTCCGCCAGTTCCGAGCCGGGGTCGATGCCGTGCAGATCTTCGATACCTGGGCCGGCGTTCTCGGCCCTCGTGAGTTCGAGCGATGGTGCATTGCTCCGGTCCAGCGGATTTGTCGTGACGTTCGAGCGCAATGCCCTGGAGCGAGGATCATCGGCTTTCCGCGCGGCATCGGAACGGCTTTATCACGATACGTCGAACAAGTGCCGGTCCATGCCGTGAGCCTCGACTGGACGATCGACCGTGGCTTCGCTCGCAGCCAGATCCCGCAAACCATGACGATCCAGGGTAATCTCGATCCGGTGGTCCTGCTCGCCGGTGGCTCCGCGCTCGACCAAGAGGTCGACGACATCCTGCATGGTTTCGCCGACCGGCCCTTCATCTTCAACCTGGGCCACGGCATTCTGCCCGATACGCCGGTCGGGCACGTGGAACGGATGCTGCGGCGAATTCGAGGGGCAGGTCCGGCGTGAACGAAGGCACATTATACGATTGGCTCAAGGCATTTCACCTGATCGCAGTGATCGCCTGGATGGCCGGCATGCTCTATCTGCCCCGCCTGTTCGTCTACCATTGCGAGGCGGAGCCGCGGTCGCCCCAGTCCGAAACATTCAAAAGCATGGAACGGCGACTGCTCAACGCGATCATCAACCCGGCCATGATCGCGACTTGGGGGCTCGGCCTTTGGCTGGCCTGGACCGGGAGTTGGCTGACGGCCGGGTGGCTGCACGCAAAGCTCGCCCTGGTGCTGATCCTGTCGGGCGTACACGGACTCTTCGCCCGCTGGGTCAAGGACTTCGCGGCGGACCGCAGCCGCCATTCGGCCGCCTTCTACCGGATCGTGAACGAGGTGCCGACGCTGCTGATGATCGGGATCGTGATTCTCGCGATCGTTAAGCCCTTCTGAAGCACCACCCGGCTTAATTATTCGATCCCCCTTGCGCAGCGCACGTTCTTTCCCTATTGTTTTCACCACTCCCCTGAACGCAGGCAGATGCATCCAGAGTTCTGGTCGAAATGCGGCCGACCGGTGCATCGGGCCCGAGGCGTGTTCGCCTGCCCCGCCCAAGATCTGCGATTCGCACCTTCCACCAGACTTGACCGGTCGATTCATTGCCACCGGTCCACCCCCACAGGATACCCCGCATGCGGGAAATGAAACTGCAGGATCTCAAATCCAAGACTCCGACCGAGCTGCTCAGCTTTGCCGAGGAGCTCGAAGTCGAAAACGCACGCCAGCACCATGCGCAAGCAGGAGCTGATGTTCGCCATCCTCAAGCAGCTGGCCGGCCGCGAAATCGACATCATCGGCGAGGGCGTGGTCGAAGTGCTCTCGGACGGCTTCGGCTTCCTGCGCTCCCCGGAAGCCAACTACCTGCCCGGACCCGACGACATCTACGTGTCGCCCTCGCAGATCCGCCGGTTCGGGCTGCGAACCGGCGATACCATCGACGGGCACATCCGCAGCCCCAAGGACGGCGAGCGCTATTTCGCCCTGCTGAAGGTCAATACCATCAATTTCGAGGATCCCGAGAAGGCCCGGCACAAGATCAATTTCGACAATCTGACCCCGCTCTACCCGGATGAGCGGCTGGTCATGGAAATGGAGGATTCCACCAAGAAGGACCTTTCGCCGCGGGTGATCGACA